>ERZ1066133.144-NODE-144-length-39707-cov-6.710557_pt1 | contig 39707 bp, 36 predicted proteins | sample MGYA00382780_ERZ1066133 | MGnify/ENA primary metagenome ERZ1066133 (study PRJEB33369, sample SAMEA5778363) | biofilm metagenome | biome: Industrial cooling water; feature: Water cooling tower basin; material: Biofilm | place: United Arab Emirates | collected... | reverse complement strand
GGGGTAGGTTCATGACTTGGCGCAGGTGATTCCATTTCTGGCCAATGCTTGCTTGCAGTTGGAGCCGACTCAGTTTCGTTACTAGTTGTTTGAACTTGAGTAGAAACAGTAGGAGCTGGGCTAGGTGCTGCAACTTGCTCAGGAGTTGTAGTTGCTTGTGGAACTTCAACAACTGGAGCTACTGGCGCAGGAGTAGGTGTTTCTACTATAGGTGCAGGTGTTGGAGCAGCAACAGGTTGAGGTGCTGGTGCTGAAACAACAGGAGGGACGAAAATAGGCGCCCTTCCAGCGCGTTTATCCGCTACATATTGTAAAATATCTTTCTTAGTTACTCTTCCTTCAGCGCCCGTTCCAGCAATTCTTTCTAACTCGCTCAAACTAATTCCTTCGCTATTGGCTATATTCAAAACCAATGGAGAGAAAAATTTATTATTTGCACCAGACTTAGAAGGAGTTGCCATTTCAGCAGGCACATAAGGCACGGCTGGTTCTGGTACTGGAGCAGGAGGTGGTGGCGGAGGAGTATAGGTCTGTTGAACTGGAGGTGGGGGTGCAGGTGCAGATTGAACAGGTTGAGGAGGAGCTACAGGAGCTGCCGCAACGGATGCACCTACTTCAGTATTAATTCTTGCGATGACAGTACCTATAGGTACAACATCGTTTTCGTTGTACAATATCTCTGTTATAATGCCTGCTGCTGTTGAAGGAACTTCACTATCAACTTTATCGGTAGCAATGTCCAATACAGTTTCGTCTTGTTTCACAGAATCACCCACTTTCTTGTGCCATCTAAGAATGGTTGCTTCCATGATACTTTCGCCCAGTTTGGGCATCACCAGTTCTGCTATAGCCATACGTTTTCTTTCAGTTTTACTGAGTAATATGTAACCTACTTGAACCCAATTCCGTTCTAAGAGAGGTGGTTGTTTAAGGTATGTCGGAATGATACATGCATAACAAATTGACCATGAAGCAATCGCGAAACACCCAAATGCAGCTCACCTACTAATTAACAAAAATACTTGTAAATGTGGAAATTTTAAGATGGGTTATCCACAATTAGGCGCTGTAGCATGTGGATAGCTTGATTGGCAGTGGCTTCAATATTTAACTGTCGATTATACCTGAGTTGGACTTTTTTACTCATGCACCTACTTTCTGATGCTACTGCCATCCAAACCGTCCCAACTGGCTTTTCATCTGTTCCACCATTGGGGCCCATTATTCCGCTAACAGCAATGCTATAATCGGTTTTCATTTTTGCACGAACTGCTTTTGCCATTTGCTCGACTACAGGTTGACTAACCGCTCCGTGCTCCTGCAAAACTTCAAAGCTTACCCCCAACTCACTGTGCTTCACTTCATTATCGTATGCAACAATGGAACCCTTAAAGGATGCCGAAGAACCAGGTTGAGAGGTTAATAAATGAGCTATGTATCCACCTGTGCAACTTTCGGCAGTAGAGACAGTGGCATTTTTAGATTGTAATAATCTTGTTAAAGCTATGTGTATAGGAATGTCTTCATCGGCAACCAAATATGGTAAAACGGCTGCTTTCAGTTTATTGAACCATTCATTCAAAACAGCTTCGGCAGCCTCATGATTTTTGTCGTACACGCTTAATCTCAAACGAACCATGCCATAATTAGGCAAATAAGCAAGTTTGCAATTAACTGGTAAAGCCGTTTCAACAGTTTGAATTTCTTCTGCTAAAAATGATTCGCCAATACCTGCAGTTAAAAGCGTTTTATGCAAGAAGGACCCCAACTCAAATTTTTGGGGTAACATAGGTAATACATGCTGCTGCATAATCCATTTCATTTCTGTGGGTACACCTGGCATAGAAATATAAATGGATTTACCTTTTTCAAACATCATTCCAGGTGCCGTTCCTTTTTCGTTCATAAGCACAGTGCATGAACTAGGAACCATTGCTTGCTGACGATTCCTTTCAATCATCGGCTTTTTTAAAATTTCTTCAAAAATTCTTGTTACGTGTGCCAAAGTAGGTTCATGCAAAACCATTGAGCCGCCAAAGTATTCGCACATAACAGGCTTAGTTATATCATCGGCTGTAGGACCTAAGCCGCCAGTAATTAATACAATTGGGGCAATTGTTTCAGCTTCTTTTAAAACTGCTAAAATTTGTTCTCTACTATCACCAACCGATCTTCTTTCTACTATAGCTATCCCAATCTGATTCAATTGCTGTGCTATCCATGCACTATTTGTATCGATTACCTGTCCAATTAACAACTCATCTCCAATTGTTATAATCAATGCTTTTACCTCTGTCATTGTTTCCTTACTTTTAAAATTCAAAGCTAACAGATGCAACGTTTGATTTTCATAATTGTTTTCATTTCTTTTATATCACATGCTATTGCGCAAAAAAGTACGCAGCAGCCAGCAGCTCTTCTTCAGTTTTTGTCGGATCCACAATTAAAGGCAGCAAGTGTTGGTTTGAAAATTGTGCAGTCGAGCACGGGCAAAGTAATGGTGGATTATCAGGCTGATATTGGATTGGCGCCTGCAAGTACATTAAAGGTGCTGACTTCAATTACAGCATTGGATGTGCTTGGAAGTAAATTTACATACACAACTAATTTAGGCTGGAAAGGTGAATTAAAAAATGGTATTCTTCATGGAAATATTGTCATTCAGGGTAGTGGAGATCCTAGTTTAGGATCATGGCGATTCCCAAACCAAAGCGATACAGTTGTAATAAAAAACTGGGTACAAGAGATTTTGAAGTCTGGAATTCGTGAAGTGAAAGGAAGTATTGAAGTGAACACAGCCGGGTGGAATAGCCATGCAGTTCCTGGAGGATGGATATGGGATGATATTGGAAATTATTATGGTGCTGGTGCATGGGGACTGAATTGGAGAGAAAATCAATACGATGTTCATCTGCTATCAGGAAATGAAATTGGATCAGATGTTGAAATTATAAAAATACAACCTGTACTATATGGCGTTACCTGGAAAAGCGAGTTAAAAGCAGCAGCAAAAGGTACTGGTGACAATGCCTATATCTACTTGCCACCTTTTGCCACAGTTGGTATTATTCGGGGTACAATTCCAGTTGGAGAAAATAAGTTTGTGATTGCTGGCTCCATGCCGGATCCTTCTTTTCAGTTAGTAACTATCTTGAAACAAGAGTTGCAGAAGAAAGGAATTATTGTTGGTTCTGCTTCAATTACAACTAATACTCAAACTAAAATTATTAGTCAATCTGTTTCGCCCCCTCTTGATAGCTTGATATCGCCTTTCATGCAAAAAAGCATCAACCTATATGGTGAAGCCTTCCTGAAAACAATTTCTTTACAAAAATCAGGTAAGTCAGCATCACAAGATGCTGTACAATGGGTTCGTAACTATTGGAAAGAACAAATTCAATTAGATCCAGCTTATTTGCGCATAATAGATGGGTCTGGATTATCGCCTCAAAATAGGGTTACAGCAGGAGCATTGACAGACCTTTTGGAGTATGCACGTAGGAGAGACTGGTTTCAATCTTTTGAGAAAAGTTTTTCTGTTCAGTCGGGTATGAAGCTGAAAAGTGGAACAATTGGAGGGGTAAAAGCTTATGCAGGATATTACGAACATCCACTATGGGGCGACGTGTCGGTTGCATTTATTGTGAACAATTATCAAGGTTCTGCAAGTGCGCTCGTTCAAAAAATGTTTTCTTTGCTGCAACAAATCAAACAACCATGAAAAAAACACAGAATTATAGCAACCATGTTCGATTAGTAAGAGGTTATCACGGATATACATTCTTTTTATTGCTACTGTTAATTATTGGTAGTATTTCATTATTGATCAACTCCGATTCATCTAATTGGCTAACTGCAGCGTTGCTACTATTAATAGCATGCATTTTTGCATCCTTTTTTTGGTATGCTAGAAGCTTTGCATTAAAAGCCCAAGACAGAGCTATTCGTTCAGAAGAATCGTTGAGGTATTACGTACTTACAGGAAAGACTTTACCAGCTGGTTTACGCATGGGACAAATAGTTGCTTTACGCTTTGCATCAGATGAAGAGTTCCCGTCTTTGGTTGACAAAGCTTTGCAAGATTCTCTTTCAAATAAAGAGATCAAGAAACTAATCCAAAACTGGAGAGCCGATTACAACAGGGTTTAAAGAAGCACTTAAAAGTTGGGATATATGCCTGTGTAGGTATGCGGAGTGATTGATTTCAATTCTTTTTTCAGTGCAGCACTTATCGGGAGCTGTTGAATGAATTGATGCATCGTCTCTTTAGTAATAGCAGCATTGCCTCTTGTTAGGTCTTTCAAAGCTTCGTAAGGATTCGGAAAATTTTCTCTTCTAAGAATGGTTTGAATAGCTTCTGCCACCACGGCCCAATTCTGATCTAAATCGGATTGCATTTTATCTTGATTCAATACCAATTTTGAAAGCCCTTTTTCAATGCTCTTGAAAGATAGGATGCTATGTGCTGCAGGAACTCCAATATTTCTTAATACTGTTGAATCTGTTAAATCGCGTTGCAATCGACTGATAGGAAGTTTGGCTGATAAATGTTCGAAGATTCCATTGGCTAATCCTAGGTTACCTTCTGCATTTTCAAAGTCAATTGGATTGACCTTATGCGGCATTGCACTTGATCCTACTTCACCTTTTTTAGTTTTTTGCTTGAAGTAGTCCATGCTGATGTAAGTCCAGATATCGCGACAAAAATCAATCCATATCTGGTTAATTCGTTTCATATTATCAAAATGCGCAGCAAGAAGATCGTAATGTTCTATTTGTGTAGTGAATTGCATTCTATGTAATTCAAGACGGTTTTCAACGAACTCATTTCCCAATGCAATCCAATTTTTCCTTGGAAAGGCAACATGGTGCGCGTTGAAATTACCAGTTGCACCTCCAAACTTTGCAGCAAAAGGAATTGTACTTTGTAGTTGAATTTGATGATCTAACCTTTCAACAAAGACCATCATTTCCTTGCCAAGGGTAGTAGGAGATGCGGGTTGTCCATGTGTTCTTGCTAACATGGGAATACCTTTCCATTGTTTAGCCAGTTTGGTCAGTTGTTGTTTTAGATTAATAAGTGCTGGAAGATATTCATGTTCTGTAAAGTGCTTCCAACTTAATGGAATAGCAGTATTGTTAATGTCTTGCGAAGTTAATCCGAAATGAACCCATTCTTTCAAATGACTTGCACCAGCAGCTTCCAGTTGCTCTTTTAGGAAATATTCAACAGCTTTTACATCGTGGTTTGTGGTGGCTTCTGTTTGCTTAATTTGTTGTGCTTCATCTAATCCAAACCTTTCTTTCAAATCGGTTAAATGTTTTCTGGCTTTTGCGGGTAGCGTAAATAGCTTCTTATCAGCTAAAAAGATGAGGTATTCTATTTCTACAATCACCCTGTATTTGATAAGGGCATATTCAGAAAAATAATGTTCAAGTGCCTGAGTTTGTTTACGATAGCGCCCATCAATTGGGGAAATAGCTGTAAGAGTCTGAAACTGCATGGATATTACTTTCTTTTGGTTGTGGGAAAAGTCAATTAAAGCCGTCTTTTTTCTTTTCTTTGCGGCAAATTTAGCAGAATTGAAGGAGATATGGTCGATAGGAGCCGTAAGCTATTTAAATACTAAGCCTTTGTTGTTTGGTGTTGAAAGAAGTGGATTGATGCGGATGATAGATCTAAAAAGAGATTATCCAGCAAATATTGCCTCGGCCTTATTGCATGATAAAATTGATATAGGATTGGTGCCTGTTGCTGTATTGCCTTTACTGAATCATTACGAAATTGTCACTGACTATTGTATTGGCACTAATGGCACAGTCGCTTCTGTTGCTTTGTTTAGTCAGGTTCCATTGGAAGATATTAGGACCATTCAACTCGATTATCAAAGTCGTACTTCAGTTAATTTAGTGCGCATTTTATGTGAACATCATTGGGAGTTAGAAGTAGAATTTAAGCCCGCAAATCCAGGTTTTGAGCAAAACATACAGGGAAATGAAGCTGCTGTTGTGATTGGTGACAGGGCATTTGCAGCATTACAGCAATATCCGTATGTGTATGATTTGGGACAAGCCTGGAAGGACTTCACTGGCTTACCATTTGTATTTGCAGTATGGGCCGCCAACAAAGCAATCGATCCAGATTTTTTAGATGGATTTAATAGGGCGAATGGCTATGGAGTTCAACATATTAATGAGGTGTTGGAAGGCTTTGAATACCCTTTGTACGATTTGAAAAAATACTATACTGAAAATATTGATTACAGGTTAAATGATGCTAAACGACAAGCTATTCAGCTCTTTCATGATTACTTGAAAGCTTTGCCTCCTATTGTTACGAAATAATAGGTTTGCTTCTTTTATTTCGCCATTGTCGAAATAGTTCTCTTATTGGAAAAACCTGATCTATGCACCAAGCCAAGAACCAACTCCAATCATTAAAGAGTGAAGGTGCTTTTGATTGATAAATCTTTTGATAAGCTATTTTAAATGATTCCATAAAATATTGCACAGAGTATTGTCCTCTTTCTTGCTTGGTGAGTCGCAATGAACTGTGCGCAAGTGAGCGATATTCTTTTAATAAGTACTCATCCGCATATAATTCAATTGACTTAGCAAATGCTGGTGTTGTTTGTTTCCATCTTGCTAATTGTTCTGAAAATAGATTGAGTGCTTGCAATAAAGTTTCCAATTTAGAAGTTCTGGTAGTGCTTTGGTGCCACCTAAATGCGAAGAGTGTATCAGGTAATACTTGTGTTTTACCTTTTAAACTTAATTGAAGAAATAAATCTATATCGGCGTAAATGATATTTGGATAATGTGTTGGGATGCCACCTATTTCATCGTAGTCGCTGCTTTTGAAAATATAACCCGTAGCCATTTGTGTAATGGTAAATCGAATCATCGCCTCCATGAATTGTGAGGCGTTATACTCAGATAGCATGGGTTTACATTTACCAATGCTATTGCTATTGGCATCTATGAGATCAAAGTGAGCATGAAATAAAGAACTTTCTGGATGCTCTTGAATACTTGCAGCAATTTTTTCAAGAAAACTTGGATATAGCAAATCGTCGTAACCCATAATAGTCATGTAAGGCTTCTTCTCAATATCTTTAATTCTCCCCCAATTTTCGGCAATGCCAAGTTCTTGATAACTCACATGCAATGTAACAGGTACAATTTTTTGTTCTTGTAACCACGCAACAGTTCCATTTTCGATGCTGCTTTTATCTAATAATACAATGACTTCGAAATGCGTATAAGTTTGTTGAGCTATGGATTGTAAAGCTGGCTCCAAATAATCGCCTTTCCATTTCACTGGAAGAATGATGGAGAAAAATATGGGCGCTTGTTGACTCATACTATGACTGTAATTTTCCCATTTTGTTTTGATAGAAGTGCAAAATACCTAGGAAAACCATTTTTACAGTTTCCCATCGATCAGTTTCATATTTGATTCTATTCTTAATTCGATGCAATAGACCAACTTTTTGCTGTTTGACAAAAGCTGGATATGTATTCTTGAAATGTTTACTAAGATAGAATACATTCCTGGTCATATAATAGAGTCTCGTAGGACTGTGTAAGTAAACGGTTTTATTAGAATGATTTTTATAGTTTATATTTCTGCTTTCACCAAGTGAATGTTGTAGCACAATATTTGGAATCAACTTCATTTTAAATCCAGCTGCTTGTACCTGTAGGCAAAAAAAATGATCCACTTGATCAATAAACAGTTCTTCTTTCATGCCACCCAATTCAATTGATTTTTGCACACGAATACACATACCTGAACTAATCAAAATAAGTGGATTATTTGATTCTGTTGGGTGATTAGATATGCTGGGGCCAATACCTATTGTTAGTTCATCATGCGATTTAACTTGACTAATATAATCTTTGGCTTCATTTTTATTAAAATACGAGTCTTGATCCATGGTCATCAACCATGTGCAATTCAATTTATTTGCTGCCTCTAACATCTTATTGATTGCAGCAGCAACACCTATATTTTGAGGGTAATGCTCATATTGAATGTGTGGATGAAAGTTAAGTAGGTCTTTAGAAATTGGAGCAATACTGTTGTCAATAATTATCAAAACATCTACTTCAGAAACATAGCTTTCTACATGTTGTATCCAATTTTGATTGGGATGATAGAGCACAACACCGGCAGCAATATGGTTGATTTCTTGATTCATTGATCAGAAGGAAAAGGACTTTCGCTGAATGCTTTCGGGAGCAGCCAGATGGCATTATTAGGTTGTTCACCCGTATTTTGTGCAAGTACAATAATATGATATGGGTTCATCCAGTTGATCTTTCTTATAGTCCAGCCAGCTGCATCTAACGCCTTAACAACAAGTGGGGTATTAAAAACATGGTGGTGTACACATCTGTTTTGTAAATTGTTTAAAGTTCTTTCTTCCAATTCTTGTTTTGAAATACCAGCAGGATCTTTTTGTAAATCATGCAACTCAATTACTTCATCAAAATGTGTGGTATCATTTTCTTCCATGTTCACATCAGCATCTTGGATTAGATGTTCAATGGTTGTAATTGGACGAGCATGATCGAACGTATTATCCTTATGAGGTACCACCAATAATAGTATTCCTCCTTTTTTTACAACACGCTTCCACTCACGTAATGCCTTAATTGGATTGGCATAATGTTCTATATTATGGCTAGATAATACACAGTCATAGCTATTGTCTTTGGCAAATTGTAAGTTGTTGCCTTCTGAAAAAAATTGATATCCCGATTTGCCCGGGGTGTAATGAAACGATTTGCCTGCTTCTAATCGCCCTTCCCAAACTGTTTCATTGCTGAAAGTACAGTTGTCTAATTGATGCAGCCAATTGTACACAGGTAAAAATCCAGCGTTCTGAAAAATTGGACTTGGACCACCAATTTCCAATCCTCTTCGTTCTAAGAAAAAAGGACGATAGGATTGGTATTTAGGTACACGCTTAGGAAATAATTTTCTGTACCATGCTTCTACAACTTTTTTCATGGTACTTGTTTTTGTTTCAACAATACTAAGTTTTCACCTGCTAGGTGCGTTTCCCATTTAAAATGAGCAATTGCTTTGTAAAAAGGATAAGAGCAACCTGGTCGCATCCAATCGTGCAGCTCAATAATAAGTCCTTCAATCTGCTTCAACCAATCAGTTGTGTTTGAAAAAATTTCCAATTCAGCACCTTCAACATCCATTTTGAATAAGTCAACTTTCCCACCCATTTTATCAATTAACTGTTGGGGTGTATATGCAGGAATAAGAGTTGTATTATTTTTTGATGCTGTAATGACAAATCCAGCACTTAATTCGTTGGGATTTGAAATTTCAATTGGAGAGTTGTTATGCCAAAGTGCACCATGCAGGATTTCGATATTTTTATAACTTCTTGTGTTATATCTGAGAAGTTCTATATTGTTTTGGTCCGGTTCTAAACAAAGAATTTTTGCATTAGGATAAACGCTACTAAAATAAAGCGCTGCAAAACCAATATTCGCTCCTGCATCAATAATTGTAGTAACTTCTTCAGGATTAGGGTGGGGGAATTTGTATTCAAGGTCTGCAAATATTTGTTCGAAAATAGGTAGGTCTGATTGTGACTTTCTGAGTGTAATGGAGTTGTTAAAGATGGGCAGTTTCCATTCAAGTTTTTTATTGTTATTGAAAAGAATGCTCCAAGCAACTTTTACACCAGTTGGGTAGCCCCAATGCCGAGAGATTGCGATTAGCCTAGCCAAGAAAATTCCAATTGCCCTCAAAACAAATCATTTTGCTGTAAAGTAAAGGCATTGTCTGCTTTCTAAAAAATCAATACCATAAACGAGCTTCTACCTTTTCCAAGTAGGTCAAACAATCATTAGAAATTGGAGTCCTTCGTTCGCTTTTAGGAATAGATAGAATTTTTATCCAATTCTCCCACCAGCCTTTAAAATCCATTTTGGTTGACAACAAGTATTTGAAAGACCATAGAATAGCTGTAGAATAGAAGTATTGTTTGGGTAAGTATCTCCAGGCAACACGACATTTATTCAGCCACATCATTTGCCACTTTTCTTTTTTTGTGGTTCTTCCAAGTGGCGATTCTTTATGTAACATGGTTATAGATGCATCATAAACAATTCCATATCCGGCTTGCAACAATCGGTAGCTGATATCGTATTCTTCCATACCATAAAAAAAATCTTCTGGCAAACCACCTAATTGCAATAGCAAATCTCTTTTGATGGCATGAGCACCTCCAGCAAAATAATAAGTTGCAAAAAAGTTTTGGTGCAAGTATTTGGCAACCTTTTTGTGTGGTAGGGCATTAATTTGAGGTACCAAAGAAGGGTAGTAGAGCACTCGAAAACTAACTAACCCAGTCTCTCGATTTTGTGGTGACCTTTTATCGAATGCTGTAAGGATATTTTTTAGGGTGTTATTGTCCTCTAAAAGAGCGTCATCATCTAGGAAAACGATGAATGGCGATTGACTGAATTGAAGTGCATGATTTCTCCCAGCTGTTACCCCTAAGTTTAAATTAGATTTTATATAATGAACGGGTGTGGCAGATTGTTTGTTTACAAAATCCTCCACTTTACTATAATCAGCCGTTGAAGCATTATTGAGCAGGATAATTTTTTCAAGATAGGTTGCAGCGTCTTGCAATGAACATAAGTTCTCCAAGAGTGCTAAGGTGTCGTCGGGGCGATTGTAAGTGATTACTATAATTTCAATGGGCTTCATACTAATTGCTTTGATTTGTTTTTCCATTGAAACCAAGTTTTGCCGAGGCTGGTCGACATGAACTTATTCAACACTCTTTGCCTGAATTGCCAAAGAATAAGTTTGAATGATCCACCTATATATTTTGTATAGCTTTCTTTTACTTCTTGCAAACCTCTTTCGAATTGAATACTGCTAGTGCCACCTGGAGCAAAATTAACAAGTGGTTGCTCGATGTATTCAAACGAAAAATTTCTAATTCGCACTAAGAAGTCATAGTCCATGGCTACTTTTTTATCTAGATTGAACAAGCCTACCTCATCGTATACCTTCTTTTTAATGAACATAGTTGGATGCGCAACCATGCGCATACCTTTCCATAACTGATTAGGATCAAATTTAGTACCACTCATTACATGAACATCACCTCTGTATTGAAGGTATTGCCCATGTACCCAGTCAATTTCAGGCTTTCCTTCAAATACTTGATTGACCTGAGCTAAGATGTTAGCATTCTGGTAGGTGTCACCAGAATTTAAGATATGAATAACATCACCAGAGCATCTTTCTACACCCTTATTAAAAGCATCAGAAATTCCCTTATCAGGTTCGTGTACAAAAAAACGATAAGAGGGGTGACTTTGGCTAGACGCCCAATCTTTGATCAAGTTATTCTTAGATCCATCAATGATCCAATGTTCATAAGGTGATTGAGATTGCATGTCGACCGATGCAATAGTCTCGTGCAATTCTTCCAGATTTTCAAAACATATGGTAACGATGGATATTTGCATGTTGTTGAAACAAAGATACTAGATGATAGCTGAGAGTTGTTCTGACTGATATTCTGGACTCATTTTTTTCCAAAACTGAATATCAAGTTCTACTGGTTTTTGTGGTGCGGTTATTATTGCTTGTGCAAAGGCATCCGTATTACCATCTTCAATTAATCTTACGGGGTTTTCTAATAGTTCCATAGGAAGTCCATTTGCAGCAGATTTAAAAGCAATCACAGGAGTATGATTTGAGAGCGCTTGCAATAGCTTCAATTTAACTCCACTTGAATCAAGTATAGGTATAATAAATACATCAGCAGCTTGCATGTACAAGTCTACATCAACTACTTCACCTATAAAGTGAACTTGCGGGTGATGTAGTTTTTTTAGATATTCATATTCCCTTTTCTGTAATCTGCCTGTGATTAAAAATTGAACTTCTTTTTTAAAAGCTAGTGATGGTGCAATTACAGAATAAATCATTTCTACTGCCTTTGCATTAGGAAAATAATCAAGCGTTCCAGAAAACAAAACGATGGTGCTTGTAGTTGCAATCTCGTGCCTCTTGCATATTTCCTCTTTTGCTGATCCTATGAATGTTTTAGATGACATCAAAGGAAGTTAGTGTATAGTTTTACTTAAATCTATCTTCCATGATTGTAGTGCCCAATCCCGCTCAATTGCATTAAGCCATATGCTGAAATGAGCTTGCTTGAATGCCCAGCCTTCATACAGTTTGAGTAATCTCCATCCATTTGCTCCATGGTTTTTAAATCTTTCCCACTCAATATTATGCGCATGAATACCCCATTTTATTGGTTGAAAGAATTGAAGTAGCCAACACATCCATGCCAAATATGGATGCTCAATAATTACAACATCTATTTTTTTATCACGAATTATTTTCCCTAGACTTCTAAACGTTCTGATTGAAATAAGATCTCGTTTGCTTCCTGTGAATAGAGGAAGATAATTTTCAGGTATTGGCAGATTCTTACCATTTGAGGGGCCTATACAGTATGCTACATTTTGCACAGCTGCAACCTCCCACATTGAGTGCACTGCTTGTTGTCCACCATATCTGTTAGGCAGAATTGGATACCATGCTACAATTGCTACCCTAGCCACATTTAGACAGCTTCTTTTTTAGACCTGTAAGCCATTGCAATTCCAGCTAAAACAAACCCAAGCATGAGGAATTGTCCAACACCAGTCAGCATTCTGCCTGTGGTATAAGAACTTGGTTCAAAACTGAATGTGATAGATTTACTTCCCGCTGGTATATGCATACCTCTAAGCAAATAGTTCACCTGATAAATTGGAGCTTCTTTTCCATCAATAAAGGCTTTCCAGCCTCTGTTGTAGTAAACTTCACTGAATACAGCAAACTGGGCTTGGTTGCCAGAGAAACTGTATTCAACATAATCATTATCGTTTTTAACTACCTGAATACTTGCAGTACTATCCCACTGAAAAGCAGGTATTTCTTTTGCGACAATTGATTCTATTATTGCAGTATCTGCTGGATTGAAATCTCCAATTTTTTTCAATGCCTCATTTGCATCTGTCACTTGTTGTATACCCTTTACCAACCAAACTGGACCACAAGCTTCTGGATTTACTTGCAAGCGAGGCTTTCTATCGTCTCCTGGTACAATAATGTACTTAGTATTCAACATGTGTAAGATGGGAAGCGTAAGGGGATTCTTACGTAGATGTTCGTTCAATACATCTTCTGTGAGAGAAAGTTTTGCTGGATGGTAGCCACCCACTGATTTATGATGATAAGCAGTGATAGCATCTGAGAATGGATCACCAGATGATAGATTAAATACGCGATAATCACTGGTATCTTGTTGAATCATATTGTCGATGCCAGAAGGTACAAATTGAAAAGCTTGGTCATAGTCGCCACTCTCAATGAAGTTATTGCTATTTAAATATCTTCTATCAATAGGCATTAAATCAATTAAGATCAATATAATCCAAGCATAGGCAGCCCATTTAACAGCTAGTTTTTGATGTACAAATGCCCAGATCAGCGCAATTCCAGCAAACATAATAGCGGTAGAACGTAGCAAATCCATCAAGAAAAGTTGTTTTCTGTCTTCAATAAACGCATTGAAAACAGAGGTGCCGGCTTCGCTATTATTTCCAAAAGCCTGCAATAAATAATTCCTGAGTTGTTCATCATTGCTACTTGTAAAAGACATACTGATGTATGCAACAAACATCATTGCTATTAATCCGCCAGCAATATAAAGGGTGGTTTGAAGAACCTTTTTTAATTCAGCTCTTCTCGAATCTGGTTCATTCAAAAATTGATTCAATGCCAAAACACCCATCATTGGGAACACCAATTGAGGGATTACCAATATCATACTAGGCGCTCTGAATTTATTGTAGAAAGGTAGGTAGCTGAAAAGGAATTCATTGAATGCTGAGAAGTTCTTACCCCAACTCATCATTACAGAAATAATTGTGATTGCAAGTGCCCACCATTTCAACGGCCCCTTCAAATAAACCATTGCAAAAATGAATAATAAACAAGTGAGGGCTCCTAAATAAACAGGACCAGAAGTGCCAGGTTGGTCACCCCAATAAGTAGGTAAAGATTTCGAAAACTGCACAGCCTGATCATCAGGAACGCCCAAAGAAGTCAATTTAGCAACTACTTTAGAGCCTTCACCCAATTGTCCACCATCACTGCTTCCGCCGTAGAAGTTTGGAATTAAGAAAGTAAATGTTTCAGCAATACCATAGCTCCAACTAAATGCATAATCAACACTTAATCCGCCTTTTCCATAATTCTTATTTGTATCAGATTGCGCTGCGTGACTAATTGAACCACCTCGCATAGTTGCTTTGGAATAATCATACGTTGTTAGCAAAACAACTGCATTTGACGCAATACCAGCAAGCGCTGCTATTAGAGCTAGGCCAACTGATTTTGCCAAGTGTGTGTAGGCCTTCTCGCGAGCGAATTCAATCAAATACACCAATCCAAGTACTACAGCCATTAAAAAGAAGTAGTAAGTGATTTGCAAATGGTTCATGGATATAAGCAATGAGCTAAATAAAGCCGTCATAGCTGTCCCAATCCAATATTGCTTTTTAAGAATCAGGATTACACCAGCTAGTAAGGCTGGCATATAGGCTATGGCGTACATTTTTGTAACGTGTCCAACAGCTATAATAATTGGGTTGTATGTTGCAAATGCATACATGAGAGCGCCCAAAATACCAATCCAAGAACGCACACCTAAACTAATGGCTAAGATGTAAAACCCAATACACGCCAAAAAGAAAAAGCTTATGGGCTCAGGAAGAAATAGCGATAAAATTTTATGAGAATAGGGGGTGATTAGGTTGTTGCTATTGGCGCCTGTAATTTGATAGGCAGGCATTCCACCAAACATGCTTTTCGTCCATAATGGATAATTACCATGAATGGTTTTATAATCCTCGGCATCCTTGGCCATTCCCTTCCAATGTGCAATATCACTTTGAGTTAGCACCATACCATCAAGGGCTGGTTTGCAATACAACACGGAAATAATCAAAAAAACTCCAATTGCTATACCATGCGGTAATAAGGACTTCCAGGAAAATTGATTCATCGAAAAGATTTTGAGGTTAGCAAATTAATGGTATTTTCAACGAATAAAAGTCATGGTACGCCTATTATTTATGCATCGGGTTGCTTTCATTTGTAACCTCATGTTTATACTAGCCTGTATTTTCCGGCATAGTGGATGGCAAATGCATCAGCAATGGGCCGATGGAACTATTATTATACTGGGCTTCTTTCTCTCGCCTATATGTAATTTCATAACATTGGGAATTCAATTATTGAGGAGAAACAACCTACAAGAGGAAGCTTTACCCAAAAATCTTTCAACTTTCAATTTGATCATTTTTGTGTTTCAAATTGTTTACTTCTTTTTAACATGATTACAAAAATTACGCAGGATAAGCCTACACGCTTATTTCTAATTTTAGGTGGATTTTTTGTTGCCAATGCACTCATTGCAGAAGTAATTGGGGTGAAGATTTTTTCGCTTGAGAAGACTTTCGGTTTCGCTCCTCTTGAAATAAATGTTTTTGGAGAATTGCTAAGTCTGAATTTAACTGCTGGTGTGCTTTTATGGCCCGTTGTATTTATAATGACAGACTTAATAAATGAGTACTATGGACAAAAAGGGGTTCGCTTTTTATCATTTTTAGCTGCAGGATTAATAGCGTATGCTTTTTTAATGTTTTATGGTGCAATGGAATTAGAGCCTGCTCCATTTTTTGTAAGTAGCAAAGTAAGTACGGGAGTTCCAGATATGGAATTGGCTTATGAGAGTGTACTTGGACAAGGAGGAAAAATTATTATAGGTTCGCTGGTTGCTTTCTTATTAGGTCAGCTTATTGATGTAATAGCATTTCATAAAATCAAACAAGCCACTGGAGAAAAAATGATATGGCTGAGAGCAACAGGATCTACATTTATTTCTCAATTCATAGATAGTTATGTGGTACTCTTTATTGCCTTTTATCTAGGAAGTAGGATAGGAGCAAAAGAGGGCGATTTTGTTTGGTCGTTTAAGTTGTTTCTTGCGGTAGGGACAGTCAACTATGTTTACAAGGCAATAGTTGCACTTGCATTAACCCCAGTTATTTATCTTATGCACTACTTAATTGAACGCTATTTAGGCCCAACCACAGCAATGGCAATGAAAAAAGCGGCTATGAATAAGGAAAATAGTTTGGAAGCGATCGACTAACTTAATCGCTTCCAAATTTGCTACAGAACCAATAGACTATTCGTTCCGCCGTAAGGATTAGGAACGTTTCCGTCAGCTTCTTCTTCTGCAGCCCAATTTGATTGATTAACGCGGTATAAGAATTCGTGGGTAGAATTTTTCGGAAGTTGTACATCGCATGAAAATGTACCGTCTTTTTTCTTGCTCATTATAATGCCCTTTTCCCAATCGCTATTTAAACCTAAAATTTCAACGGTTTCAGCCTGATCGAACACTACATTGAACTTTACTTTACAGTAATCTTTTGTCTTGAAATAAGTTTTTTGTACCATAATTGCTTGCTTTTTGATTAATTCTTAGAAATCAATGATTGTAACCCAATGATGTTGAAGATGTGAATAAACTGCCAATAATGTGTAAAAAATACACAATAAAACAACACTTTAGCCTTATTCTGTTTAGTTATTAAGTAGTTTTTCTATAACAATTTTATCAATTGGTAAGCTGAAGACATTTGGATGTAGTTCATGATAGGGTACCCATCGAAAGATCTCAGCATCTTTATGGGCATCATTTAACTGGTCAGCTCTAAAGTCAAATGGTGTTGAGATGGTATCTAAATGTATAGGTTCATTACAAGTAACCTTGTAGTAAATGGATATGATTTGATGAGCCGGATTGAAAGCTGAAATTTGAAAAAAATCGGTCGTATAAACATGGTCGAGAACAGTTACATCTAAACCAGTTTCTTCTAAAAATTCTCTTTTTAAACAATCGCGAGTTCCTTCTCCAAATTCAAGTCCACCACCTGGCAACTTCGTATAGTGTTTCCCTTTAATTCTTTCATCACTTACCAGCAAGCGTTTTTGGCTATCGAATAATAAACCATATACGCGAACATTAAATAGGCCCATTAGAACAGTTTTTTTCTAGCGAAATAAATACCAATGACAACTGATATTCCTAAAGAGAAAACAATTGGTATATAAAATGAGAATGGTGAATTGGCATAAGGAATGTGATCTACATTCATTCCGTATACACTAGCTACTAATACAGGGAATTGTAAGATGATGGTTACAGAAGTAAGGCGTTTCAAAACCTGGTTTTGGTTATTGCTGATGATGCTAGCAAATGCATCTAAAGTACTACTCAAGATATTAGTATATACATTCGCCATTTCAAGTGCTTGGCTAGTATCAATGATTAAGTCCTGCAGAAATTCTCTTTCTTCTTCGTTTAATGCTAGAAAATTAGTTCGCTCCATTTTCATCATAAGCATTTCATTGCTTCGAAGAGCGGTAACAAAATACACCAAACTTTTCTGTATGCGCATCAAATTCAACAAGTCCTCATTACTGTTGCTATCATATAAACTTTGCTCATACTGGTTTCTGGTATGATTGATCTCTTTCAAGAACTCTAAGAAATTTTGTACCACCTTTTCAAAAATTTTCAATACCATCATATTCTTTTTATCGGGATGGCGTTTTTGAAAGGTATTCAAGAACTTTTTGATAGCCCCATTATCAAATGAATTAACCGTAATAATTTGATTATGCGTTAAGATGATACAAATAGGAATAGTGATATAAAAGGCATCACTATCATTGAATGAGTTATTCTCAGTAGGTGTTTTAATGACAATGAACTTAACATTGTCCGATATTTCATAACGAGGTCTCTCATCAATATCCAACGAGTCTCTAAGAAATTCAATTGGTACATCCAAGCTTTCACTCAACGTTTCAAAGTCCTCATCGCGAAAGGGTGGTACTAAATTGACCCAAGAACCAATTTCCGGCTTATCTATTTCAACGGTTTGGTTATCAATATTTTTAAAACACTGGATCATTGTTTCCTCCTATATTCTAGCGAAAGTACGTTCAAAGTTTGAGCTTTGATGTTTGGTCATATAGATTTAATCTACAATGTTATTTCTCCTTTGAAAACAAACTTAGCGGGACCTTGTAGCCAAATATCTTGAAAACTTCCATCTTCATTTGCGTGAAATTGAACAGCAAGTGAACCTCCTAAAGTTTTAATGGCAACTCTGTGTGTTCCAGGCGCATGTTTTTTACTTACTAAAGCTGCTGCAGTTACGCCAGTTCCACAGGAATAAGTTTCACCTTCAACCCCTCTTTCATAGGTTCGCACAAACAGCTTTTCACCCTGCCATTCTATAAAGTTCACATTAATGCCCTCTTTTTTGAAAGCTGAACTATATCTGATTGCTTGACCTGCATCTACTACTGGAAATTCTTCAATTTCTTGCACAAATTGCACCCAATGAGGGGAACCTGTATTCAACTTATAAGAATTCGTATCTGTAGATTCCACCTGACTTACAGAGGTCATGTGTAAATGAACCCATCCATTGTCGTCCACAAAAGCTTCATGCCAACCATCCACAGCATTGAATTTGTAACGAGGTTTTACCAATCCTTGATCTACTACAAATTGCACCATCGATCTACCACCATTACCACACATACTCCCTTCTTTACCATCGGCGTTGTAGTATTTCATGGTGAAATCGGCACCTGCTTCGGTTGGGTTTAGCACTATCATTAATCCATCAGCGCCAATTCCAAAACGTCTATCGCACCATTTTGCAATAGTTGATTCATTTAAAGATGGGTGATCCGTTCTTCCATCAAGAATAATGAAATCATTTCCCGTTCCCTGGTATTTATAAAATTCAATAACACGACTCATATTCCTGCAATAATTTGAAGGCTATTTTGAATGAGTTGATCAACTGCTGCAGCCCCATCTTTGCTAAATGTTTTCTTCACGCGATTTGCTACAATGGCATTCAAACTTAAACAAGAATGTCCCAAAAGTTTACCAAGTCCATATATAGCGCTGGTTTCCATTTCAAAATTAGTTATCCTGTATGGACCATACTGAAATTCTGTTAAACGATCAATGAGCTGTGGTTGTGTTAATCCCAAACGTAAAACCCTTCCTTGCGGACCATAAAATCCTGGACAGGTAACTGTTATACCTTGATGATAATCCTTTACAAAATGTTTCAAAAGGGAAGTGCCTGCTGAAAACATATAAGGATTGGTTGTACTGCCTATTTGAGTATGTGCAATAAACTGTTGTAAAACATCATCCTCTTCAATAGTTGTTTCTCTTCTGTAAAAGTTCAATAAATTATCTAATCCCAGTCCATGTGAACTCGCAACCCAAGAATCCACATCAATATCTGCTTGTAAGGCTCCAGAAGTACCAATTCGAATAATTTGAAGTGATTTGAGGGTAGGTTGAATAGTTCTTGTATTGAAATCAATATTGGCCAAGGCATCTAATTCGTTCAATACAATGTCTATATTATCTGGGCCAATACCTGTAGATACCACTGAAATTCTTTTTTTTCCAATTCTTCCGGTATGAGTAATGAATTCGCGGTGCTGGTATTTTCCTTCAATGTTGTCAAAATATTTACTGACCAAAGCAACGCGATCGGGGTCACCAACGGTTATTATGGTATCGGCCAGCTCCTCTGGTCGAACATTCAAATGGTAAACAGCGCCTCTACTATTGATGATTAATTCACTTTCTGCTATTCTGTTCATATGACTATTTGCGGTAAAGGTCGTAAAATGAATTTTATTTTTAGTCCGATTCGATTATTTTTGCACCCCAATCAACATGGTCCTGTGGCCGAGTGGCTAGGCAGAGCTCTGCAAAAGCTTCTACAGCGGTTCGAATCCGCTCGGGACCTCCAACTAACCCCTCCCAAAAGAGGGGTCATTTTTTATGATAAAATATACTCAACCCATTGGTATCTTATCTATGTTGCTCATGATAGGCTGTTGCCTATTGCCTTGGGCGTATATACCTGGAAAGGATATTGTTGTATCTGGATTCATTGCAGAGGGAACGAGTTTTGGGAAGCCTGGACTTATGAATTTGTATGTTGGAGTATGTATGTCGATTTTTTTTCTGTTACCAAAAATTTGGGCAAAAAGAACCAATGTTTTTTTTGCAGCATTTAACATGGCATGGGCGCTGAGAAATCTTATACTAATTGGAGCCTGCATGGGCGGGGTTTGTCCTGAGAAGAAAGCAGGTTTGTATGGATTGGTCTTTTTTGCAGCTCTTGGGCTTTTCATGACCTTCTTTCCCAATGTTAAAATCAATAAAAAAGCCGCTTAAGCGGCTTTTTTTAATCAAGTACTTTCAATGACTGTTCAATAATTGAAACAGCCTCATCAATTTGTTCTTTTGTTATAACTAATGGCGGAGCAAACCTAATTTTATCGCCATGCGTGGGCTTTGCAAGAAGTCCATTTTCCATCATTTTTAAACATAATTTCCAAGCTGCTTCTTTATCGGTATGTGTAATTTCAATTGCATTGAGTAATCCTTTTCCACGTACTTTTTTGATATAAGAACTATTCAAATTTTTCAGTTTCATTCTTAGGTATTCACCCATTGAGGCTGCATTGTCTGCAAGATTCTCATTCACTAAAACTTCAAGTGCGGCCGTTGCTACCTTACAAGCCAATGGGTTCCCACCATAAGTGCTTCCGTGTTCACCGGGGCGAATATTCAGCATAATTTCATCGCTTGCCAGAACAGCGGCAACAGGCATAGTGCCACCGCTGAGTGCCTTACCAAGAATAAGAATATCGGGATGAACATTTTCATGGTCGCAAGCCAACATTTTACCTGTTCTGCAAAGTCCTGTCTGAATTTCATCTGCAATCATCAATACATTCCATTTTGTACATAGCTCCCGAACTGCTTTTAAATATCCTTCATCAGGAATTATTACACCAGCTTCACCTTGAATTGGTTCTAACATAAAGGCAGCAACATTTGGGTTCTGCAATGCTTTTTCTAAAGCAAGAAGATCATTGTAGGGTACCAAATCAAATCCAGGCATATAAGGTCCAAATCCTTTATAGCTACTTGGGTCATTAGAAGAAGAAATAGCAGCAAGGGTTCTCCCCCAAAAATTTCCAGTTGCAAACAACACGACTGCCTGATTTTCCGGAACCCCTTTTTTGTCATACGCCCATCTTCTGGCAAGTTTAATAGCCGTTTCGCCACCTTCAACACCAGTATTCATGGGAAGTACACGATCAAAGCCAAAGAGCTTAGTAATCATTTCAGAATAAGGTCCAAGCTGATCATTATGAAACGCCCTTGATGTTAAAGTAAGTTTAGAAGCCTGTTCTACCAAGGCTTGAATAATAGTTGGATGGCAATGACCTTGGTTCACAGCAGAGTAGCCACTCAAAAAATCGAAATATCGCTTACCATCAACATCCCATAAAAAAACACCTTGTCCTTTTTCTAAGACTACGGGTAGGGGATGGTAGTTATGTGCGCCAAATTGATCTTCAATATGAAGAAAATGACTTGTATTTTCAGACAAGTGAATATGTGAATTCATAAAATGATTTAATGTAAAATGAAAGAATGAAGCAACGCGGATTATTTGTGCTTACCACAAAGGATGATCGAGGAAATCGAGGTTTTGAGATAGAAATTGCATGTTGGAGTTCTTTCGTCTGCAAGATAAATGCTTAATTTGAGCTATGAAAAAAATATTGAAGGTTTCCCTGTTAGTGCTGATTGCATTCATAGGGGTTATTGGACTTTTCTCGGTAGTTACTGGGAAAACATATCTTTTCAGAGCCATCTATTATAATTTTTCAGGAATTGACGATTACAAAATTTTTGAAAATAGGGCAGTTGAGTCAACAGATGAGCAAGCATGGATTGTTGCCAGTCCTGAAGAGAGTTTAATAGCTCCAGACAGTTTGATTCAGCAGCTTGAAGAATTGAAAACTGTGGCCTGTGTTGTAATCAAAGATGGGAAATTAGTGTATGAAAATTATTGGGATGGATATTCTGATAGCTCTTTGTCAGGTTCGTTTTCAGTAGCAAAAAGTATTGTTTCCTTATTAATTGGTGCTGCTATAAAAGATGGAGCGATTGGTTCAGTGGAAGATTCTGTGGTTCTCTATTTACCAGAATTGCCAACAGAGCTAGCTGCTATGCGCATTAAAGACCTTTTAACTATGAGTAGTGGAAGTGATTTTCAAGAGTCCTATTCAAATCCAATTTCCATTACCAGCGAAATGTATTACGGAAATGATTTGTTAAAAACTGCATTTCAAATTAAAAAAGAAGCTGCGCCTGGCACATTGCATAGATACAAATCTGGAGATACACAATTATTGGGATTTATTGTAGAGAGAGCAACTGGAGAAACTTTGAGCGCTTATGCAAGTAAAAAACTATGGAAGCCACTGGGTGCTAAACACAGTGCATTATGGAGTTTAGATAAGAAAGGCGGGCACGAAAAAGCTTATTGTTGTTTTAATACCAATGCGCGCGATTTTGCAAGGATTGGACAAATGATGCTAGATAGTGGACGTTGGAATGGAACAGCTATCATTGAACGAGATTATTACTCAGCTTCAATTACTCCATGTAATTTAACTGACGAGGAAGGCAAGCAATGTAATTATTATGGCTATCAGTGGTGGATACATCCGAAATACCCAGAAGTGTTTTATGCAAGAGGAATTTTAGGACAATATATCATTGTTATTCCCTCAACCAAAACTGTTATTGTACGCCTAGGGCACAAGCGTTCTTCAGTTAAAGTGGATGGTGTACCAACCGAAGTAACTTCATTGATTCATTGGGGATTGGCCAATAAGTAAATTGAGGTATGAGTGAGTTTCAAGTAGCAGTTGCTATTTTAAATTATAATGGAAGAAAACACTTAGAACAGTTTCTTCCATCAGTCATTCAGCATCTTCCAAATTATGCTGAATTGATAGTGATTGACAATGGATCAACTGACGATAGCGTTGCATTTCTTCAGCAAAATTTTCCATCTATTCGATTCATTCATTTGGAAAAGAACACAGGTTATGCAGGAGGATATCAATTAGGTTTGCAACAACTTGAGCATCCTTATTATGTTCTTCTGAACAGTGATGTTGAAGTTATTGAGGGCTGGTTAGCGCCTTTATTGAGTTTAATGGACTCTAATCCTCAAATTGCTGCTGTGCAACCATCCATCTTATCATTCAATCAGCCTCATCAATATGAATATGCTGGAGCAGCAGGTGGATGGATTGATATATTGGGATATCCCTTTGCGAGAGGAAGGGTCATGGATGTTTGTGAAACTGTAGATGGTCAATATGAAGATCAAGCAATAATTTTTTGGGCAACAGGAGCTGCAATGATGGTTCGTAAAGAAGCTTTTTGGAAAGTTGGAGGATTAGATCCTGATTTTTTTGCACATATGGAAGAAATTGATTTGTGCTGGCGTTTTCAAAGGGCTGGCTATCAGATAAAAGTAGAGCCACAATCAAAGGTGTATCATCTAGGTGGAGGCACATTAGCACCTAGCCCAACCAAAACCTATCTCAACTTCAGAAATAACTTATGGATGATTTGGAAAAACAGTCCAATAAGTGTGTTATTGTGGCTTATTCCTGTCAGGTTTGGCTTAGATGCTGTTGCTGCATGGAGATTTATGCTAAAAGGTCAAATTGGGCATTTTTGGGCTATTGCAAAAGCACATTTTATTTTTTGTTATTGGATTATGACCAAACAGAATAAATACAGTTTACCACTAAAATCTCTGAAAAATTGTGCAGGGGTTTATGATGGAGTATTGATTTGGCAGTATTTTGTTAAAAAGAAGCGATGTTTTAATCAAATAGTTGTGAGGGAGAAATGATATTTGATTCCAGCCCCTTATTTTTGCACCGCAATTTAACCGTATGGCAAACGAACTAGAACAACACAAAGCAAAAGACTTTACTTATAGCTGGGTAAACTCATCCCGCTTTTTATTTTATTTACAGGTAACTTGTTTAAGTGCATTTTTACTAGGTGCTTGCTACAAGTTATATAATGCAAGATATAAAGGTGCACCTGAGGTTGCTGTACCTGAGAGTACTCAGTATACTCCAAAATACAAGTAAAAAAGTTGAATAAAAATTTTGTAGAGAACTGAGGATGTTTATTTTTGCACTCCCAAAACAGTTCTTACAAAATACGCGGAAGTAGCTCATTTGGTAGAGCACGACCTTGCCAAGGTCGGGGTGGCCGGTTCGAGCCCGGTCTTCCGCTCTCAGCAAAATCCCGTTCACCCGAACGGGATTTTTGTAAGGAGCCCTGGTGGTGGAATTGGTAGACACGCAGGACTTAAAATCCTGTGGCCAGCAATGGCCGTGCGGGTTCAACTCCCGCCTGGGGCACAAAGCGACTTCGGTCGCTTTTTTTATTTCTTTAAGTACTGGTAGGTGTACAGAAATTGACTTTGTAATTGCTTCGCTTTATTGAATGATTTTTCAGAAGTTTTTAGTCCATTTGAATCATATTCATAGATCCATTTGTAATAGTCGGATTTGTTCTCTAAGGTTTCAATCATTTCAATCAACTTCCCCTCAGTATCATAATTGAATACGCGGTCGGGAAGCATCTTTTGCAAACGATTATTGAAACGAACAATATCGCTTAAAATACCTTGGTCATTGTAATAGTAGAAGTAGCTCTCGACTGTTTTATCTTTTTTCTTCCAATGTTCCTCTGCAACCCTTGGCTGAGGAAGTTGTTCAATAATGAATTCGACAATAGTAGTATCAGTTTGATTTTTGATCAGTAGCATTTTTTCAGGTAAGCCATCAGCATGATAATTCCATATATGAAGTTCAGAGGATTTAATTTTCATAGCTGTATCTGTAAAAGAAACTTGCAACTGTTTCAATAAACCCTTTTCCTGATAGCTATATTGTATTTTTTTTTCAATCCCTTTGCTCATTTCAGTACTTCTTTGGATTCTTGGACCATTATAAAAGCTTTCTTGTTGGCTTTTGAGCTGGTTATTAATGAATGTTGAAGTTGTTTTTTGACGATAGTCGGACGACCAAACTGTCTTTAATTCTAAGAATAACTCCTTATCTGTGCTAGAGGCTGTAATGGTAGAAACGCCTATCTTTTTCCATTTTTGTTGTAATTCCTGGGCTTCTTTACTTGAGTAGATATCGTGATAAAAGTATTGAGCCGAAACCGAATAGGATGAAATAAGGGCTATGAAAAGAATGAATATGGGCTTCACAAATAAATTTTCGTAAATGTACAAACATGCGTGCATCTAAGGGTTAGAGAATAGGCGGAAATGTCTTATTCTATCCCTATTTTTAGAAAAATTTTCACTTTGTCACACTTCATAGAACGTAAAGAAAAGAATTGCCTGAATTGTAATGCACAAGTACAAGGTCGTTTTTGTCATGTATGCGGGCAAGAAAACATTGAAACCAAAGAATCAGTTTGGCAGTTAGTTTCTCACTTTGTTGGAGATTTATTTCATTTCGATGGTAAGTTTTTTAGCTCTTTACGCTTGTTGATGTTTAAGCCTGGATTTTTATCTCGTGAATATTTGCGTGGCAGAAGGATGAGTTATATAAATCCTATAAGGATGTATATTTTTTCCTCTGCAGTTTTTTTTCTGTTATTTTTTATGCTTATGCCGGCTAATGTAAATGATGACAAAAATTTAGTAACGCAAGTAAAAAAAGAAATTGAAGCTGAAATCAATAGTTTGCAAGAAAAAATAAAAGCTGATACTTTAACAAGTCAATCTAAATTGGATTCTATAAAGTTATTACAAAGAGATTTAGAAATATTAAATCTGGATTCCAACTATGTTCAAATTTTAGAAAATCGCAAGACAAGCTTCAGTATCTCAAGTGATGTTGATTCGTTTACTTCTGTAGAGCAATATGTAAGATATCAGCAGAGTTTGCCTAAAAAAGATCGCGATGGTTTTTTCGATAGCAAAATGAAGCAAAGGCAATTGTATTTAAATCAAAAATATAAAGGTGATCAGCGATCGTTTCTGAAGAAGTTATTAGATGAGGTTTTGCATAAAATTCCTATTGCGTTATTTATTTCTTTACCTTTTGTTGCCTTTCTTTTGAACTTGGTGTACTTCAGAAATAAGAGCTATTACTTTGCCGATCATGCAATTTTTCTACTCCATTTATTCAATGCCTTATTTGTTTTTGGACTTGGTATTGTTTTGGCAGGAACTTTGGGTAATGGCAAAATTCCAAGCTTAATTAGTAGTATTTTAAATATTTGGATGTTCCTTTATTGGTATTGGGCATTCAAAGGGTTTTATCAGCAGGGATGGATAAAAACAATTTTGAAAGGGTTATTCATGTTCATCATGACAGTCTTTATTATTTTGATGATCATTTTCTTCTTTGGACTATTCCTCACATTTACGATTGCATAATTTATGGAAGCAACAGCAAAGGCATTTTTACGATTGGTCCAAATAATGGATGAGTTGCGAGAACAGTGTCCATGGGATAAAAAACAAACCATTCATACCCTTCGAAGCATGACTCTGGAAGAAGTATATGAACTGGCAGATGCAATTGATGCTGAGAATTGGGAGGATATTAAAGAGGAATTAGGTGATATTATGCTTCATTTATTGTTTTATACTAGAATAGGGAAGGAAGAAGGGAAAGTTCAATTAGAAGATGTTTTAGGAGGTATTGCTGAAAAGCTTATAAAAAGGCATCCGCATATTTATGGCGATACGAAAGTTGAAAATGAAGAAGATGTTAAAAAAAACTGGCAAAAAATAAAGACACAAGAGGGGCAAAAAACTGTTTTAGGAGGTGTGCCAAAAGCCTTGCCTGCCATAGTAAAAGCTATGCGCATTCAAGAAAAGGTTCGTCAAGTGGGGTTTGATTGGGAACAGCCAGAAGACGTGTTTTCAAAAGTTCATGAAGAATTAGGTGAATTACATGAAGCAGTTTCACAACAAAATAAAGACGACATTGAACAAGAATTTGGCGATTTTTTGTTTAGTGTTATTAATTATGCACGGTTTTTGCAGATAGATCCGGAAAAAGCATTAGAAAGAACGAATCAAAAGTTTACGGCCAGATTTAATAAAATGGAAGCTATTAGTATTCAGCAAGGGAAACTATTAACCGAGCTTTCAATGAAAGAAATGGATCAAATTTGGAATCTTATAAAAACTGAAGAAAAAAATAAAACTAGTTGAAGCAGCGTATTATTGAAGCATTTTGGAAGCACGGCTACTTATTAATTGCAGCTTTATGGTTGTACACAGTTTCATTTATTATATCAAACTATTGGACGTATTATTCTTCTGTAGAGAAAAGTGTAAAAAAAATTGAAGAGAGAGTACAGAAAAAGGAAAGAGATTTTTTAAGCTATGCTAAAGATTCTCTTCTTATTGAAGATCTTATAAAACGAAGAGCTAGCAGTATTCAAAGAGATGATTTGTTTCAAGCTTCATTTGGATTTTTTATTTATACCAAAGGAAGTAACCAACAACTTGTTTATTGGAATAGTAATTTATTTGTTTTTCCTCCTGAGGAAATGAGTAAACATCCTGGTATATATACGGTTAAATATACCAATGGAAGTTTTTTGTTACGAATTGAAGATTTTGGTCAATACAGAATAGCAGGGATGATTCCTGTTAAGTGGAATTATTTTATTGAAAATGAATACTTGCATTCTGTTTATGATGGACTCGAAGAATTAGATGAAATTTTAGAATTGACAAGTAGACCAAGTGAAATATATATCAGTAACATAGACGGCAACCCAATATTCTATTTTGAAGAAAAGAACCACGATTTCTATGTTAAATACGACTCTTTTACTTTAATCACAAGAACAATTGGAATAATTCTTTTTGTGTTTTTCTTACATGCTTTTGCAGCTGAATTAGTAGTATTAGTAGGCTTTTGGAAATCATACATTGGATTGTTGTTTGTTGTAATAAGCTTAAGGGCTATTAGTTATCCTACCCATTTTCCTTTTGATTTAAGTAGATTGCAATTGTTTGATCCATCTATTTATGGATCAGATTGGTTACATCCATCATTAGGCGATATTTTAGTGAACTCAATTTTAATGTTCTGGTTGTTGGGTTTTTATAAAACTTACCAAACCAAAATACCATTAATTCCTATTAAAAAAACAATTCTTCGTGTAGCACTTCATACAGCCCTTTTATCTGTATTTGCAAAAATTGTAATTCAATTAGTTGGTAGTTTAGTGAGAGACTCTCAAATATCTTTTGATGTTACTCAGTTCTTCTCTTTATCGATTTATTCACTAATTGGATTAATTGTTTTTTGTTTACTCATTATCTCATTTTTTCTAGTTGCTCAATTGTTATTGTCACCCATATTTACAAATGAAACATCTATAAAAACAATTTTTATAGGAACTTTTATTGGACTTATTCCGATAGTATTGTATTACTCATTTAATGGGAACGTTTTATGGGGAATGACTCTTTTATTTTGGCTAATTTTATTTATTGTAATTCTATATTACAGACGCGCAGACATGTTGCGACCAATTTATAAATCAACTTATTTTATATTTTGGGTGTTCTTTTTTGCAATTTCAATTTCTAGTTTACTCCTGTATCAATTTAACCAGCTTACTCAAAAACAGCTTAAGATATTTGCTGAAAAATTACTAGATAATGAAGATTTAAATGATGAGTCATACATTGGTATTGCTACTCAATTTTTAAGAACCGATTTCCTATTTGAGCAATTTGAAAGATTAAAACTCCCTTATAGCAATCAGTTTATAAAGGATAGCTTAGTTCGTGAAAACTTTACTGGGTACTTAAATAGATATGAAACAAGCTTTTATTTTTTTGATCAAAATAATGAGCCATTATTTAATCCTGATTCTAGAACAGTTCAAGATTTAGAAAGTATCTTAATTAATCAATCAGAAGCAACGCAATATGATGGGTTGTTTAGAAGTAAAAACAATATTGGTGAATTTTCGAGTTTTTATTTCAAAATGGATATTGCATCTGAAGAGAATAGAATTGGGAAGATGTATGTAAAAATGAGCCCTCGCGAATTTAAAGATGAGGCTTTCTATCCAGAAATATTTCGTCAAAGTAGCTTACAAAATAAAGATGGACGCCAAAAGTTTTTTGCTTTTGCTATTTATGATGATGGAAATTTGATTAGAAAAGCTAATCAATACCAGTTTTCTTTAAAAGCTCCCCCAAGAACTGGAAAAGAAAATTTCTTTATAATTCAAAACAAGCAATACAACGAACTTTGGTATTATAATGATAATAATTATCAATCTGTTGTAGTTACTAGAAATCAAACTTTTGTTTCTTTTCTAACTCTTTTTGCATACTTGTTTTTTGCTTTCTTGAGTGTTTTTATTTTGTTTCAGCTAATTCATTATTTGTTAACTCAGAAGATTAGTTGGCCAATTTATAAAAATATTCGGCAATGGAAAATTAGAACTCAGGTATATGCACTTATTATTTTTATTAGCTTCTTTTCATTTGTTGCAATTGCTACCTCTACAATATTTTTCTTTATCAATCGATTTGAGCAAAATAATGAAGAACGAATTTCTAGAATAACCCAATTAATTGTAAGTGAATTAGAAATAAAGTCAGATATCATTCAACAAGGTATTCTTGATGAAAGCAGTCGATTCGATGAAATGCGAGAGTCGAAAGAATTACTAGAGGAATTAATTCGGTTATCTCGATTAAATGGAATTGATATAAATATATACAACCCCCAAGGTTATCTCTATCTTTCGACACAACCGTATATATTTAATAAACGTCTCTTAAGTAGTCAAATTGATCCAATAGCTTTTTTTCATGTTAGAGATTTAAGGGAGTCTCAATTTATACATAAAGAGAAGGTTGGCACATTTGAGTTTTTAAGTACTTACGCACCCATCATGTATAATGGTAGCTGTATTGCTTACGTAAATATTCCATATCTAAATTCACAACTAGAGTTGAAGCAAGAAATATCTGGGTTTCTTGCAACATTAATTAATATTAATTTTATTGTGTTTTTGCTTGCAGTGGCTATTGCATTTGCTATAGCGAATAGAATAACGGACTCATTTACACTTATAGGCGATAAAATGAGGCAAGTGCATTTGGGTAAGCACAATGAGCTTATTATTTGGAATAGACAAGATGAAATTGGTCTTCTTGTGAAAGAGTACAATAAAATGATGGTGGCCCTAGAAGAAAGTGCAGATGCGTTAGCGAAGAGTGAAAGGGAAGGAGCATGGAGAGAGATGGCTAGACAAGTTGCACATGAAATAAAAAATCCACTTACTCCTATGAAACTTAGTCTTCAGTATCTTCAAATTGCTTTAAAGAGTAATGCCCCCAATTTGAAAGAGTTGATTGAAAGAACAACTAGAACTTTAGTTGAACAAATAGATCAGTTAGCGAGAATTGCTGGCGATTTTTCACAATTTGCTAATATTGGTTCAATACATTGGGAGGTAATTGATTTGGTTGAAATTCTTCAATCTCAAAAACTGCTATTAGGTACTGAGCATGATGTACAAATTACATTAATAGAAATCGGCAAACCCGCATTAATTAAATTTGATAAAATACAACTAGCTAGGCTATTTACTAACTTAATTCAAAATGCAATTGAAGCTTCTGAGCAAAATGAAATTAAAGAAGTGAAAATTGATCTTAAGGATTTAAGTGATAAATGGCTTATTAGTATTACTGATAATGGTACTGGTATACCTAAAGAAAAGATACCCAGAATATTTACCCCAAATTTCACAACAAAATCGTCAGGTACTGGACTTGGACTGGCAATTTCAAAAGGAATAGTTGAAAAAGCAGGCGGACAAATATATTTCACTACGACCGAGGGTAATGGTAGTACATTTTATATTGAACTACCTAAATATGTTCTTCTAAGCTAATTAATCTCTCTTTTTGTGTTGGTGTTCAATAAACTGTTCCATTTGTAGAAGTGAATAACTACTTAGATTTTTTGAAATTGTTAAATGACCTTTTCTCCCTGCTTTAACTCCATATTGTATATCCTTGAATCCCTCAATGCTATGTGCATCTGGATTAATTGATAAAGTTACACCCTTGTCTAAGGCATATGGTATCCAAGTCCAATCAATATCTAATCTACGTGGATGTGCATTTAATTCAATTACAACTCGATTTTTAGCACAGGCATCAATAATCTTTTCATGTTGAATAGGATAACCAGCACGACCTAGTAGCAGGCGACCAGTCATATGCCCAAGAATATTTGTGTAAGGGTTTTCAATGGCTTTTAAAAGTCGATCAGTAGCTTTTTCTTCATTCATTTTAAGATTAGAATGAATACTAGCTATAACAAGGTCAAACTCTTCAAGAACATTTTTATCATAGTCTAGACTTCCATCAGTTAAAATATCACATTCTATACTTTTGAAAATTTTAAATGGAGCGAGCTTTTCATTCAATTCATTAATTTGTTCATGTTGTGCATATACTCTTTCTACTTGTAAGCCATTTGCATAAAAAGCAGATTTGCTGTGATCGCTAATCACTAAATACTCAAATCCTTGTGCTTTGGCTGCTTTCGCCATTTCTTCTAAACTATGTGTTCCGTCGCTCCATTGGCTATGACTGTGGATGATACCACGAATAGAAGAAGTGGTAACTAATTCTTCTTCTCTGGTTTGAACTTTATAAAATTCACGAAGAAATGGTGGACGATAAGGTGCTTTATAAAACTCAAATAGTTCTTGCTCAGAATTAAAAGATAAACCATCTTGCCAAGAATAATTCGATTTAAATGAGTTTAAAAAACTTTCTGAACAAGAAGACACAAACAAAGAACTGATATATTCATTCGTTGATACTGATTCTATTCGAATCTTTAATCCTTCTCCAGCAGTAGCTAAAACATAATTATTAGACTTCTCTTTAATCTCAACAGACAAATGTTTTAAAAAGCCTAAAAGAGTTTCTATAGGCATATCTGTTATAAAACTAAGTTCTTCAATAACAGTGTCCTGTCTATACCAAGATCCAGCAGGTGAAATTCTATAGCTTGAATCTTTTAATTGTGTCGTAAAAAAATCTTGTAAGGTTTGAACAGTTGCTTCTAAATCGGCATATAAAAACTTACCCTGGCTATTTAAATAAAACTCAATAGAGGCCTGAATATTTGATTGGGTTTTCTCGCCAAAGCCTTTGTATAAAACCAGCCTATTTTCATAACAAGCATATAAGAGTGAAGCAATATCTTCAATTTCTAATTCTTTCCAAATAGTGGCAATTTTTTTGGGACCAATCCCTTTAATTTGAAGCATTTCCAAAATACCGGGAGGAGTTTTTTCAATATAAGAGAGCAGTAGTGGAAAGGTTCCAGTTTCAACTATTCCTTTAATTTTCTCTGCAACGCTTTGTCCTATTCCTTTCACCTTTGCTAAATCGCTTATAGAAGCTTGCTTTAGATCTATAGTTAACTTATCGAGCGCGAATGCAGCAGATGAGTAAGCTTTTGATTTAAAAGAGTTCTCACCATGAATATCCATAAGCTTGGATAGGAGGTTCAGTTGATCTGAAATTTCTTGTTGTAGCATATATGCAAGGATAAAAAAAATCCCGGTGATAACACCGGGACTCTTTTAATTATTCTGCGAAGGCAGAACGTCTGCTTACTTTTTCTTAGCAGCTTTCTTAGGAGCAGCTTTTTTAGCAGCTTTCTTAGGAGCGGCTTTTTTAGCAGCTTTCTTAGGAGCAGCTTTTTTAGCAGCTTTCTTAGGAGCGGCTTTTTTAGCAGCTTTCTTAGGAGCAGCTTTTTTAGCAGCGGCCTTCTTAGGAGCAGCTTTTTTTGCGGCCTTCTTAGGAGCGGCCTTTTTTGCAGTTGCCATGTTTACAGAATTTAATGGTTAGTTAATAACCTAAAATTATAAACATTTTATTAACTGCAAAATTTTTTTTTATTAAGCCTCAACTGAGACAACAGAAACTGTTGTTTTAGCATCGCGTCCTTTTTTGAAGTTTACGATACCATCAGTTAATGCAAACAGAGTAAAATCTTTTCCAACGCCAACATTTTTACCAGGATGATAAACAGTTCCGCGCTGACGTAAAATGATATTACCTGCAATGGCTGGTTGACCGCCATAGATTTTTACACCTAGTCGCTTGCTCTGTGAGTCGCGACCGTTCTTTACACTACCTTCACCTTTTTTGTGTGCCATGACAAATGAGTTTTTTTATTGCTGACTGAGTTAAGCGATGCTTTCAATTTTAATATGGCTGTACTGCGTACGGTGGCCATGCTTTTTACGGAAGCCCTTACGGCGTTTCATTTTAAAAGCAATTACTTTATCGCCCTGAACTAAATCATTTACGATTTCTGCTTTTACGGTTGCTTTTACGGCATCACCAGCAGTAATGGTTCCTTTATCGGCAACCATGAGTACTTCATTGAATTCTACCTTATCACCTGTTTTTCCATTCAAGTGAGGTACGTACAGGTTTTGTCCAACTGAAACCTTAAATTGCTGGCCTGCGATTTTTACGATTGCTAACATAGCTATTCAAAAATTAGGTCGGCAAAGGTATATCAAAACTTTGGATTATTCAAGGTTAAGTGGCCTATAAATCCTAAAATCTGAAAAAAAAGGACATTTGTGGAATAATCTATTGGAAATGGCTTTTTTTCAACAAAACCATTTTTTCGGCAAAAAAATCAAAACATGGCTTAAAAATCAAGATTTTAGGGTATTAAATTCAGAATTCTAACAATTACTTAAAACATGGGTTATTTTGCAGCCTAATTTCGTTGCCTATGAATTTGAAATCCCTCTTAGCTCGTCCCTTCGCACAGGTAACTCACAATAGAATAAGAAAGTCGGCAGAGCAAGCAGTTGCTGACCAGCAAAATATTTTCAAACAACTTATAAGGGTAGGCTCTAAAACTTTATTCGGTAAAGACCATGATTTTCAATCTATTAAGTCCTATTCCGACTTTCAAGCTAAAGTGCCCATACGCGATTACGAGCAGTTGAAAAGTTACATAGAACTCATAAAACAAGGCCAGCATAATGTTTTATGGAAGGGGAAGCCAATTTATTTCGCCAAGACAAGTGGAACTACAAGTGGTGTAAAGTACATCCCTATTACAAAAGATTCAATCCCTAATCATATACATACTGCCCGTAACGCCCTTTTCTGTTATATGGCGCAGTCGGGGAATTATGATTTTGCGAAAGGAAAAATGATTTTTTTAAGTGGTTCTCCGGTTCTTGAAAGGGTGGGAGACATTCCTACTGGCCGACTGAGCGGTATTGTAAATCACCACATTCCACGATATCTCAGATCTAATCAACTTCCAAGCTTTGAAACCAATTGTATAGAAGATTGGGAATCTAAACTCGATAAAATAGTAGAAGAAACCATTCATCGAGATATGTCGCTTATTAGTGGTATCCCACCTTGGATGCAGATGTATTTCGACAGATTGATTGAAAAAAGTGGTAAGAAAGTAGGGGACTTATTTCCGAATTTCTCAGTTATGGTGCAAGGTGGAGTGAATTTTGAACCTTATAAAGCCAAACTATATGAATCCATTGGCAGGCACGTCGATTGTATTGAATTGTTTCCTGCTTCTGAAGGATTCTTTGCCTTTCAAGATAGCCAATCAGAACCTGGGCTTTTACTAAACACGAATTCTGGAATATTCTTTGAATTTATTCCAATTGAGGAACTCGAAAGTGAACATCCGAAGAGATTAATGCTTTCTGAGGTGGAATTAAACAAGAATTATGCACTCATCATTAACAGCAATGCTGGTTTATGGGGGTACAATATTGGTGATACTGTGAAGTTTATTTCATTAAAACCTTACAAAATATTGGTAACTGGAAGAACCAAGCATTTTATTTCCGCATTTGGAGAGCATGTAATTGGAGAGGAAGTTGAGGCTGCAATGACTAAAGCCGCTTCGGAAGAAGGTGTGCGATTGGTAGAGTTCACTGTTGCCCCTTTTGTTTCTCAAAATCAAGGGAAAAGCTACCATGAATGGTTTGTAGAATTTGAATCAGCTCCAAAGAATATGGATTCCTTTGCATTAAAAGTGGATCAAAACCTTCGTGAAAAAAATGTGTACTACGACGATTTAATTAAAGGCAATATTTTAGAACCGCTGAAAATAACTGAAATCAGAACCCATGGGTTTATTGATTATATGAAGTCGATTGGAAAACTTGGTGGACAAAACAAGGTACCTCGACTCAGCAATCACCGCCAAATTGCCGATGGTTTAACACCATTTAAGAAATAAGGCAACCTAGTTAAATTTATTGTGTTAGAAAGTAATACACAACCTAAGGATTAAAATGAATGATCAATTTAATTGATTTTCTGTAACTATGCCCAGTAAAACAGCCCTTTTATGAGTCTGAAAAGAATTGCCATATTTGGATCAACAGGATCCATTGGAACGCAGGCATTGGATGTCATTTTCCAAAATCCAACCCTTTTTCAGGCTACTATTTTAACTGCTCAATCAAATGACCAGCTGCTCATTGAGCAAGCTCGAAAGTTTCAGCCATCAGCAGTTGTAATTGGTGACCCCAAAAAATATAAAACCGTTTCTGAGGCCCTTCAACCACTTGGTATTGAGGTCTATTCAGGTGAAGAAGGTTTAGTAGAAGCTGCAGATAGAGATGATTATGATATGATGTTGGCTGCAATTGTAGGATACGCAGGTTTAAAGCCAACTCTGCAAGCAGTTAATAAAGGGAAAGCAATTGGATTGGCAAATAAGGAAACCTTGGTTGTTGCAGGCGATATTGTTATGCAGCGTGCCTTGCTCAAAAAGGTACCAATTATTCCTGTAGATAGTGAGCATTCAGCAATTTTTCAGTGTTTGGTAGGTGAGGGGAGAAATAAAATTGAAAAAGTCATTCTAACAGCAAGCGGAGGACCATTTCTAGGTAAGAAACCCAACTTTTTGGTGAATGTCAAAAGAGACCATGCTTTACAACACCCTAACTGGAGTATGGGTGCAAAAATCAGTATCGACTCTGCAACCCTTATGAATAAAGGGCTAGAAATGATAGAAGCTAAGTGGCTTTTTAATTTACAGCCTCAACAGATTGAAGTTGTGGTTCATCCTCAAAGTATTATACATAGTATGGTTCAGTTTGAAGATGGTAGCATTAAGGCACAAATGGGTTTGCCAGACATGAAGCTTCCAATACAATATGCTTTGGCATTTCCTTCTAGAATTGCCAATAATTTTCCTAGATACGATTTTAAAAAGCCAAATACACTCACATTTGAGGAGCCCGACTTAAAAACATTCCGAAATTTAGCTATGGCTATCGATGCCTTACACACAGGAGGTAACATGCCCTGTGTATTGAATGCTGCTAATGAAATTGCTGTATATGCTTTTTTGAAAAATAGGATTGGTTTCTTGGATATGACTGAAGTGATTGATAGAACTTTACAAAAAATAACATTTATTGAACAACCTACCATTGAGGAATACTTTGAAACTGATGGTGAGGCGCGTAACTTCGCTGCCTCTTTGGTAAATATGTAAGTTTAGAACCATTATAACATGATGACAACATTATTAGCGATTGATTGGGGAAGTGTTGGTATTAAAACAGCTCAATTCATATTATCTTTTTCCATTTTAGTAGTTCTACATGAACTTGGACACTATTTACCTGCAAAATGGTTTAAGTGTAGGGTAGAAAAGTTTTACTTGTTTTTTAATCCATGGTTTAGTCTTTGGAAAAAGAAAATTGGTGAAACTGAATACGGTATTGGCTGGGTTCCATTCGGTGGCTATGTGAAGATTTCTGGGATGATTGATGAGAGCATGGATAAGTCGCAATTAAAACTACCACCACAAGACCATGAATTTAGATCCAAAAAAGCTTGGCAACGTTTAATTATCATGATTGGTGGCGTAGTAGTAAACGTTATTCTAGCTATAGTAATCTTCATTGGCATTATGTGGTATTGGGGTGAAAGTTATTTGCCAGCTGCTAATTTATCGTATGGTGTACATGCTGATTCTCTTGGAAGGAAAATTGGATTGCAGGATGGCGATAAAATTATTTCATTGGATCAAAAGCCAGTGGAGAATATCAATACCCTTGAAGCTGAAATGATTTTGAATGAGGCAAAAACCATTCAAGTTGAACGGGGGGGGCAAAATGTAAATCTTAATATTCCAAATGGCTTCGCGAATGAGCTAAATAAAAACAAACTACAAGGATTCATTGATATTCAGTATCCAGCCATTGTAGATTCAGTTTCGAATGCAGCTGTATTTGTTGAAGGCACTTTGCAAAAAGGAGATCAACTTATTGGATTTAATGATACTTATTTTCAATACTACCATGAGTTTAATGCTATTAAAAAATCATACGCAGATTCTGCTGTTAATTTAGTAGTTCTAAGAAATGGTGATACAGCAGTAGTTAGAGTAGTTTTAAGTAATAAAGCTGCTGTTGGTTTTTTCCCTAAGAGCCCATTAGAAATCTTTGGTACAGAAGTTAAGCATTTCACTTTTGCGCAAGCTATCCCTGCAGGTATTGATCGCTGCTTTGAAACATTGTCGCGTTACATGGGAGGATTGAAGCAAATCTTTACAGGTAAAGTAAGTGCCAACGATTCGTTGGGAAGTGTTATCAGTATTGGAAATACATTCCCAGGTGTGTGGGACTGGCAAAGATTCTGGACCTTGACAGCTATATTTTCTATCATCCTGGCTTTCATGAATATATTACCAATTCCAGCATTAGATGGCGGTCATGCTTTGTTTACTTTAATTGAAATGATAACTGGTAAGAAGCCGAGTGATAAGTTTATGGAATATGCGCAAACATTTGGCATGATCCTTTTACTTGGATTAATGGCCTATGCTTTGGGACTTGATTTTTGGAGGTTGTTTAAATAAAGCTGAATACAAATATTGTTGACTATAAAAAAAGTCGCTGGAAAACACTAGCGACTTTTTTATGAATCGTGCGGAAGAGGAGATTCGAACTCCCAAGCCCGTTAAGGCGCTACCACCTCAAGGTAGTGCGTCTACCAATTTCGCCACCTCCGCTCAAGGGCTGCAAATGTAAATTGAAATTGCGTAATCAGAAAAAGGAATTTACATCCTTTGAGGTGCCTGAATACCTAGCAAATGCAAGCCTCTTTCTAATATTTGAGCCGTTAATTTTGACAAGTTCAAACGCAGTAGTTGTTTTTCCTCCGACTCTGCCTGAGCAATAGACAATTCTGCATAAAACGAATTGAAAACTTTTGCTAATTCGAATAAATAGATAGCCAATTTACTTGGATTATGTTCTTGTGCTGCTTCAGTGAGAAGGAGTGGATAGTTTTCAATTTTCTTCGCCAAACTGCGTTCTAATGGCAGCCAGTTTTCTGTAGCTATGAATTCAGAAGATTGCACTTTATCGCCTAGTCTTCTTAACACACTGCAAATACGTGCATGGGTGTACTGAACGAAAGGACCAGTAAATCCATGAAAATCGATGCTTTCTTCAGGATTGAAAATCATTTTTTTCTGTGGATCCACTCTCAATAAAAAAAACTTCAAAGCGCCTAACCCAAGTGTATGGTATAATTCTTCCAATTCATTGGGCTGAAAGTCTTTCACCTTACCTAATTCTTCTGTTTTCTGACGAGCAATTGCGGTCATTTCATCCAACAAATCATCTGCATCAACTACTGTTCCTTCTCTACTCTTCATTTTTCCAGTAGGTAATTCAACCATTCCATAACTTAAATGATAAATTCCTTTTGCACCTGGCAATTCTAATTTTTCACAAATGAGTTTAAGAACTTTAAAATGATAATTCTGTTCATCACCCACTACATAAATGCTTTCTTCGCAACCAAACTCTTCAAATTTTTGAACAGCCAAACCAATATCCTGCGTCATGTATACACTTGTGCCATCTCTTCTTCTAACAATTTTTTCATCCAGTCCATCTGCTGTTAAATCTATCCAAACACTGGAATCGTCTTTTTGGTAAAAAACTTTCTTAGATAAGCCGGTTTCAACTAAATCTTTGCCTAACAAATAGGTGTTGCTTTCATAATATGTTTTATTGAAATCGCTACCAATTCTATCATAAGTCTTTTGAAATCCATCATATACCCAGCTATTCATTTTCTGCCATAATTCTATTACCTCAGGCTTTCCAGCTTCCCAATCGACCAGCATTTGTTGTGCCTCCAATAAAATAGGGGCATTTTTCTCAGCATCATCTTTCGACATTCCATTCTTCACCAATTCCTCAACTTCTTGTTTAAAGAGCGTATTGTACAACACATAAAAATCACCCACCAAATGATCGCCCTTTTTACCAGTAGATGCTGGTGTTGCCCCCGAACCATCGCGTAACCAAGCAACCATACTTTTACAAATATGAATGCCTCGGTCGTTTACAATGCAGGTCTTTGTTACATCGTAACCTGTTTCTTCCAAAATAGCAGCTATGCTCCATCCTAAGAAATTGTTGCGAAGGTGACCAAGGTGAAGGGGTTTGTTGGTGTTAGGGGAGGAG
>ERZ1066133.141-NODE-141-length-39862-cov-7.666767_pt1 | contig 39862 bp, 23 predicted proteins | sample MGYA00382780_ERZ1066133 | MGnify/ENA primary metagenome ERZ1066133 (study PRJEB33369, sample SAMEA5778363) | biofilm metagenome | biome: Industrial cooling water; feature: Water cooling tower basin; material: Biofilm | place: United Arab Emirates | collected... | reverse complement strand
TACATAATTGGGATCGTCTTTATAATTCTTCACAAATCTTCCGCTGAACTCTCCCAATCCATCTACAAACTTTCCTTCACGATCTACCAATGTTAAAATGCCAATTCCATACTCCTTACCTACTTTGTAATCATCTGCACCAAAAGCAGGTGCTGTATGTACAATACCGGTACCATCTTCTGTTGTTACAAAATCGCCTAATAAAATTCGGAAAGGATCTCCGCCCGAAAGCTGAGCAGCATTGGCTTCGAAAGGAAGTAACTGCTCATACCTGCAACCTTCTAACTGTTGACCAGTGAAAGTTGTAACCACTTGCCATGGCAATGATTTTGAAGCTGGATCATAACTATCTAACGATAAATCCTTGTCTTCATCTTTAAAATATTTATGCAGCAAGGCAGTTGCAAGTATTATCTGAATAGGAAGATGTGTATATGGGTTGAAGGTTTTAACCAAAGAATATTCAATGTTTGGACCAACTGTCAATCCAAGGTTAGAAGGCAGCGTCCACGGAGTAGTAGTCCAAGCTAAGAAAAACACTTCGGCACCCTGTACTGGTTCGTGTAGGAAATGATTGCGCTCATCTTGTACTGCACGAAACATAACCACTGCACTGGTGTCTTTTACATCTTTGTAAGTGCCAGGCTGATTGAGTTCATGAGATGACAATCCCGTTCCAGCGGCTGGACTATAAGGTTGGATGCTCACACTTTGATAAAGCAAGCCTTTCTTATAGAACTGCTGTAACAGCCACCAGAGGCTTTCAATATAAGAAGCTTCAAAAGTGATATAAGGCTGATGCAAATCGACCCAATAGCCCATTTGATTGGTGATTTGATCCCACTCTTTTTTATAACGTAGTACTGCCTCTTGACATTTCTTGTTATAGTCTTCAACAGAAATTTTAGTACCAATATCTTCTTTTGTAATACCTAATTCTTTTTCAACACCCAACTCAACAGGTAATCCGTGTGTATCCCAGCCTCCTTTTCTTTTTACCTGGAAGCCTTGCATGGTTTTGTATCGACAAACCATGTCCTTAAGTGTTCGAGAAATAACGTGGTGAATACCTGGCATACCATTGGCACTGGGTGGACCTTCATAAAAAACGAAAGGAACAGCACCTTCTCTCAACGACACACTTTTTTCAAAAGCAGATTCATTGGTCCACTTTTGAAGGATTTCCTCTTCTATGCCCGGCAAATTCAACCCGGAATATTCCCTGTAACTAGTATTCATAACTACCTCTTGAAAGTGTGCGAAGGTAAGGAAAACCGAGTGGCATCAAGGCTTTGGATATTGCTAAAAAAGAAAAAGCCCACAAAAATGTGGGCTTACCAAATTTGGGGGCTACTAAAAGTTTCTTCCGTTCGACTGAAATGCGAATCTTAATTGGTATTTGATTCTAGTTGGACGGGTTGGCGGAGTTACTAAATTACCGTTGTCATCTGCAGGCAAAGCAGTCAAAATCTCCATTTTAGCGAATTTATTGTTAGCTGTGCGGAAAATAAAAGTTCTTCCTGCAATTGGAGAGAAAGATCGAGTTGTTGCATTATATACATACCATTGCTCAGGCTTCACTGCTAATTGAGTAGCGCTGGTATCAAAAGCATAACCAGTTTCAGGTGCTACTGTAACTGCATCAAAAGGTTGGTTTACAACCTGCACTCCTGCATTTCCTCGGCCGCTAGCTCCACTGTTAACAATAATTCTTTCGAAACGCATACCAAAATCCCAACGATTGGTTACTGAATCGGTATTTGGCACTCTTCCACCAACCTCAAATCCAAATAAATCAAATGCGCCCACCGCTGAACCATTCACTAAAAAATCATTGCTTGCAACCGGTGCTGGCGTTGGTTGATCATCTTTTTGACAACTTGTAAATCCAATTACCACAGCCATCATCATGGCTCCCATTACACGTACTCTTTTCATTGCTATTTGTTTTTATGTTTGAATGTATATGTTACCGTTGTGAACCAATTTGTGCCAGGCATATTGGGCATAAACATGGCATTGGTTTGATTGAGTAAATTGTTAATCCCAAATTGAATCATCCAATTTTCTTTTACTCTCTTCGTTAGAGTCAAATTCACATGTATCATGCCTTCAGCAAATTCATCTGGACGATTTGCGAATCCATTTCCATCACGATCAATCACTCCCCAACGACTTCTGTAAATTGCTCTTAAAGACGCCATCCAGCCACTTGGAGTATGATCCCAAAATAACCTGGCATTGGCCATGTGTGCACTCCTATTCAGCAAACCCGAATAATCGCTCCTGCGCATCAATCTTGCCGGAGCTCCTTCTCTATCTCGACCAAAAACTTCTCCTGCTTTTACAGCCCCCAAAATTTGCTTATCGGCGGTTTGTAAGAATTGATACCCAGCAGAAAGGTTCCAATACTTTGCAAATTTGATATCAAGGCTTCCTTCTATTCCTTGTGTAAAAGCTCTGTTTACATTGATATAACTAAAAACTGAACTGCCATTGTTATTGGTTGCTACTGGAATGAAATTGATAAGGTTATTGATATCATTCCTAAAAACATTCACCTCTGCTTTCCATCCTGGCTTAGGTCTGAATTGAACAGCGAAGTTGAAACCCTGAGAAATTTCTGGCTGCAATTCTTGAATGGCAAAAGCCGCAGGTAAAATTTGTGCAATGAGCCCAATTGATTGTTGTCGCTGTAATTCTGCAACAGAAAATTCTGATGCACCAAAAATGCTGTATCCATCAGCAGCATTGTTTACAAAGCTCAAATATAGTTGTCTGAAATCGGGTGCCTTAAAGCCCGCTCCAATGGAACTATTGATTGTCCATTGATCATTCAACTGCCAATGAAGGGCAAACTTGGGACTTAAGCGACTCGCAAAATCGGTATTATTATCATAACGCAATCCAGCAATCAATGATAAATTGTCTTTCACTTTCCACTCATCCTGCACAAATGCATGCCAAATATGTTGGAATTTTTGTTCACGATAACGCGTAGTAAGAACAGATTGTAAAGTATAACCGCCACCCACTGTAAGCATGTGATTACCTAATTGAATATCGGTTTGGTTTTCTGCACGCCAAAAATTCTGGCGAAAACTATCGTAATAGTAATTGGCTTTGCTATTTAAACTGTCTAAATCCTGAACAAAATGAAAACCACTAGCTACCAAACTCAGTCTGTTCTTTATTCGATCTGAAAACTGGTGATGCAAAACAGGGTTAATTGTAAAATCATTGGTTGTTCCATGTCCACCTACATTGATTTCACGACTATTTATGGCATAAAAACTTTCTTGCTTTCCATAGAAATAACGATTATTCCATGTTAGCTTGGTATTGCGATTGAACTTGTGCGTATACTTCAGTTGAGCAGTATAATTGAAAAAAGGGTCGAGCGTTCTTTCTGGTGTATTTGGATCTAACTCATAACCTGCACTGCTATTCCGATTGAAAAAATAATACAATTGGTTCTTTTCATTCGCTGAGGATCCACTTACATGGTAATCTTGTGTAGCAAATGATCCATAACGTGCACCTATTTGCGTTTGTGTTCCAGATATAGGCTCTGTTATAATGTTAATGACACCCCCCATAGCTTCACTGCCGTATAAACTAGAAGCTGGCCCTTTAATAATTTCAATCTTCCGGATATTCCCAACCGCAAACCTCGAAAGATCCATGACGCCACCTTGTCTTCCAATTAATGGTTCTCCATCTAATAAAATCATGGTATAATCTGCTGATAACCCTTGCAGCTGAATGCCGTTTCCAAAAACGCCTCCTCCAACAGCGCCACTTCCTGTTCCAGATGTAACAAATAAACCTGTTTGTTCTTGTAAAATATCGTTCAATCGCAATGAACCCGATTGTAAAATTTGTTTTTGTCCAACCACAATAGCTGGGACCGCAATATTTGAAAGCTTTCTTTCTGTGCGAGTGGCAGTAATAACAACATCATCTGAACGGCCATCTAATGTATCTGATTTTGGTTTTTGCGCAAATGAGATATGGCTAACCAAACAAGCCAATAAGAAAAATACATACCGTTCTCTCGTTCTCTGCATCATCGGTGCAAAATTGCTTTACAAGCTGCAGAGGATTGTAATAGTTATGTCATAAGATTTGATTACAAACCGAAATGACATAAAAATGACAAATCATGGTTTCTTGGTAACTATCACAAAATCACCTAATTGGCTATAAGACTCCCAATTAATTTGATCCAAACGTTCAACAGCAAACGAGCTAATATTAGCTAATGTAAGACCCTTATTTCTTCGCTTCAACTGTTCAAAAGTTCCTAACTGATAATCGGTGTGAAAACGTCCATTGAGGTGTAAGACTTTCCAACCTTTTTTTTGCTTCTTCATGAACTGATGAATGGTAAAACTCATACCTGCATCCCACACACTTTGCGCATAATAAATATTCCTATTTCTAAGCTGTGCATGTCCACCCATGATTTCAACAAACTTTTCAAAGTAAGCTGGCTGAATGGTATCAATTGGAAGTGGTGCAATGTATTGTTTTGCTTGCTTACTTAAGGAATCTAAAGAAGCAACTCCTCTTCTGCTTACTAAGTTAACATATCTGCGAGGCGGATTAGCTGCTAGAACTGGCATTTGTATAATCTTGGCTCTTTCAATCATTCTTCTATAATCTTTTGCATAATTGGGCCAAGCTCGAGCGTCTTTTGTAAAAACCGACTCAGTAATCATTCCCTGCAAATATTCATCCACTACATGCTGTACATCTCTTTCAAACATTTCCATTGAAAGAGCAACGCGACCATATTTCGACAACATTAAAGCATAAACAGAATCTTGTAAAACATGTGCAATACTATCGTTGTGCTCTTCCCCAAAAAATAAAACCTGTACTTGATCAATTGAACCCACCAATTCTTGTAAACTAATTTCCTTTTTGAGTTTGGTATCATACACTTTGAAAGCCAGGGGCTGTTGGGCAGTAGAAAGAAAAGAAATTGAAATACCAACAAGTAATAGAAGGATTATACGCATAAAAATAAAATGAGGTATAAAGGTAAGCAGTATTCCCGCTCCACTTTATACCTCACACTTAGTTCGAAGAATTACAACTTCATGGTAAGTCCAATGAAAACAGTTCTTGGTCGCATTGGCCCATATACATATCCCGCATCTCGCAAAGGACCAGTATCGAAATCTCGCTGAAAACTCTGAAACAGGTTTTGAACGCCTGCCATTACATCTAAACGATAACCAGGTTGATTTAATAACTGATAGGTTGCTTTAAAACTTTTATCAAAGAATGCAGGGGTGTTTTTTAGTACAGTTTGCTCAGTATCTGGATCAATCACATGAGGTACAATCATGGTTCCAGTGAATAAAGCTGAACTTGAAATCGACCATTTTTTTCCAGCTTGATAGGTAACTGTAAAGTATCCATACTGTCGTGGATTTCTCAAAATTTGAGTTGTAAAAACGGCTGGTGTTGGATCTGTAGGGTCTGAGGGCGACCAGATTTCTTCTTCCTCAACATACTTTGCCGATTGTAAAGTGGCACCTGTTTGAATGACCCAAGATTTGCCCAAAGCAAGATTAAACTCAAGGTTCATACCTTGTACAATTGCACCCTCTCCGTTTCTCTTTGTAATTACGGCTACCCCATTAGGCAATTCTTCTTGTCCTGATAAGATGAATGGATTATCTAACCTTGTATGAAAAGCTTCTACAACCCAACTCATCTGATTCTTCCCTTTAGATCTACTGTAGTTATACGACAAGGTGAAACTGTTGGAACGCTCAGGACTGAGAGATGGATCTAATTGAATGAAGCGAGCAGCACCTCCAACTGTTTCAATATGGAGATCTTCATCAAAAGCTTGTGGTGCACGATATCCTTGTGCAAAGGATGCTCTCAATTTCCCATAGGTGTGTAATTGATACATCGCTGATAAGCGAGGTACCCACATATTCATAGTACGATCATTTAAAAACTTAGCATCTTTTAAATCGTAATTACCAAGAATACTAATTCTATCCATTCTTCCACCTGCAAGAATGGTTAACTTTTCTATTGGCTTCCATTCAACCTGCATGTAAGAGCCAATGGTACCAACAGTTTGACGAATACTTCTGGAGTATCCAGGCATTTGGTCGTTGACTCTGTTCCATTGGTATTCTATCCCTGCTATTAGCATCCAGCGTTCACCATTACTGTAGGTATATTGAAACCCTTTATTAAAAGAAGCATCATTTGAATTTCCATACGCATTAATTGCTAATAAATCAGCTGCAGTTAGGGTATCACCAGCAGGAATTACTCTGCCTCCTCCACCATAATAGCTTTGCCTTCTAATCCACTGTCCAGCTGCATAAATGGCATATTTATGTCTCAAATTCTTTGAATAAGATTCCCAGGAAAGGTTAGTGCCAATGATTTGATGAGCTACTTGTTCAGTAATATCTGTTTGATGCGGAGCCAAATGAAATCCATTTCCACCTCTTCTAAATTCATCCATCGCATACAAACCCACTTTCAATTTGCTTCTTTCAGAAGTATTCCAAAATGCATCCAAACCTAAAGTTTGGTTCCTCAATTTTGTAATCTCTGAAAAACCATCTCCATTTGCATCCCAAAAGTCTCGATTGCGGTTATAGGCATAGTATGAAATTCCCTTATTTGCAGAAGCATCTACAGCAGTTCCATGTAAGTGAACAGTTCTATCGGAAGCTTCCATGTTGGTGAAAGCTTGGTTAATACCAACCTCAAAACTATTCACCAAAGGATCTTTTGTTAGAATATTAACAGTACCTGCAATTGCGTTGCCACCATACAAAACCGATCCCCCTCCTCTAACAACCTCAATTCTATCAATCATATTAGCTGGAATCATATCTAACCCGTACACACCTGCCAAAGAAGAAAAGACTGGTCTGCTATTGATAAGAATCTGAGAATAGGGACCATTCAACCCGTTCATACGTAATTGAGTAAATCCGCAATTCTGACAATTATTTTCTACTCTTAATCCAGGTGAAAAACTCAAGCCTTCAGACAAACTCAATGATTGGGTTGCTTCGAAAGTTCTCTTATTAATGGTGTTCACAATAACGGGACTGTTATAAACAGGCACTTTACTTCGGGTACCTGTAACTACAACACCATCTAAGTTTAGTACATCGGGCTCCAAATTCGCTTCAATGTTTTCAAACGAGCTTGCTATAGTTGCTTTCCAAATTCTATAACCCGTAAAAGAAATTTCAAGAACTATAGGCGATGTGTTATTACTTGGAAGTTTTAGTTCAAACCCGCCATTTTGCATAGTTATGGTGCTAAGTTGAAGTGCAGGTATTCGAACTGTAGCGCCTTCAACAGGTTGATTTTGAATGAGTACCCTACCTTTTACAGCAATTGATTGCCCAAACAATCCAGAAGAATAGATCAGGAAAAAAGATAATACCAACAGAATGATTCTATTTTTGCAACAATGTTTCATAATTCAAAAATAAAGGAACTTTTCGACACGCGAATAAATTTATTTAGACTTGTCTAAATTTATATTTCGGCAAACTTAAACACAATTTTGATCAAAAAAAAGCCCCGCTATTTTGCGGGACTGTTTTCACAAATTTTTAGAATTTAATACCAAAGGTAATGTACCAATTTCTAGCATCAGCAGGCATAAGTCCAGGACCAGGATAACCGCCCGCTCTGCGAGTAAAGTAAGCAGCATTGGTAAAGTTATTTACGCCGCCACGAACCTGGTAATTCGTATTAATTTTCCATGTGAGTCCTAAATCACCAATGGTATAAGCTGGAATCAGACCATTTGTTCCAATTGTATTAGCAACTACTGTATTGTTTGCATCGGTAAACACTTCGCTTATATGGCTGACTTGAGCTGTAAGGGTTAGTGAACGATAGAAATAGTTAACACCTGCACGAAGAATATGCTCTGGCGCATTTTCTACCCTACGATTGCGCAAATCAGATTCTATTAAATTAATCGCTGAGCCCCTTGTAACAACCCTTAATTGTTCATACTTGGCATCATTGTATGCATAAGATACAAACACACTCACTTCTCCAAATCGCTTAGAGCCACTCAAAGCTTGAACTGGATTGATTTCTACAATAGCCTCCACTCCTCTTGCTCTACTTGCACCAACATTGGTTCTAAAATTAAAGCTAGTAAAGTCGGGACGCAACTGTGTGATTGTACCAATTCTATTATTGTATTGCAAATGATACAAACTCAAATCGAAGAACAAAAAGTTTTTAACCTTTCCACGAATTCCAAGATCAATATTATATCCTCTTCCATCAGCAAGATTTGGATCAATAACATCTGTAGTTGGATTAGCTGCTAAATCTGCGAAATGAATGGGACGATAAGATTGGGTGTAGTTCGCATAGAATTCAACTTGCTGATTCAAATGATATTCGGCACCTATCCCTGCAAGTAGAAAACCACGGTTACGTACTTCTGTATTCATCATCTGTGGTGTTCCATTAGCCGCAAATGACAATCGACCTCCCACTTCTGCTCCAATATGCTCCCAACGTAGTCCAGGTATAATGATAAACTTCTTTGAGATGCGGAAAATATTTTCAACACTAGCAGCCACATTAGTAGTTATAAAGTCTAAATCGGTGGGTGAAGGTCCTTCTGTCCTTAAGTTAAATCCAGCCCCTGTATCCCCTCTTCCATTTCTAAAGCGATGTGTATGTCCGTAGAAATAGCGTAGTCCAGCTGTAAAAGTGCTTGATAAGCCAGCTATCTCATAATGATTCAAATAGCGCAATTCTGCTCCCCAGTTTCTATACTGATCTATGTCAACCGAGCGATTAGCTTGTTGAAGTGTATTTGGACGAACAGTATCCAGCACATTTAGTGCAGGTGTAAATCCAATACTATTTCGGTCACCTGCCATTGCAAATAATTTGAAATCTAGCTTTTGATTTGCACTGAATTCATATGTGGATGTAAGTGCCAATGTATTCCAAGTAATATTCATCCAGTTCCTTCCCCTCAAACTCTTGCGATGATCAATACGAAACATAGAATCAGTTAATCCGCCAGGCTGCTGACTCAACATTGCATATGATGTATACTCAATACCAGCTTTCCACTTGTCATTAATTTGGTGAGAGAAAGTCACAAATCCGGTATTCACTTTATATCCACTGTTTTCTCGCCATCCATCTGCACTTCTATGATCGAAGTATGCATAATAATGAGACTTTTCTGTTTTACCACCAACAGCATTAAAACTGTTGAACAATCCAAAACTGCCAACAGTTTGCTGTGATTCAACTTCCATTTTATTCTGAATGTCGGAACCATTTTTGACCACATAGTTCACCATTCCACCAAACTGAGGGCCGAACTGCAAACTACCTGCTCCTTTCAACACCTGAATACGCTGTACAGCTTGCATGGGAGGATGATAATATGCTTCAGGATAACCATAAGGATCTGCAGCAATATCGTATCCATTTTGACGAACATTAAAATCCCAACTTCTGTTAGGACTTAATCCTCTTGCTGCAATACCAATTTGGATACCACTTCCATCACTTTCCCACACATGAATGCCGGGCACTTTAGCCATAACCTGACGCATATTATTCATAACCAAGTTTCCGTTTACATTACTTACCAACACCATTGAGTTTTTCTTACCAGCAAATATGTGTGTCCCAACTACTTCAGGCATCTGATGTATATCGTTTCTGCTATCTTTTCCAACAATTGTCACATCTGGTAAATATTCTTTTGCTGAAAGCGTATCAGCATTTATTTCTGTTTGTTTTTGAGCAAAAGCTGAACCGAAAATCATCCAACAGCCCATAATCAATAATCTATGCTTCATATTTCTTCTAATTTGGCCGCAAAGGTGCAGTCCACATAAAAGCAGTTGTATCAAAATCGGGAAACTGATTTACGCAATCGGTAAAAGCATTCATTTGGAATTTGGTAACTTTACGAAAAATTATCAGCTATGTTATCACAATCCATGCAAGAAGCACTCAACAATCAAGTTGCACTTGAAGCACAAAGCTCACAAGCATATTTGGCAATGGCCAGTTGGGCAGAAATACAACCAGGATTAGATGGTGTTACAGAATTCTTTTATAGCCAGAGTGAGGAAGAAAGGGTACACATGTTAAAACTCATTCGCTTTATTAACGAAAGAGGCGGCTTTGCAAAAGTTCCAGCATTGGAGCAACCTATTATTACATTTCCAGGTCTTAAACGTGTATTTGAGGAATTTTTAAAACACGAATTAACAGTTAGTGCTAGTATCAACGAATTGGTTCATCTCGCTTTAGCTGAAAAGGACTATGCTACCCATAACTTTCTTCAATGGTATGTAACAGAACAAATGGAAGAAGAACGTCAAGCGAGATTATTAAATGACAAATTAGAGCTAATAGGTGAAGACAAGAGCGGCTTATACCTATTCGACCGCGATATAATGCAAATGAGGGGTTCAGAAGAAGGCAAATAAAAAGAGCTCCTAAAATATCTAAACCCGATTACTTCCGTATTCGGGTTTTTTTGTGCTTCAAAACAAACAATATTCTTTATAAACATTGACAAAGGTCATTTTTTCTCTTCTTTATGGTGGATAGCTTTGCCATGCAGTTATAAACTACATGGTAGTATTTATCATGTATAACGCTATAAACAAATACTATGCAAGCAACTTATTCAAAAATCAAACCTTTCAAACAAGGTAAATGGAATAAAGAGATTGACGTACGCAATTTTATTGAACTGAATATAACACCATATGAAGGTGATGCTAGCTTTTTGTCCGGTCCAACAGAAGCGACTAAAGCGTTGTGGCAAATTTGTTTAAATGCCATGAAGCAAGAAAGAGAAAACAATGGTTGTTTAGCTATTGATACTGCAACTATTTCTTCTATTACCAGTCACGCACCTGGATATATCAATAAGGATCTTGAAAAAATTGTAGGACTTCAAACAAATCAACTTTTAAAAAGAGCCATTAAGCCGTTTGGAGGGATTAGAGTAGTGGAAGGTGCTGCACAGGAAAAGGGACAACAACTTGCACATCAAGTAAAAGAGATTTTTGAATACGCTAAGGATCATAATAGTGGAGTATTTTCTGCGTATGATCCTGAAATTTTACTCTTTAGAAGCAAAGGTGTTTTAACAGGCTTGCCTGACAATTATGCGCGTGGTAGAATTATAGGTGATTATAGAAGATTGGCTCTTTATGGAACAACCCGTTTAATTGAAGGAAAGAAGGCAGATAAATTAGCCATTGATGGCGAACTTACTGAACATATGATTCGTTTGCGTGAAGAAGTAAACGAACAAATTAAAGCACTAAAAGATATTGAAGTAATGTCGGCGATGTACGGACTAGATGTTACTCGACCTGCAAATAATGCACAAGAAGCCATTCAATGGGTGTACATGGCTTACTTGGCTGCTGTAAAAGAACAAGATGGTGCTGCTATGTCGCTAGGAAATGTTTCAGCATTCTTAGATATCTATATTCAAAGAGATATTGAGTTGGGCATTCTTACGGAAGAAGAAGCACAAGAGTTCATTGATCATTTTGTTATGAAACTGAGAATGGTGCGACATTTACGTCCTGGTGCTTATGACGACCTTTTTGCTGGTGACCCAACATGGGTGACAGAGGCAATGGGCGGACAGTTAGCAGATGGCCGCACAAAAGTTACAAGAACTGCATTTCGCTTTATTCAAACATTATATAACCTTGGACCTTCTCCCGAACCCAATATCACTATTTTATGGGCAAAAGATAGTCCAAAAGGATTTAAAGAATTTTGCGCTAAGGCCTCTATCGACACTTCTAGCTTGCAGTATGAAAACGATGATTTAATGCGTGCTTGTCGAGGCACGGACGATTATGGAATTGCCTGCTGTGTTTCTCACCAAGAAATTGGAAAACGGATACAATTCTTTGGAGCAAGAACTAATTTGGTGAAGACCTTTTTATTAGCCTTAAATGGAGGTAGAGAGGAAAATGATGGTACTCTGATTCTGAAGAATATTCCAGAATTAAATGAAGAAACACTTTCTTATGATGCTGTTATTGAAAGATTCCATTTAGCAATGGATGAAGTAGCCAGGGTGTATGCAAAGACCATGAACATCATCCACTACATGCATGACAGGTATTATTATGAAAAAGCACAAATGGCATTTATTGATACTGATCCAGGTATTGATATTGCATATGGTGCTGCAGGTATTTCTATTATCGCAGATTCATTATCAGCCATTAAATATGGTAAGGTAAAACCAGTTAGAAATGAACAAGGCATTATGACCGATTTCATTACTGAAGGCAATTACCCTATGTATGGAAATGACGATGACCGAGTAGACAGTATTGCACAGGAAGTAACAGCTTATTTTTTACAAGCCTTGCAGCGTCACAAAACATATAAGAATGCAAAGCATACTTTAAGTCTCTTAACCATTACCAGCAACGTGATGTATGGAAAGGTTACTGGAAACACACCTGATGGAAGAAAAGCCGGTGAACCATTTGCACCTGGAGCTAACCCAATGCATGGCAGAGATAGAAATGGTGCAATTGCATCTTTGAATTCAGTTACTAAAATCGATTATAACTTGGCACAGGATGGTATTTCAAATACAATGAGTGTTGTGCCAAAATCTTTGGGATCGCAATTAGATACGCAGGTTCGTAACTTAACACAACTGCTAGATGGTTATTTCAACATGGGCGGACACCATTTGAATGTAAATGTATTGAACAGAGAAACTTTGTTAGATGCATACGAACATCCAGAGAAGTATCCACAGCTCACCATTCGTGTTTCTGGTTATGCAGTTAATTTCATTCGTTTATCAAGAGCGCATCAACTGGAAGTCATTTCACGAACATTCCATGAAACCATGTAACTAAATTCCCAAATTTGAAGGGGGGCTAAACAGCCCCTTTTCTTATTTTAGCTTATGTCTTATTCTGCAAAACACATACGAATTCATTCCATTGAAAGCTTTGGCACTCATGATGGACCAGGCATACGTATGGTTGTATTTACACAAGGTTGTCAGTTTAGATGTTTGTATTGCGCAAATCCAGATACATGGGATACCGAGGGCGGTCACGATATGCCAATAGATGAAATTGTAGCAAAAGCTGTTCGTATGAAAAGCTATTTTGGAAAATACGGCGGAGTAACAGTTTCTGGTGGAGAACCAACTTTACAAAGAGTTGCGCTATTGGAGTTGTTTCGAAAACTTCATGCAGAAGGCATCAATACTGCACTTGATAGCAATGGAAGAATTCTGAATGATGAAACCAAAGCACTCCTTGAAGAAACAGATTACTTACTACTCGATGTAAAACATATTGATGATACTATTCATCATCAACTAACTGGCGTATCGAACAAACCCACTTTAGATCTTGCAGCTTACAGAGAATCTACTGGAAAAACAATGTGGCTAAGGTATGTACTGGTTCCTGAATGGACCGATCAGGAAGAACATTTACACGCTTGGGGTAAATATTTTTCGAATTATACAACTGTTGAGAAAGTCGAGATTCAACCTTATCACAGATTAGGCACACATAAATGGAAAGCTTTAAACTTACCTTATGCATTAGCTGCTACACCCAACCCGGATAAGGTATTACTCGATAAAACTGCATCAATTTTTAGAACATACTTTCGAAAAGTAATTATCAATTGATACTTCTTATTTTACGTCTATTTTTTCAACTTGCAACTCTTGAATTACTTTTACTTGCTTAGCAATTTTATATACAAGAGGACGCTTTGACTTTAATGTATAAATCTCAATTACCAGGTTGCGCTCTTGCAATAAATCTTTTTCGATTAATAATTGCTTTTGCATTTTTTTCTCACGAAGGGTTTCAGAGAAATACTCGTTACCATCCTCATCTAAAACACTAATACGCACTAAGTTTTTTGAAGGGTTGTTAACTTCTGCAAGGAATACATATTGCGTGTTTGTAGAACCCGTATGACGAACATCTGCTTCCGTAGCTGGATTTTTATCACTTACGTTTCCTGCAATAACTGTTGAACCAACCATTGAGAACATCAATACCAATGCAATAACTAATGTGTTTTTCATCTTTTCGATTTTTTACGTTTTTTTAATAATTCATATCAGCAAACAGTTAGGGGCAGCAACCGAAAAGAAAGAACGATCGTTTAATTCCAATGCAAACATAAACCCCAACAAAACCATAAAAAAGTTAAGTTGGGGTTCAATATATGATGCCGAAATAAAATTACATGAATACAACTAGCTGATAATCATAGATTAGTTTAAAGTTTTAACCACATAGCCATTCGCAAATTTTCTCTATAAAAAGCGACTGGCTTTAACATTATTTTAGTACGCCACTGTGCACAGGTTTACCAGCACTGTATGTGTAACGAACTTTTGTTGATAATAATTCTGAATCGCGTGATAGCATAATATCTCGGTCTAACACAATAAAGTCGGCCCATTTACCGGGCTCTAAACTTCCAATTTCATTCTCCATAAAATTGGCTTTAGCAGCCCAAATAGTCATACCACGTAAAGTGTTTTCTCTTGACATAGCATTCTCCATTTGAAAACCACCTTCAGGCCATCCCTTAGCATCTTTTCTTACTACAGCTGCATAAAATGTTTTGAATGGAGAAATATCTTCTACAGGAAAATCTGTACCTAAATTCAACCAGCCATTTTGTTCTAATAATTTTTGATAAGCATACGCCGATTGTACCCTAGGCATGCCTAATCTATCAGGAGCCCAATACATATCACTTGTAGCATGTGTTGGTTGAACAGATGGAATTATATTAAAGTCACCAAACTTTTTTACATCAGATGGTTCTACCACTTGTGCGTGTTCAATGCGCCACCTTTTATCATTCTTACCTTGTAAATACTTAGCATAAATGTTCAACACCTCCCTATTTGCACTGTCACCTATTGCATGAGTACACATTTGAAACTCAGTCTTTATCAAAACTGATGCTAGAGAATCAAAATATGATTTGTCTTTCAACAAGAACCCAAGCCAACCTGGGCGATCAGCGTAATGTTTCAACAAACAAGCACCACGACTGCCCAAAGCTCCATCAGCATACACTTTAATTCCTTTCACAAACAATCGATCTGATTTAAAAGGTCCTTTTTGTAAAAAACGACTGTAATTAGCAGTATCGTCACTCAGCATCACATACAATCGCATGTTCAATTGTTTAGAAGCATGTAATCGCTTGATCTCTTCTACATCATTATACATTAAACCGCAATCCGTAATAGTTGTTAGTCCTTGTTCAAAACATTTTTCTTGCGCAGCTATTAACCATTTTTCATAATCCTGAGAAGAAGGCTTCGGCATAACATTGGTTATCAAATCAACAGCATTATCAATTAGAACACCCGAAAGTTTTCCTTTTTCAACCATAATATCACCACCTATCAAGGTTTGTCCAGGTTGAACATTCGCCAATGCAAGAGCTCGATCGTTTGCAATAGCAGCATGACCATCAACCCTAGTTAACAACACGGGCCTATCAGGAACAGCAGCATTCAATAATGCATTGGTTGGAAACTGTCTACCCGCCCAAAGGTTTTGATCCCATCCTCTTCCAACAATCCACGGTTCATTAGGATGTTCCTCAGCAAACTTCTTCACACGAGCAACTGCTTCCTCCCATGAAGGAACACCAAATAAATCTACTTGAAACAATCCCCTTCCATATCCCACAAAGTGGGCATGACCATCAATAAAACCAGGGTATGTAGCTGCACCCTCTAAATCCATTTTCTCCTTAGAACTATACTTTTTTAATATCTCATCGTTCGTTCCCAACTCTACAATTTTACCATCTTTAATTGCCATGGCTTCATAGACTGCAAACTGCGAATCAACCGCATAAATTTTACCATGATGTACAATTAAATCAACAGAACGATTGTTGCAAGCACTCATAAAAACAAGTGCAGCAAGCATGAGCAAGCTAAATCGCATAGATTAATTTTTTACGAAGATAAATGTGATACCAATAAAGATAGTAGTGAATTAGTTCAACAACTCACAAGGCTTTAATCCAGTGTGCTTTTTGAAAGCAGCAGAGAAATGTGAAATAGATGAGTAGCCTAATAAAGCACTCACATCGGTTACACTTAATCCTTTTTCATACAACAGGTATTTAGCATGTTCCATACGTTGCTGCTGATAAAAATCGAAGATTGTGGTTCCGAAAATTTCTTTGAATCCTTTTTTAAGGTAACATTCATTCATAGCTACCTTTCTGCTCAATTCCTTAATGGTGATAGGATCGCCGATATGTTGTAATAAAATGTCTCTTGCTTGATAGATACCTTCGCGGCTTCTTTCGTCTTCTAAAAACTTACAACTAAATCCTTCTGTTTTATCATCTACCAAACATTCTAAGCTATAAAGTAACAACTCATGAATCTTTGCGTTCACGAAAATGTTTTCCATAGCACCACTGTAGCTGTGGTTCAATAGACTATCGAGTATATTTCTCTTCTTGTTACAAACAGGAAAAATCTTTGTAAAAGCAGCAGGATGTTTAAACGCTAACACCTCATCCTTTCTATTACTCACCTTTACATTGTGTGTAAACTGATGTAAAAAAGTTGCGCTGAAATGAAAAGTCATTACATCAACAGTTATTTGTTGACCATTGCAATTGGTGGGTTGCTTTTCACAAAAACTACAACTCCTATCGTAACAATATTTGTTTCCTGTAGCACAGAACCTTAATTCTAAATAATTCTCCTGTGGTCTTTTCTCATTGTAGTGATAGACCAACATACCAGTGTCTTCTGCTACCCAAGGATGCTGGGCATAGTAACGGCTAATTTGATAGGCAATTGATCCTGGGATATCTTGTTCCTTCTGGACTAATAAGTCCATACTAGGTTCAATACCACCCCGATGGGCCACTTTTAATATGTCGAGCATTTGCTGCATGAGGGTGCAAAATTAATGTAAGTACATCTATAATACAAACCAAGCGGCATTTGGTTGGGTAGGTGAATAGGACAATTTTAACAAACCGTTGAATATCAGCAAAATAACTTAATCAACTAAACAAACTAGGCTGATTGCCTAAATGAGACGGCGGTTCTTTTTGTAGATGCGCATATGCTTTTGCAGTAACCTCTCTTCCTCTTGGGGTTCGCTGTAAAAAACCCTCTTGAATCAAAAAAGGCTCATATACTTCTTCCAAAGTGCCCGATTCCTCTCCCACAGCAGTAGCAATAGTGGTAATACCTACTGGTCCACCCTTGAACTTCTCAATAATGGTAGCAAGAATTCTATTGTCCATTTCGTCTAAGCCATGCTCATCTACCTGTAATGCTTTCAAAGCATGTTGTGTTATTCCTAAATCAATGGCCCCATTATTAAGCACCTGAGCAAAATCGCGCACACGACGCAGCAAACCGTTTGCAATACGTGGCGTACCCCTACTTCTTCTTGCGATTTCAAAGGATGCATCGGGTGTTATTGCCGTGCTTAAAATGGCAGCGCTTCGTTGTACAATTTTTTGCAAAGTGGTTGCTGGGTAATACTCTAACCTCGACTTAATTCCAAATCTTGAAAGTAGTGGAGCAGTAAGCAATCCGCTTCTCGTAGTAGCTCCCACCAAAGTAAAAGGATGTAGATTGATTTGCACAGTCCTAGCATTCGGTCCGCTATCTATCAAAATATCAATTCGAAAATCCTCCATAGCTGCATATAAATATTCCTCTACAACCGTGCTAAGTCTATGAATTTCATCAATAAACAACACATCATTTGGCTCTAAATTAGTAAGCAAGCCAGCCAAATCGCCCGGCTTTTCAATGACTGGGCCAGATGTTTCTCGAATATTTACTCCAAGCTCATGTGCTATAATGCGCGACAAAGTAGTCTTACCCAATCCGGGTGGACCATGAAATAAAATATGATCTAATGCTTCACCTCGCAAGCGTGCAGCTTTAATAAAGATTAATAAGTTCTCAATCAGTTGTGGCTGTCCTGCAAAATCATCAATAGCAGCAGGACGAATTTGATTTTCAAACTCTTTGTCTGCGGCAACATTCATTTTTTTCGAAAAAGAAAAGGAAGCATCATCCATGGCATAAAGGTAATTGAAAAAGGTGCAAGTGTTGAAATGCGAAAAACATCTGTATGTAGATTGATTGTTCAGTTAATCGAAGGAACTTTGCAAAAAATTAGGATATGCAATACCAACTTTTAGGAAGAAGTGGATTGAAGGTTTCTCCGCTTTGTTTAGGAACCATGGGGTTTGGACAAGAATGGGGATGGGGTGCCGATGAAGCAAGTTCTTTTGCAATACTAGATGCCTTTGCAAATGCTGGTGGGAATTTTATTGATACAGCTAATCGCTATACTGAAGGAAGCAGTGAAGCCATTATAGGAAAGTACATGCAAGCGCACGACAGAGATTTCTTTGTACTTGCTACAAAGTACACGCTGCACGATAATACAACCAATCCAAACGCATCGGGCAATAACAGAAAAAATATGATGCGCAGTGTTGAAGCTAGTTTAAAGAGATTGCAAACTGATTACATAGATGTTTTGTATTTACACATTTGGGACGACCTCACACCAATGGATGAAGTATTACGTGGACTAGACGACTTGGTGAAACAAGGAAAAGTAAATTATATCGCTATCAGTGACACTCCAGCTTGGCAAATTAGTGCCGGGAATACCCTCGCCACTTTAATGGGTTGGAGCAGTTTTATTGCCCTACAAGTTGAATACTCTCTTTTACAACGCACGCCTGAGAGAGACTTAATTCCAATGGCTAAACATTATGGTATGACAGTCACTCCGTGGGCTCCTTTAGCAGGAGGTGCACTCACCGGAAAATATTTGAAAGGCGAAAAAGGAAGACTGCCTGAAAGCAGCAAGCGACTCAATGAAAGGGCTGAAAAAATTACTCGTGAAGTCATGGCAATTGCTGAAGAATTAGGCGTTGAGCCTGCTCATGTAGCATTGCAGTGGACTCGTCAACAAGGCTTTTCAAGTATTCCTATTGTTGGAGCTACAAAACTGAGTCAGCTTGAACAAAACTTAGCTTGCTTGCATGTTCAGTTAGATGCTACTCACTTACAAAGATTGGATGAAGTAAGTGCCATTGATTTAGGCTTCCCAGGAGAGTTTTTCAAAGAAGCAGGAGTTAGAGCCGTTACTTATGGTGGATTTTATGATAGAATTGCTCATCGTAAATAAATAGTACAATGATAGATGTTAAGCAAATAATTCGCCCACTAACGTATGCGAATTATCGTCAACTTGTAGATGACTTATTACGTGAAGGAAAAGTAACAGGGGAGCAACAAAGCACCGATTTAACTGAGTATACAAAGTTGAATGTAGCAAGGATGAACAGGGTTGAAAAACAAGCTGTAATTGAAGAGAATTTAAGCCAAGCCATTCAACAAATTCAGGAACCTCAGCAATGGGTTGTAATTACTGAAGGGTGGTGTGGAGATGCTGCTCAACTGGTTCCTTTATTTCACAAGATGTCTGAACTAAACAACAATATTCAGCTAACCTTGGTACTGCGCGATGAAAATCTATGGCTGATGGATCAGTTCTTAACAAACGGCAAAAGCAGAAGTATTCCAAAACTCATAGCACTGAACACACAGGGTGAACTGCTTTGGCACTGGGGACCAAGGCCTGCAGCTGCGCAGGAATTAATCAATCAGCTTGTTGCAAATGGCGCCGACATGGAGCTACTCAAGGAAAAATTGCACGGATGGTACGCAAAAGATCGTACCAAATCGGCACAACAAGAATTATTGGGATTATTGAAGGCTTACAATTAGTGCTTGTCGCCAGAGCTGTGCTCTTCGGTTGCGTGGCCGCCACCGTGGTGTGCACCCTTAGGCTCGAAAGGACCATGACAACCACGAACAAGTAGCGCAAGTGATGCAACTATTACAAATGCAAAAAACGCGGGTAACCACCACTGACTTCCTTTTTCTTCAGAATGAAATTCCTGTGCCATAGTTGAAATTTTGAGGCCCGAAAATAAGGTGCAAAATTGGAACAGCCAACCCTTAGCCTATCAGTTTTGGCGATTTTTTAACCAAGTGATAAATGGGGTTGGATTGGGGCAATTGGCCAAATAAACCTCCCTGTCTGTTAAAGTACAAACACCTGGATAGTCTCCCTCCTTGCCTTGCATGTTTAACATACATTGCAAATGAAGGTGAGGAGGCCAATGACCGTTCTCATGCGGCTCGCCCAAATGTGCAAATGCTTCGCCTTTCGCAATAGGCTTCCCAATGTATAAACCTTCTAAATCGCAGGCAGATAAATGTCCGTATAAAGTATAAAAAATACTTCCTCCAAGATTATGCTCTAGAATTATAGTAGCACCGTAATCACCGAAAGCATTGTTCATAGCAAAGCTGTGTACCCTTGCATTAAGTGGCGATACAACTGGAGTACCCGCTTCGCCCCAAATATCTATGCCTAAATGTATTCTCCTTGGCTCTGCCCCAGAAAAAACCTCACTTCTTGCGTACAAAGCTCTATGCTCGTTATATCCACCTACCCCATACTTTGCACCTACTGCGCGCATTTTTTCTTGAATATACGCACCCATGCTTGTTGTATCTGTTACCCTCTCACCTTGTAACTCCTCATTTTCCACCGACAAATCAAGGGCTAACCAGGTCTCTGATTGGCTCAGATGCATAACCGGACATATTTCTTCAGCCTGTTCTTTCAACCATTCTTCAAATTTTACATGCATCATAGTTGCAATGACTTATTTTAGAAGGCTCAAAACTACATGTATATGAAACAATACTGGCTCTTTTTATCAGCCTTAATCAGCAGCATCAGTCTGATAGCGCAAGAACCTGCGCTGTGGATGCGCTATCCTGCTATTTCCCCCGATGGCAAGGAGATTGTATTTAGCTACAAAGGGGATTTATACAAAGTAAGTGCCGAGGGTGGACAAGCACAGTTGCTTACCATGCATGAAGCGCACGATTTTATGCCTGTTTGGAGTAAAGATGGTAAGAAGATTGCTTTTGCAAGTGATAGATATGGCAACTTTGATGTTTTCGTCATGTCTTCAAATGGCGGAGAACCTACTAGAATTACACATCATTCAGCTCCCGACTATCCATACGATTTCACTCCAGATAACCAGCATATTATTTTTGGAAGCGGTCGACATACAGTTCACTCGAACGTTCGCTTTCCGAGTCCTCGTTTGTTTTTACAACTATACAAAGTTCCTGTAGGCGGTGGACGCAGTCAGTTGATTTCTGCAACTGGTATGGAGCATGCCCGCTTTGACAGCAAAGGAAAAATGTTGGTGTATCAAGATAGAAAAGGTACTGAAGACGCATGGAGAAAGAGACAAACATCTTCTGTTGCAAGAGATATTTGGACCTATGATATGACCAGTCAACAGTACAAGCGTATCAGCAGCTTTGAGGGAGAAGACAGAGATCCACTATTTAGCTCTGACGACCAATCTGTTTATTATTTAAGCGAAAAGAAAGGCGCTCAGAACTTATTTAAATTGTCATTGGATGGTAAAACTGAAAAGCAAATTACTCAGTTCAAAGATCATCCTGTTAGACACCTAAGCCGCGCGAATGATAATACACTTTGTTTTAGCTGGAATGGTGAAATTTATCTAGTTAAAAATGATGGAAGTCCTAAGAAAGTGAATATTAATGTTCAAGCCGATGCAAAACGAAATGCTGAAACAATTGTACCTGTTACTGCTACTGGCGGAGATGTTGCAGTATCTCCTAATGGAAAAGAAGTAGCCTTTATCTTTAGAGGTGAAGTATTTGTTACATCAGTTGAAGGAGGCATTACAAAACGAATTACCAATACGCCACAACAAGAACGTGATTTAGCTTTTAGCAAAGATGGTCGTACATTGTACTACTCAGCAGAAAGAGGTGAAAGCTGGGATATCTTCCGCACTTCAATTAGTAGAAAAGAAGAACCATATTTCTATGCAAGCACTTTGCTAAAAGAAGAGCCTGTATTAGTGAGCGATAAAGAAGAGTTTCAGCCAGTAATTTCGCCAGATGGAAAATTAATGGCGTATTTAGAAGAGAGAAATATTTTGAAGGTTTACAACCTTGAGAAAAAAACCAGCGTTACCATTATAGGTGCGGGAAAGAATTTTTCTTACCGCGATGGTGATCAAGAATATGCATGGAGTCCAGATAGCAAGTGGATTGTTGCAAGAAGTTCTAAGGGTCGTTATGGTGCCAGCGAAGGCGTATTATATAAAGCTGATGGTACTACTCCAGAAGGTTACGACTTAACAAAAAGCGGTTTCCAAGATGGTGGATTTCAATGGGCGCTTGATGGAAAAGCAATGTTATGGGTAAGCGACAAATGGGGAAGAAAATCATTGGCATATCAAGGCTCTAGAGAAGTTGATATTTATATGATGTTCTTTGATCAAGACACATATGATCGTTTTAGGCTGAGTAAAGAAGATTATGCATTGCTGAAAGAAAGAGAAGACAAGGTAAAAAAAGACAGTGCAAGTAAGTCAAGAGACTCCATCGCTAAAGCTAACTGGAAGCCTGATGTTGAAAGCATTGATCAGCGTAAAATTAGATTGACACCCACTTCGCTTAGTCTTGGTAGTTATGTAATGGCACCTTCTGGCGACAAGCTGTGGTATACCGCTAGCAACGAAAGAACAGTTGAGTTGTGGCAGTTAGATTTAAGAACACGTGAGAGTCGTGTAATCACTAAACTGTCTGGAAGCAATATTTCACTTTCACCAGATGGCAAATGGATTTTATTACAATCTGGTGGAGGCATTATGAAGCTTGAACCAGAATCTGGCAGAATGACGCCTATTAGTATTCGCAGCGAAATGGTATTAAATGGTGCAGGTGAAAGAGAATACATTTTACACCATGCTTGGCGTCAGGTAAAAAAGAAATTCTACGATCCGAAATTGCATGGCTTGGATTGGGATATGTATCGTAGAAACTATGCAAAGTTTTTGCCTCACATTAACAACAACCACGATTTTCAAGAATTGCTTTCTGAAATTCTAGGTGAATTGAATGCTTCGCATACAGGTGGAAGATACAGCCCACAAAATCCAGCTGGTGACCAAACTGCCTCGCTAGGTTTATTCTTCGATGAGTTTACAGTAAGTAAAGGTTTAAAAATTACAGAAGTTATTGCTGGTGGACCTGTTGATGTATCTGTTAGTAAAATTCGCGCTGGACATATTTTAGAAAAAATAGATGGTGAAGAAATTACAGCAGATGCAGACTGGGCAGGTTTATTGAATAGAAAGGCTGGTAAAAATGTATTACTAAGCTTATTAAATCCAACAAACAACGAACGCTACGAAGAAAGTATTAAACCTATTGGAAGTGATCAAGGTTTATTGTACCAGCGCTGGGTGAATACCATGCGTGAAATGGTTGATAAGCTAAGTGGAGGTAAATTGGGCTACGTACATGTACAGGGAATGAATGATGGCAGCTACAGAACTGTTTATGAAGAAGTAATGGGTCGCAACAGTGAAAAAGAAGGCCTTATTGTAGATACTCGTTTCAACGGTGGTGGCTGGTTACACGATGATTTAGTTACCTTCTTAAATGGTAAGCAATACCTGACTTTCCGTCCGTATGGATTTCAAGCTGGAGGTGGAGAGCCAATGAACAAGTGGACAAAGCCTAGCATTGTAGTAATGAGCGAAAGTAATTACAGTGATGCGTTTATTTTCCCATATGCTTACAAACAAATTGGTATTGGCAAATTAGTTGGTAAGCCAGTACCAGGAACAGGAACGGCTGTATGGTGGGAAGCACAAATTGACCCTACTTTGGTATTTGGAATTCCAATGATTGCAACTGTGGGTAAAGAAGGAAGACCTACGGAGAACCTTCAACTATATCCCGATTTAGATGTAGATCTTCCTTATGAAGCATTCATCAATAAAAAGGATACACAAATAGAAGCAGCCGTCAAAGAGCTTCTCAAAGAAATAGGAAAGAAGTAATCTAAAGCTTCCTAAAAACAAAACGCCGCTGATAATATCAGTGGCGTTTTTTATTGAAGAACCTGTTGAGCTATAATAGATTTTAACTTGCAGATTTTTTGAAAATCTGCCGGAATTAAATGAGATCAATCATGATGGTGCGACCCCGTCGGGGTCGACTATTTTTTTTAGATGTTTTCTATAAATTTTTGACCCCACTGGAGTCAGATATCTTATTACTGAGCGTGCTTCACACTCTTAAATGTTTTTTAAACTGACAATGACATTGACTAATGAAGCATGTACTACAAGATCAATTATTATTTAGCTCTTTTTTATAGATGCGGCAATCAGCCTGATAAGTATGAATAGCTTTAGTATAGAGAAATGCAAGCGAAACCAGGGGTTGCACATGTATTAAATTTCAATGCACAAAACACTAAAATTAAAGCCTATAGGGTAAGAACCAACTACTTAAAATTCCCACAATAGGCTTCTTCAAAATCTTCCCCAATCAAACCAGAAGGAGTTGCTCCTTTATTTGATTTTTTCAACCCGAAAATCACTAAAACCAAAATCGGAAGATGAAGAAATAATTACTTAAAAATTGCACAAGACTTCTTCAAAATGTGCTCCATTCAACCCCTTCGGGGTTGCACATTTATAGAATCAAGAAACTAAAGGTCTCATCGACCCTGAAGGGGTCGAACATAAAAACTGAAACATACCATTACAGTATTTAGTTAAGAATAGCAAATGCAATAGACCCCACCATTTTTATAATCTTCAAGCTAAATCATTAGTCAAACTAATATCCGAAAAATCAAACACCACTGACATTATCAGTGGTGTTTTTTATTTAAAGAAAGTACAATGGTTACCAGAACCTAATATACAAAGCAAGTACAAGCACAAGAATCATCACAATCAAAATAAGATTTCTTGGCTCAACTTTAAACATAGCTGGATCAATTTCCATTGTGTTGCTGCGAGACGCAACATTTTTATCCAGCAAGCTAGCAACAATCATTACTAAACAAGTAAAGAAAAACACCCAACCCATTTGAACCAAAAATGGAATAGTATAAACACCTTTGTGATCTGGATAGGCTGTATAAAGCAACGTATCATACTGTCCATTTAATGGCAACACTTTGTCAAATACAATCGACAAAACTGTTCCAACTACAATACCTACCAACGCAGCTCGAGCAGTTGTTCTCTTCCAAAAGAATCCCAATAAGAACACAGCAAATATTACAGGAGAAACATACCCCGTATACTTCTGAATAAATTCAAATCCACCTCTATCCCCAATTCCTAGTAAGTCTTTCCAGTTAATGATGATAGCAAACAAAATAGAAACTACAATCACCACTCTTCCCATCCACACTTGCTTTTGCTCAGTAGCTTCTTTATTGAAATACTTCTTATAAATATCCAAGGTGTAAATGGTTGAAATACTATTCGCCTTGCTAGCCAATGAAGCAACAATCGCAGCAGTAAGTGCGGCAAGTGTTAATCCTTTTAAACCGGTTGGCAAGAACCCAAGAATTGCTGCATAAGCATTATCCTCTCTAAATTCACCATTCGTCATCATTTGCTCTTGTAACTCACCGTTTTGATGCAACAAATAAGCAGCAATACCAGGAAGAACAACAATCACTGGCATTAACAGTTTCAAGAATGCTGAAAACAAAATACCTGTTCTTGCGGTTGGCAAATCGGCTCCCAGGGCACGTTGTGTGATATATTGATTACAACCCCAATAGTTTAAGTTGGCAATCCACTGTCCAGCAGCCAACATAGCTAATCCAGGTAAGCTTACATAGTTATCTACTTCTTTCTGACTAGATGCAGCAGTTGGCTTATCAAAGATCATATCAAAGTGTCCCGGTACTTTTTCTAGCAATAAGTTGAAACCAGCCAAAGCATCTTTCCCCAATCCAAAATGTTCACTTACCAATGTAAGCGCAACGTATGTTGTTACCATTCCACCCATTAATAAGACCAGTACTTGAATAACACTTGTATAACCTATTACTTTCATTCCACCTATAGTGATGATAAGTGAGAATAATGCAAGCGCAATCATGATTCCATGAAAATAAGAGCCCCCTACTAGGTTATTAATTGCAATGGTACCAAGGTATAAGATAGATGTAAGGTTAACAGTTACATACAAGAACAACCAAAATACAGCCATAATTAAAGCAACTGTTTCATTGTAGCGCGTACTCAGGAACTGTGGCATAGTAAAAATCCTATTCTTCAAATAAATAGGCATAAAGAAAACAGCAACAATTATGAGCGAAATAGCTGCTAACCACTCGTACGATGCTATAGCTAATCCCAAACGAAAACCATTCCCACTCATACCAATGAATTGCTCAGCAGAAATATTCGAAGCTATAAGCGAGGCGCCAATTGCCCACCATGTTAATTGACCTTCTGCCAGAAAAAAGTCTTTCGTGTCTGCTTCTGCCTTTTTCTTCTGGTTAAAAATCCAATAACCATAAGCAGCCACAATAATGAAATAGACCAAAAAGATGATAATGTCAGGGGTTTGGAGATAACTCATATCAGTTGGTTAAGTTGTATGTTAAATGCGGGTATAGTTTTTAGAAGTAATGTAAGTCAACTGATGACTAAGTTATCATTTTTAAGCATTGATAGAGAAATGTACATTTGAAAGTTCTCTGAGTTGAGCAGCCACCCTTTCTGGAGTTATATCTCTTTGTGGATTTGCAAGCATTTCATATCCAACCATAAACTTCTTTACAGTTGCACTTCTAAGCAAAGGAGGATAAAAATGCATATGCCAATGCCAAGCTTTGTGGTCTCCATCATTTACTGGAGCTTGATGCATACCTGCTGAATACGGAAATGACACCTTAAAAAGATTGTCGTATTTACTTGTTAAAACTTTAAGGGCATCGCTCAACGAAATCTTTTCTTCTTCATTAAACTCTGTAACATATTGTACATGTCGCTTGCTCACAATCATTGTTTCGTAAGGCCATACGGCCCAGAAAGGAACAAGTACAACAAAATGTTCATTTTGATAAACCAACCGATCCTTTAGACTTAGTTCTTTTTTAAGATATGCGCCTAATAAGCTTTTACCATTTTTCGCAAAGTATTCTTGCTGACGAATGGTTTCTTTATGTATTTCAAGAGGAATATCCGATGATGCCCAAATTTGTCCATGTGGATGCGGATTACTACATCCCATAATTTCCCCTTTATTTTCAAATATTTGGATGTATCGAATATTTGGTTGTGAAGATAATTCAGTGAACTCCTTTTGCCACAATTCAACCAATTTACCAATTTCTTCTACTTCCATTTGCGGAAGAGTAAGGTCGTGTCGCGGTGAAAAACAAATGACTTTACAAATACCACTCTCGCTACTAGCTACTATCAAATCATCATCATTGATTGAACCTGAAGGTGTATCTGTTAACAACGCAGAGAAATCATTTACAAAAGAATAAGGGGCTGTATAGTTAGGATTTACACTTCCATCTGCACGGGTATTGCCTGGGCACAAATAACACTTGGGATCATATTGAGGCCTATTATTGGCAGGGAGTGCTTCTACTTTACCTTGCCAGGGTCGCTTCATTCTATGTGGAGACACCAATACCCATTCGCCTGTTAAAATATTCAAACGTCTATGGGCATGTTCATTTACATCAAATTTCATGGCTTTACAATTTCTGTTCCATTTTCAATAGTGGCTATATAGTATGTAAGTGAAAGTCCTGTCGCTGCTTCATAAGCAGGTTGAAGAGTTTCAATAAGTGGTTGAATAGCATCTTCATGAATCAAATTAATGGTACAGCCACCAAACCCACCACCCATCATTCTAGCGCCAAGAACTGCTTCATGGTTTCTAGCCTGATCTACTAACCAGTCCAACTCTTTACAGCTTACGTGATACATTTTACTTAATCCATGATGCGAACCAAACATCTTTTTACCAAGAGATTGAATGTCTCCTTTTTGCAAATCGGAGCACCCTTCTAAAAGTCTTGTGTTTTCTTCAATTACATATCGAGCTCGTTGATCAATACCTGCATCTCTTGGAGCGACATACTCGTTCAGCATGTCCAAGGTTACATCGCGTAAGGATTGAATACCTGGCTGATGAGCGCGCACCCATTCTACAGCCGTTTCACATTCACGCCTTCTTGTATTATATTCAGATGAGGCTAAAGAGTGCTTCACGTTTGTATTTAAAAGAAGAATTTTAATATTTCCTAGAGCGAAGGGCTCGTATTCATATGCCAATGAACGACAGTCGAGGCGAATAACATGGTCTTTTTTGCCCATCATAGAAGCAAACTGATCCATAATACCACACATAACTCCTGCAAATTCATGTTCAGCTTTTTGAGCCATATGCACCATAGTAAGTCTATCTAAACCAGTATCCAATAATTCATTTAAAGCAAACACTGTTGCACATTCAACAGCAGCCGATGACGATAAGCCTGCACCCATAGCTACATCACTGGTTAAAACTGCATTGAAGCCTTTTATTTGAACGCCCCTTTTCACAAACTGGGCTACAGATCCAAGAAAATAATTTGGCCAACTTACATCTCCTACTGGTTTTAAATCAGTCGTAGCTATAGTAAACGACTCATTCAAATCTTTAGCAACTAATTTTATTTGATTATCATCTCTTAGAGCGATTGCGAGGTAAGCTGCTTTATCAATTGCAGCGGGCAATACAAATCCTTCATTATAGTCGGTATGCTCCCCTATAATATTCACTCTGCCAGGAGAGCGAACAATAATAGGCTGTTGAGATTCTGAAAAATGCCGATTAAATTCAGCACGTAACTCTTGTATAATCAAAGACATACTAGGTTGTTTTAAGTCGTATTTTCTATATCCGCTAAAGTTAACTGAATTGTTTTACTAGTGAAACATAATAAAAAGAAAACAACTATTGAATTCGAATCATCATAATGGAACTGATTATAGATTACTTCAACTCCAGATCATATAATAGCAATTGCTCCATTAATTTTTCTATTATGTTTTACTTGATGATGTATTTAATGGAGTCTGTTCACCTTTAATTGTTCTCAAAAGCAATATCTACTAATATGCAATTCTTTAAAAATTGCATCCTTTCCTTATGAAACTTTAGTAATTTGAATCATTAAACCCTTAAATCATGAAAAGACTTGCTACGCGAATCTTTTTATTTTGCTGCCTAACACTGGCTATTTCAACAGTCATTGCACAACAAAATTCTACAGAAAGCAGAGATATGCTTTTTCGCATTACAGCAATTAGTAAATTAAAACCCGATAGCATAGTAGCACTTATTAAAGGAGGAAAAAAACAAGGAATTTCACTTGGATCGACAGGGCCTATTAGCGCCAGTTTTACAGAAGGCCTTAACAGAACAAGTGATGAAATTGGTTTTGGTTCTGTACTTCGTGTAGATAGTAATCAGAGTTTGGTTTTAATCCGCCCAAAAGATACCAGCACTACTAATGTTGCAAAGCAAATAAGAAAAGGGGACTATATTAAACTTCCTATCAAAATAAAAAAGCTTCCTTATCATAGTATATTCTTTGACTTGGCATTAATGGATATTGATTTCCAAAATATGGACAGAAAAGCCATTTATCAATTTGATGATTTGCTTTTTATGGATAGCAAAAGATTTGAAGATAGTTTACTTAAAGCTTGTGCAATAGATGTTGTTGATACTTACGAATACTTAAAAACAGATAGCAGTTTTAAAAGTCTTCTAATTAAAAATCTGATTGGAAGATATAATAATAAAAGCGTATTTGATGTGATGGCAACCTGCTCTGCACGGGACATTTATACCTTTCTTGCATTCGTTAAAAGCTATCCAGGGAAATACATTGGTAAAAGTTGGAAAATCAATGAAACATTTGCAACATGGGTTATAAACAACGCCCCATATAGCAAAGTCGAATTCCTAGACTCTATTCGTCTCTATAGAAAGACCCCATCACAATTAAAAGCATTTGTTGAAAAGAATAAAAGTTTAATGATAAAAGAAGAGTATGTGCGAGGATGGGTTAGTGATGCAATTAGTGCATATAATGTTGGGAATGAAAAAGAAGGTGAAGACTTAATGCAAGTCAGCCGACTAGTTTTGCCTCTTTTAAACGACAACTCAAGCAGCGGCTTCTACTATTATATTTCAGCACAAATTCAACAAGACAAATCTAATTTCAAACAAGCCATTTTATATTGCGACACAGCAAGTTCCTATTTTGAAAAAGATAAAAATTTTGAATTCTACACCGAATCCTACTTTAAAAAAGCATATTGTTTTAAAAGGCTCCTTAACTACGACGCAGCAATATTAGTATATAAAAATATTGAACCCTTTATCAAATCAAATAGTTGGCCAATAGACCCTAAAGAGAAAACAAATCAAATTGCTAAATACTATCGTGATTATGCAAATGCATTGGAAAACAAATCGGATTATTTACCTGCTATTGAATATTATCTAAAATCTACCGATTTATATCAATCAATTGCATCGTATAACTCTTTAACACTTGCTGCCAACAATCAACTGAGGTTAGCAAGTATTTATTCAAAACAAGGAGAATATGTAAAATCATCTCTTCTTTACAATCAACAACTACAAACATATCAGAAGTTAAATGATCAAAAAAATGAAGCCTCTGTTTTAGATAATATTGGTTTTATCGAATCTAAGCTAGGTAATTACAGAACAGCGATCACCAATTATCAAAAAGCGAAAAAACTACATCTTTTTTTCCAACAGTACTCAAGTGCAGGTCATTCTGAATCTTCTATTGCACAATGTTTATGGAGTCTAGGTCAGTTAGATTCTGCAATTGAGGGACATATTAGAGCACTATCCTATAGAAAACAGGGTAACAGCCTAAGTGGACAAGGATACTCGTGGAGCAAACTAGCAGCATTGTATAGTAAAGTCGGCAAAAAAGACGCTGCACTAAAAAGCTATGATAGTGCTTCGCACTTCTATACACTTGCAAAAGATAGCATAAAATTAGTTAGCAACTTATTAGATGTTGGACAAGTATATCAAGATGATCAACAGTACAAAAAGGCTTACGATTATTTTATACGAGCCCATGAAGTAAATAGCAAAAGAAACAATATTGAAGCCATGATTGAAAGTGGCATGAAAATAGCTAGTGCTACATTCCATTTTGATACTGCAAGTTCAAGAAAGTACTATGAACTCACATTAAGTAATTCCAAAAAAATTGGAAATAAAACTGATGAACTGTACAGTCTACTGAACTTAGGCCTGTTGAAGTACAAAAATTATGAGATAAGTTCAGGTAGAAAATATTTTGACCAAGCTCTAACAATAACAATAGAACAAAAAAATAAAAGCGAAGAGGCATATTGCTATGGTAGAATAGCCGTTGCTCTAAGTGATCAGATGGAGCTAGATGCAGCCTTACAAAACTTTGAAAAATCCTTGCATATTTATGATTCAATTGCTGAAAAATCTAGTATTCCAGCGATCCTAGGGCAGATGGCGAGTGTATATGTATCGAAAGGAGATTTTACTAAGGCCATGGAATACTACAAACGTCAACTAGGCATTTCAAGAGAAATTAAAAATGATGCCAATGTAGCTTCTGCTCTCGGAAATATGAGCTTCTTGTATGTAATTACAGGCGACTTAAAGCTATCAGCAGAAACTGCAGATAGTTCACTAGCAATTTATACCCGTTTAAAAAACAGCTGGCAAATGGCTAATGCTTATATAAGTATTGGAAATGTGAAAAATAAAATGAACGACTATATAAACTCAGTCCGATATTACCAATTAGCAGATAGTATTTATGTTTTGGAAAAAGATGATATATCAAGAAGTACAGCCAAGAATAATATTGGAAATGTGTATTTCTTTCAATCAGATTATGATAATGCACTTTTATACTTTGCAGAATCTGAAAAGCTGCTCGCAAAACTTCCCTACGTAAACGAATCTTTATTACTCGCAAAATTGAATATTGGTGAAACATATTACCACAAAAAAGATTATTTAAAAGCTGAAAAAATATTACTTGAAGGGTATCAATTAGCAAAACAGAAGAAAGCACAAAGAATGCTAAACAGCGCGAATGTTTTACTAGGTAAATTATACTTTGACTTAAAAGACTACAACAAAAGCCAATCATTTTTACTGGCAGCACTTGATGCGTCACAAAAAAATAATGAAATAGGGCAAACCATTGAAGCCGCACTTTTTTTGGCAAAAAACTTTTCAGTTCTAAAAAATGAATCTAAGTCACTTGAAATGCTGAGTATAGCAGTAAACACTTCAGAAAAATACAATAACAACGACTATTATTGGGAGGCCCTTTATGAGCTGGGGCTGGTTTATTATAATAAACATGATTTTAGTGCTGCAATTCCTTATTTCAAAAAAGGAATTGAGATAATTGAAAACATATCAAAAAATTTGTTTGGCGGCGCAGAAGCTAAAAAGATCTACAACAAAGACTATAGGAGAGTTGACTTATACAATAAAGTTGTTGCCAGCTTAGTAAAATTAGGCAAGAGTGAAGATGCTCTCTATTATGCAGACAAGAGCAACCAGCAAGCAATAAAAGAACAAACAGAAAAAGCAGGGTTTGTAACAAGTGATAAGTCAAAATCGGAAGCTATTCAAAAAGGAAACGATCTTTTGAAAAAACAAACAGCAGTTGAGGAAGCCATTGCTAAAGAGAAAAGCAAGCCAGAACAGTTGCAGAGCAAAGAACTGATAGCTTCGCTAGAAAGTATTCAGCAAGTAGCACAAAAAGATTATATCAATTACATTAACGGACTAGTAAAAAAATATCCCGACTTACAAGCATATTTCAGCAAAACGAATCCAGCCGACTTTAAAAACAACATGCGCTACATACCAGATAGTACTTTAGCTGTGTTATATATTATCAATGAAGATCAGCTTTATATTTTTACAGCAACTAAGCAGGATATAGGCATTAAGTCTATTGAACTTAAAACTGACTTAAACAAACAAGCAGATCGCTTTCTTGCTATTCTAAGAAATGCAGAAAACACCACTGGAACCGGTGCACTTACTGTTAGATCTACCATAAAAAATAACAAAGGCGTTAAAGGCGATTTTAAACAGGAGGCTGCAATCTTGTATGATATTTTAATTACACCTATTAAAGATCAGCTTATTGGTAAAAAGAAAATTTGTATAATTCCTAATGGGAAATTGAGCAATATCCCATTCCAAGCTATAGGCAAAACCGAAAATAATTCTTTTAGATTCCTAGTTGAGGATTATGCAATATTCTATACCAATAAAATTGATATTTTCTCAAAGCCATATGAAGAGGCAGCTATTACAGAATCATTTATGGCTTTGGGTAATCCAGATAAAAGCTTACCATCGGCAGCCGATGAGGTACAAACTCTTTCTAAGGTTTTTAAAAACGCTTTGGTTTATACAGAAAATGATGCTACAGAAGCAAAAGCAACTGATGCGTTAAGTAATTACAGATATGTGCACTTCGCAACGCATGGCGTTTTAGACTTTGCGGATTTTGAAAAGTCATACTTAATATTTGCACCAGAAAAAAACAAAGAGGGTGATGGCAAACTCACTATTGAAAAAATAAATGGATTAAACATTGAGAATTGCAGCATGGTTACTTTATCGGCTTGTGAAACGGCTGTTTCAAAAGAAACGGTTAAAGGCTGGTATATTTCTCCTGCAAACTCATTTTTACAAAATAATGTAAGAACAGTTGTTGCGTCTTTATGGCAAGTAGACGATAAAGCCACAAGTATTTTAATGGAGGCTTTCTATAAGAATCTTCTAACTATGAATAAATCTGAAGCGCTCAGACAAGCTCAAGCAACTTTAAGTAAAATTCCAGCATACGCCCATCCTTATTTTTGGAGTGCTTTTGTGCTGTATGGAGAGTGGAGGTAAATCATGCCATTTGTTATTTAATGTAAAGACTAGAAAAACAAATCAATATTATTTATGAAATCATTGAAGTTAATACTGGTCTTTATGATGATCTCAACACTTGTATGTAGTCAAAAAAACTATCGACTATCATTACCCATTACTCACACATCTAAAATCAGTGACCTTTATTTTACCACTGATGGAAAAAAACTCATTAGTGGCAGTCAGGATATGTCGGCTAAAATTTGGGATGTTGAAACAGGATTTTTACTTGCTGAAAATAAACTCCACAATAATACAGTTGAACAAGTAAGAATTTTAGACAAGTTGCAGTGGACAATTACGGCAGAAAATGAAGAAGTCATGCTTTGGAGTCCATTTCAAGCAGAAAGGCCAATCCATTATTTCAAAAATCTTCCACCTACAAATATTTTATCTAGCCCAATATTAGCTATCTCCCATTCAAACAAACACCTTGCTATTGCAACCGAATCAGGAACCACACAACTTTATGATATTCGAAAACCAGATCCAATTCGAACTTTACAAATGACTGATGGCGGTAATTTTTCATTGAAAAATATTCAGTTCCACAAATCAGACTCCATGCTCATGGCCTTCGGAAGCAAGGGAGAGCTGAACGTTTGGAATTATAAGTCAGGCAAATTACTCAAACAGTTCACCAAAAATCAAACTGCCATTATTTATGATGCAGGATTTAGCGAAAATGGCACTTACTTGTATTATTCTTGCCTTGATAAAGACACTAGAATCGTTCGAGTTTATACAACTGATGGCTTCGCGCCATTTTTTGGCGTTGGCAATCCACAACTACGACCTAGCATATTAAAAGTAAACGATACCCACCATTACATAGCTATAGGAACAGATGAAGGAATTGTAAATGTTTGGGACATGAAACAGAAGAAAAATTTGCTAACTGATAAAATTCACTCCAATCAACCAATCAAAGCATTGCATTTTAGTTCTGACGGAAAAGCTTTTACAGCAATATCTAGTACAGGGATTATTACTTCTTGGAATCTTCAGAGTGGAAGCATTATTGAAACTCATCATATCAATGAAGGAAAAATTACAGCTTCCGCTTCATCAAAAGACATCATTGCCTTTGGCTTCTCAACAGGAAATATAGTTTTATGGAATGGGATAGAAGGCAGGTTGCATAAAAAATTTGATACAAAAATTGCATCGGCAAATGTTTTATTGCGCAGTATAGAAAAAAACAAACTTTTTATAGGTGGAGGTAATGGCAATGCAATGTTTTGGAATTTAGAAGATGCGAGCTTGCATACTATTCCTGGAAAACACAAGAGAGGGATCAATCAAATGCTGGTTACAAAAGAGGAAAAATATATTATAACATCATCCTATGATAGCACATTGTGTATCAGAGAAAAAAAAGAAGAAGCATATATTCCTACATCAATTCCTCTTTCATCTGAAGCCGCAACCTTACTACTCAGTCCAGATAAAAAGTATCTGCTAGTATTTACGATGACGTCAGATGAAATGTATAAAATTGATCTTGCAACAAAAAGAGTTGAACGACGAATTAGCTTCAACAAAAATTTAGTTGGATATATCAATCAAGCAATTTTTGTAAATGATACCATTATTGCAATGGCCGTTACTGGAAAAGCGATTCATTTTTATCATGTACAAACCGGAAAGTTGCTTAACGGAATCCCTATAAGAAATAAAGCGCCATTCAGTATCCAATACAATGCCAAATACAATGTAATAGCCGCAGTGCTATCAGATGGGACAATGGCACTATACAATTTATTTAACTTTAAAGAAGTAGCCAGCCATCGCTTTGAACAAAAAATTTCAACCATTTACTTCGATGATGATTTAGAAACTATGTACTGCTTTTCTGATAATAAATTGTATTATACTGTACCAGTAAAAGCATCTTTAGATAAGTCGAATTTTAAGCTACAACAGCTACCAAAAAGCGGAGAAGTAAAACTCATAGACATAAAAAGAGATGAAGTGATAATTAGTAATAATGAAACGGTACACATAACACAATTTTCTAAAAGTCAATACTTCTCACTTGTTGCAGCAGACAGTACCACTTTTTTTGCTGTGAATGATGAAGGTTATTACAAGAGCACTTCAAATGCTGGTAAGTTGTTGTTTTATGTATCCGATAGCCTTGATATCATTTCTTTTGAACAACTCGATCTTATTTATAACAGGCCTGATAAATTATTGCAGGCCATCCCGGGAAGCGATAGTTCATTAGCCAAAAGCTATCAACTCGCTTATGAAAAGCGACTTCAGAAATTAGGCATTAGTCGAAATGCACTACAAGTAAAAGAACTGCTACTACCAGAAGCATCTCTTCAACTAATTAATCAAAATGGCAACTTAGCTGAGATAAAAGTTTTAATGCATGACAAGCAGAATGGTCTAACTAACTGGAATGTTTGGGTGAATGGAGTGCCACTGTTTGGAAATAAAGGAAATCCTATAACAGGAAATCGAAAAAGAAAAATGGATACAGTGTTTTCCTTAAATCTTTCAGCCGGATTAAACAGAATTGAAGTAGGAGTCAGAAATAAAAGTGGTTTAGAAAGCTTACGCAAGCCAATATTTCTAAAATCTTCCAGCTTACATATTGAACAAAAAATGGTGTTTATCGGGATTGGAATTGATGATTATCAACAAAGCGAATTTAACTTAAACTGGAGCGTTAAAGACATAAGAGACCTGGCATCTGTTCTAAAACATAAATTTCCTGCATTGATTATAGATACCATTTTCAATAAAAACGCTACTAAAAGAAATATCCTTGCTTTAAAATCCAAACTAAACAAGCTGAACGAAAACGACCGTATCATTTTTGCTTACAGCGGTCATGGTATTCTTAATCGGCAGTATGACTATTTTTTATCAACGTACGACGTACAATTTGATGCACCAGAACAACTTGGATTTTCATACACTGATTTAGAAAACTTACTCGATAATATTTTACCTAGAGAGAAATTAATTCTGATTGATGCTTGTCACAGCGGTGAAGTGGATAAAGATGAACTTGAAAAAATTAAAACAGTTAGCAACTCACTTAGTAACAATATTACTGCGAGAAGCTCCATAAAAATTAGCACCAAAAAGAAAATAGGAATTCGAAACAGCTTTGAATTAATGAATGAGCTCTTTACAAATATCAATCGAGGTAATGGCGCCACTGTTATTTCAGCAGCAGCTGGAACGCAGTTTGCACTTGAACAGGGCGATTTGCAAAATGGTGTTTTCACCTATTGTATCATTGATGCATTCAGACAAAACTCCAGTTTAACCATCTCTCAACTGAAAGAAATCGTAACACAAAGAGTAAGTGCACTTACAAAAGGCCTTCAAAAACCAACCAGCAGAACAGAAACCATTTATAACGATTGGAGGGTTTGGTAACAGTTACCTAAATTAGAAATTAAGCTAAGAAGTTTAAGACACCCATTACAAACCAAAAGCCCTTGCAAGTTGTTGACTTACAAGGGCTTTACTTCGGTTTTAGTGGTGTGGGGCGGGATCGAACCGCCGACACAAGGATTTTCAGTTTTTATCTTTTTGGTGTCATGTGCATTGTTTCGTACCTAATTCACTGAAAATCAATATCTGAATTTCCAAATGACGCCATATAAAACCAAATAAAACCGAGAATTGTGCGACCTATGTGCGACCCGAATTTCGTATCTTTCCAAAAGGAGACAGAAAAATATGGGCTCAATCAAAGTTCTTCTTCGGGCTAAAAAGCTGAAAGACGGCACCCAGCCTCTTATCATTCAGATCACGAAAGATCGGAAGAGATCAATTCTGCACCTTGGCTACTCTCTGAAAAAAGAGTCTTGGGATGCAAAAAACCAACGTGTCAAAAGCAATCATCCCAACTCTGCACGTCTCAATAATTTTATCGCCGCTAAACTGGCCGAGGTAATGAATGCTGCCCTCGAACTAGAGAGCGTACCTGAAAAGGTCAGTCCTCAAACGGTGAAGGAAAAGATTAAGCCTAACGGCGGCACTTCTTTCTTTTCACAAGCAGAAAACTATCTCAAAGAACTCAAGGCAACGGGAAAGTATAACCAATATACTGCCGATAAACCGCGCCTGCGCCATTTCAGGAAATTCCTGAAAGACCGGGATATTTTCTTTTCAGAAATAACGGAAAGTCTTTTGCATCGCTTTACCCAGGAACTGCGAACCAATCCGGCTATCCGCGAAACCCGAAAGCTCAAGGATGGCAGTATCGTGCCGCCGAAAGAGAGCATCAGCGAACGATCTGTCATGAACCATCTGGTGACGATCCGTTCCATCTTTGCCCACGCTGCCCGCAGCGGGGTTGTTGACAAACGAAACAGCCCCTTTGGTACGGATAAGGTTTCAATCAAGCTGCCCCAATCACTTAAAATCGGCCTCAATGCCGAAGATGTGGCAGCACTCGAAGCCGTGGAGCTGGAGCAACCCTATCATCACGCTCGTAATCTTTGGCTGTTCTCCTTCTATCTCGCCGGGATGCGGGTGTCTGACGTATTCCGTTTGAAGTGGACGGATATTCAGAATGGCCGTTTGTACTATGCAATGGGAAAAAACGCGAAGGCGGGCTCTTTGAAGTTGCCAGAGAAAGCCACAGCAATTCTCCAGCAATACGAGTCGATGAAAGAGGCCAATGATGATTATATCTTCCCGGAACTCAAGGGAGTAACCCTCAGCACCCTGTCGGATAGATTCAACCTTCAGCGCACAATCGCGTTCCAAACGAGCCGTATCGACAAATTCCTGAATGAGGTAGTACGTGAGAGGGCAGGGATCGACGCTGGAAAGAAACTCACTATGCACATCGCCCGGCATACCTTCGGCAACCTGTCGGGGGATAGCATTCCTATCCAGATGCTGCAAAAGCTCTATCGCCATTCCTCTGTCACCACGACTATCGGCTATCAGGCGAACTTCGTTCACAAAGATGCGGACGAAGCCTTGGAGGCTGTTCTTACAGGGAAGTTGAAGAAATAGGCATTTTTTGGATGTTTATGGGGATTGTTCAGGGGGGGGGGGCGTAATAAAATTATTTAAAAGCAATAGTTTAGGTCTTTTTAAGTGAGTATTTTATAGCTACAGATAAATAACTTCACAATAAATAACGCTCGTTCATTGAGGTTACCATTACATCACTAAGGTTCACGCAACTTTTGTTACTAAATGCTTGCGTCAGGGCCCGGTACTATGGTAGTCTTAGACTATGGAACGCACTCTTAAAGACTTTCTGGCAAACAGAAAAGCAGAAATAAAGCTTAAAATCAACGCCTTGAAGAAGGAGTTGGCAGATATTCAGGCTGCGGAAAACGTAATATCAGTTACTGCTGATTCTGAGTCAGTCCCACAGAAAAGGAACTATGGCCGACGCACGATCAAAGAAATGGTGATTGGCGTCTTAATGAGGGCCCCTGACAAGCGGGGGGATTCTCATGAAATTCTTAGAGGTCTGAAAGACCTTTATCAAAAGGATATAGCCCGTGCCAGTCTTTCGCCGCAACTATCGCGGCTGAAAGATGATGATTACTTGGCACTTGAGGGTAGTAACTGGTGCCTAACCGAAAAGGCACTAAAAGAAACAGCCCCTGACGGGGCTGCTAGTGCCGAGGGTGACGACCTCGGTAGTATTAACGATGTGATGGGGTAGCCATTCCCGATTCAGAGAGGTAGGTGGTACATGACAACATAAATTTGTATGGCGGGGGCGGAAGCCCCCGTCTCCTATTATCTATCATAGCGCTAAGAGGTTAACCATAAGTTTTTTCACTCTGGAAA
>ERZ1066133.140-NODE-140-length-40500-cov-6.712301_pt1 | contig 40500 bp, 40 predicted proteins | sample MGYA00382780_ERZ1066133 | MGnify/ENA primary metagenome ERZ1066133 (study PRJEB33369, sample SAMEA5778363) | biofilm metagenome | biome: Industrial cooling water; feature: Water cooling tower basin; material: Biofilm | place: United Arab Emirates | collected... | reverse complement strand
ACAAAAAACAACATTTTTTAAAGATATTATTGGATTATGATACCTGTATTACTCATTGCACTACCCATTTTTAGCGGACTTGTGGCCTTTTTCATGAAGGGTCAATCTGTAAAATCGTGGGCGTTACTTTCAAGTTTAGCAGTACTTGGAATTAGCGTGTGGTCGTTGTTTTCTAATGCATCTTTATTGTCATACGACCAAGCCTGGCTTCCATCTATAGGGAGCAGATTCAATTTGGTTATGCAGGATGGTCTTTCTAAGTTAATGTGCTTATTAACGGCATTGTCCTTCCCATTGGTATTTATATCTACTCAGCAAAATAACAGTAATCAATCGCCTCAATTTTTTGCATTAATGTTGTTAACCCAAGCAGGATTAATGGGTGTTTTCCTTTCAGCAGATGCCTTATTGTTTTATTTCTTTTGGGAGCTAGCATTAATTCCTGTTTATTTCTTATGTTCTATTTGGGGAGGCGAAAAAAGAATTGCAGTAACATTCAAGTTTTTCATTTACACTTTTGTAGGATCAATATTGATGCTTGTTGGAATATTGAGTCTTTACTATATGCAGGGTACTCCAAGTTTTGCTTGGAGCAGCTTAACAGCAAATGCATCTAAAGGCATTTATCCCAATTGGGCTTTTTGGTTATTCTTCTTGGCTTTTGCTATTAAGATGCCAATTTTCCCGCTACATACTTGGCAGCCAGATGCATATGAACAGTCGCCCACGCCAGTTACTATGATTTTAAGTGGCGTAATGGTTAAGATGGGGCTTTTTGCAGTTATTAGATGGTTGTTGCCATTATTTCCTAAGGCTAGCGAGCAGTTTGCATGGGTTATAGTGTGCTGTTCAGTTATTGGGATGATTTATGCTTCTTTGTTAGCTATTCGTCAGGATGATATTAAACGTTTAATTGCATATTCATCAATAGCGCATATAGGTTTAATGAGTGCTGTTATTTTTAGTGGTAATGCAAGCGGAATGAGTGGGGTAATGATACAAATGTTCCATCATGGAATAAATGTAATTGGATTATGGATTGTTGCGAATGCAATAGAGCAAAAGCTTGGCACAAGATCTTTATCTGAAATGGGCGGGCTTGCACAAAAGGCACCTTCATTATCAATACTCCTAGTTGTGATGAGTTTGGCAAATGTGGCACTTCCTTTGACAAACGCATTTGTGGGTGAGTTTCTCATGTTCAATAGTTTGTTTAAGTATAATATTTGGTTAACCGCTGTTGCTGGAATTAGCATCATTCTTGCGGCTGTTTATACATTGAATATGGTACAAAAAGTTATTTATGGAGAGTTGAATACATTGACTGAGAAGGCAACAGACACCTCCTTTAATGTGAATTTCAGCTTAGCATTGATTGCAATACTAATTATAGTAATGGGTGTATATCCACAGCCACTACTTGATTTGACAAAAGATGCGGTAACACAATTATTTGCTCAACAGTAATAGAATAAGGATATGAATGCAATTATAGTATCGGCTGCTTTTGGTGTTTTAATGATGTTTGCTAGTTTTCTAGTAAGCAACAAAAATGTATATCGTTATTTGGCTATTATTGGCTTAACAGTGCTTTTACTAGCAAACATTTTAGAGACATATGCTATCTGGTCAATTAAGTTTGACTCATTTCTTCAACTTTCTTTTGAGCGATTTGGTTTGTTCTTTAATTCAATTGCCATTGCAGCAACATTGTTTTATGTTTTATTGAGTGGAAGAGATATTGTGCGAGTGGGCAACTATAGTGCTGAATACTTTGTGCTAATATTTTTCATTTTGTGTGGGGTGTCGATAATTACATCTTACAATAGCTTATTGATGTTGTTTCTAGGAATCGAGATTATTTCAATTCCTCTTTATATTTTAACGGGCTCAGATAAGAAAAACTTAAAAAGTAATGAAGCTGCATTGAAATACTTTTTAATGGGAGCGTTTTCGACTGGACTTATGTTAATGGGTATTGCACTAAGCTATGGTGCAGTTGGAAACTTTGGTTTAGAAGGGAGAGGTGTAGTTGCATTCGGAGGAAGTATGCGTGTATCATTTTTAGAAGTTGCTGGATTATTATTACTTTTTATATCAATGTCATTTAAGGCATCTGCAGCTCCATTTCATTTTTGGACGCCAGATGTATATGAGGGTGCACCAAGTGTGTTTACCTCATTCATGGCTACTATTGTAAAAGCTACTGTTTTTATAGGAATGATCAAGTTACTTGAAGCACGTACGGGTATTTTTGGGCCAACATGGCAAATCATTCTTCCTTTAATGATAGTATTGACACTAGCTGTGGGGAATATTACAGCAGTATTTCAACAGAGTGTAAAGCGTATGTTGGCATATTCAAGTATTGCACAAGCAGGATTTATGCTTTTTGCCTTATGGAGTGCTAATGATATGGGAAGAGAAGGTATTTTATTGTATTCTGTTGCATATACGCTCGCGACTGTTGGAATTTTTGCAGTTCTTGTAAAGATGAAAGACTACACTTTTGATGGTTTCAATGGATTAGCTGCCAAGCAGCCACTTGTAGCTGCAAGTGTTGCTGTTTTTGTTTTATCCTTAGCTGGGATACCTTTAACCGCTGGTTTTTTTGCTAAATACTTCATGCTAGCCTCTGCAATAAAAAGTGGTGCAGGAGTTTGGCTGTTGGTTATAGCGGTTATATTTGCCGCAGTAAGTGTTTATTATTACTTTAGGCTTATTCAGGCAATGTATTTTAAAGAAGGCGAAGCTGAAATGTTTGAGCAACCCACCATTTCCTTCAAAGGTATGCTTGCATTATTTGCGGTTTTGTTAATCGTGCTTGGTGTTGCTCCCTCATTATTGTTCAATTACCTCTATTTTTAACCGCTCTTCCCAAAACATAATTTGAATGGAGTTGGGCTGATGTATCTTTAGGGTAAGAAAGAATTAGCTTTTATGACCTTATTTGATACATTCTCCCTTGCATTTAGAACCATTAAAGGAAATCGTCTTCGTACGGGTATTACAGTAGCTATTATTGCCTTTGGTATTATGGCGCTAATAGGTATAATTACCGCTATAGAAGCCATGAATAAGTCGCTGAGGGAAAGTTTTTCTTCAATGGGGGCCAATGCTTTTAGTATTCGTTTTAAAGAATCGCGTGTGAATTTTGGAGGTGGGGATGATGTTAAAAAATCGAAGAGGGGTCAAAAGAAGGAAAAAAAGTCGGCTTTAGGTAAACCCATCAGAAGAGAAGAAGCTGAACTATTTAAGCAAGCATATTACTTTCCTGGAGCAGCTGTAAGTATGTATCAGAGAGGAGGTGGAGGTTGGGAGGTTCAGTTTAAAGACAAAAAAACCAATCCAAATATCAATGTGTGGGGAGGCGATGAAAATTATTTGCAAGTAAATGGATATCAGTTAAGTCATGGAAGAAACTTCAACTCAATGGATGTTCAAACAGGACGAAATGTTTGCGTAATTGGAAGCAGTTTAGTTAATAAGCTATTTAAAAGCAAACCTGAATCAGCCTTAGATCAAGTTATAAAATTGGGTAGTATTCCTTATAGGGTTATTGGTGTATTAAAAGAAAAGGGTTCTAGTGCCTTTTTACGTCAAGATGATGTTGTAGTTACCACTTATACAAATTCAAGACGATTACCCAATGCAAGTTCTTCCTATTTATTAGGAGTTTTGGTTGCAGATGTTAAGCAGCTAGATGTAGCTACAGATCAGGCTACGGCTGTTTTTAGGGGAATTCGCAAAACAACACCTATTGAAGAAAGTAATTTTGTGATTGAAAAAAGCGACAAGTTTGCGGAATTATTTATTGGTTTCCTAAGCAGCATTACTGGTTCTGCTGGTGCTATTGGATTAATAACACTTATAGGCGCAGCAATAGGATTAATGAATATTATGTTAGTGGCTGTGAATGAAAGAACAAGAGAGGTAGGCCTAATAAAAGCAATAGGAGGTAAACGTAAAGATGTGCGACTTCAGTTTTTATTTGAAAGCATGATTATCAGTATTCTAGGCGCAATATTTGGAATAATTCTGGGCGTATTGGTTGGGAATATTTTTGGATTAGTTCTAGACACAGGATTTATCATTCCTTGGTTTTGGGTTGGAATAGGAATTGTTATTTGTAGTGTAGTTGGTTTATTGGCAGGAATTTATCCGGCCATGAAAGCAGCCAAGCTAAATCCAATTGTTGCTTTACGATACGAGTAGGAATTAGTTACTTGCTCTTCTTTTATCTGCTTTTAACCGATCGTTAATGTAATATTTAACATCAAGTTCAGAAGGGTGTTTTCTAAGCCATTCATAGGTTGGACGGTGTCTTTGCATGAAGTCTTGAAGAACTTCATCTTTAAATCCTGTGAACTGCTGAACGATTTTTTTAGAGAACCTGTAATTAATGTATTCTTCTCTTTCATTTTCATCAAAAAAATCAAAAGCATTACGTTTTCTTTTTTCTTTCTTATAGAAATAGTCAATATTTACGCCCATACCTGCGCCAGAATTTGAATTACTCACGACAGGTAATTTGTTATTACCAACAGATGCTAAAAATTTTCTTCTTCTATCCATACTGTCCAGTTGATATTGCGACCAACGTGAATTGGCCGTTACAGTAACATCTCCTAAATTCCCACTTAAAGTTTTCAAAAAGAATATTACTGTATCTGAACCAGATATATACTTTTCAGTAATTCTAAGCGTATCAAAATAATATCCAATAGCTGCAAAGCTTAACAGGTGTCCATCTTTGTACTCAATTTTAAAAGTTCCATAAGTAGAAGTCATGACCGTTTTTTTAGTCATTAAGTTGGTAACACTGGCTAGTTCGATTGGAGCTTTAGAAGCACTATCAAGAAGTAAGCCTATAGCTGTTTTATTTTGAGCATAAATAGAAAGACTCAATAGACAAGCAATGGTTATGATAAAAAACTGTTTCATACTTGTAAAGATACGGGTGATAACTAAAGAAATTCGGCTAAAGATTTATAAGATAAAGGAATAAAAAAAGCCCTAGTGCTGGTGCACCAGGGCTGTAAAATACAGGCAGGATTCTTATTTAGGATCTAAAGCGGTTTTGATTTTTTCAGAAAGATCTTGCAAATGCAATTTGCTTAAACGATCTGTAGTTGCTGGAATAGCAGCGTTAATTTGACTTCTAAGAGAAATTAATTGTCCTCTTACAATTGCAGGAATATCGGATCTACTAGTAGATGAAGTTACAGTAAGTACAATACCTCCAATATTTTGAGTAGAAGGAGCAGGAGGATTTAACATGCCTGAAAGCTTATCTACATAGCTTTTTTGTAGTAGTCTTCTGTACATATCAATTGATTTGCGAGAAGCTAATTCGCTGAATAATCCTTTTTCAACATCAGCAAGCATTTCTAATGCGCTATAGGCTTTATCTGCACCAAAGCGCTCAACACTTAACTGCAAACGATTTAATCTGTCTGCAGACACCAAACCCGATAAACCGCCTTCTTGTGCAGAAGCTACTGGATCTAAGGAGGTAGGGTTGTTGAAACGATTCCAGATATCTTTATTGATTAACCATGTAGGTGTTTCAAACAATTGCTTATTTAAGAAAGCAACTGCTTCACGCTGATGTGCTTTAGGAGTTACTTCATACACAGCACCAGTTTCATCATCAGCCTTAAATGTTTCATATACACCAGCTACATTTTTGGTAACATGCCCAATATATCTTCTAAACTGACCTACAAGTTGAAGGTACATTTCAGGAAGATTTCTTGTGATTTGGCCATTTTCTTTAGTCCACTCAGGAAGATTTGGTAAAATGCGCTTTAAGTTAGCTATTCCATACTCACTAGCTTTCATAGCATTGTCGCCTAGATCTTCGCTTTGTGCTCTTGGATCATTGATATTACCTAATTCATAGGTGCCAAAGTATCTTCTAGCATTGGCTTTAATGCTTTCAGTAATTAATTTATTACTGTTACGCATCTTTTCTTCTTCAGTTTCACCAGCAATAAATCCATATCCCCAACGAATTGCCCAATTATCGTAGTCACCAATTCTTGGATATAATCCTTTTCTAGAAATATTATCTTCTGGTTGTGCTACATAGTTAAAGCGAGCATAATCCATGATAGAAGCGGTGTGTCCATTTGCTTCCACCCAAGCTTTGTCACGTAATTTTTCAACTGGAGTTTTACTGCTGCTAGCCATATTATGAAGAAGACCAATAGTATGTCCAACTTCATGGCTGCTCACAAAGCGAATTAAATCGCCCATTAACTCATCATCAAACTTCATGCTTCTAGCACCTGGATCAACAGCTGCAGTTTGAATTAAGTACCAATCGTGTACAAGCTTCATAACATTGTGGTACCAACCAATATGGCTTTCCAAAATTTCACCACTACGAGGGTCATGAACATTTGGACCATAAGCGTTTGGAATATCAGAAGCAAAATAGCGCAATACAGAGAAGCGAGCATCTTCTAAGCTCATGGTTGAATCATTTTCTGGCCACTCTTCACCACGAATTGCATTCATGAATCCTGCTTTTTCAAAAGCTTTCTGCCAATCGTTGATGCCGGCAATTAAGTGTTTACGCCACTGTTTAGGAGTTGCAGGATCAATGTAGTAAACAATTGGTTTTTTAGGAACAACCAATTCACCGCGCTTCCACTTTTCAACATCTTCATCGCGTGGTTCCAAGCGCCAGCGAACAATGAATCTTTTCTCTTCTACTTTTTGTTGATCATCGCTGTACTTCACATAATCTTCTGGGAAGTAACCAACGCGAGGATCCCAATAACGAGGCTCCATTGGTTTTTTAGGAAGGAGAATCATAGAAGTATTTACTTCCATGGTAACAGCGCCAGCATTGTTAGCAGCTGGTAAAGAAGCGCCGCCAAAAGGTGAAGGAGCCGATAAACCAGGTATACCTGCACCACCGCCTGCGCTAAATGTTTTAACAGTTCTCACTTCAGTATTAATTGGGAAGCTGCTAATTTTTTCAATGAACGAACGATCAGATGCGATTGCATTTAAGCTGAAAGAACGCTTTTGACGTGGACTTACGCTTACTACTTGGTTATCTAATCTAAAGAAATCTGTTACATCAATAACGTACGATTTATTGATGCTATCTTTCCCAAATGCTGCAATAGGGAACTGTGCAGCTATAGGGTTTACATTTGAGTTGGTAACTGCTTTGAAAATAGTTTGTGTACTATCGGCATAGTTCACTAAAGTGATAGAGCGTAGGAAAAGATTATTATTTGGACCTTTTTCAAAGCTCAATGTTTGTTGGTTTGAAAGTTCACCTCCGTAGCCTGCTCCAGTTGGAACCTTAGCTAATCTGGTAATTGCAAGAAACTCCCTTCCTAAAATTGAGTCTGCAATTTCAAAGTAATATTTATCGTCTACCTTATGCACTGTAAATAAACCCTTTTGAGTTTTAGCCTTGTCGGTAATTACATCTTTAAAAGGTTTTGGGGATTGACGTTGACCTCCCATCATACCACCTAATCCGCCTGGGCCTTGCGTCATAGTAACGTTGGGCACTGTTGGCGGTTGTTGGGCAATGGCGGACAAAGCAAACAGCAGTGAAGCTGCAAAGAGATGTCGTTTCATAAATACAGTTGATTTTTTTAATGAGCTTTAAAGGTAAGGGGCAAAAGCAGCATTTAATGATTTGTTCATCTAAGATTTTATAAACGGTTAAATTCATATTGTGATTGAGGTAATTTGCTGAAAACTGAGCAATTGAGGGGCTTATGAGCGGAGATAATACTTGGATGGGCGGTTAAAAATTCATAATTTGCTGCCGTTCGTAATAAAAAACTATAATTTTTTGTGCTTTCAATACAAATTTTCATTAGCATTGCGAACCTATTTATCAACTGAAAATTCATAAACCAAAAATCAATTGAATCATGGCTGAAACTAAACCAACTGCCACTGCTGCTGCGAAGCCTCAAACTTCTGTTCAACCTAAGAAAAGCAGTAACCTTATTGCGACAATTGCCCCCTTCGTTTGTCTTGTTTTGGGTTACGTTATTTGGCGTTTCGTATTAGGGGATCCTTCAAACTTTACAAATCCGGATATGTCTGGTGGTTTCTGGCCTAATCACTTGGGTCCAATTGGTACTTGGCCAAAGATGTATGAAGGTGGTATTGTAGTACCTATTTTGATTGCAAACTTCTTAGTTGTTGTTACATTCACTATTGAGCGCTTATTAACAATTACTAAAGCAACTGGTAAAGGTAATATTGCTGAATTCATCCGTAAGGTTCAATACAACCTTGCAAACAAAGAAATCGACAAGGCAATTGCTGAGTGCGATAAGCAAAAAGGTTCTGTAGGTAATGTTATGAAGGCTGGTCTTCGTAAGTACAAAGAAATGATTACCAATGAAGAACTAGAAACAGAACAAAAAGTATTAAACATTCAAAAGGAAATTGAAGAAGCTACAGCTCTTGAATTGCCAATGTTAGAGAAGAACTTGGTGTTCTTATCAACAATTGCATCGGTAGCAACCCTACTTGGTCTATTCGGAACAGTATTGGGTATGATTCGTTCGTTCTCAAAACTTGGTGACGAAGGTGGTGGTGAAGCGGCTCGTGAATTATCAAAAGGTATTTCTGAGGCCCTTTTCTGTACTGCGTTAGGTATTGGTACTTCTGCAATTGCGATTGTAATGTATAACGTATTTACTACCCGTATTGATGCCATTACTTATGGTATTGACGAGTCTGGTTTCACATTAACTCAAAGTTTTGCAGCTAATTACAAGTAATTGGCAAAAAACTGAGTTTGCTTTGTGAAAAAAATAGATTCGTGCATCTCCATTAATGGAACAATAAATTAAAAACATGGGTAGAGCCAAATTACCTCGTAAGAGTACTAACATCGATATGACCGCGATGTGTGATGTGGCTTTCCTGCTATTGTCCTTCTTTATCTTGACAACCAAGTTTAAGCCGGCCGAAGCAGTAGAAGTAAACATCCCAAGTTCAGTTGCAGCGAAAGTTGCTCCTGAGAAAGACATCGTTCTAGTGTCGATAGATAAAGATGGTAAAGTTTTTCTGTCAATTGATGACGAGGGACAGAAAGAAATCATTGCTAATGCCATCAATACAACAAAAAACCTAAACTTAAATGTAACAGCCTTTAAACAGGCTAAGTTCTTTGGTTCTTCTTTTGCTCAATTACCACAATATCTTGCAATTCCTGAAGATAATAGAAAGGCGAATGCATTAGGTGGAATTCCAGCAAAGGATAGTACTAACAATGAAATGATTGAATGGATGCGTTACGTGCAGCAAGCTTACCTAGGTAAGAAAATGAACCTTTTATTAAAAGGGGATAATGTTGCTAAATACCCAGCATTCAAAAATGTCATAGACGCATTTAAGAAAAATGACTTTCTGAAATTCCAGATGGTTACTAGTCCAACCTCTGTTCCAGTTGGTACAGATTTATGGAAAAATAACCAAAAGGGTCTCACTAGAGAAGAAGAATAATTAACTTAAAAAAATCCTTGTCGTATGGCAGAAATGGATACCTCGTCGCAAGGCGGGCATAAAAAAGGACCAGGTGTAAAGAAGTCGAAGAAATTATCAACCAGGGTTGACCTTACTCCAATGGTGGATTTGGGATTCCTACTTATTACTTTCTTCATATTCACTACAACCATGAGTCAGCCCACTGCTATGAAGCTGAATCTTCCTAAGGATACAGATAATCCGGAAGAGCAGAACAAAGCAAAGGAGTCAGGTACTCTGACTCTCTTATTGGGTAGTAATAACAACGTATTTTATTACGAAGGTGTACTGGCTCCTGACGCTTCTAATTTTAAATCAAGTAGTTTTAAGGAGATCCGTGAGGTAATTACTAACAAGAAGAGTTGGGTAATTCAGAATATGAAAGAGTCTGATTTTGTGGTAGTAATTAAACCATCTGATGGTTGTACCTATAAAAACGTGGTTGACATTTTAGATGAAATGTCCATTAACGTGGTGAAGAAGTATGCTATGGTAGATATTTCAGATGTAGAAGCCAAATTGGTGGCTATTACAGAAGGAAATCCTGCCAAATAAAATAAATTTCTTCAGTGAATATGTAATTTCTTGAATACTGCATCTAAGTAGTAAACCTAGTCAAATGGAAAAAGAAAAAATTTTAAAATCGGATGTTCTGGACATCATTTTTGATGGACGGAATAAGGAGTACGGAGCTTATCAGTTGCGTAAATCCTACAACCGCCGTATTACTATTGCTTTGATAGGAACTGTTGCAATTTGTGTGATAACAATCCTTTCAAGTGTAATAGCTAGTGCAACTAAGAAGAACGATAAAACTGAAATTTTCGTTCAGGATATGGAGTTGCAAGACGTGAAACAGGAAGAGAAAAAGCCTGAGCCACCTCCACCACCTCCACCACCAGCTCCAGAACCACCTAAAGTTGAGATCACCAAATTCACACCTCCAAAAATTGTAAAAGATGAAGAGGTAAAGGAAGAGGACGAAATCAAAGAAGTGGAAAAATTGGAGGATACTAAAATTGGTGTTATTAACCAAGAAGGTATTAAAGATGATGGTTTTGTTGCACCTCCTGTAGAAAGCAAGGGTACAGGTGTAGTGGAAGCACCAAAAGTGGAGGAAGATTACGACAAAGTATTTACAGTAGTACAAATTGCTGCTGAATTCCCAGGTGGCTTGGCTGCTTGGCGAAAGTACCTAGAGCGTAACTTGAACCGCGACTTACCTGTTGATAATGGTGCGCCTCCAGGCAAATACACAGTAACTGTATCATTTATAGTAGACAAAACAGGAGTTATTAGTGATGTAAAGGCTGAAAATAATCCAGGTTATGGTACAGCAGATGAAGCAGTTCGCGTAATTCGTAAGGGTCCCAACTGGAAGCCAGCTGTTCAAAATGGTAGGAACGTAATTTACCGCCACAAGCAAAATATTACGTTTGAAGTTTCAGAAGACTAGTTTTTAGCATCTCATATTTTAAGACCAGCCTTAAGGCTGGTCTTTTTTTGCCTATACTGCTCTTGCTAATATCAATTATTTCTTCAAATAACTATTCTTTTCATATGTATTTTGATGGTGGTATGCATCCTATATGAAAATCACTTCATATGGAAAAGGATAAAATTTTACAGTCAGATATTCTGGACATCCTGTTCGATGGAAGGAATAAGGGTTATGGGGCTTATCAGTTACGTAAGTCATATAACAAACGTGTAACAACAGCGCTCATTGGAACACTCATCATTTGTGCAAGCATTGTTTTAACGAATGTCTTTGCAAATCCAACCGACAAAAATGAGAAAACAGAAATCTTTGTGCAAGACATGGAATTGCAAGACATGCAACAAGAGGTGAAAAAGGTTGAGCCGCCTCCACCTCCACAGCAGGAGATACAAAAAATTGAGACAATTCAGTTTACCGCCCCCCTTGTTTCTAAAGATCAAGAGGTAAATGATGATGAACAAATAAAGGAAGTTGAGTTTTTAGAAGATACTAAAATTGGGCTGGTGAATCAGGATGGAATTAAAGACGAAGGGATCGTTGCTCCAATAATTGAAAGTAAAGGCACTGGCATTGTAGAAGCTCCCAAAGTAGTTGAAGCTATCGATGAAGTTTTTACAGTGGTTCAAATTGCTGCTGAATTTCCAGGTGGCTTAGCCGCTTGGCAAAAGTACCTTGAACGTAATTTGAATCGTGATTTACCGGTTGATCAAGGGGCACCATCGGGCAAGTATACTGTAACTGTTTCTTTTATTGTAGATAAAACTGGTAACATAAGCGATGTAAAAGCAGAGAATAATCCAGGCTTTGGAACTGCAGAGGAAGCAGTTCGAGTAATCAAAAAGGGGCCTAATTGGAAACCAGCTATTCAAAATGGCAAAAACGTAATTTATAGGCACAAACAAAATATTACATTCCTTGTTGCAGAAAATTAATTTCAAAAAAGTACTTAAGACCAGATTTTTCTGGTCTTTTTTGTATGTAGTTGATAGTTATGACATTAAGGTTAAGTAAAGACCCAAATTGATAAAATGCATACTTTAAAATCCTACTAAAGTCATGTTTTTGCATGACAACGCTCATATTTTAAAGAATGACAATGGGTGAACTTTATAGTGTCAAATGAAGCAAATATGCCAAGCAAGCCAACGCTTCAATTGTTCACACTCTAAAAACCAAAGTCATGGAAATCAATAAAATTTTGCAGGCAGATCTTCTCGATATTTTGTTTGACGGGAAGAACAAAGAATACGGAGCATATGAGCTACGTAAAAGTTATAGTCGCAGAATTAGTGCTGCACTTTTATACACAACATTGATATGTGTAGCATTAGTTACTTTTTCTTATATCCCTAATATGAAGCCAAAGGAAGAAGCTATTCAAATGTTTGTTCAAGATGTTACATTAGAGGATTTAAAGCAGGAAGAGAAAAAACCTGAGCTTCCGCCACCGCCACCTGTGCAAGAAGAGCCACCTAAAGTGGAGATAACTAAATTTACTCCGCCTGTAATTGTAAAAGACAATGAGGTAAAAGAAGATGATGAAATAAAAGAGGTTGCTAAATTAGAAGACACAAAAATTGGAACAATTAATCAAGAGGGGGTAAAGGATGAGGGATTTGTTATTACAGCCGTTGGTGATGGTAAAGGAACTGGATTGGTAGAAGGACCAAAAGTTGAGAAAGAGGATTATGATAAAGTTTTTACCAGTGTTCAAATTCCAGCTGAGTTTCCAGGCGGTTTAGAAGCATGGAATAGATACTTAGAAAGAAGTTTAAATAGAGATCTACCAGTAGATAATGGAGCTCCTCCAGGACGTTATGTTGTAGCTGTTACATTTATTGTTGATAAAGAAGGACGTGTGAGTGATGTAAAAGCTGAAAATAACCCTGGTTATGGAACTGCAGAAGAAGCTGTAAGAGTTATTCAAAAAGGCCCTAATTGGAAGCCTGCAGTTCAAAATGGTAGAAATGTAATTTATAGAAATAAGCAAAACATCATTTTCATGGTAGTAAGAGATGATGAAAAATAAAGTACTGCTGCTTGGCAGTTAATATGTGGTTTTTATGAGTGCAAGTGCCCGCTTATGCGGGCATTTGTTTTAAGCAAATGAAACTCTGTACTTTTGCGTTAAAACAAGTGCATACATCTGTTTCATGGAAAGATACTATAGTTGCATTAGCAACGCCTCAAGGGGTTGGAGCTATTGGAGTCATTCGTGTAAGTGGGCCAGAAGCCATTCAATATGTTAATCAGCTTTTTTCTTCTAAAAACTTATTAGAACAAAAAACACATACACTTCATGTGGGTGTGCTAAGAAATGAATTAGAAGAGCCACTTGATGAGGTAGTTGTATCGTTGTTCAGAGGGCCACGTTCTTATACTGGAGAAGATGTAGTAGAGATTAGTTGTCATGGGTCTTCCTTTATCCTACAAAGAGTAATGCAGGCCATCACTCATTTGGGTGCAAGAATGGCCAGACCAGGTGAATTTACACAACGTGCTTTTTTACATGGAAAAATGGATTTGACACAGGCTGAAGCAGTAGCCGATTTAATAGCAAGTAGTAATGCAGCGAGCGCGCGACAAGCACTGCATCATATAAGAGGTGGGTTTTCAAAAATATTGATGCAATTGAGAGAAGAGCTCATCCGATTTTCAGCATTAATTGAATTAGAACTTGACTTTTCGCAAGAAGATGTTGAATTCGCAGATAGAAAAGAATTGATAGTGTTAATTTCTACTATCAAAAAACATGTACATGAATTGCTTCAATCTTTTCAATGGGGCAATGTAATTAAACAAGGAGTAAGTGTTGCTATTGTTGGAAAGCCAAATGCAGGTAAAAGCACATTACTCAATGCTTTATTGAATGAAAATAGGGCTATTGTTAGTGATATTGCTGGCACTACAAGAGATACAATTGAAGAGATCTTACAAATTGATGGAATTGTATTCCGTTTAATTGACACTGCAGGAATACGTGAGCATACAAGTGATATGATTGAGCAAATTGGTGTTGAGAAAAGTCTACAGAAAATTAAAGAAGCCGATTTGATTTTGTATGTCTATGATGTTGCAACTGAAACTAAACAAGACATTCAAGAAATGAGTACACGTTTAGCAGAGTCAGGAGCACCAGTGGTTTATATTGGTAATAAAGCAGATCAAAATCATACAACTAACTTTTCTGTTGATAATAATATCTTTATTTCCGCAAAGCATGGAGTGGGATTAGATGAATTAAGAGCTAGAATGGTAGCTTGTGTTCAAACAGGAAAAGTAGATGGAGATACAACGTTAGTAACCAATGCGCGTCATGTTGAAGTACTACAAAAACTTTATTCAGCTTTAGTAGATGTGGAACAAGCCGCACAAGAAAGAGTGCCGGGTGATTTAATGGCAATTGATATACGTCAGTGTTTACAATATTTGGGAGAAATAACTGGGCAAATTTCTCATGAAGATCAGTTGGATTATATTTTTAGTAAGTTTTGTATTGGGAAGTGACGTATTTGAAAAGCCAACCTGTCCATAGAAGGCGATGCACGGGCAGCCTACCTCAAAGCCCTAAAAGCGGCCGACCAAGGCGACTACTATTTGCTGCTGGATTTTGCCCGTTCGTGACACATACTTTCATGGTTTACAGAAGACTTTAGAGGTGGTTCATTGCGGTTATAACCTTCCCTAATAGTTGAATTTGGTAGGTTCGGTTCCAGACTTAAGCAACTTTGTAAGCTCGCAAAATAAGCTAGTTAACCCTTTTTATTTTCTAAGTTCATGCAATCAAGTAATCTAAATTCAAGTAATAAGTGCAATTTTTTGTTCTAGCACTTTATTAGGGGTTAAGTAATTAAATTGTCTAACTGTTCTATTGTTTAATAATTTTTCTACTTGCTTCTCTTTTCAATCTTTTTATATAGGGTTCAATAGCGTCTTTGACGAGATCAGAAATAATTGATTGATAAATGGTGTGATTATCTGGATCAGTCGAAACGGACTTATATGCTCGGGCTTGGTGATAGATTATTTCTCTATTCTGGATCAAAAGTAAATGAAGATAGTATGTAAAGTTATACTCAGTATTCGGGGAGCGAATTGAATTATTGTAATATTGCTTGTCGCTACTAAACCCTAAAATTGAAAACATAGGCAGCAACACAGTTTTATTTTCTCTATTTGCCAATCTTCCAATAGCACCTAAATTAGTTTCTTTAGGGTCATAAATGCCATTGTTGAAGAAAATTTTATTCTTATAAATCAGATTTGTGAATCTACTAGACATTTCAATGGGTAGAATTAGCGGAGATTGAGTTAAAGTAGTATTAATCATTCTTACGATCATATCTGAAAAAATCCAACGATCTTTCCACTGCTCTCCAAATTGAATATTTGTTGATTGATCAAATACATATTGAAGTGCATAGCTGTCAATAAAGAATGACTGAGGCAGTTCATAGTTTTTTTTCACAAAAGTTTTTGAGGGAAACTTTTTTATTGGCTTATAATATGTGGAACAGCTCTGTAAAACCAAAATGAGAATACTAACTTGAAGGCACTTGATTGTTATTGAAATCATTGATATAAATATAAGATTATCTATCTAGTTGCTGATTCAGGCATCATATTTGTTAAATTGCTGACATGAATTTGAATCTAAAGTGCTTCTTTTTTTTACTTTGTATTTCTTTAACAAATTTATGCTTCTCTCAAGCTCAAAAAATTGTATATCCACACGCAGTTTTCTGGTCTAAAATTGAGGTAAATCAGCTTGACAAAAAGGATCAGTGGGGGTGGGGTGCTGATTTGGTATATAGGAGAAAATCTGGATTTGATAACAATAATCCTTTTGCCGAACCTCTTCGCATAAGTTTCAGACCATGGATTAACTATCAGTTTTCACCTAATGCTAGACTAAGTATCAGTCCTATTGGTTATATGCGCACACATGAATATTTAGGAAAACCAGAAGACTTTAACCGACTTCCTTATTCAGAATGGAGAACAACCATTCAATATTTTCATCATTTTAAACCGGGCAATCCACGTTTTATGCATACTTGGCGTTATCGTTATGAAATGAGATGGCAAGAAAATGCGAATACAGGCACGTGGCGTTATTTTAATCGTTTTCGTGTTCGATACAGACTTCGCTATACTTTCTTGGGAAAGGATTTTTATGAGAATAATAACATGTATGCAATGATGTCTAATGAGATTGGCATCAACTTTGGAAAAAATGTGGTATTAAACACATTCAATCAAAATCGTTTTTATGCAGATGTAGGGTATCGTTTTTGGAATACTGCACGTGTTGAATTGAGATATGTTGATAGAATTAGAACAAGGGGGGCAACAGGGTTTGAATTCGATAGAGGGAGAGGCGTGATGTTCACGTTGTTTATTGATCAATTGAAGGGCTTAGGAAAAGCTGATGCTACTAAAGTTCAATTCACAGATTAAAGTTTATGAGAAAATATATTGGTTACTTACTGTTAACAATAATAATTGCATTGCTTTCTATTTGGGTTTGGAATTTAAAGCATCATCCAAATTTTGATGAGTCAAACAGAAGTGTAAGAGAAGCTATCTTAAATGAAATGAATGCGCCTTCAAACGTTTATTCTCATTCCTTGTATGATACTTTAATGTATGGGAAATGGATAGAGTTGGCAAAAGGTGCTAATGATACAATGTTGGTTATGTTATTAGAGAACTTGAAAATGATTCAAACAAATCACTCCTCATCAAATCAAGGTATGATTCTTCAAAATAATGATAAAAATAAAATTACTGTATCGCAACAAGATAATAATAGCAGCTTTGAAAAAACATTTTCTAATGAAAAAGATTCTTTAGAGCAAGTGGCCACTTGGCTTGCAATGAAAAATGAATTAGCAGAGTCTGAATTGGAGAAGTTCAAAAAAACCAGTGATTCTCTTTTGCAAATTTTAGCATCTAAGGAAAGACAAACTGGTATCTTATTTTTTAATAGTCCACAAGGGGCCAAAATTCAGTATGTAGGAGAAATAAAAAATGGAAAGGCAAGTGGATTCGGAATGGGTATTTGGCAAACTGGCCATAAATATGAAGGGTTATGGTCGGAAGGATTAAAAGAGGGACTTGGGATTTATCGTTTTGCAAATGGTGAAGTATATCATGGTGAGTTTAGTTCAAATAAAAGAGCTGGAAAAGGTGTTTACTTTTTCAAAAATGGAGATCGTTATGCTGGTTGGTGGGATGAGGATATTAGAGTTGGGGTTGGGGCAGTTTTTTCAAAGTCAGACAAAATAAAAAAAGCAGGTATTTGGAGTAACGACCGGCTTACGCAAAATAAAAGACTTGATTCGGATGAAGAACAACAAGTCCGTACAATGCTAAGAGAATTTAAGGGCCGTTAAGTATTCATTTCTATGCTACATTTGGTATATGTCCTTTCAAACTGTATCATGGGAGACTTATATAGCGCAAAGTGATATTTGGCCAGTTATAGATGTAAGAAGCCCCAATGAGTATGCGCATGCACATATTCCATCTGCGTATTCACTTCCTATTTTTAATAATGAAGAAAGACATGAAATTGGGCTCACTTATAAACAAAAAAGTTCTTCAAAAGCAATTCAAGTTGGGCTAGATTATTTTGGTCCAAAAATGAAATCCTTTGTTTTACAAGCAGAGGAATTATTCCCTAATAATAAAGAGCTGTTGGTTCATTGTTGGCGCGGAGGAATGCGCAGTGAAGCCATGTGTTGGTTGTTAGCTTTGTACGGTTGGAAAGTATATCAGCTTGAGGGTGGATATAAATCATTTCGCAACTGGGTATTGCAACAGTTTCATCGGTCGTATCCAATTATTGTACTAGGTGGATATACTGGGAGTAGTAAAACAGAGTTATTACAACAGTTGGCTCAAGCAGGTGAAGTCATTGTTGATCTAGAACAAATCGCTGGTCATAAGGGATCGGCATTTGGTAATTTAGGGCTGCCGCCTCAAGATAGTGCAGAGCAGTTTGAAAATAAATTAGCATTGGCATTACATGATGCAGAAAAGCTCCGTATCATTCGAAATAAAAAGTGGATTTGGGTTGAAGGTGAAAGCCAACGTATTGGTCAATTGAATATTCCATCGGCTATTTATCAACAAATGAAATCTGCTCCAAACCTATTCATGCATGTCTCTTTTGAAGAAAGATTGGAAAAAGTTGTTGCAGAATATGGTTATTATGAGAAAGAAGCGCTGGTTCATGCAGTGTTGCGAATTAGAAAAAGATTAGGAGGATTGTACACCAAAGAAGTTGTGAATTTTCTTTTAGAAAATCAAGTAAAGTCGGCTTTTCATATTTTGTTATCCTACTACGACCGTTTTTATGATAGAAGTAGTAAAGATGGAGTTTTTTCAACGTATGAAATTCGGGTTGATGAAATTCCTTATAGTAGTAGAGCAGCATATTTAATTGATTGGGTTCAGAAAAATATATAGTTATGTCGCAACAAGATCAAATAAGACTCACACAGTTTGCTCACGGAGCAGGATGTGGTTGTAAAATTAGTCCACAGGTTCTCAAAGAAATTTTAGCGGAATCACCTGCACAACATGACGTACGTTTATTGGTTGGATTTGATTTAAACGATGATGCAGCTGTATATCGGTTAGACGGTGATCGAGTATTGATTAGTACGGTTGACTTTTTTACTCCCATAGTTGACGACCCTTTCATATATGGTCAAGTTGCAGCAGCAAATGCATTGAGTGATGTTTATGCAATGGGAGGAAGACCATTACTTGCTACAGCTGTTTTAGGTTGGCCAATTGAAAAATTGCCGCCCGCTATTGCGGGAGAAGTTATAAAGGGCGCTAGGAGTATTTGTGACTTGGCTGGAATACCTCTTGCAGGCGGACATAGCATTGAATCTCCAGAACCTTTTTTTGGATTACATGTAACTGGCGAATCTAAAGATCAGTTTATCAAGAAGAACTCAACTGCCAAAGAGGGAGATCTACTTTTTCTGACTAAGCCTTTGGGTGTTGGTATTATGACAACCGCTGCTAAGCGAGGATTATTACATGAATCGCATCATGAGGTGTTGAATAATCAGTTAATAAAATTGAATTCGTTAGGTGGTGCAGTAGGACAATTGGATGGAGTTCATGCCATGACTGATGTTACTGGCTTTGGTTTGGCAGGACATGTTTTAGAGATGGCTCAAGGCAGTGGTCTTACGGCTGTACTTAACTATACAAGCTTGCCTATTCTTGAGGAAGCTAAAATATATATGCAGCAACAAATAGTTCCCGATGCAACGTATAGAAATTGAAATGCCTATTCAAGTTCAATTCAAATTCAACAGGGCGTTCCAATGATGGAAGCATTTCAAATTTTGCCTGATCCTCAAACAAATGGAGGACTATTAATTGCAGTTGATCCTAATGAAGTAGAAACATTTTATTCAATCTGTAAAGAATATCAACATCATGAATTAGCTCCCATTGGAAGGATCATTCAACAAGAGGAAAAAGGTATTTTAGTTCAAGCTTAAGAACCAGCTACCGATTGAAAATGCCTGTAAAAGAAAAGTGCTTGGTGATGAATTGATTCTGCCCAATAGTTGAAGTCATGTCCGCCTGGTCGCTCTATATATTCATGCGGAATTTTAAGTTGTAACATTTTTTCATGCACAGCTCTATTCATGGGTAGCACGCGATCTTCCGTTCCACAGTCGATGATAATTTTGAAAGTTTCTATTGGTTTGTTTTCAATAATATTCAAAACACTCCAGTCTTTCCAATAGCTAGGATTTGCAGCAGGGTCGCCCAGTCTTTTTTCAACATCGTATCCTCTTGTAATGACACTTACATGTAATGCTCCGCTAGTACTTCCGCAAGCACTGAATAAATTTGGGTGACGATAGGTTAGAAAGATACCTCCATGTCCACCCATACTTAATCCTGTAATGGCTCTGCCATTTCTATTAGCAATCGTTGGATAGTTGGTATCTATGTAAGCAATAAGTTCTTTAGTTATAAAAGTCTCATAGCGATAAGTACTATCAATTGGGCTATCAAAATACCAGCTTGTATGGCCTCCATCGGGACAAACAATCATCATTCCATATTTGTCTGCCAATTGTTTAATTGCGGGAACTTTTATGATCCAGTTATTATACTTTCCAAAAGCACCGTGAAGTAAGTATAGCGCAGGAACTTTTTTATCAGCTGCAATTCCTTCAGTAGGCATTACTACCACAACAGGAACATGCTTCTTCATAGAAACACTGTATACTTGAAGAGAATCAACCCTTGCGGCAAACAATGAGACGATTACAAATAGAAAACAAAAAGTAGTAGTTAACTTTTTCATACTCCGAAAATAGCATAAAAAAAGTGCAGTTGTTTACTGCACTTTGGGGGCATTGGATTTAAGCCAAGCATTTCATTCATCAATGGCAGCAGCACCTTTGTAAGCCCAAAACAGGCACAGCAGATACACGGCCAGTAAGGATACAACCAACATATTACGGGGGATTTGTTGACGTGGTTTAAAGAACTTGCTTGTGAAGTTAAACATTTCACATGTGTAATATTACTAAATTATTAACACAATGTGCATAGGGACTATCTTAAAATTTTCCTTAAATCCTATGTTCGGTTAGAATAGATTAATCATTTTACCAAAAACGAAAAAGGTACATTTGCGTAACATGTTGTGGTTCACAATTTTAGTGTTTTTAGTTGGGCTTTGGATATACAGGCTTTACTCCTGCTGCTTTCCCGTATCTACAAATGAAAGGGAAGCAATAGAAATAAAAAGCAACCTCCCACTTCCATCAGTTAACCTGATTATTCCTGCTTATCTAGACTTTCAAAACCTAAATCTATTAGTTAAAGACTGTCTTGATCAAAACTATCCACCTAATCTTATACATATTACTTTAGTGATTGACGGGTCAATTCCTGAGAACTTTAAAACTAATCTTCCAGTAAATGTTCAAGTGCTGCACTCATTAGAAAGAAAAGGAAAGGCTCAAGCCTTGAATAAGGCTGTTGCACTATCTAGTTCAGAAATGATATTTTTTTTAGATGCAAACATTCGTATAGAAGCGAATGTGGTGAGAAAAATGGTAGACGCAATTTTAGAGCATGCAACCGTTACAATGGTGTTTGGAAGAAAGCTAGTTAAGGATAAACCAACACTGGTTGGCGCCGAGTCTATTTATTGGAATTATGAGCATCGAATTAAGTTGCAAGAGCAAAGTAATAACTGTCTTTTTGCAGCAACAGGGGAGCTAATTGCCATGAAACGAATTCATTATAATCCTCTTCCAGAGCAGATTATATTAGACGATTTGTTTCAAAGTATTAGTCATATTCAAAAAGGAGGTAAGTTGAAGTATGTGCATGAAGCTATATCTACAGAAGCTGCATCAGGGAATCTATTTCAGGAATTCCAAAGAAAAATTAGAATAGGAAGAGGCGCTGCTCAGTTGCTAACATTTATTGGGTGGTTTCCGTTTGGTTCATTTCGCTTGAACCTCCATTTTTGGCAGCGCAAGATTGCTAGATGGTTAGTTTTTCCAATACTTATTCAAGTTTGGATAGCTGTTTTTGTGTTAGATAGTTTTACGCAAAATAACAATTTCATGCAGCTCGGTTTAATAGTTTGGATGTTCTTATTTATTATTCAAGTAGCTCATTTGCGGTTACCTATTTTAAATAATATTGCTCGTTATTTGGTTTATTTTCCTTTGATGCAACTTGCTATAAGTTGGGGTTTTCTTTCTTTTTACATGGGTTTTCAATCGCATTTATGGCAGAAAATTTCCCGTTGATAACTCATTCCTACTAGATTTCACTTTTTTAAGCCTTTTAACCCATTTCGATTTAAACCTTAATAGTTTCATTTACTTTTGGAATATGCAAGTAACTTCCCAAGAATTGCACAAATTGGCTAAGCTAGCGCAGATTGAGATATCTGAGCATGAGGAGGAGCAATTGTTGCAACATATGCATGCCATGTTTACAATGGTAGAGCGCTTGCAAGAGTTAGATACAACTGGTGTGGAGCCATTAACTCATTTGGTTGAAGAACAGCAGCAAAGGCTTAGAGCAGACGAGCTTCAGCCAACTTTAAATAAAAAAGAAGTGGTAAATCAGGCACCAGTTTCGGACGGTTCATTTTTTCAAGTTCCAAAAGTCATCAGAAAATAACAGTTATGAGCGGCATCATTCACTTAGAAAATATTCAAAAAAGCTATTACATGGGGGCTCAGGCTATCCCTGTTTTGAAAGGATTGTCATTAGATATACATAAAAATGAATATGTTGCTTTAATGGGACCTTCAGGGAGTGGAAAGAGTACTTTAATGAATATTCTTGGATGTTTGGACACACTTACTGACGGTAAATATGTATTGAATGGTAAGGATGTTTCAAAAATGAGTGATGATGAATTGGCAGAAGTCAGAAATAAGGAAATTGGATTTGTATTCCAACAGTTTAACTTATTGCCCCGATTAAGCGCAGCTGAGAATGTTGCATTGCCATTGATTTATGCCGGGATCAGTAAGAAAGAAAGAATGGAAAGGGCATTGGAGGCTTTAGGTAAAGTAGGCTTAGCGGAAAGAAGCCACCATAAATCAAATGAGCTCAGTGGGGGACAAATTCAGCGTGTAGCTATTGCGCGTGCACTTGTGAATAGACCATCTATTTTGCTTGCAGATGAGCCAACAGGAAACTTAGATACAAAAACTTCAAAAGAGGTAATGGAAATTTTCGGTCAAATTCAGGCTGCCGGAAATACGGTTATCTTGGTTACACATGAGGAAGATATTGCGGCTTATGCTAAAAGAGTAGTGCGTTTGAGAGATGGAGTCATAGAAAGCGATACCCTACAGGAGCAACGCGTTTTTGCTCACTAGGCTTCAAACACATACTTTCCACATTCATTGTTTTTTGTTTTTCATGAACAATCGGTCATTACTTTTGTCTCTTATCCCTAGGAGAAACAATTATGGCTTTTAAGATTTATACCAAAACTGGCGATCAAGGTAAAACTTCATTAATTGGAGGTACCAAAGTCCCTAAGTCACACGTTCGCATAGAATCGTACGGAACTATTGATGAGCTTAACTCATATATAGGCTGGGTAGCAGATCAGATAGAAGATTTACCCAGCAAGGCAACATTAAAAGAAATTCAAGATAGATTATTCACCATTGGTTCATCTTTGGCTTGTGATCCAGATAAGGAGCCACTCATGAAAATTCCAGATTTGCTGGGTTCTGATGTGCAATTTCTTGAACAAGAAATTGATCGTATGAATGAATCTCTTCCACCGATGAAATTTTTCATTTTGCCTGGGGGGCATCCAGCTATTTCAACAGCACATGTGGCTCGCTGTGTGTGCAGAAGGGCAGAACGAATTTGTGTGCAAATGAAAGAAGAGGGTATGTTTATTGAGCCCTTAGTAATTCAATATATCAATCGCTTAAGCGATTATTTGTTTGTATTAGCTCGGTATATTGGACACCTTTTACAAGTTGCTGAAATTCCATGGAAGCCTAGAGTAAAGAGCTAATTCTTCCGTCTTTCATATGAATAATACGGTCACTTATACCTGCTAGTTCCTCGTTGTGCGTTACTAATAGGAATGTTTGACCAAACTGTTTTCTGAGTTTAAACAGCAATGTATGAAATTCATGTGCAGTACCACTGTCGAGATTACCTGTTGGTTCATCTGCAAAAATAATGTTGGGTTTGTTAAGCATGGCTCTAGCTATAGCAACTCTTTGTTGTTCACCTCCACTTAATTCACCAGGCTTGTGCTGCATTCTTTCTGAAAGTCCAAGTTCAGCTAAAATAGTCTTTGCATGTTGTTCTACCTCACTGTGCTTTTTACCAGCAATCCAACCAGGAATAGACACATTTTCTAAGGCTGTAAATTCGGGTAATAGGTGATGGAATTGAAAGACAAAACCAATATGTTTATTTCTGAATTGAGCCAAATCTTTTGGACTCAATTGATGAAGGGCTGTACCACAAATTTCTAATTGACCACTATCTGGCTTATCAAGGGTGCCTAAAATATGGAGTAAGGTACTTTTTCCAGCTCCAGAGCTACCAACAATGGAAACAATTTCTCCTTCCGCAACTTCAATATCTACACCTTTCAGCACCTGTATAGAGCCGTATTTTTTTTGAATATTAGAGGCTTTTAAGATCATTTCTGCATTTCTTTTCGCTGTAAACTTACAAGATACAAGTGACCACAGCTTTATTTTATCAAAATCTTTACATACTGTGTGTAAACCTAGATTTGGAAATTTCGTTTATACGGTTACTTTTGCACAAAAATCAAGGCGTATGTTTTGGACACTCGAATTAGCTAGTTACCTCGAAGAAGCACCCTGGCCTGCTACAAAGGATGAATTAATTGATTATTCTATACGTTCGGGCGCTCCTTTGGAAGTGGTAGAAAACTTACAGGAGTTAGACGACGAAGGAGAAGTGTACGAGAGCATTGAAGATATTTGGCCTGATTACCCAAGCCAAGAGGACTTCATGTTCAACGAAGACGAATACTAACAGCAACCAAATTATAATGAGAACCGCCCTAGGGCGGTTCTCTTTTTTTAGGTTATTTTGCAGCATGCAATTAAGCAAAGCAGGTGGAACCTTATTTTGGGCACTAATAGGTGCTCTGCTGTTTATTCCTTTCAATGGAAATGTGCATCTGTTCGATTGGGATGAAATTAATTTCGCTGAGATTGCTCGTGAGATGGTTTTGCTCAACAATTTCCAAGAGCCCTTTATCAACTTTGTTTCTTTTACTGAAAAGCCTCCGCTGTTTTTTTGGCTTCAAGCGGGCAGTATGATGATTTGGGGCGTAAATGAATTTGCTGCACGTTTTCCTAATGCAATTTTAGGAGCAATAACACTTGCTTGTTTGTTTAGATGGGGGAGTGGAATGGGAGGCGCAAGATTAGGTTATTTGTGGGCGCTGGTATACACTGGCTCTGTATTACCCCATCTTTATTTCAAGAGCGGTATTATAGATCCTTGGTTCAACTTTTTTATTTTCTCAGGAATATTAGGACTGTTTAGAGGTGTACAAGAAAAAAAGAAAGGCAATAGACATCTCAAATGGATGTGGTTGGCTGGAGTAGCAACGGGACTAGGGATTCTTACAAAAGGTCCTGTAGCTCTGTTAATTACTGGACTTATGGTGTTTGTGCTCTTGGCTATGAAATTATTTAGAGGGCCATTTAGTTTTGCTCAACTTTTTCATTATGGTTGCTCGGTTATCCTAACAACAGCGCTGTGGATGGGATATAATTTTATGGTGAATGGAGAAAAATTTATTGTTGAATTTACCATTCGTCAATGGGCATTGTTAACTACTCCAGATGCAGGTCATGGTGGATTTTTAATGTATCATTTTGTGGTGCTTTTGTGGGGTTGTTTTCCAATGGCTGCATTTATGATTTTTGGTTTCTTTCAAAGAGAAACGAAAAGTGAATTGTTAGCAACAATGAAGCAATGGATGCAGGTTTTGTTTTGGGTGGTACTAATCCTTTTCACTTTGGTGAATACAAAAATTGTTCATTATTCATCGCTCTGTTATTTCCCAATGAGCTTTTTAGCTGCTTTGAGTATTGATAGAATTATTGCAAATAAATGGCGCTATGCTGCATGGGTTAAATATATACTATGGTTAACAGCATTACCATATCTGCTGGTTCCAATAGCGTTTGCTTATTTGGGACAGAACATTGATGAACTCAAGCCCTTGTTAGAAGCAGATCCTTTTGCACTGGCCAATCTTGCGGCTGATGTTACATGGTCAGGCTGGGAATGGCTGCCTGCACTCTGGATGTTGGTTGTATTGATGTTGTTTACCTGGTTGCAACAACAAAATAAGTGGATGCGAGCTATACAGGTTCTTTTCTGGGGAGCTGCAATTTGGGTGCAAGCGGGATTGTTTTTCTATATTAAACGAGTAGAAGGCTACAGCCAGCGTGCAAACATTGAATTTTGGGAAAGCAAGCAAGGACAAGATGTGTATTTAACATCCTTTGGCTATAAAACCTACACCCATTATTTCTATGGGAAAATTCAGCCACCTAAGAATCCTAAGTATCATGAATCCGAGTGGCTATTAAAAGGAGCAGTAGATAAGCCGGTTTATATTAGTGTGAAGATTACCCAAGAAGAGGAACTTAAGCAAACTTTGCCTGATGCAAAATTATTATACAGTAAGAACGGCTTTTCCTTTTATGAACGTCGACCTGTACTGCCTGCCAAGTAGTGTGATTGAATGATGCCCCACTTGTTAAGTCTATATTGAATACTTACCCAAATAACACCAAGGCCATAAATAGCACTGCGCTTTAGGTTGATAGATGAGGCTTCTTCAAAATATTTTGTTGGACAAGTAATTTCGCCAATTTCAAATCCTTCATAAAATACTTGTGCAACCATTTGATTATCGAATACAAAATCATCTGATAAGCAGTTGTAGTTTACTTTTTCCAACACTTCTTTTGAAAATGCACGATAGCCAGTGTGGTATTCACTCAGCTTTTGCGACATCAAAATATTTTGAAATAAGGTTAATAAACGATTGGCTACATATTTGTACCAAGGCATTCCGCCTTTTAATGCACCTTTTCCTAAAATACGACTGGCAAATACAACCGGATACAATCCCTGCGCTATTACATAAGCCATACTATGTATTAACTTAGGGGTGTATTGATAATCGGGGTGAAGCATGATAACTATATCAGCTCCTAATTCCCTTGCTTTGTTGTAACAGCTTTTTTGATTTCCACCATAGCCTTTGTTCTGCTCATGCTGTACAATATGTTGGATCCCTAAATTTTTAGCAACAGTTACAGTATTGTCTTTACTAAAGTCATCAACCATAACTACTTCATCCACAATATCGAATGGAATTTCTTTATATGTCCTTTCGATGGTCTGAGCTGCATTATAAGCAGGTAATACAATTACAAGTTTCTTTCCTAGTATCATGCTTGGTTAGACGAATCTTTGCTAAAGCTTATTTTAAAATAAATGAGTAATGCACTTAATACCATTATAATACTGTTGCAAATAACAACTGGAAGTAAAATGCCTTTCTCATTAAATAGACCGTAGGCTAGCCAAATAATAGTGCTAGTAAAAACGATCAGCATCATCGACATGCTGAGATCAGCAACTCTTCGGCTTTTCCAGGTTTTGTAAACCTGAGGTAGGAAAGTTATGCTACTTAAAAAAGCTCCTGCATGTCCCACCCATTCCATTGTATCCATTGAAAAGAATTTAAATTAGTCTTCCATGCGCTCAATTACAGCGGGTGTTACTCCAGTAAAGCTGAAGCCGCCATCATGGAATAAATTTTGCATAGTTACCATTCTCGTATAATCGCTGAAGAGACTTACACAATAAGCTGCGCAATCTTCAGCAGAAGCGTTGCCCAATGGACTCATTTTTTCAGCATAGTTGATAAATCCATCAAAACCTTTCACGCCACTTCCTGCAGTTGTTCTTGTAGGCGATTGAGAGACCGTATTAATACGAACTTTGTTTCTAACACCAAAATGGTAGCCAAAACTGCGAGCAATACTTTCGAGTAAAGCTTTTGCATCAGCCATTTCGTTGTAGTCTGGGAAAACTCTTTGTGCAGCAATATAAGTAAGGGCAACAATACTTCCCCAATCGTTCATAGCATCAAGTTCATAAGCGGTTTGGCAAACCCTGTGTAAACTCATTGCAGATATATCTAAGGTCTTATGCTGAAACTCGTGATTAAGTCCAGTATAGGTATTCCCTTTTCTAATATTCATACTCATGCCAACGCTATGAAGGATAAAATCAATTTTGCCGCCAAAGTGCTCCATAGATTTCTCAAACAGGTTTTTGAGATCATCCATGTTGGTAACATCTGCTCCAATAACGGGTGCATTATTACAAGCTTCTGCAAGCTTGTTGATTTCGCCCATTCTTAAAGCTATTGGGGCATTACTTAACACAATTGAAGCGCCAGCTTGGTGACAAAGCTCGGCTGCTTTCCATGCAATAGATTGGTCATTCAATGCTCCAAAAATGATTCCTCTCTTACCTTCAAGTATTTTGTGTGCCATAGTATTCATTGATTTGTTCAGCAAATATGCTACAAATATCTCATTTGAACGAACAGCACCAGCTTTTAAGCCATTATCGCATCATTTCCCGGGCATTATTTAAGGCTGCTTCACTTGGATTTTCTCCGCTAAGCATTTTTGCAATAGCCATGGTTCGTCCTGCCTCATCTAATGTGCGAATGCGCGTATTAATGACCTTGTTTTGTTCCTCTTTATACAAATAAAAATGCGCATCAGCTTTTCCCGCTATCTGTGGCTGGTGGGTTATACAAATGATTTGTCGGTTTTTACCCATGCTTTTCATAATATCGGCTACTTGTTTGGCAGCTTCTCCGCTGATACCAGTATCAATCTCATCAAAAATCATGGTTGACCAAGCTACTTTTTCAGCTACAAGCGATTTAATGCAGAGCATAAGTCGACTTAATTCGCCTCCGCTAGCAACTTTTTGGATCTTCTCAAATTTGCCACTCTTATTGGCATCAAATAAAAAATCAATTTGATCTAGGCCGTCTAATTGTTCAGTACCTCTTTCTAATGCTACTTGAATAGAGGCGTTTGGCATACCCACTTTTTTTAATAGTTGATCTACCGATTTTGTGAGTATAGGTATTTGTTCCTTTCTAGCATCAGATAATAGTTTTCCTTCTTGCAGCAATTGCTGATGCGTTACTTCAGTTTGTTTTTTTGCTCTCTCTAAGTCCTCATCTAAACTGGCGTGCGCTTGTAAAGAAGCATCAAGTTTTGATTGTATAGCCAACAAATCATCGGTTGTTTGAACGCCGTGTTTCTTCAATAATTTATAACCAGCATTGAGACGCTCTTGCATCTGATTAATTTTTTCGGCGTCATAATTTATGTCATCATTGACAGTTTGAATATCAGATGCAATATCAGTCCACTCTGTATATAACGATTGTAATCTTTCGTAAGCTTGTTGCAAGTTTGGCTGATTTACGGCAAAGGGTTGTAATTGTTGGATTTGCTGCTTTAGTTTTGGAAGCAGTGCATTATCAGAATCAAGCCAAGCATCTTGTAAAGATGCGAGAACTGCTTTTACAGATTCGGTTTGTGAAAGCCATTGTAGTTCTTGGTCGGTTTTTTCCAGCTCGTTGGGTTGGAGGTTGATTTCAGTTAACTCATCTAAAAGAAATTGGTTATAGTCAATTTCATTTGATTGTTGCATTTGCATAGACTCTAATCGCTTCCATTCATCGCGATACGATTGCCATTTTTTAAATGTTTGCTGATAATTATTTAGCCGTTGTTGGTTACCCGCCATTGCATCTAGTACTTTCAATTGAAAAGCAGTAGAGGCAATTTCTAATGTATCGAATTGTTGGTGCAAATCTACCAATGAAGCACTCAGTTCTTTTAGTTGCTGCAAATTCACAGGTGTATCATTGATAAAAGCCCTTGATTTGCCTTGAGCGCTTAGCTCGCGTCTTACAATAAGCTCCTCTGCATCTTCTATTTCCCATTTTTCTAGAAGATGAGATACTTGCTCTGCCTGGTCTTTAATATGAAAAATACCTTCAACAATACATTTTGCATTAGTTTGCTTCAAAACAGAACTATCTGCACGTTCACCAAGAATCAATGAAAGTGCTCCTAACAAAATACTTTTACCAGCACCGGTTTCTCCGGTCATGATGTTTAATCCTGGATGAAACTGGATATCCAATTCGTCAATAATAGCGTAATTCTGAACGTGGAGTGAGTGCAACATGCCACAAATTTTTTATGTTTTTAACGGATATGCAATGATAGTTGAAGTTTTGATTCTATGATGAAATATCAAGTATTCCATTGATCCATTCAGGATCTAAATTGGCATTGTACTTTTTATAAAAATTGATAGCTGGTTCATTCCATTCTAAAACCTGCCATACCATCCTTTTTAGTCCTTTTCGTTTTACTTCTTCAATCAATTCGTCGAATAGTAGTTTTCCAACACCTTTTCCGCGCATCGATTCTGTTACAAGTAAGTCTTCTAAATATAAGCATTGACCTTTCCAGGTGCTATAGCGGATATAATAAAGTGCAAATCCAACAACTGTTTTATTTCCAGATTCTTCAGTCTCTGCTACAAATGCCCACCAAACTGGGTTTATCCCAAAACCACTTTCTTCAAAATGCGATAAAGTTACTGTTACTTCATTGGGTGCCTTTTCATATACAGCTAGCTCCTGAATGAGCTCTAATAGCCTTGCACAATCTTCTTTTACTGCTCTTCTAATGATTATTTCCATTTGCTTACTTTTTCTTCTTGGCTTTAAAAGTTCCATTTGGCTGGATGAAGGAAACTGCAATAGCATTTCCATCTTTATCCATTTCAAATTCCGTATAGAAGCCATTCAGCACTTTCAGTGCAAACTTATTATTACCAGCGGGTACCAATTCATATTCAGGTTGCCCAGCAATAAAGGCAAATAGTACGTTGTTTTTTAAGTAAAATTTTGCCTCGGCTCCAGGAGCAAATTCAAAAGTGCCTTCAAACTTTTTTAAATTATCAGCAGATACAGAAACTGCTCTCACTTGGCGTTTCCATTTTAAGGCTTCTAAGGTTGGTTCAAGCTGAAGCAATAATCCGTCTATATCGCCTGCATCATTCATAGTAAAATGAATTCTGGCTGGACTGTTTTCTGATGTATCTATTCCGCGAATTGGATGTTTAGTGAAAGGCTGAAAAATGTTGTAGTGCACATGTTTTAGCCAATCGGTGTGTTTACCAAAACTGATATTTAGAGAATCATTTTTATAAGCCACGTCTATTGTTCCATAACCTGGATGACTATACAGACCATCGAATGCAGATAAGGAATGAGATGTTTTAGTTCCTTCCTTTTTGTTGGAGGAAACCGTTGACTGAACTGTTTTTGTAGACTCTTTAGCTTTTTTATCGGCATCTAATTTTTCACCAAGCCAATCGTGTTGTTTCAGTCCTAGCATTCTATCTGCCAACATATTTCTAACAATACTGTTTACAGATGAACCATTTTGATTGGTTAGCACAATGATGCCAAGACTATCTGATGGGAAAAAAGCGATATTGGCACTAAATCCGTCAATATTACCACCATGTTCCACTCTGTAATGGCCTTTATAAGAACTCATGAACCATCCGAAGCCATAGGTTGAAAAATGCAATTCAGGTTTTTCTTTTCCAGGTAGTCCTGCACTGATGATACTTTGAGCACTCATTGCTTCCTGTACATAAGTTGTTGGAAGTACTTCTTTATCATTCCACTTACCGCCATAGATCCATAATTGGAGCCAATTGGATAAATCTTTTACATTGCTAATAATACTTCCTGCGGGTCCCATAGCATCAATGTCGTAGTAAGGCATTTTTTCAATAAGGCTATCTTTCCAAACTTGATAGCCTCTTGCACCTTTTGGATCCTTACTAAGTTGGTTGACAGAGAAATATGTTTGTTTCATTTGTAATGGGTCAAGTAAGTGATTTTTTACATTTTCTTCCCATGTTTTTCCCATCAGCTTTTCACTAATCATTCCCTGTACCAGATACATGAAATTATTGTACTGCCATCTTTGTCTTAAACCAAAAGTAGGTTCTTGGTATTGTATTCTCTTTAATAAACTATCGCGTGATTTGCTGGGAAAACCATACCATGAATAATCGTGGCGAGGTAATCCAGTTCTGTGGGTAATTACATCACGTACAGTGGTGTATTGATTCATTTCATCGTTGAAGAAAGTTAACTCTGGAAGATACTTACGTACTTTTTCATCGAGCTTTAATTTTCCTTCTTTATCTAACACGCCCATGAGTGCAGCAGTAAATGCTTTTGTACAAGAGCCAATAGCAAAGGGCGTTTCATCTGTTACTGGTATTTTATTTTCCCAATCGCTGTAACCATAACCTTTCGATAATACAATTTGGTTCTTGTGTATAACTGCAACAGCCATTCCTGGTGCTTTTAATTCTCTTAGTACACGTTCCAGTGCTGTATCAATTCCCTGTAAAGGCTCATTAGGAGTTACTGTTTTTTTCTTTTGTGCAATGCTGGTTCCAACAGTAAGTGTGAATAACAGAATGAGTAGATGGCGCATAGTTTAATTTTTATTATGAACGTTGACTAATCTCTAATGCTTGATCAAGATCATCTTTGATGTCTTCCACGTATTCAATTCCAACACTCATACGAATCAGTCCATCAGTAATGCCATACTTCGCTTTTTCCTCAGCAGATACCCCAAAATGTGTCATAGATGCTGGGTGAGAAATTAGGGTATCAACCGTTCCTAAGGAAACAGCTCGAACACACAATTGTAGTGCATCAATAAATTTCTTTCCCGCTTCAAGTCCGCCTTTTAGTTCAAAGCTTAACATAGGACCAGGGTGTTTCATCTGCTTCATACAGGTTGCATGATCGGGATGAGAAGCAAATCCAGCATAATTCACATGTGCAACCGCTGGATGTTGTTGTAAATATTCTGCTATAGCTAGTCCATTGCTGCAATGTCGTTCCATACGAACTTCCAAAGTTTTCATGCCTTGAGAAAGTAAAAATGCATCAAAGGGATTGCTATTTCCCCCTAAAAGAGCATACCACTTCCAGGCCTTGGTTTTCATAAACTCAACATCTTTCCCAAGCAACACGCCACCAATTGCGTTGCCATGTCCATTTAGAAACTTTGTTGTTGAGTGAAAAACAAAGTCAACGCCATATGCAAAAGGCTGTTGCAAATAAGGAGTTGCAAAAGTGTTATCCACTGTCACCAATTTACCGTATTGGTGAGCAAGTTTTGTTACAGCTTCTATGTCCACACACTGAATAGTTGGATTAGCTGGTGTTTCAATATGAACCAATTTAATTTTTGGATATTGTTGTAAAGCCTGCTCCAGCAATTCAAGGTTGCGTAAATCTTCAATGATTGTTTCCACTCCTGTTTGAGCAAGCACTTTATGCATAAGTTCGTATGTGCCTCCATACAGTGAGTAGTGAGAAAGAATTGCATCACCCGCTTGTAAATTGCTCATGAACATGGTTGTCATAGCAGCTTGTCCAGAAGCATGCAGCAATGCTTTCACTTGAATAGGTTCGCCAGATGAATCTTTCAGTCCAAAAGTTTCTAGCTGTTCTATTGTTTGCTCTGCTGCTTTGAAAGTTGGGTTTCCCCAACGAGAATAAATTTGTGATTTATCACTGTTTCTAAATCTTTCCATTCCTTCTTCTGCAGTAGGAAATGTAAAGGTTGAGGTAGCATATATTGGAACTAAATGTGCGTCGCTGTCATGTTCGTTGCCATTGGCATGCATGGCTACTGTACTGATTCCTTTCCAAGTATTCTTTTTTGGTTTCATCTTTTGTTTTCTTGTGTTACAAATGTAGGTATCCTATTTGCTTAGACTGAGATTTGTGAATGGTCGGTGAATAAAAATGATGAATATCATATGTGGCTTAAAAATGATTGGTTAGGTTGCAACAAAAAAATATGCTTTCAGATATAGCTATTGCACAGCAAGCCAAGATGTTACACATAAAGGAAATTGCAGCTAAACTGGGTGTTTCGGCAGACGATTTAGAGTATTATGGCAAGTTTAAGGCAAAGCTGCCTTTATCATTCAAAACAAATGCCCACAAAGGAAAGCTTGTATTGGTAACAGCTATGACACCCACACCTGCAGGTGAGGGAAAAACCACTACCAGTATTGGACTGGCCGATGGCATGAATAGATTGGGTCATAATACGGTGGTCGTTCTTAGAGAACCATCTTTGGGTCCTGTGTTTGGTTTAAAAGGTGGTGCAGCCGGTGGAGGCTATGCCCAAGTAATACCTATGGAAGATATTAACCTTCACTTTACTGGAGATTTTAGTGCAGTAGAAAAAGCTAATAACTTATTAGCAGCAATGATTGACAATCATCTTCACCATAAAAAAAGTGCAGATGGATTAGATCCAAGAACAGTAGTTTGGAAGCGTGTCATGGACATGAATGATCGTTCTCTCCGACAAATTGTTGTTGGTTTAGGAGGTAAGCAGAATGGTTTGCCAAGAGAAGATGGGTTTCATATTACGCCAGCTTCAGAAATCATGGCTATTTTATGTATGGCCGAAGATTTCATAGACCTCAAAAAAAGGTTGGCAAATATTTATATCGGACAAACCTATGCTGGTGACCCTGTTTTTGCGAAAGATTTAAAAGCAGTAGGCGCTATGGCAGTTTTATTGAAAGATGCTATTCAGCCTAATTTGGTTCAAACACTGGAGGGGAATCCAGCAATTATTCATGGCGGACCATTTGCGAGTATTGCTCAAGGAACAAATACGGTTATTGCAACTAAAATGGGCTTGTCGCTAGCCGATTGGGTTATAACAGAGGCTGGATTCGCAGCAGATTTAGGTGCAGAAAAATTCTTTGATATTAAGTGCAAGTCGGCGGGACTGCAACCTGTCGCGTCGGTATTAGTGGTAACTATTAGAGCATTGCGTCATCATGGTGGTGCTTTAAAAAAGGAATTGACAACACCCAGTATTGATAAAGTGAAACTAGGTATGTCGAATGTGGAGAAGCACATAGAAAACATTCAAAAATTTGGTATACAACCACTAGTGGCTATAAATATGTTTCCTGGAGACACAGAAGAAGAAACACAATTAGTGATTGATATGTGTAAGGAATTAGGTGTTCAAGCTATTCCATGTACAGCTTTTGCAGAAGGTGGGAAAGGGGCGGAGGCATTAGCAGCAGCCTTGGTACAACAAGTTGAACATCGGCCAGGCAATTTTCAGCCTTTATACAATTGGAATTTATCTATTGAAGAAAAAATTCATTGTGTAGCTACTGAAATATATGGTGCAAAAGAAGTTGCATACTCAGTAAAAGCATTATCGCAATTGGCTCAGATTAAAGAACTTGGTTTTTCCAATTTACCAGTTTGTATTGCAAAAACACCCAAGAGCTTAAGCGATGATGATCGTAAGCGGGGAAGGCCAGAAGGATTTACGATTACGGTAAGAGAATTCGAACTCTCATCAGGTGCTGGATTTGTGATACCTGTTTTAGGAGAAATGATGCGTATGCCTGGACTGCCTCAAGTTCCTGCCGCAGAACAAATTGATATTGATGAGGCAGGAACCATTTCTGGTATGTTTTAATGATTAAGTTATAGTGCATCCAAGTTGTTGCAATGCTTCATGTGGCGTTGCAGCAATTTTTATTCTTTTATAAACAGGCTCATACAAAAATTGCTGTTGGTGCATTTGCTCCAACAGGATGATAAGTGGACGATAATATTGTGCGGTATTTAAAATCACAATTTGTTTATCGTGTATTTGCAATGTATTCCATGTAAGCATTTCAAAAAACTCATCCATTGTACCGTAGCCACCTGGTAAAATAATAGCTGCATCGCACATTTCATACATCATCTTTTTTCTTACATGCATATCTGCTACAATATGTAATTCAGTAATTCCTTCATGATGATGTTCCCATCCTTTTAATACTTCAGGAATAACACCTACCACTTCGCCGCCTTTTGCCATCATTTCATTTGCTATGGCACCCATTAAGCCTTTGTTTCCTCCTCCATAAACCAGCCGAATGCCTTGTTGAGCAATGAGCTTACCTAAACTTTTTGCATGCTCTTGATAAATTTCATCTTTTCCAGGTTGTGAACCACAAAATACTGCAATACTCTTTGGTGTCATATTCAATGATTTGGCAACCAATTTAGGTGAAATATTTTTACTACTTTTCCACTTTATTCCATTTCACATAAACTTTTATGAGTCCAACATTGCTGTTTTCATTTGTATTGGGTTATTTCTTAATCCTATTAGTTGTTGCTTGGTATACCAGTAGAGGTTCCAATAACGAATCTTTCTTCATTGGAAATAGGAGCAGTAACTGGATGTTGGTGGCTTTTGGAATGATTGGTACATCATTGAGTGGTGTAACATTTGTGAGCGTACCCGGAACAGTAGGAGCGGGTGCATTTCAATATTTTCAAGTAGTGATTGGTTACTTTATAGGTTATCTAGTAATTGCGTTCATTTTGCTTCCATTGTATTATAAGCTCAATCTAACTTCTATTTATAACTACCTAGAACAAAGATTTGGAGTAACTAGTTACAAAACTGGTGCTAGTTTTTTTATTCTTTCAAGAACACTAGGCGCAACGGCTAGGATGTACTTGGTGGTAAACATCTTGCAAATTTTCATTCTTGATAGTATGGGTATTCCATTCTGGTTAACTGCTCTTGTAATGCTCATTTTAATACTTCTTTACACTTTTGAAGGGGGTGTTAAAACCATTGTATATACTGATACGCTGCAAACTAGTTGTATGCTCTTAGGCCTAATTGTCTGCATCATTGCAATCATGAATAAGATGGACTTTAGTTTTACCCAAACTATGTCGGCGTTGCAGGACAAAGGCATGACTAGAATCTTTAACACCGATGTGCAGTCGCCTGCATTTTTCCTCAAGCAAATATTAGGTGGTGCATTTATTACAATAGCCATGACGGGTTTAGATCAGGAAATGATGCAGAAAAATATTAGCGTAAAAACTTTGAAAGGCTCTCAGAAAAATGTAATGACTTTGAGCTTTGTGCTTTTGTTGGTAAACTTCTTATTCTTGCTCATGGGTGGGCTGTTGTATTTATATGCTGAATACATGGGCTTATCAGTCAAGGGCGATGATTTATTTCCAACAGTTGCATTAGGCAATTATCTTACAGCAGGCATCGGCGTTATTTTTATCATTGGCTTAATTTCAGCTCTTTTCCCAAGTGCTGATGGTGCTTTGACTGCGTTAACTTCTTCCTTTTGTATAGATATTTTGGGATTGAAAAAAAGAGATGATTTAGATGAAAAACAGAAGAAGAGAACTCGCTTAACGGTTCACCTCACTTTTACCGTTGTATTTTTTCTTTGTGTAATGGTATTTAAATGGATCAATGATAAATCGATTATTGATGTCATTTTAAAAGTCGCAGGATATACTTATGGACCTTTATTGGGACTCTTTGCCTTTGGAATTCTTACGAAAAGAACCATTCGCGACCAGAAAGCTTTATTGGTTTGTACTCTAGCGCCTGTTTTTGTGTTGGTGCTCGATTTATTTAACAATCCTGAGTGGTTTGTAGCAAAATTAGGCATTGGGGAAGAGACGGCACAGTGGTTATTGAGTCAAAGTGCCTCTATATTTCAAGGATATAGAATAGGAATTGAAATATTGATAATCAATGGATTATTTACGTTTATTGGGCTTTGGTTCATTTCCTCACAGCAAAGAAAGTTGGCATAATGGAATGGATGGATCCGCTGGTGCAAGCATATGCAGACCAGTTTACTTCGCCTGACGATGCACTACTGGCTGATATTCAACAACAAACAAAAGAGTTGCATCCTCATGCCCACCTCATGAGCAGTCCACTTCAAGGTAAATTATTATCCTTCCTAAGTAATATGATTGCACCCCAGTTCGTTCTAGAACTAGGAACCTTTACAGGTTATAGCGCATTATGCCTGGCATCGGGACTGGCTGAAGGGGGTGAACTACACACAATTGAGTGTAGAGAAGAGGACGCAACAGTGGCTCAAAAGAATTTCAGCAAATCATTAAGAAATAAGCAAATACATTTGCACCTCGGAAATGCGGCTGACTGGATAAACAAATTGGATAAGCCATGGGATTTGGTTTTTATAGATGCAGATAAAACTGCTTATATCAATTACTACGAGTTATTGGTACCTAAAATGAAAGCTGGTGCATGGTTGATTGCTGATAATGTACTTTTTCATGGTCAGGTTATCCAAGAGCCGCTAAAAGGAAAAAACGCTAAAGCCATTCATGCTTTTAACGAATGGGTGGCAAAGGATACTAGAACAGAGCAAATTTTATTGCCAGTTCGAGATGGATTGATGATCATTAAAAAACGCCCCGATGAAACAAATTAAATATTGGTTTTTGATTCTTGGACTTTGCATGGTGGAGTTCTTGCATGCGCAAATTAATCCGAGGGTAACTGCCTATATTGAGCAATATAAAGAGTTGGCAATGCAGGAAATGATTAGAACAGGTGTTCCTGCATCTATTAAATTAGCACAAGGAATTTTGGAGTCTCAATTTGGAGAAAGCGAGTTAGCTGTTAAAGCAAATAATCATTTTGGCATTAAATGTAAAACTGAATGGACAGGGGGACGAATCTTTAAAGATGATGATGCCAAAAATGAATGTTTTAGAGCTTATGATGATGCAGCTTCGTCTTATCAAGACCATTCCAACTTTTTAAAAACACGAGCACATTATGCTTTTTTATTTCAATTAGATCCAACTGATTACCAGGCTTGGGCACATGGATTAAAAAAAGCAGGATATGCGACCCTGCCAACATACCCACAGCGACTTATAAAAGTTATTGAGGATTATAATTTACAAACCTTTACACTCTTAGCAATTTCAAGAAGTCAACAGTCAGATTTTGCAAAAAATGAATCAAAAGTTGTAGATAAGCAAGTAGATACAATCGTTTCAAAAGAAGAAGAGGCAGTTGAGGAAGCAAATGTTATAGAAGAAGAGCCTACAACCAAAGTAGTGGAGGAAGTTAAAGTGCCTGAACTTCAAAATATGAGTGCCCCTTCAAAGTCAAACGCAGTTGAAGAGAAAAAAAGAAACTATCCAACAGGCATATTTGTAATCAATCATGCTCGTGTAGTATATGTAGAGTCTGGAACTTCATTACTTTCAGTTGCAAGACAGCATGATATTGCAATGGCTAAATTAATTGAGTTCAATGATAATCAGTTGCCAGAGATTTTGGAAAAGGATTGTCTTGTCTTCTTAGAGAAAAAGCTTAAAAAAGGAAGTGTAGAATCCTTTGTTGCTGACGAATCTTGTAGCTTGTTCGATGTTGCACAAAAAACGGGTGTGCGTTTAGATGTCTTGTCAGAAATAAATAAAAAACAAATATCTGCACAGGTAAGGGTAGGCGAGAAAATTTTATTGCGCACCCCTTCAGAAAAATCAAAATCAGTTAAATAGTATCTATGAGTAATGTTGAATTACATGGGAAGACTTTTGTACCCTATTTAACATCAGAAGAAATTCAAGATGCTATTAGGAAGCTCGCCAAGCAGTTAGATGAAGAGTACGCAGGTAAAAAACCCCTATTCATTGGTGTTTTGAACGGCTCATTCATGTTTGCATCGGATTTGTTCAAGTATCTTACTATTGAGGCGGAGATATGTTTTATTAAATTAGCTTCTTATAAAGGCACCAAAAGTACAGGTCATGTTATTACCGCAATTGGATTAGATACCGATGTTACTCAAAGGCATGTAATTATTTTAGAAGACATCATTGATACAGGTAAAACCATGCATAGTTTTTTGCCGCAGCTTTTTAATCAGCAACCACATAGTGTAAAAGTGGCTGTTTTGTTACACAAGCCGGAAGCTACTGTATTTGAAGTACCTATTCATTATACATGCTTCTCAATTCCAAATAAATTTGTTTTAGGATACGGACTAGATTTTGATGGTTTTGGAAGGAATTTGCCTGAGATCTATCAACTAGCAGAAAGCGAATAGTTCGAGCAATCGCCAACGCCCTTTTCCTTATCTTGCGGATAAATATTCATCGACTTAAATAAGTTGAAAACCTTGTTTTATGAAATTTCATCCACTAGATCCCGATATTTTTATTCAGAATAGAAAGCGTTTTCAAAAGCGCATGAAGCCCAATAGTATTGCTGTGTTCGTAAGTAACGACGAATGGCCTTCTAATGGGGATGCATTGCACAGTTTTAAGCAAAACAGCGATTTATATTGGTTAACAGGCATTACACAAGAAGATTCTACCTTGATGTTGTTTCCCAATCACCCAGATCCGAAGATGCATGAAGTGTTAGTGCTAACCCGTCCAAATGAAATGAAAGAAAAATGGGATGGAAAACGCTTAAGAGCATCAGAAGCTACAGCCATTTCTGGTATTTCTACAGTGATATGGTCAGATAGCTGGGAGCCTGTTTTTCAAACTTGCATGCATTTAGCCGATAACATTTATCTCGATTCGAATGAAAATGATAGAAAAGCTAGTTGGATTGTAACCAGAGAGTACAGGTTTATTGAAGAGATGAAGCGCAAGTATCCCTTGCATGAGTATATGCGGGCAGCTCCTGTTATGCGTGACCTTAGAGCAATAAAGCAACCTAAAGAAATTGAAGTGGTGAAAGAAGCCATTGCAATTACTGAAGCTACATTTCGTGACCTACTTGGATTAATTCGTCCAGGTATTTTTGAATATGAAATTGAAGCTGCTATTTATTTTGGATTCTTAAGCAGAAGAGCAA
>ERZ1066133.138-NODE-138-length-40681-cov-13.166864_pt1 | contig 40681 bp, 31 predicted proteins | sample MGYA00382780_ERZ1066133 | MGnify/ENA primary metagenome ERZ1066133 (study PRJEB33369, sample SAMEA5778363) | biofilm metagenome | biome: Industrial cooling water; feature: Water cooling tower basin; material: Biofilm | place: United Arab Emirates | collected... | reverse complement strand
CGGGGAGCGCGCCGCCGCGCTGCGCGCGCCGCGCGCCAGCACCGGCGGGCGCAGCGCCGGCGCGCTCGGGAGACGCGCGCCGCGGCCCTCGATCTCCGCCGCCCCGAGCTCGGGCTGCGCGTGCAGCGCAGCGATGCTTGCGTCCGCTCCGGCACGGGGCCGGCGGAGGGGGCGCGCCGCCGCGGGCGGCGGAGCCCCGCGTCCGCTATCCTGCCGGGGCTCGCGTTTTCGCCCTCCCCGGGTCCGAACGCAGTTCGCCGCCGGAGCCCGCCCGCCTCGGTCGCTGCCCTGCCCCTCACCGGCAACGACTCCCCCCGCAGGCCCCATCCGCGGTCCCGCCCGACCTTGAAGGTCGCCCTGGTCACCACATCCCCCGCGGTCCCTTCGGGCATCGGGGACTACACCCGCCACCTCCTGCCTGAGCTGTCCCGGCGGCTGGAGCTCGAGCTGTTCCACGAGCCCGGCGCCCCCGAGGGGGAGCAGGCCGGACTGCGCTCGCGGCCGATCGAGGCCCTGGAACCGGCGCGCTTCGAGCGCGTGCTCTACCAGCTGGGCAACATGGGCGCCCACGCCTTCATGGTGCCCCTGATCCAGCGCATCGGCGGCACGGTGATGCAGCACGACTGGGTGCTGTTCGACCTGGCGGTCAGCGCCCACCCGGGCCTGGTGCGCGGCGGCACCAAGGGCGCCCTGCTGGCGGCCCGCGAGGGCGGACCCGCCCAGCTCTACACCTACCTGCAGAACTTCCTGGAGCGCCGCCGCGGCCGGCTGCACGGCGTGCCCCCGCCAGCCGACCTGCCGCAGGAGGGCGAGCTGGTCTACGGCTGGCACGATCCGGAGCCCAACGGGCGCTGGATCGCCGACCAGGCTTTTTTCCGCGCTCCCAGGCCATTGCCGGGGCGATTGGCCGTGTTGCTCAGTTCGCGGGCAGGCCGCACCCTGACCCTGTGGCAGGGCCAGCGCCTGGTCGCCAGCCACGCTTGCACCAAGGAGCAGCCCTGGACCGAGCTGCGGGCCGAGCTCGACCCGCAAGGGGAGAATCTGCTGCGCCTGGCGGTCGAGCCGGTCACGGTGACGCCGGAGCAGCGCCGCTTCGGAGATCCCCGGCGCCTCGGCGCCCACGTGGAGCGCATCCGCTGGATCTGGGCGGATTCCGAACGCGAGGAGGCCCGCGACATCGACCTGCAGCAGCCCGCCGCGCTGCGGATGCGCAGCCCGACCCTGGCCGACGCCCGCTTCGAGCTGCCCCTAAACCGCTCGGTCGTGCGCCATGGGGATGCCTTCCTGTGCCACAGCCGCTACGTGGCCGAGCGCATCCGCGGCCTGCGCGGGCCGGGGGTGCCGATCGGGCTGGTGCACCACGGCGCCGAACGCCGCTGGCACGATCAGCCCCGGGCCCAGGTGCGCCGCGAACTGGGCCTGCCCGAGTCGTGGGCCGAGGGCTTCTTGGTCGTCAGCTTCGGCGGCGTGCAGGCCCACAAGCGCATCGACAAGGTCTTGGCGGGCTTGCGCCTGGCGCGCGAACGCCGCGCCGCGATCCACCTGGCCATGGTGGGGGCGGTCGAGACCGAAGGTTTCGACGCACGCACCGAGGCCCGCCGGCTGGGCCTTTCGTCCGCCGTGCATTTCCGGGGTTATGCGCCCGAATCCGAAGTCTGGCGCTGGCTGCATGCCGCCGATGTGGGCGTCAATCTGCGCGGGCCGACCTCCGGCGGCACCTCGGGCGGCATCTTCCAGACCCTGGCCTTCGGGCGCCCCGTGATCGTGACCGACAACGCCGAGCAGTCGGAGCTCCCCGGCGACTGCACGCTCAAGGTGCCCCTGGGGCCCGAGGAGCTGCCCGTGCTGGCGGACACCCTGGTGCGCCTGTGCGACGACCCGGCCTGGCGCGCGCGGCTGGAGCAGGCTGCGCGGCGCTTCGTCGACGAGCAGTGCCACTGGTCCCACTGCGCCGCCCGGTACGCCGAACACCTCGAGCGTTTTCCCGGCCTGCGCTGAGGTGAGCCCGGCCCGGCGCGGGCTTCCGGGCCCTTCAGGCGCGGAAGCGCTTGCCGAGGGCCAGCAGCGGGCGCTCGACGAAGCGCTGGCTCAGGGCGGCGATGGCGAAGATCGCGGACAGGCCCAGGGCGTGCCGCAGCAGCGACGGATCGGGCACCTCCGGGCTGCGGATCCCGAAGGCGTGGTACAGCGGGTAGTGGTACAGGTACAGCCCGTAGCTGATGCGGCCGATGGCGGTCAGGGGCGCCGCGCGCAGCAGCCTGGCATGGGGGGCGCCGCGGCCGGTCCAGCCGATGGCCAGCAGCAACACCGCGCAGCTGGTCAGCGGGAAGCTGATCAGTTGCAGGCTCGGCAGGATGCGCTGCGGATCGCCGGAGAGCCCCGAGGCCAGCACCAGGTGCGCTCCTCCCAGCCGCACGAAGCCGTCCTCGGTCAAGGGCCAGGCGCAGGCCAGCAGGGCCAGCGCCAGGGCGGTGCTGCGCCAGGGGCGCGCGCGCAAGCCGGCCTCCCCATAGGCCAGCAGCGCCCCGGCGGCCAGGGAACCGAAGCGGGCCAGGGAGTGGGTGCCGGTGACCAGGGCCAGGAACTGGCGTTGCTCGAAGCTGCCGTGGCGCCAGGCCAGCCAGACGCCGGTGGCGAGCGCCAGCGGCAGGAAGCCCAGCAGCAGCACGCGGCGGCTGGCGCGCAGGCTGAGCCAGGTGGCCAGGGGCGGCCAGAGCAGGTAGAAGTGCTCCTCGACGCACAGGGACCAGGTGTGGTCGAGCAGGCCGAAGGCGCCGTTCCAGAAGATGTAGAAGTTGCTCAGGTACAGGGCGCACCAGGGCAGGGCCGGCTCCGGCCGCAACAGCGCTACCGCCGCCAGGAGCAGGTAGTAGATCGGGAAGATGCGCAGGCAGCGGCGCGCATAGAACCAGCGCAGGGGCACGCCCGCCGCGCGGTCCACGAGCAGGATGCGGGTGATCAAGAAGCCCGAGAGCGCGAAGAACAGGTCGACGCCCAGGTAGTGGGGCTGCAGGAACTCCGCCAGGGGGCGGCTCCAGTCCGGCAGCACGGCGGGCCGCAGGTGCGACCAGAGCACCAGCAGCACGGCGATCGCGCGCAGCCCGTCGAGCTCGGGCAGGAAGTCCTTGCGGGCGCCGTGGCCAGGCGCGGACATCGGCGCCGCTGCGGCCGGGCAGTGCGGGGGGGGACCCAAGCGGCCCTCAGTCCGGGAGGGATTCGCCCAAGCGCGCCGCCAGGGAAGCGAGCTGGCGTTCCAGGCGCTCGACCCGCGCCCGCAGGCGCTCCAGCTCGCCTCCGGCGGCTGGCCCGGCGCCGCGGGGCGCGGCTTCGCTGGCCTGTTCGGCGGCCGGGGCCGCGGCTGCGGGCCGGACCGCGGGCGGCGCCTCGCCATCGTGGCGCGCCACGACCTCCTCGACGCTGGCGGGCGCCGGCGCCTCGAATCCGGACTCCGCCAGGGTGTGCTGGAAGCGCTCGACCCGCGACCCCATCCCCGCCGGCAGGCGCCTGATCAAGCCCTTGGCCAGCAGCCGCTCGAGCACGAACGAGAGGCTGGCCAGGGTGTCGAGGGAGTGCATGCGGCTGGCGCGCTGGCGCAGCTCGCCCGGGGCCTGGGCGCCCCGCAGCAGCAGCTCCGCCAGCACCGCCGACTCGGCCCGTTCGAGGCCCAGCCGCTCGCGCGCGGCGTGCTTGAAGTGCTCGACCCGGGAGCCCGCACCCGGGCGCTGGCGCAGCACCAGCTGCTTGGCCTCCAGACCCTGCAGCCCGACCACGACCTCGGCCTCGCCGTATTCGACCACCGGATCGCGGTTGCTCTTTTGGTTGCTGCCCAAGCGCAGCGAATTGAGCGAGAGCGGATAGCCCTCGGGCGTGGTCAGTTCCTTCTCGATCAGCACCCCGAGCAGGCGCTGCTCCACGTCGTTGAGTCGCGTGCGGGTCATGGGGCTTCAGCCCGAGAGGCTGTCCTTGAGGCGCTTCAGCTCGAGCAAGGCTTCCAGGGGGCTCAGGCGGTCGAGATCGATCTCCCGCAGGCGCCGTTCGACGGGGCTCTCGCGCTCGCTGAACAGGTCCAGTTGCTGTGCGGCCGGGAGCTTGCCCTGGGCCAGGGCCGGAGCCAGGTGCTCGGACTCGCGCTCGATCTTCTCGAGCACCTTGCGCGCCCGGGCGACCACCTCGCGCGGCACCCCGGCCAGGCGCGCCACGTGGATGCCGTAGGACCGGTCGGTGCCGCCCGGGACGATCTTGTGCAGGAACAGGATCTCGTCGCCGCGCTCCTCGACCGCCACGGACAGGTTGAGCACGCCGCGCTCGCGGTCGGCCAGCTGCGTCAACTGGTGGTAGTGGGTCGCGAACAGGGTGCGCGCGCCGATCCGGTCCCGGATGTGCTCGACGATCGCCCAGGCCAGGGCCAGGCCGTCGAAGGTCGAGGTGCCCCGGCCGACCTCGTCCAGCACCACCAGCGAGCGCGCTCCGGCGTTGTTGAGGATGTTGGCGATCTCGACCATCTCGACCATGAAGGTCGATTCCCCGCGGCTGATGTCGTCGCCCGAGCCGACCCGCGTGAAGATGCGGTCGACGACGCCGATGCGCGCCTCGTCGGCGGGCACGAACGAACCGATCTGGGCCAACAGCACGATCAGGGCCGTCTGGCGGATGTAGGTCGACTTGCCCGCCATGTTCGGGCCGGTCAGGATCGCGATCTTGCCGCCGGGGCCCCCCAAGGCGGTGTCGTTGGGCACGAAGCGCTCGATCGCGCTGCTGCGCTCGATCACCGGATGGCGCCCCTCGCGCACCCAGATTTCGGCCGAGCGGTCGACCGCGGGAGCCACGTAGCGGCGTTCGGCGGCGAGCTGCGCCAGGGCCGCCAGCACGTCGAGCTCGGCCACGGCGCGCGCCGTGTCCAGCACGCGGCCCACCAGGCCGGCGAGCCAGATGCGCAGCTCGTCGAACAGGCGGTATTCGAGGTCGCGGGAGAGCTCCTCGGCCTTGAGCACCTTGGTCTCGTACTCCTTGAGCTCGGGCGTGATGTAGCGCTCGCCGCCCTTGACCGTCTGGCGCCGGATGAAGTGGTCGGGCACGCGCTCGACCTGGCCGTGGGGCACCTCGAGGTAGTAGCCGAAGACCGAGTTGAAGCCGATCTTGAGGTTGGGGATGCCCGAGCGCTGGCTCTCCTCGGCCTGGAAGCGCGCCATCCAGCCCTTGCCGTCCCCGGCGATCTGGCGCAGCTCGTCCAACTCCGCGTCGAAGCCCGAGGCGATCAGCCCGCCTTCGCGCACGGTCAGCGGCGGCTCGGGCACCAGCGTGCGGCGCACGCGCTCGGTCAGGTCCGTGAGCGGGTCGAGCTGCGCCCGCAGGGACAGCAGGCGCGCGGCGCCCGCGCCGGCGAGGACCGCGATCAGCTGGGGCACGAGCGCCGCGGACTGGGCCAGGGCCAGCAGGTCGCGGCCGTTGACCCGCCCGGTGGAGAGCTTGGCGCACAGGCGCTCGAGATCGCGCATGCCCGCCAGGGCCTCGCGCAGCGCCTCGCGGGAACTCGGGTCCGCCACCCACTCCGCCACGGCCGCCTGGCGCGCCAGGATCGGATCGGGATCGACCAGCGGATACAGCAGCCACTCGCGCAGCAGCCGACCTCCCATGGGCGTAGCCGTGGCATCGAGCACGTCCAGCAGGCTGCCCTCGCGCCGGGCGCCGCGCTGGGTTTCGACCAATTCGAGGCAGCTGCGCGTGGTGCGATCGAGCACCAGGTGGCGGCCGTTTTCGGCCAGCTCGATGCGCCGCACGTGGGCGCAGGCGTTCTTCTGGGTCTCCCCCAGGTATTCGAGCAGCACCCCCACGGCCGGCACGGCCGCCTGGTCGTCCTCCAAGCCGAAGCCCGCCAGGGTCTGCACGCCGAACTGGCGCCGGCAAGCGCGCAGCGCCGCGCCGCGGTCGAAGCGCCAGCCCTCGCGCTCGGTCAGGCGCGGTCCGAACTGCCGCTCCAGCTCCGCCAGGAGCTCGGGCTGGTCCTGGAACTGCTCCGGGCAGAGCAACACCTCGGCCGGCTCGACCTCGACCAACAGGTCGAGCAGGTTGGCCAGCGGGCGCTCCGCCGCCAAAAGGCGCCCGGTGGACAGGTCGACCCAGGAGGCGCCGATCCGCGGCCCGGAGCGGGCCAGGGCCAAGAGGAAATTGGAGGCGCGCGCGTCGAGGGCGTCCTCTTCGGTCAGCGTGCCGGCGGTGACCACGCGCACGATGCCGCGCTCGACGATGCCCTTCGCCTGGCGCGGGTCGGTGAGCTGCTCGCAGATCGCCACGCGGAAGCCCTTGCGCACCAAGCGCAGCAGGTAGCCCTCGACCGAGCGCACCGGGACCCCGGCCATGGGCAAGGCGTCCGGGCCCTTGTCGCGCTTGGTCAGGGTGATGCCGAGCTCCCGGGAGGCGACCACGGCGTCCTCGCCGAACAGCTCGTAAAAGTCCCCCATGCGGAAGAACAGCAGCGCGCCGGGGGCCTCGTCCTTGGCCCGCCACCACTGCTCCATCATCGGGGTTTCGCGCCGCGGGGCCGCGTCGCCCGGGGTGCTTCGGGCGGCTGCGGCGGGCGGGGGAGACTCGGGGGTGGGCATGGGGAGGAACGGGGCGGGTTGCCATGCTAAGGTCCCGGCGCTCGACCCCGCCCCGGCGGGCGGTCCGGCCCCCCGGCGAACCCGCGCCCGGCGGGGCCCGTATCCCGCCCCCGGACCCACCCCCGTGAGCCGCCCCCGACCCCGCCCGAGCCCTGCCGCCGGCCTGGCGCTGTTGCCCGCCCTGCTGGCGGCCTGCGCCTCCTATCCGGACCGCCTGCGTTCGGCCGTGCGCGACTTCGAGGCCGGCGACAACCAGCGCGCCCTGGCGGTGTTCTCCGACCGCGACAAGGTCAAGTCGCGCTTCCTGCAAGGGGCCGAGGCGGGCACGGTGGCCTTCTCCGAGCTGGACTGGCCCGGCGCGGTGGCCCATTTCGAGCGCGCCGTGGCCGCCGTGCGCGACTTCGAGGACCGCGCCGTGCTCGGGGAGGGCGCGCTCGAGACCCTGGGCACCCTGACCTTCAACGAAACCGCCGCCGAGTATCCGGGCGAGGGCTTCGAGCGCGTGCTGCTGCACTCCTTCCTGGCGCTGTGCTACCTGGCCCAGGGGGACCTGCAAAGCCTGCGGGTCGAGACCCGCCGCGCCAACCAGCTGCTCGAGCGCGAGGAGGAGCTCTACGAGAAGCGCTACCAGGCGGGGGGCCTCGGCCACTTCCTCTCCGCCAGCGCCTACCTGCTCGAGGGCGATCTGGACGACGCCCTGATCGACTACCGGCGCATGCTCGACAAGTCGGTCGGCCTGGGCGTCGCCGGCCCCGAGGCGGCGCGCATCGTCCGACGCCTGGGCCGGCACGAGGAGTTCCCGGATCTGCTGGCCCAGCACCCCGACTTCCCGGCGCTGCCCGGGGCGGGGGAGCGGCCGGCCTGGATCGTGGTCATCGCCGGGGTCGGCCTGGCGCCCTTCAAGGAGGAGCGCATGCTGGCCTTCCCCACGCCCGCCGGGGTGATCTCCATGGCGGTGCCCGTGTACGTCTCGCGCTACCAGCCGGTCGAGGGCATGCGCCTCGAGCTGCCCCTGGCCGGGGCGGCCTTCGAGCTGGCCACGCTCGAGGAGGTCGAGCAGGTGGCGCGCGAAAACCTGGACGACCGCCTGGCGACCCTGGCGGCCAAAACCGCGATCCGCAACGCCGCGCGCCTGGCCCTGCGCAACAACCTGCAGGACAACGGATCCGGCGGCGCCCTGGCGGCCCTGGCGGTCGACGTCTACAGCCTGGTGGCGGAACGCGCCGACCTGCGCTCCTGGCTGACCCTGCCGCAGCGTTTCCAGGCGCTGCGCTTGGCGGTGCCTCCCGGCGAGCACGAGCTGCTGCTCGATGCCCCCGGCGCCGGGCGGGTCGAACTGGGGCGGCGCTACCTCGAGCCCGGCGAAACCCTGTTCGTGCTCGGCCGCAGCGTCGGGACGCGCCTGTCCGCCGCGGCGGTGGGCGGCCAGCCGGTGTTCGGTTCCTCCCTCGCCCCGAGCCCGGACAGCGAGGCCCTCGACCCCCTGGACGCCCTGGACCTCCTGAACCGCATCGATCGCAGCCTGGAGCCGGCCCCGGCCCCGGGCCAGCCCTGAAACCGCGCCCCGGGCGCTTCCCCCGTCACCCCATGCACAAACAGCTCCTCGCCCTCGCGCTGCTGGCCCCCCTGGGCCTCCTGAGCGCTTGCCGCACGGCCAGTCCGATCACCAGCTACCTGATCGACGAACGCAGCGGCGAGGTCGACAAGACCAAGGCCGGCTTCCTGGGCGTGCGCGGCCTGGAACTGGTCAGCATCAACCACGAGCGCCGCGACGGGCGCCTGTTCGTCCAAGCCCAGCTGCGCAACACCACCGGCAGCCACCTGGAGCTCGAACACAGCGTCGAGTGGTATGACCAGAACGGCTTCCTGATCGGCGACCCGACCCCCTGGAAGGGCACCAACCTGGGCCGCGGCGAGTTCTACACGCTGGCCTTCACGGGCCCGACCACGGCCGCCAGCCAGATGCGCCTCAACCTGCGTCGGCGCGACACGGTCCGCTGACCCAGGCACGCGATCGGCTCCGCGCGCCGCCCTATGGCAGCGCCGTGTGCCGCGCCCGCCTCCAAAGCTCACCCAACACCAGTCCAGATTCCCCCAGGAACCGCTGAAAACCATGCTCCGCCGCCTCCTCTCCCTGGCCCTGCTGGCCTCCCTGACCGCCGCCTGCAGCAGCACCCGCTACGGCGACCCCGAATCGGTCGAGACGATCAACATCCAGTACGGCCTCTCCGACCTGCAGGCCCTGTCGGGGAAGATGGTCGATTCCATGATCGCCGCGCCCCAGCTCAACTACTTCATGCACCCCTCGAAGGACGGGGGCGATCCGCGCATCGTGCTGCTGATGGGCGGCGTCGAGAACCGCACCAGCGAGCACATCGACACCCAGGGCATCACGGACTCGATGAAGAGCAAGCTGCTCAAGTCGGGCAAGTTCCGCCTGACCGCTGGCGACCAGGGCCAGGCCGAGATCGAGGACCAGGTGCGCTTCCAGCAGGGCTCCGGCAAGGTGCTCTCCGAGACCGCCAAGGCCTTCGGCCGTCAGGTGGGCGCGGACATGATCCTGTACGGCACCCTGCGCGCCTACGAGAAGGAGCGCGACCGCAGCCTTTCGACCCTCGGCACCAAGACCGAGAACGTCGACTACCAGTTCACCTTGGATCTGGTGAACATCGAGACCGGAGAGATCATCTGGGCCGATGAGGCCCTGGTGCGCAAGACCAAGAAGTCCGGCCTGTTCGGCGGCTGACGCTGGGCCTGGGGCGGGCCTGGGGCGGGCGGCGCAACCCCGCTCGGCTCCCGGCCCCGGCCTCAGGAAGGCGTTCCGCTCGACCCGGGCGGCCCGGAACCCGCCCTCCGCGCCAGGGCTTGTCAGGGGGCGCCGGCTGCAAATTTTTCCCTCGACAGCCCCAGGCGGCCACGGATCCCCGGGGCCGCCCAGGGCCCTGAAGCGCGACCGGGGCGGCGCTGTCCAGGTACCCGATCCACCCCGGGTGCCGGCGCGGCGGCGAGATTTTTCGCCGCCGCGGTCAACAATCGCCCCGAGGCGACGTATGGGCCTGTGGCGGGAGCGGCCGAGCCCCGCCATCCGACCTTCTGACACCGCGCGCTCGCCACCCTGGGGGGGGTGGCGAGCGCGCGGCGCTTTCGGGCGGACCCCGGGCGGGTGCCTCGGCGCTGGTCGGTGCGTCGGATGGCTCCGGTGCGTCGGAAGCCGTCGGGGGCGGGCGGCGCTGGGCCGCGGCCGAGGGGGCTCCGGCCGGCCTGCGGGGGCTCCGCTCGGCGGCCGCCTTCGGGAGCGCACGGGGGGGGACCGATAGACTTTGCCGCCCTCCAACCGAAGCGAGCTCCATGGCCCTCTATCTCGTCACCGGCGGAGCCGGCTTCATCGGTTCGCACCTGGTGGAAGCGCTGCTCGGCCGCGGGGATCGGGTGCGGGTGCTCGACGACCTGTCCACCGGCCGCCGGGCCAACCTGGAGCCCTTCGCCCCCGGGAGCCCCGGCAGCGGCGCGGCCCTGGAGCTCTACGAGGCGGAGCTCTCGGACCGGGCCGCCCTGGACTCCGCCCTGGTCGGCGTCCGCGGGATCTTCCACCAGGCGGCCCAGGTCTCGGTCCCGCTGTCCGTCGAAGCTCCCGAGCGTTCCCTGGAGGTCAATGCCATGGGCACGCTGCGCCTGCTCGAAGCTGCGCGCCGTGCCCGCGTCCAGGGCCTCGTTTTCGCCGCCTCCTCGGCCGCCTACGGCAACAACCCGTGCCTGCCCAAGCACGAGGACCTGCCGCCCGAGCCGCTCTCTCCCTACGCCATCGGCAAGCTGGTGGGCGAGCAGCTGCTGTCGGTCTACGGTCAGCTCCACGGGCTGCGCACCGTGTCCCTGCGCTACTTCAACATCTTCGGGCCGCGGCAGCTCGACGACAGCCCCTACACCGGCGTGATCGCGATCTTCGCGCGGCGCCTGCTGCTCGGCCAGGCGATCGAGATCCACGGCGACGGGGAGCAGACCCGCGACTTCACCTTCGTGGCCAACGCGGTGCGCGCCAATCTGCTGGCGATGGAGGCCGCCCTGGCCGGTCGGGTTCCCGGCGGACGGGTCTACAACGTGGGGGCCGGAGAGCGCACCAGCATCAATCAGCTCTATCGGGAGCTGGCCCGCCTGGCGGGTGTCGATCGGCCGCCGTCCTACGCGCCGAGCCGCGCCGGCGATGTGCGCCACAGCTTCGCCTCCCTGGAGCGCATCCAGGCAGAGCTGGGCTACCGCCCCGAGGTGGCGTTCGCGGAGGGGCTCCGGCGCACCTTCGACTGGTACCGGGCGCGCTTCCAGCGCGCCTGAGGCAAGCTCGCTGCCCATCGCGCCGGCCTCTGGCCAGCGGACCTCCGGCCGTGGACCGACGCCGAGCGGCCCGGGCTACCCAGTCCGCCTACGGGGTCTGCCGGTAGCCGCCGGGGGCACGGCGCCGCCGGGGGAAAGGGCGGCTCCGGGAGGAATAGGGCCGGCGGGGGAAATCGGGCCGCCGGGGGAGTTGGCGACCGTCCGGGACCCGTCGCCTGCCTGAGGCGGGGGGCGACGGTACGGGTCGGGGGAGGGCGCCCCCCCCTGGGAACCCCGGGTCGACCGGCCCGGGGGGGGACCGGCGGCCAAGCCACCGGCCAGGAAACCCCGCGGGCCGCGCCGTCTCGGGATCAGCCCGCGCTGCGGGCCGGCTCCGGCAGGCCGGGGCGCGGCAGCATCAGCGTGTGCTGGCAATGGGGCTCGGGGCAGGTCTGTCCGATCACCAGGCGCTCGCCGTCGCGGACCTTGTGGATGTTGACCAGCGAGTGGCCGTGGATCGGGCACCGGCCCGTGAGAAGGGCGACCCGCGGGGTCGCCGGGCCGCCGTGACGGGGGCCGGGAAGCTTGTCGTGATGCATGTCCGTGCGCCTCCTTAGCGCACGGGTGGGGACCGGTTGGCGACCGCTTCCCCGGGGCGCCAGCCATCGGGCGCGCTCCGTCGGGCCAGATCGTCTGGCCGGGAAGCAGGGGCGGAACCAGGTCCGCGTGGGCCGCTGCCCATGGGGGGCGGCGGGACCTTCTGGTTGTTGGCTCCGTCGCCGCCGAGGGGGCGCCGTAGGCCGGGGATCGGCGGTTGGACCGCCGGGAATCGCGGGTTTGGCCCGCGCTCGGGTCGATCCGGGGGCCGCCGTTTGGCTGCGGCGCACGCGGATCGGCGGTCGCCGCAGTTCGCTGCGGCGGCCGTTGCAGCCAGGGGCTGCGGTTGGTGGGGCATCGGCCCCGCTACAAAGCTCGGGCGGCGCCCTCCGAGGGGGCGCCGCACCCAGATGGCGCTCGGGAACGGACCCGGGCGGCTATCGCAGGTGTCTTCGGGATGTTTCGTCCGCCTCCACCTGTAGCGGAAAACGCCGCTGTGCACAAGGGGAGCCGGAACGAAACGCCGGGCGGTCGCCCGGTCTAGGGTCATCGGCGGGGTGGACCCCGGACTTGAGCGCCGCGCCGGGCCTTCCCGGGCCTGGGCGGTCCGCTGCGCTTGCCGGCTTTCCCGCCGGGCAGTACCCTGCCCCGCCTCCAGAAGCGGCGCCGTCCCCACCGGGGAGGCCCCGGCGGTCCCGTCTGCGGGCCTCGAGCAACCAACCCCCGCCGCGCCGCGCAGCGGCGCCCCCCCGTCCACGTTCCATGGACCTTTCCGCCCAACTCCAGGCGCTTTTCGGCCTGCGCCACGTCACCTACAAGGCCAACCTCTCGAAGGAAGCCCTGTTCCACGAGGCCATCGCCAACGACCGCGGCCGCATCCGCGAGGGGGGGCCCGAAACCGACCAGAAGGCCTACCCCACCAAGCTGGGGGTCAAGGGCCCGCTGGTCTACTACTCCGACCCGACCTGCACCGGGCGCCCGGTCCAGGACACCTACGGCGTGGCCCGCCCCAGCGTCGAGGCCAGCGTGTGGTGGAAGGCGGACTTCCAGAAGTTCGACCCGGCCAAATTCGACGCCCTGCTGGCGCGCGTGGTCGAGCACCTCAACGCCAAGAAGGGGACCCTCTACGTCAAGGACGTCTACTGCGGCGTCGACCCCTCCTACGCTCGGCCCTACCGGCTGGTCAGCGAGTACGCGACCCACTCGCTGTTCTGCCACAACATGTTCCCCAAGTCGGTCCCCGGGGTGAAGGACGAGGACCAGAAGCGCTGGACGATGCTCAACGTGCCGTCCTTCCATTGCGTGCCCGAGCGCGACGGCACCAAGGGCACGCGCTGCGTGATCGTCGACTTCGAGAAGCGCATCGCCCTGGTGGCCGGGCGCGCCGACTACTGCGGCGTGGTCAAGAAGACCATGTTCTCGGTGATGAACTACATCCTGCCCGAGCTGGGCGAGATGTCGATGCACTGCTCGGCCAACGTGGGCATGGGCGGCGACGTGGCGATCCTGTTCGGCCTCTCGGGCACCGGCAAGACGACCCTCTCGGCCGATGCCAATCGCAAGCTGATCGGCGACGATGAGCACGCCTGGACCGTGGCCGGCGTCTCGAACCTCGAAGACGGCTGCTACGCCAAGCTGATCGACCTCGACAAGGCGGCCGAGCCGGTGATCGCCGCGGCGCTCTCCAAGCCCGGCACGATCATCGAGAACGTGCCCATGCTGAAGGGCAAGCGCATCCAGGACACCGATCCGCAGGAACTGGACCTGACCGATCGCTCGATCACGGAGAACACGCGCTTCTCGTACCCGCTCGAGGCCAACCCGAACGTGATGGCCGGCTCCAAGGCCGGACACCCCAACACGATTGTGCTGCTGACCGCCGACGCCTACGGCGTGCTGCCCCCGGTGGCCGTGCTCGAGCCCAAGGACGTGATGTACCACTTCGTCTCGGGCTTCACCGCGCGCCTGGCGGGCACCGAGGTCGGGGTCACGGAGCCCAAGGCGACCTTCTCGGCCTGCTACGGCGGCCCGTTCATGTCGCGCCCGGCCGCGGTTTACGCCCAGCGCCTGGCCGAGAAGATGCGCCAGCACAAGACGCGCTGCATCCTGCTCAACACGGGTTGGAGCGGTGGTCCGGCCGGCGTCGGCAAGCGCATGTCGCTCAAGTTCACCCGCGCCATGCTCGACGCGGCCCTGCGCGGCGATCTCGACAGCGGCAAGGTCGAACACGAGCTGCACCCGCAGTTCAACCTCAAGGTGCCGAAGTCCTGCCCCGGCGTGCCCGCGGAGATCTTGAACCCGCGCAACACCTGGGCCGACAAGGCCGCCTACGACAAGTCCGCCGCCAACCTGCGCGCCCAGTTCCACAAGAACTTCGAAGAGAAGGGCTTCGGCAAGCTGGGCATCGAGCCGGTGATGTGACCCCGGGGCCCCCCGGCCCCTTCGAGACCGTCTCTGCGTGGGTCGGCGCCGGTGACCACCGGCCCGGCCCGCTGCTTTTTCCGACCGAACGACCGACCCACACACAGGTTCCCATGAGCGATTGGAAGTCCGAATGGAAACGGGGCATGGACCTGTTCCGCAGGAAGCAGCACCAGGAGGCGATCCAGGCCTACCGCTCGGCCCTGGAGTTCGAGCCGGACCGGCTCGAGGTGCTGCACTCCCTGTCGGTGGCCCTGATGCACGCCGGCGAGCTGGACCGCGCCATCGAGGTCGGCAATCGCATCGTCGAGCTGGACAAGAACGATCCCTTCGCCCACACCAGCCTGTCGATCTTCTATCAGCGCAAGGGCATGATCCCCGAAGCGGAGGCCGAGGCCGCCAAGGCGCGCGTCAAGGCCTGGCGCCAGGAGCTCAAGACCAACCCCAAGGCGCCGCCGCCGAAAGACGTCACCGACCTCGACGTGATCCAGTGACGCCTCCGCGCTCGGGCGCTCTGTCACCAGCGCCCTGAGCACCAGCGCCCTGAGCACCAGCGCCCTGAGCACCAGGGCAGCGCCGCCGTGGCGCTGCCTGCCAAGCCCGCGTTCACGGGCCGTCGCAGCGCCGGAAGATCCGGTCGCTTGATTCGATCGGGTGCCCGCCGGGCGCGATCCGGGCGCGGATGGCAGCGGCTGGGTGCAGGCCGGCGCGCTCTGCCGCAGCGTTGCTCAGCGCAGCGCAGCGCAGTCCCGCGCGCTCCAACCCAGTCCAGCCCCGCGCCTAGCCCCGCAGGGTCATGGGCTCAGGCTTCGTCTTCCTGGCCGTCGATGCCCAGGGCCTTGCGGCCTTCGGGGCTGATCATCTGGGGGCCCCAGGCGGGGGTCCAGACGACCTCGACGTCGGTGCTGTCGATGCCCTTCACGGAGTTGGCGCGGCGCTTGACCATGTCGGGCAGGGTCTTGGCCTCCGGGCAGGACTGGGAGGTCAGGGTCATGGTGACCTTGCAGGTCGAGCCGTCGACGGCGACGTCGTAGATCAGGCCCAGGTCGACGATGTTGACCGGGATCTCGGGGTCGAAGACCTGGCGGAGTTGGTCGTAGACGCTGTCGGTCAGGGTGCTCATGGCGCGGGGGGCGGAAGCGATCGGGGGGGAGCGGCCGGAAAGACCCGGGCCGCAGGTTGTTCTAGGTTCGGGTGTGGACGCTCGCCAGGGGGGCCCAGGGCAATTCACCCCCCCCGGCGGGCCTCCAGGGCCGAAAACCAGTCCAGGGCTCGGGTTTCGGCGTAGCGCCGGCGGCCCCGGGCCCCGCCGGCGGCCACGAAGCCCACGTGGCCGCCCCGGGGCAGGGCTTCGATGCGCAGGTTCGGCCGCGAGAGCAGGCGCGGATCGGAAAGGCCCGCGGGGTCCACCAGGGGGTCGTCCAGGGCGTGCAGGATCAGACCGGGCAGCCGCGCCCCGGCGATGTGGGTCAGGGGCGACGCATCCCGGTAGTAGGCCTCCACGGAGGGATAGCCGTTGGCCGGCGCGGTCACGCGGCGGTCGAACTCGAGCACGCTGCCGAGCCCCGGGACCTCGGCGGGCCGGATCCCGAGGGGCGGCAGGTTGGGCTGGCGCTCCAGGCTCCGGGCGAAGGCCCGCAGGAAGCGGCCGGTCAGGATCCGGTTGAAGCGGCCGTGCCGCAGGCGCTCGGCGCAGGCGGCCAGGTCGAGGGGCGGGGAGACCGCCAACAGTCCGCCGAGGCGGGCCGGCAGGCGCCCGGCGGCCTCCGAGATCAGGCGCAGGGCGATCGAGCCACCCAGGGAAAAGCCGGCGACGTACAGCGCGGGGGCTTCGTCCTGCAGCTGGCGCAGCACCTCCAGCACGTCGTCGCTGCGGGCCGCGTGGTGCAGGCCGCCGCTCTCCGCCTCGCTGCCCAGGGCCCCGCGGGCGTTGAGGCGCAGGGCATCGAAGCCGGCCCCGAACAGCGCCCGGGCCAACCCCAGGGCGTAGCCGGCCTCGGAATCGCCGGTCAGCCCGTGCAGGATCACCACCAGCGGACGCCCGCCTCGCCGGTGCTCCCGCGCGAGCAGGCGGCCCCCGTCGGCGAGGCGAAAGCGGCGCTCGACGGCCAGCCTGGCGAAGGCGCCGAGGCCCGGCCGAGGCAGGGCCCCCAGCAGGGTTTGGGCCGTAGGCCCGCCCAGCAGGGGGGGCGGCCGAAACGGCTGCGGGTCGGGCAGCATGCCGGCATCTTCGGCCCGCGGCGACCGCCGGCCAAGGTTGCCCCGGGGCGGCATCCGGGGGCCCGGGCCCCGCGCGGCGATCGGGGGCCCGGGAGGCGCCCGGATCGGACCCCCGCCCGGGGCCGCGGTCCGGGTGCGGGGTCCAGGCACCCGCGCAGCAGCGGCAGGCCCGCACAGGGCCCGCCCGAGTCGGCCCGCCCGTCCGCCCGGGACTGCCCGCCGGCGCCGCAGCCCGGCCCGCTGCCCGCGGCGCGGACACGCGGGCAGGCTCCGGGGCCGGCGACCCAGCCCGAGGGCGCCCCGGACGCGCTCCGGAATGGGGCTCGCCCTGCGCGCCCGGAGCGGCGATCCTGGGACGGTCTGCTGCCTGTCCATGCTGCGCTACGCCGAACCGCTCTACCGCCCGCCCTCCGAGGCCGACAGCCTGATCCTGCAGGTCACCCTGGGCTGCAGCTACAACCGCTGCACGTTCTGCGGCATGTACCGCCACAAGCGTTTCCGGGTGCGGCCGCTCGACGAGCTGGTCTCCGAAATGGACGCGGTGCAGGCGGCGCTCGGTGCTGCGGTCACCAAGGCGTTCCTGGCGGACGGCGATGCCCTGGTGGCCAAACCGACGCTGCTCTCCGCTGTGCTCGCGGCCCTGCGCGAGCGCTTTCCGGGTCTGCGCCGCGTTTCCTGTTATGCCAGCCCCCAGGCGCTCGAGCTGCGCAGCGTCGAGGAGCTGACCCGCCTGCGCGAGCAGGGACTGACCCAGTACTACCTGGGCGTCGAGTCGGGGCACGACGCGGTGCTCGCGCGCCTCGAAAAGGGCGTGGATGCCGAGCGCATGGTGGCCTGCGCGGCCAAGGCCAGCGCGGCGGGCGTCAAGCTCTCCACCATGATCCTGCTCGGCGCCGGCGGCCGCGCCCTCTCGCGCGAGCACGCGCGCGCCTCGGCCGAGGTGATCAACCGCATCCAGCCGCGCTTCGTCTCGACCCTGGTGATGACCCCGGTCGAAGGCACGCCCCTGTGGGAGCAGGCCCAGGCCGGAGAGGTCGAAGCGCTCGCGCCCCTGGAGCTGGCCGCGGAGCTGCTCGAGTTCCTCGAGCACCTGCGCCTCGAAGGCTCGATCTTCCGCTCGAACCACGCCTCCAACTATCTGGCCCTGGGCGGCACCCTGCCCAAGGATCAGCCCGCTCTGGTCGCCGGCCTGCGCGCCGTGCTGGCCCGCCCGGAGGCGGCGCGTTTCCGCCCGCCTTGGATGCGCGGGTTGTGAACCATCCGACGCGAGGGATTCCCGGCCGGCGCCGGGCACGCCCCGACCCTTTTCCGCGAAAACGACCATGCCCGAGCCCCGGCCGCACTTCGTCGACTCCCCGTACCTGGTGCCCTTCGATGGCAGCTTCCGCATCGCGGAGGCGCCGACGTGCCGCGGCGAGGACGCCCCCAAGAAGCCGGAGCGGGAGGCGCGCCTGGCCGCCGATGTGGCCGCCATCGCCGCGCAGCAGGAGGCGCTCTACGCCGAGGACAAACACGCCGTGCTGCTCGTGTTCCAGGCCATGGACGCAGCCGGCAAAGACGGAACCATCCGCGCGGTGACCGCGGGCCTCAACCCGGCCGGCTGCATGGTCCAGTCCTTCAAGCAGCCCAGCCAAGAGGCCCTGGACCACGACTTCCTGTGGCGCATCTCGCTGCGTTTGCCCGAGCGCGGCCGGATCGGCATCTTCAACCGCAGCCACTATGAGGAAGTGCTGGTGGTGCGCGTCCATCCGGGCTTGCTGGCCAACCAGCGCTTGCCCCACGGCGAACCGACCCCGGGGCTGTGGGAGCGGCGCTACGAGTCGATCCGCGACTTCGAGCACCACCTGGCCCGCAACGGGACTGTGATCCTCAAGTTCTTCCTGCACGTCTCGAAAGAGGAGCAGCGCCAGCGCTTTCTGGAGCGCATCCGCGATCCCGAGAAGAACTGGAAGTTCAGCGCCCACGACGTCAAGCAGCGCGCGCACTGGGACGACTACATGGCCGCCTATCAGGATGCCCTGCGGGCCACGTCGCGTCCGTGGGCGCCCTGGTACGCGATCCCGGCCGACTCCAAGTCCTACATGCGCATGACCGTGGCCTCGATCGTGCGCCAGACGATCGAATCCCTGGGGCTCGAATTCCCGCGCCTGTCCGACGCAGAGCAACGGGAAATGCGCAGCCTGCGCGAAGCGCTCGAGGCCGAAGGCTGACAGGCTGAGAAAAAATCGGCTCGGGCTGAGCCCGAGCCGCCATACCAGCCCGTCAGAAGCCTTTGGGCCGCCGTCCGCCGGCCACACAGCCTGGGATCGTCGCTGCGCGCCGATTTTTTCCCACGCGGTGAGCGCCCGAGCGACGCTGGCGGCTTCCGCGGGCTCCGCTCCGCGGCCGCTCAGCGTGCCGTGGGCCCCCTGGCCGGGCCTGCGCTCCGGTGCCCGCCAGCGTTGGCTGCGCCGCCGCTGCGGTCCCTCGCCGGCGCAGGACGACGATCCCCGACGCTCTAGCCGCCGCAGGCGGACCCGCAAGCCCGCGGGCAGGCTGGGCGCGCGCCTCGGGCGCTGCCCGAGGCGCGCTGGCCCCGCTCCATCAACGGGCGCGCCCGGGCTGCTGGAGCGGGGCCAGCCGCCGCATGGCGCTGCAGCATTGCTCGTCCCCCAGGCGGCAGCCGTCGGCGTAGAGGTCGTAGGCGCGCCAGAGGTCGCGCGGCCGGCCGTGCCCCGACTCGTAGGCGTAACCGACCAGGAAACAGGCCAGGCCATCGGCGCGGGCGTCGGCCACGCGCTCCAGCTGATCCAGGGCCTGGGCCACGCTCTTCGGCGTTTGGGTCGAGTTGGCCCCCAGGAATTGGGTCACCAGGTTCTTGGCTCCGGCCAGCGAGCCGAGCGCCGAGGCCCGCGCGAAGCAGCGCACCGCCAGCAGCGTGTCGCGGCCGACGAGCTTGCCTTCGAGGTAACACATCCCGAGCTCGTTCCAGGCCTCCGGATGTCCGGCCCGCGATTGCGACTTGAGGAACTCGACCAGGCCCTTCGCGGCCCGCGGGCGGCCTTCGTCCAGGGCCTGCTGCCAGAAGGCGAAGGTGTTGCCCTCGTGGGGCGCGCCGATGTGCCCGGCCGCATGCAGGCCGGCGAAGGCGAGCACCCAGCTGCCCATGTAGGCCCGGTTGAGGCGCGCCGGCGCGCAGCCGGCGAGGAGCGCCTCGAGGCGCCCGATGGTGCCCCCGCGGGCGAAGCGGTCCAGGGCGCGCACCGACAGGTTGAGCAGCGGCACCGGCAGGAGCTTGTCGTAGACGGTCGACATGTCCAGGTAGGACAGCACCCCGTAGAGCACGAAGCTGGCCGTGCCGTAGAGCGCCCCGAACAAAACCTTGCCCACGTCCGTGCGCGGCGAGGTGGACGGGTCGGTCATCAGCAGGTGCAGGCCCAGGAAGATCGGCAGCGGCAGGTTCGAGAACAGGAACCAATAGGTGCCGGTCAGGTAGGAGTGGGCGGCGTTGAGCGTCAGCAGGGCCGCTGCGGCCGCCAGGGTCATCAGCGTGATCCGGAAGAAATGCTGGACCACCAACCCGAGGGCGAAGATCAGCAGGTAGATGTGCTCCGGCTGGCTGATGCGATCCGCGATGCGCCCGGCATAGCTGTACTCGTCGGTTCCGCCGCTGATCAGCAGGCCGAGGGAGAAGATGGCCAAAGCGAAGGCGGACGGGTTGAAGATGTGCGTGCGGCGGCCATCGCGCTCCCAGCGCAGGAACTCTTTGCCCAACAGGGCCACGGCCATCATCAGGAACTGCAAGCCGTACAGCTCCGGCTTGAACCAGATGAAGACGTTGGTGCTGAGCACGATCGGCAGCGGTCCGCAGCCCAGGCGCCAGCGCCTTCCGCGCGACCAGGACAGCAGCGCCTCGAAGCAGTACAGGAACACGAGCTGCGACAGGATCAGCGGCAGCTCGGCGTAGACCTCCGGCCAGTGCCAGCCCCAGTAGGCATAGATGCACAGCTGCACCGAGGCCTGGATGTAGTGCGAGCGCAGCAGCGGCGCCGTGTCGATCTCGAGTTCCCGGCCCCGAGCGGCGGCCCGCCTCCACAGCAGCAGGACCCAGGCGCCGATCAGCGCCGCTCCGCCCCAGAAGGTCCAGGCCAGGGCCGGCACCGCCTGCGAGCGCGGCAGCCAGCCGCAGCACCAGAACAGCGCCGCCAGGCCCAGGACCAGCCCCGGACCCCGGCGCCAGCGGGGCAGGGGCTTGCTCACGGTCGAGATCGCACCCGCGATCGAGGTGGCGTAGTGGGCACTCTTTTCCATAAGCAAGGCTTTGGGAACGATCACTCAAGCATATACCGGATCAGCGGGGACGCGCTGGGAGTCCTCGGGGTTCCCCGGGAAACGAACCGAGGAACCTCGCCGTCGTCCAGGTCTGGGCTTCGGCACGAGATCGTGGCGCCGCCGCGCCTCGAGGTCTGGGCCGGGGATCGGCGGACCGCGGTCTCCTGCGCAGGGTGGTTGCGAGGCCTGCTGGGGTGCCCTGGGGATCCCGCCAGGGCTGCCCGTCATGCCCGCGGCTTCGAAGCGCCTGCCGCGGGGACCCGCCAGAGGCCCCAGACGGCAGGCTCCCTCGGGCCCCGCGACGCCCGCAGCGCCCCCATGCGAAGCTCCAACCCGCTCGAAGGCGCCCGGGTCATCCCCCTCGCGCTCACCCGTGGGGCGGCCGGGCGCCGGATCTGCGCCCCGCGTCCGCGCCAGTTGCCGCGGTCTCCATCCCGGTGACCTGCCCGCGATCGGCGCGCTCCTCGGGACCGAGGGCGATCGGCGCCTGCCGGCCCATGGCCAGGGACCGTGTGCAGGCCGCCCACGAGTCCGTTCCGCGCCGCTCCACGCTGCCCAGGGAGTTGGGTGCCCTGCGCGGTCGCCGCTGGCTGGAGGCGCAGCGCAGGAGGTGGTCGCGGACAAGTCTCCGCCGGCTGGGCGCCGACTCGAGCCGGGCTCGAGCCAGCGCCCAGTCCGCGGCTCAAACTCTCAAATCCCCAGCGTGAACTTGAGGCCGTTGCTGAAGCGCACCGGCTCGACCGGATTTTGCGGGCTGTACCACAGGCCCTGGGCATACACCGGCAGACCTTGCAGCCCCAGGTCGTACTCGAGGTCGATGCCGATGAAGAACACGGCCAGCGGACCGCCCAGGGCGCTCGGCAGGAGCTTCAATTCACTGGAGCGGAGATCGACGAGCACTTCACCGAGACCCGGCAGCAGCGGGCCGCAGGCGTCGAAGCCCGCCGGCGAGAGCAGCAGCAGGGCGACCCCCGAGGAATCCTGCTGACCGGACATGGGGATGCCGTAGCTGTCCGCGGCGAGGCTCCAGGGCGTGGTGAAGGGGCCGACGCCCCAGCGGGTCCCGTCCAGCGGACCCAGCTGGGCCAGTTTCGGCGTGCAGCCGGGCAGCGTCCGGACGGTGGCCTCGGGTTCGATCGCGAACAGGCCGGTGCGCCCGTCCTCCAGCTGGGCGCGCAGCAGGATCGTGCCGCCATCGGCGTCGAGGTCGTAGCTCGCGCCGCCCGAGAAGAAGGACTCCAGCCGCTGTCCCGCGATGCGGGTGAGGCCCTCGGCGACGATCATCTCGCGGTCGCGGTAGAGGGCCCGATAGACGCCCTGGGCCTGCGATTCGACCTGCCCCATCCACAGCGCCTGGCCGCCTTGCGAGACCCGGATCGGGCACAGGTCCTCGATCCGCAGCAGCTCGGTGTCGCTCGGCCCCTCGACCCGCTGCTCCTCGCTGAGCAGCAGCTGCTGGTCCCGCGCGATGGCGGTGACCGGGAATTCGCCGGCCGCTTCGAGCGTCGCCCAGGCGAAGGCGCTGCCAGCGTCGGTCAGGGAGCGCCCCACGCGCCGCTCCGTGCCCCAGGTCTTGCCGACCAACGGCGACTGCGAACCATCGACCAGGACCGGCGCCAGCTTGCCGCTCGCGGCCCGGTAGCGATAAACGCCGGCATTTTCGATGGCGAACACCAGGTCGCCGGCCGCGTTGCTGTCGAGCTCGAAGCGGTAGCGAGCCGCAAGCTGGCTGCTGTACTGGGACACCACCTGGCCTCCGGGCAGGGCCGTGCCCTGGGTGACCACGGTGGACAGCTGCAGGGCGCCCTGGCTGTCCCGTCGCACCCGCACCAGGGCCTCCTGACTGGCCAGGTCCTCCCGCAGCACGGCGTACAGGGCGCCCGAACCGTCGTCCGCCAGCAGCAGGACTCCGATCCCGACGATCGGGTTGCTGCTGCCGTTGCCATCGACGTCGGCCACGGTGCCCTGCCGCAGGACTTCGCTCTGGCCCAGCATCAAGACCCACTGGCCGGTGGCCGGGTCGTTGCCGATCCAGGCCACGTTGCCCGCCTCATCGAGGTCCAGGTTGCGCTCATGGGTCGAGAACCGGGGCACGAACTGGGTCCCGAAGGGCGTCGGCAGGGGCGTGCCGTCGCGCACGAGCAGGGCCTTCCCGGGCGCCGGGGCAGCGTCCGTGCGGACCACGGCGACCCAGGAACCCTGGGAATTCAGGGCGAATTCGCCGACCGCGGTGATCGTCCCGGAGCCGGGCAGGGTCTGGCCGGGAAGCAGCAGGGCTGCGTTCTGGGCGGCGGCTCCGAAGTGGAGCAGGCCGCAGGCGGTCAGGGACAGCAGGGCGGTGCTGGGCGGTGTGGACAACATGTGCATGGAATCGGGGAATCGAAGCTGGGGCCGCAGCGTGCGGCCGGGCCGTTTCTGCAAGCGCCGTGCCCGCCGCCGGACCGGGGGCGGCACCCCCCCCCTTGCCGCCGGCGTCAATGCTTGGGGCGCTGGGGACACATGGGGTCCCATTCCCGTCCGCGATCCACTCCGGGGGCCCGGGGCGCTCGGCGGGGGCTGGCGGGTTTGCTTTGGGGCCAGCGGAGTGCAGGCTCCTCGAGCCCCCGCCCGCGCGCCCACCCCTCGAGCCGCCCCGTGCCGAACCAGTCCGCCTCCGACCCCTGTCTGTTGGTCCTGTTCGGCATCACCGGGGACCTGTCCCGGCGCAAGGTCCTGCCGGCGCTGCTGGAGCTGGATCGGTCGGGCGTGCTGCCCGAGCGCTTCGGGATCGTCGGCTTCTCCCGCAGCGCGGGCGACGACCTGGGCCTGCGGCAGCGCCTGGGGGAGGGGGTGCGCAAGCTGGACCCCAAGATCGGTGCCGAGGCCTGGGAGCGCTTCGCACGCCGGATCTATGCCGTGCCGGGCGAGATCGACGACCCGCAGAGCTTCGTCGAGCTGGCGCGGCGCCTGCGGCAGCTCGACCGCGAGCTCGAGCTGCCCGGCCACCGGCTGTTCTACCTGGCCACGCCGCCCAGCGCCTTCCGGCCGGTGCTCGACAACCTGCGCGCCGCCGGCCTGGTCGAACATGCGGCCCAGGCGCGCCGCGGCCCCGAAGGGCCCTGGCAGCGCGTGGTGATCGAGAAGCCCTTCGGCAACGACCTGGCCAGCGCCCGGGCGCTCAACGGACTGGTGCACGAGGTGCTCGACGAATCGCAGGTCTATCGCATCGATCACTACCTGGGCAAGGAGACCGTCCAGAACATCCTGGTCTTCCGCTTCGGCAACGCGATCTTCGAGCCGCTGTGGAACCGGGCCCACGTCGATCACGTGCAGATCACCGTGGCCGAAGCGATCGGTGTCGAGGGCCGCGGCGAGTTCTACGAGGAAACCGGCGTGGTGCGGGACATCGTGCAGAACCACCTGCTGCAGATGTTGGCCCTGTTCGCCATGGAGGCGCCCGCCGCCTTCACAGCCGACGAGGTGCGCAGCCAAAAGGCCCAGGCCCTGCGCTCCCTGCGGGCGATCAGCGCCTGGGAGGTGCCCGAGCACACCGCCTCGGGCCAATACCAGGGCTACCTCGGGGAAATGGGCGTCTCGCCCAGCTCGCGCACGCCCACCTACGTGGCGATCCGCGGTTTCGTCGACAACTGGCGCTGGTACGGCGTCCCGTTTTACATGCGCGCCGGCAAGGGCCTGAAGCGCCGCACGACCGAGATCGCGGTGCATTTCCGCGCGGTCCCTTTCTCGCTGTTCGGCACCCAGGGTGCCTGCCAGCTGCTCGAGAAGAACGTGCTGCGCCTGCGCATCCAGCCCGATGAGGGCATCGCGCTCAAGATCGCCACCAAGGTGCCGGGGGAAGAGCGCCGCGTGGCCCCCGTCGAGCTCGACTTCTCCTACTCGAAGGCCTTCGACAAGGCCGCGCCCGACGCCTACCAGCGCCTGCTGCTGGATGCCCTGCGCGGCGACCCGACCCTGTTCGCCCGCGAGGACGAGGTCGAGATGTCCTGGCGCTTCGTCGATCCGATCCTGTCCCACTGGGCCGAGAGCGGCAATCCGGAGCTCGAAGCCTATGCCCTGGGCAGTTCGGGCCCGGAGCGGGCGCGCAAACTGCTGGCCCTGGACGGCCGGCAGTGGGATTCCCTGGGCGGGTGAGCCGCCCAGCGGGGACCGCCCGGCCCCGGGACCGCGGCGCTGGCCCGACGGCGCCGGCCTTGCGGGCCTTGCCGGCGGCCGTCCGCGCGCACGCGCTTGCCGGAGCGCCAGCGGCTGCATCGCAGGGCTTGGGGTGAGGCACAGACGGGGGCCTGGAGCCGCAGCGGAGCGGGGCGGAGCGCGGACCCGGGGGAGTCCGGGGCCACGCAGATCGCGCCGGTTTCGTTCGGCTCTCGTTGCGCGCTCAGCGCAACGCCGGTCTTGTGGAAAACTGGGCGACGGACAGCCTCTGCGGCGCGCGAGTTCCGCGGCAGGAAAGGTGTGAATGGGAGCCGGACCCCTGTGCCCCAAGCGGTCCATTAGCCGCGCGACGGAGGCCATGGCGGCGCGGCCGGCCGGCCGTGCTCCCGCCCGCGAGCGGGCCCCGCGGGCGCTCCTTCCGCGGGAAGGCGGGGCGGGCTCCTGGCGGGTCGGCAGCGGCGCTGCTAGTGTCGCCGCAGCGCGCGGCGAGCGTCCGCCGCGCCACCCAGCGCCGATGAAAAAAGGTCAACTGTTGATCGTCGATTCGCCCGCCCAGATCGCCCAGCTGGCCGCCGAGCGGGTGGAAGCGGCCATGGCTCAAGCCGTGCGCGAACGCGGGCGGGCCGCCCTGGCCCTTTCGGGGGGCGCGACCCCGCGGCCCCTGCACCGCCTGCTGGCCGAGCGCAACCGCATCGATTGGGCGCACCTCGACCTGTATTTCTCGGACGAGCGCTGCGTGCCCCCGGACGACCCGGAGTCGAACTATGGTGCGGCGCTCACCGACCTGCTCGAACAGCTTCCCGGGGCCCTGCCGCGGGTCTTCCGGGCCGAAGGCGAGGCCGCCGACCGCGAGGCCGCGGCGGCCCGCTACGCCGCCAAGCTGCCCGAGCGCTTCGACCTGATCCTGCTGGGGATGGGGCCGGACGGGCACACCGCGTCGCTGTTCCCGGGGGACGCCGTCGCCGTCGGGGAGCAGCAGCGGCGGGCCCTGTTCGTGCGCGGCCCCAAGCCGCCCCACGAGCGCTTCACCCTCTCGCCGCCGGTCTTCGCGGCCGCCCGCGCCCTGCTGGTGTTGGTGCACGGCAGCGACAAGGCCCTGGCCCTGGCGCGCGCCCTCGAGGGCACCTTCGAGCCCTTGCGCTGCCCGGTGCAGCTCGTGCGCCAGGCGACCTTCCTGGTCGACCGCGCCGCCGCCAGCGAGCTCTCCGCCGGCACCCTGTCCGCCGCGGGGGCCGCCTGACATGGCGACCCAGGCCAGCGCGGATTTCGGGCTCATCGGCCTGGGGGTGATGGGCTCGAACCTGGCACTCAACGTGGCCGACCATGGATTCCGGGTGGCGCTGTGGGATCGCCGCCCGGAGCACGGCCAGGAGTTCGTGCGCCGGCACGGGCCCGCGCGCCTCGAATACCACGCCGAACTGCGCGATTTCGTGGCCGCCCTCAAGCCGCCGCGCCGCATCCTGATCATGATCACGGCGGGGCCCGCGGTCGACGAGGTGCTCGAAGCCCTGGCGCCCCTGTGCGCAGCCGGGGACGTGCTGATCGACGGCGGCAACACCTGGCACGAGGACACCCTGCGCCGCGAGCAACGGCTGCGCGCCCGCGGCCTGTCCTTCTTCGGCATGGGCGTCTCCGGCGGCGAGGAGGGGGCCCGGCGCGGCCCCTCGCTGATGCCCGGCGGCGATCCCCAGGGCTACCGCAGCCTGGCGCCGGTCTTGGAGGCGATCGCGGCCCGCACGGCGGACGGTCCCTGCGTGACCCACGTCGGGCCGGGCGGCGCCGGGCACTACGTCAAGATGGTGCACAACGGCATCGAATACGCCGATATGCAGGCCATCGCCGAGGCCTATGACCTGCTGCACCGCGGGCTGGGTCTCGACAACGGGCGCCTGGCGGCGACCTTCGGGGCCTGGAATCAGGGGCCCCTGGAGAGCTTCCTGATCGAGATCACGGCCAAGATCTTCGCGGTGCGCGAGCCCGACGGCGGCGCGCTGATCGACCGCGTGCTCGACAAGGCCGGCCAGAAGGGCACCGGCAAGTGGACCCTGCAGGCGGCCCTCGACCTGGGAGTGGCCATGCCTTCGATCGCTGCCGCCCTGGACGCGCGCGTGCTCTCCAGCCAGCACGCCCTGCGGCAGCGCTTCGCCGCCGGGCGGCCCGCGGCGACTCCGCCGCGGCTGCCCGTTTCCGTGCAGGACGTCCACGACGCGCTGCTGCTGTCGAAGGCCGCCGCCTACGCCCAGGGCTTCGAGCTGCTGGCGCGGGCCTCGAGCGAGTACCGCTGGAATCTGCAGCTTTCCGAATTGGCGCGGATCTGGAAGGGGGGCTGCATCATCCGGGCGCGCTTCCTGGACGAGATCCGGCGCGCCTACGTCGAGCAGCCCGCGCTCGAGCACCTCGCCTTGGCGCCGCACTTCCGCGGGCTGCTCAGCGCGCACCTCGCCACCCTGGGGCGGGTGGTCGCGGCGGCGGCCCAGGCCGGCATCCCCGTGCCGGCCTTCGCGGCCAGCCACCAGACGCTCCTGGCGCTGCTTTCGCCGCGCCTGCCCCAGAACCTGGTCCAGGCCCAGCGCGATGCCTTCGGTGCGCACACCTTCCAGCGCGCGACAGCGCCGGACGGACCCTTCGAGCACTACGACTGGCTGGGCAGCGGCGCGCGCGCCTGAGCGAGGCGCCGTTCGGCGCCGGAGGGCGCTCCCGAGCCCTAGGGCCCTTGTGCTCGCGCGGCGCGCCCTCGCCCAGCGGGTCCCAAGGGGATCAGCCCCGCGCTTCAGCCCCGCGGCGTGCGCATGCCGGGCAAGCCGGATTGCCGGCGAGGCTCCCGTGGGGCTCGCACCCTTCCGCCGTGGCCCACAGGATCAGGTTGGTGCGCCGGCCGGCCTGGATCGGCTCGACCCAGTGGCGCAGGGCTCCGGCGTGCAGGAGCGCCACGCCGGGTTCGTGCTCGACCGAAAGGCGCTCGCTGGGCTCGGGAGCCTCCTGGCGGTGCGCCAGGCAGCGCAGGCCGGCGAAGACCAGTTCGCTGCCCACGAAGTCGCCGTCCAGGCACAGGTTGAGGGTCAGCTCGCTCTGGTCGACGTGGTAGGCGAGATCCAGATCCGCTCCGGGGCCGTACTCGACCACGAAGCCATGGATCCGATCGAGCCGCGGCAGGCGCAGGTCGCCGAACAGACGCTCACGCCAGGGTTCGATGGCGCGCTCGAGCAGCGCCGTGAGCAGCGGCTCGAAGCCCAGGGGCGCCAGATCGAAGCCGTAGTCGCTGAGGGAGTTGGCCGGCGCGGGGGCCGGGCCGCGGGACCTCGACCAGGCGTGCAGCCGGCGCGTCTCGGCCGCAAAGCGCCGGGACCAGTCGGCGCTCAGGGGCCGATAGCGGAACAGGCCCGCGGACAGGGGCTCCACGGGCGCCTTGCCGCGCCCATCGAAGCTCGCGGCGCTGCCCCAATCCGCCGGCGAGAGCGCGAACGCCAGCGGGTCCGCCGGCGTGTAGCCCGGCGGCGGAGTGGCCCGCACCTGGCCCCAGGGCTCGGGCATGGACTCAGCGCGCCTCCGGATCCGGCTCGAGCAGCAGCGAGACCGAATTGATGCAGTAGCGCAGCCCCGTCGGCGGCGGCCCGTCGGGGAACACATGCCCGAGGTGGGCGTCGCAGACGCGGCAGCGCACTTCGGTGCGGATCATGCCGTGGGAGGTGTCGCGCAGCTCGACCAGGTTGGCGCCCGGCAGGGGCTCGAAGAACGAAGGCCAGCCGCAGCCGGAGTCGAATTTGGTGTCCGAGCGGAACAGGGGCGTGGCGCAGCACACGCACTGGTAGGTGCCCACCGTCTTGGTGTCCCAATAACGACCGGTGAAGGCGCGCTCGGTGCCGGAACGGCGCGTGACGCGGTACTCCTCGGCGCTCAGGAGTTCTTTCCACTCGGCGTCGGTCTTGACCACCCGTTCGGGGCGCGGCGGCTGTGCTTTGGAGTCGGTCATGGGGGGCTCGGGGACGCTCGGAGCGCTGGCGGGCGTGGGGCCCTGGGCCCCTTCGGCCAGTTCGGGGGCGGCCGCGGGGCGCTGCCCGCCGGAGCCGCAGGCGGCGGCCAGGAGGCCCAAGACCAGGGCCGATCGGTGGGGGAGTCGGAAGCTCATGGGGATCGCCTACGGGCAACCTAAGCCGGCGCGACCGGGCCGACCAGGTCCTCGGCCTCTGCGAGCTCGAGCTGGCCGGAAAACACGCGGCGCGCCGGCCCGCCGAGCCACAGGGCGCCGGATTCGGACCAGCTCGCTTCGAGCTCGCCTCCGGGCATCTCCAGGCGGGCGTCGCGCCCCCGGGGCCAGGCGCCCAGGGCGCACAGGGCCACCACGGAGGCCACCGCGTTCGAGCCGCAGGCCAGGGTCTCGCCGGAGCCGCGCTCGAAGGTGCGCAGGCGCACCCGGCCGTCCTCGGCCAGGTGCAAAAAGCCCACGTTGATGCGCTCGGGAAAGGCGGGGTGGCATTCGAGTTCGGCGCCCAGGCGGCCCACGGGGAATCCGCTGGGGGGGTCGGCCAGGGGCAGGATCAGGTGCGGGTTGCCCACGGACAGCACCAGGCCTTCCCGGGTGCCGCCCGCGGCCTCGAGCCGCACCCGGGCGGGGCCGGACCCGGGGGGCGCCAGCAGCTCGAGCTGCCCCGGGTCGACCGGGATGCGCGCGAGCTCGAAGACCGGGGCCGCCAGTTCGATCCGCAGGCGCGGCTCGAGGCCCGGGGACCGCGCCACCAGGGCCCGGTGGGGGCCCGCATCGGAGGCCAGCAGGAACGACCCCCGCGCGGGATCGCGCTCCGCCAGCAGGCGCCCGACGCAGCGCAGGGCGTTGCCGCACAGGCGCCCGCGGGAGCCGTCGGCGTTCCACATCTCGAGGCGCGCATCGACTTCGCCCTGGGGCCCAAACAGCACCAGCCCGTCGGCGCCGACGCCGAAGTGACGATCGCACCAGCGCGGCGCCAGCCGGGGGGCCGCCTGACGCAGCCAGTCGGCCCGCCCGCGCCCCAGCTCGGCCGCATCGAAGAACAGGTAGTCGTTGCCCGCCCCTTCGAGTTTCAAGAACGGCAGCCCGGTCCCGGCCATGGCGGTTAGCCTAGGCTCCCGCCCGGGGTCCCGGTAGCCGCGCCAAGGCGCGCGGCCCCGCCCGCCCCCGGGGGCCCCCCATGGATGCTTCCGACCGCAGGCAGCCAGCGCAACCCGCCCCCGCGGCGGCTTCCGCGCCGCCGACCGGCCCGGTCCAGGTGCGCGCCGCCCGCGCCGAGGACGCCCCGGCGATCGCGGCCCTGGCCGCCGAGCTCAACGCGCACCAGGGCGACCCCGACGATCAGTTTCCGGCCGAGGTGGTGCTGCGCGACGGCTTCGGGCCGCGCCCCAAGTTCCAGGTGCTGGTGGCCGAGCACCAGGGCGCCGTGGTGGGCTACGCCATGCTGCTGCCCGCCTACGAGACCGGCTGGGGCAGCGATGGGCTCTACATGAGCGACCTGCATGTGGGCAGCGGCCACCGGCGCTTGGGGATCGGCCGGGCGCTGATGGTCGCCTGCGCCCAGGAGGTGCGCCGCCAGGGCAAAGGCTATCTGTGGTGGGCCTCGCGGGCCTGGAACGAACCGGCCCAGGCCTTCTACCGCGCGCTGGGGGCCTACGAAGAGCCGATCTTTGCCCATTGCCTGGATGCCGAGGGCGTCGAACGCCTGGCCCGGGGAGAAGCGCCGGGCGCCGGCTGAGGGCGGGCGGCGGACCAGACCGCTGCGGGGACGCAGCGGGCGCCGTGCCGCGGTCCGGGCGCGCGCCCGATCGAGGGGAGCCCGATCGGCCGGTTCCGGGCGCAGGTCCCGGGCCGAAGTCCAAGGCCGCTGCGGATCGCGGCCAGCGGAGCGGTGCCCGCGCCTGGGCGCGCGGCTGCCGCCGCCCGCTCGGAGCGCTGTGCCAAGCGCGCCCGCCCGGTCAGGCGAACAGCTCGAGCGGAGCGCTGCCGGCGGGCGCGGGACGCTCCGGCGTCAAGCCGAGCCAGTCGCGCTCGAGGCAGGCATAGAGCGCGCGCAGGTCGGTGCTGTAGGGCACGTCGCCGTCCTCCAGGCGCTCCAGGTCGGGCCGCTGGCCGTGCTCACCCCCGGCCACGCCCCCGCCCAGCAGCCAGACCGCGCCGGCGGCCCCGTGGTCCGTGCCGCCGCTGCCGTTCTCGTGCACACGCCGCCCGAACTCGCTCCACACCAGCACGCACACGCGGTCCAGATCGCCGCTGTGCTCGAGCTCGGCGGCGAAGGCCCCGAGCGCCCCGTCCAGCTCGGCCAGCAGGCGCTCGTGGGGGCGCGCCTGGCTCAGGTGGGTGTCGAAGCCGTCGAGCTCGACGCCATAGAGGCTCGGCGGCAGGCCCAGCCGGATCGAGCGCGCCACCAGCGCCAGGCGGTCGGACAGACCCCCGCGCGGCCAGGCCGCGCGCAGCTCGAGCCGCGCCGCCTGCTCCATCAAGCCCCCCAGGCGGCGCGCTGCGCGGGTCGCCTCCGAGAGCAACCCTTGGGCGCCCTCGCCGCCCGGCTGCTCGAGGGCCGCCAGCAGCGCCTCGGGCAGCTCGGTGCGCTGCTCCAGGGATTCGCGGCCGGGCACCGCCGCCGGGGCGCGCCCGCCCTCGAAGAAGGCCAGCGGCGGCTGCCCCTCGCCCACGAACAGGGCCGCCGGCTGGGCCTGCGCGCCGAGGCGCGCGGCCGCCCGACCCAGCCAGCCCTGCCGCTCCTGGGCTTCGCGGGGGCCGCGCGGGTCCCCCGGCACGCGCCCCGTGTGCCAGATGTCGAGCGAGCGGAAGTGGGAGCGATCCGGCTGCGGATAACCCACGCCGTGCAGGAGCGCCACCTGCCCGCGCCGGTAGCGTTCCGCGAGGGCGGAGAGCGCCGGATGGAGCCCGAGTCCGGCGCTCAGTCGGTGCGCTTTCGCAGCCACTCCGGAGAGGGTCGGACGCTCGCGGTACCAGCGCTCTTGGTCGAGCGGCAGCACGCAATTGAGGCTGTCGTTGCCGCCGGTCAGCTGCACCACGACCAGCGCGCGGTCGGCGCGGTCCGGCCGCGCGCGCAGGCCCGAGAGCAGCGGCAGGACCACCCCGGCGGACAGGCCCTGGATCAGGAATTGGCGGCGGCACAGCATGGCGCGTTGATGGGGGTGGCGAAGGGTGCGCGAGCGAGGGGACGCTTCGGCGGACCGGGGGCTCGTCGATCAGACCAGGTGCGCCTCCGGAGCGCGCAGGAGTGCTTCGGCGATGAAGGCGCCGGGGGCCGCCGGCGCAGCGCGCCGGAGGCTCTGTTCCAGGGCCGGCCACCAGGCGGGCCGGTCCTGGCCCGGCCACAGATTTTCAGCCCAGGTGTGGGCCGCTTCCAGCGGCTCCAGCCCCGCCGGCGCCGGGGCCAGGCGGGCCAGCTCCAGCGCAGCGCGTCCCCGCGCCAGCCAGGCGTTCGGGTGGGCCCAGGCGGCGCCGCCATCCCAGCCCTTGACCGAGGGCGGCAGCAGCGGCGCCTGGCCGGCAGCGGAGCACAGCCGCACGGCCGCGTCCGGGGCCAGCTCGAGGCCCAGGGCGTGGCGCGCGCGAGCCACGAACTCGAGCGGCGAGGCGATCTTGTTCCCGCGCACGGCGGGAGCGAAGAAGGCGCGCGAGCGCAGCAAGGTCGCGAGCGTGGGCAGGACCTCGAAATCCCGTCGCCGCAGCTCCTCTGCCAAAGCCGCTTCGAGCTCCGGCCAGGGGGAATCGCAGACGAAGGTCGAAACCAGCCGGCGCGCCACCCAGCGCGGCGCCGCGGGATGGGCCAGCACCGCGTCGGCCACCCCGTCGCAGTCGAGGGGGCCGCTGCGTCCGAGCAGGCGCTTCTCCCCGGCGTCGAAGCGCGCTGGATCGAACCACACCCGGCGCCCTTCGACGCGCCAGCCCGAAAGCCCGCGCGCGGCTTCGCGCACATCGGTTTCGCTGTAGTGGCCGCGGCCCAGGCAGAACAGCTCGAGCAGCTCGCGGGCCAGGTTCTCGTTGGGATCTCCGGCCGTGTTCAGGGCGCCGTCGAGCCAGATCAGCAGGGCGCCGTCGACCAGCATGGCGCGCACCAGGGCGCGAAAATCGCCGCCTCCCAGGCGCCGCAGCAGAGCAAGCTGGCGGTGCATCAAGACCGCGTCGCGCACCTTGTGGTCCGAGGTGGCGAAGTGTCCGTGCCACATCCACATCAGGCGCTCGGCCAGGCGCGCCCGGGCCAGCTCGCCGCCATCGGGAGCCAGGGCCCGCCCGACCAGGAAGGCCTGCACCAGCGGAAGCAGGCCGAAGGCCTCGATGCCGCTGCCACCGGGCTCGTCGGGGGGCGCTTTCGCGGCGGCCACGAGCTCGCTCACGGTCGCTTCGAGGCCCGCTTGCAGCGCCGATGCCAGACGCTCGGGGCTGGCTCCGAAGACCGCGCGGCGCAGCAGGTGCGCCGCCTCGGCCCTGCCGAATCGTTCCCCGTCGGATCCGAAGGGGAGCAGCAGTTCGGTGTGCCGGCCGCTCACGGCCGCCGCTCCAGCCGCGCCTCGAAGCGCAGCGCATCGGGTCCGTACTCGACGCGGGCTTCGAGCGCCAGCGTCGCCAGCCACTCGATCCAGGGCCTGAGCTGCAGAGCGCGGCCGCGCAGCCGCGCCAGGAGCTCCAGGCCCTGCACCTGCGCTTCCGCCCAGTCCGCCAGCTCCGCGCCGGAGAGCTCCAGCCGTTCGGCGCGGCCCGCGGGCGCGGTTTCTGCATCGAGCTCATCCAGCGCATCGAGCAGCAGCGCCTCGTGGCTGGCGAGCAGCAGCCCGCCGTCGGTCAGGCACAGGGCCGGGGCCAGGTTGTAGCGCAGGTCGCCGACCTCGCCCTCGGCCAGCGGCATGGGCGTGGCCACGGAGTAGGAGCGCTGCCCGGCCAGCTTGGCGGACAGCCGCAGGGGCGGCCGTCCCTGCTGGGCGCTCTCGACGTTGCTGAGCGAAATCAGGGTCTGGAAGGCGGCTTCCAGGGCGTGCGCCAGGCGCGGGTCGTCGGGGACCTCGAGGAACAGGACCGCCCCCGGCAGCGGCAGGCCCGGGGCCGTGCCCGCGGGGAACGGCACCGGCCGCAGCGCCACCTGCCACCAGGGCGAGAGGCGCGCCAGCACGTCTTCGCTCAGGCGCAGGCCGCCGAAGAAGATCTGCAGCTCTTCGAGTTTGGCCGAGAACTGCGCCAGGGCGCCGGGCTCGAACAAGCGGCCGCGCTCGCGCGTCGCCGTGGGCCAGTCGCGGTGCAGCACAGCGCTGGCGATGTTGTCCCCATGGCGCAGGAAGGCGCGCGGCCGGGGGCCCGCAGCGGGCAGCAGGCCCGGGGGCAGGGCCTCGAGCCCGAAACCGCACAGGGCCAACCGCAGTCGGTCCTGGCCGGCCTCCGCCGCCAGGGCCCAGTCGCCGGCGCGCGGCAGGCCGGCCAGGCCGGCGCCCAACCCGAGCAGGCCCTCGGGGCGGGTCAGGAGGCCGTCCAGGCCGTTCCAGTCGATTTCGGTGCTCGCGCCGCGCAGGCGCGTGGGATCCATCCACATCCAGACCCCGCAATCGGGGGCGGGCAGCGCGCGTGCGCTGCGCGGACCGGGGCGCGCCAGGGGCCCGAGATCCGCGGGTTGGTCCAGCCGGTCGAGGCCCTCGCAAAGCAGCGCCCGCGAGCCGCTGACCAGGACGCGGGGTCCGACCCGCGCCACCAGCAGCTCCTCGCCCAGACTCCACAGCAAGGCCTCCCCGCGCCGTTCCGTGGGCTGCTCGAACAGCTTGGGAGCGCCATAGCGCCGCGCGACTTCGTCCAGGAGCCGCGCGAGCTCGGCCGCGCTGCGCTGCTCGTCCGCGGCCCACAGGACCAAGCAGGCCTGCCAATCCGGACCTTCCGGCACGAGCCCGAGGGCCGCGCCGCGGTCCGCCAGACGGGACAGCACCGCCGGCAATCCCGCACCCAGGAAACCCTCGAGCTGCTCGTAATCCCGGCGCCAGGGCGCGCGGCCCGCGGGCGGCGGCTGCCAGGGCGGCTCCAGCGGCAGGGCCTCGAGGGCTGCCACGAATTCTGCGCCCGCCGCCAGCTCGATCAGCACGGCGCTGTCGGCCGGCAGAAAGGCCGCCGCCGGGCGCGCTTCCTGCGACCAGCAGGGGGCTGCGGCGAACAATCCGAGCGCGCCGGCGCGCGCCGCCCGTCCCGCCCCCTTGCCCCTCGGCAGGCAGCGGTTCCGCGGGCCCCTGGTGAGCGTCGCTGGCGTGGCCAGCCTCGGTCGCATGGCAAACATCGTGGGCTCCTGTTCTAGCGGCTGCGGTGCGCGGGCGCGCGGCCCGGGCGGTCCCTGGGAATCGAACTCGCGGCGCTGCATCCGGCGCCCGGCGCCTCCCGGCCCCGGGCCAGCGGCCCCGCCGGTCTGATCCGCAGCCCCGCGCTCGATATTCCCGTTCCAGCGCCGCTGCAGCCCCAGGTCGCCGCGATCTGCCGCGCGGGTCCGCGGCCCGCGCGAGGACCGGTCGCCGCTCGCTCGCCCGCCGTGCGCCAGACCGATCGCAGCTGCGCGCAACCCGCGCCCAGAGCCCCCGTAACCCCGTTCCAACTCCGGCGCAGCTCGCCCGCCTTCGCTGGGCGCCCCGCGCCCGGATTCCGCTTGCCTGCGTCGCGGGGGCAAGCCCGGAGCGGCGCACGGATTCCGGCCCTGCAGCGGCCGACACATGCCGGGCGAGCGCTGTGGCCCAGGAGCTCCGGCGCCGCGCGCGCCGCCGCACCCCCGCCAGTGGGCGGCGCCGTCGGCGGCGGTGCGCAAGGGCCCCTGGAGGTCCAGACCCGTGAGCAGGGACCTTGAAGACCGGGGCCTCCGTCGGCCCCGGGATCGCAACCACACGACTCTTCGAGAACCTACACGAAGACGGCCGCCAGCGGGACTTCCCGCTGGCGGCCGCGCTCTTCTTCCCTTCTAGCGCCGACCCAGCGCACTTGCGGCCCCGGGTCGGTTCGTTTCGGCCGCGGCGCCCGGCCGCGGCCTCGTTCTCAGCTCCCGCTCGGCACGAGCTGCAGGCCGCTGCCCTGCCCGATCGCCTCGATCAGGCGCTGGGCCTCCGTCTCCTGCTCGAGCTCGAGGCGCGCTTGGTCCTCGTAGTCGACGCGCTTGTCGCTGCTGGCCAGCACGTCCAACTCGGCCTCCTGGCGGCTGCGAACCTCGTCCAGCTTGGACGTCAGGTGGTCCAGGCTGACCGCTTCGTAGCGCGAGGCCTCCTCGAGCGACTTCTGGCGCTGCTCCATCATCTCGATCAGGCGGCGATTGCGGGCGATGGCGTCCACCTGGCCTTCGATCTGGGTCAGCTTGGCCTGGAACTCGGCCTGCTCGGTCTGCAGCCGGCCGAGGGCTTCCTCGAGGCGCGCCCGTTGGGCTTCGAGCAGCTGGGTCTCCCGGGCCGCATCGCTGGCGCGGTTGCGGTAGACGAGCTTGGTTTGTTGGACCTGCGCACGGCGCGCCTCGAGCTGCTTCGCTCCCGGCAGCAGACCGGTGCCATAGCTGGCCGGGCGCAGGCCGCTTTCGCTGGGCTCGATCTGGCCCATGGCCAGCAGGTCGCGCTCGGCCAGTTCGACCACGCGCAGGGCCACGGCCTGCTCGCGGCCGGTGCGGGCGATCTGTTCGCGCACCTCCGCCAGGTCGCCGGAGAGCTGGGCGATGCGGGCGGGGTACTGGCCCTCGAGCTCCTTGAGCTGGGCGCGCAGGGCGGTGGGCTCGTCGATGTGGCGGTCGATGGCGGCGTGCAGCTTCTCCTGAAGGCCGCCCATCAGCGCGTCGGTGCGCTCCGAGCCGATCATCGCGCGGGTGCCGAGGGTCGCGGCCCCGAGGACCAGACCGCCGATCACGACGGCGCGGAAAGCGTGCTTCACGAGGCAGAACATGGCGTGGTTCTTGGGTGGGGTCGGCGCCGTCGGCGCCGCCCGGGCCCCGCCTGTGCGGGGCGGCCACCGGGCGATCCTGTGCGGCTCCAGAATCCTTGTTGGGAAGCGGGCCGAGCCGATTTCGCCCTCCCGGGCCGGTTCGGGCCCTGGCCCAGCCCTGGCCGGGCCCCCGCGCCCCCGCCACGGGGCCGGCCGGCGGTTAAGTTGGGGCCAGCGCCCCTGCTCCCCGCAATCTTGGGTCCCCGCCGGCGTAGGCGTCCGACCGTCCCCCTCCCGCCATGCTCAGCGACCCGACCACCGGTTTCCTGGGGCTCCTCCGGGCCCGCGACCCCAAGGCCTGGTTCGAGCTCTGGGAGGTCTTCGGTCCGATCGTGCGCGCCCAGCTCAAGCGCTGGGGGCGCGGCCAGATCGGTCTGGAGACGGTCCAAGACCTCTCCCAGGAGACCCTGGCGGCCCTGGCCCAGGCGATCGACAGCCACGATCCGAGCCGGGGCGTCAAGTTTTCCACCTGGCTGCTGGCCATCGCCCGCTACACCCTGTCCGACGAGTTCGACCGGCGCCTGGCCCAGAAGCGCGGCGGCGGGCGCCGGCCCCAGGAGCTCGAGGCGGCCCTGTCCATGGACGACGGCAGCCCGGCTCCGGACCAGGCCTACGAATCCCTGGTTTTCGGGGCCAAGGTGGAGGCCACCCTGCGGGAGGTCGAGCGCCGGGTCGATTTCCTCGACTTCCAGGTCTTCCGCATGCGGGTGCTCGAGGGCCGCTCCGGGCGCGATGCGGCCGAGTCCCTGGGGGTCAGCGAGGCCCAGATCAGCCGGCGCCTGGCGCGCGTCAGGAGCGAGGTCCGCAGCCACCTCGCGGAGGTGGTCGCGCGCTATTCCCTGACCCCGGAGGACGTGGAGGAACCCGGGCGCAACGGCCTGGACCCGAATCCCAACAAGACCGGCGACGCGCTCTTCGACGAGGCCCTGGGCGAGGTGTACCAACGCACCCTGCGCCTGCGGGCCGCCGCCGAGGCCGAACTGCGCGCCCCCTGACCTCGAGCCGCGCCGACCCCCGAGCCGTGCCCCCCATGCCGACCACCGCCCTTCCGCTCGGACCGCTGCCGTTCCTGCCGGCCCAGATGGTCTTCCCCGGGGAAGGACTGCTGAAGGTCCTGCTGGTGTTGGCCGTGGCCATCGGCGGGGGCTTCCTGCTGCTCAAGCTGCTGGTGGGCCTGGGCGAGCTGCTCGGCGGCCTGTTCCGCGGCATCGCGCGCCTGGTCGGGCACGTGTTGCGGACCCTGGGGGCGATCGTCCAGGACGGCTTTCGCACCGTCGGCTCCCTGACCACCGGCGCCCTGCTGCTGCCCCTGGCCCTCGGCAGCGTGGCCCTCGGGCGCTGGTCCGCCGCCAAACACTTCGCCCGCGCCACGCGCAGCGAGTGGAAGGGGGCTGCCCTGGCCAGCTACCGCATGCTGATCGCGCACCCGCTGCGGCTGGTGGGCATCCATGCCCTGGTGGAGGGCTTCGAGCAGCGCCTGCCCGCGGTGCTCGCGGAGGCGCCCGGCCGGGAGCGCCCGCGCGGCGGCGCCAAGGCCTTCGAGGGCTATCAGGTGGTCGGTTCGCTGCCGCCGGGCGGATCCGGGGCGCTGCTCTACCGGGCCAAGCCGACGGCCGCCAAGCGCGAGGCCTACGCGGCCCAGGGCCTGCGGCTGCCGGACGAGGTGGTGATCAAGAGCTTCGACCTGCAGGCGGGCTCGACCCTGCCCCAGATCGTGCGCGAAAACCGCGCCCTGCAGGCGGCGCGCTCCCTGGGCCTGGTGCTCGAGCACGAGCTCTCGCCCTCGCGCTTCCACTACGTGATGCCCTATGTCCCGGGTCAGGACCTGGGCGCGGTCGGCCGCGGGCTGCACGCCAACGCGGCGCCCGATGGGCTTTCGAACGCCGCCCTGCGCGCGGTCATGGGCTACACCGCGGGGCTGCTCGAGATCCTGGAACGCTTCCACGGCGCCGGCCTGTGGCACAAGGACATCAAGCCCTCGAACGTGATCGTCAGCGGCGAGCGGGTCGAGCTCGTGGATCTCGGGCTGGTCACCCCGCTGGCTTCGGCGCTGACCTTGACCACCCACGGCACCGAGTACTACCGCGATCCGGAGATGGTGCGCCTGGCCATGCAGGGCGTGAAGGTGCACGAGGTCGACGGGGTCAAGTTCGACCTCTACAGCGTCGGCGCGGTGCTGTACGGCTTGATCGAGAACAGCTTCCCGGCCCACGGCAGCCTGTCGCGCATCGGCAAACGCTGCCCGCGCGCGCTCGAATTCGTGGTCCAGCGCGCCATGGCCGATCTCAAGGATCGCTACCACAACGCCAGCGCCATGCTGGCGGACCTGCGCGTGCTGCTCGCGGCGGCCGATCCCTTCGCCCTGCGCCCGGTCGATCTGCCCTCGCTCTCCGGCGGACTCCAGTCCCCCCAGGCCGCGCAGCCCAAGCGCTCGGGCCCGCCGCCCCTGCCGGCCGCCGCTGCCGCCCTGGCCGGCGCCCACGTCGCTCCCGGCCAGAGCCCGAGGCAGGCGGCCAAAGCCCTGCGCGCGGCCCAGGCCGCCAGCCGGCCGCGCCGGTCCGGACTCAAGCTGGCGCTGGTCGGGGCCTTGGGAGCGCTGGCCTTCGTCGGCGGGGCCGAGGCCCTGCGTCAGGCGCGCGATCACCGCTACGATCTGGCCCGGGCGCAGCGCGCGGCCGCGGAGCGCGACCACATCCTGGTCTCGGTTCCCATGGAGCCCCAGTACGCCGCAGCGCTCCCGCGCACCCCCCGCGCCAGCGCGCCGCGCAGCGCCGTGGCCCTGCGTCCGGAGAAGCCGCTGCTGCTGCTGCTGCGCACCCCGCAGGCCTTGACCGCCGCCGAAGAAGCGGATCTGCGCGCGGCCCTGACCGGTGTGCTGCAGCGCCGGGTGTTCAGCGAGCGTTCGAGCCAGCAGGAACAGGACGGCGAACTGGTGGCCGAAGCGCGCCGGCGCGTGCACCTGTCTTCCCTGGACGACGACTCGGCGTTCTCCGCCCTGCACGACTTCATGCGCAGCGAATCCGAGCTGGGCGGCGTGCTCTGGCTGGATCCGAGCTCGCGCGGCGAGGGCCTCGATTGCCGCTACGCCTTCCGGCGCGGCAGCGCCGCTTTCCAGAGCGGCCGCCTGAAGACCGGCCGCCGGGAACTCCCCGCCGCGCTGCTGGTGGCCGGCCTGCGGCCCGAGCGCGCACCGCTCTTGCCGGAGGCTGCTCCGGCCCGCCCCGGCCTGGACCTGCTGCGCGGCTTCACCCGATCGCTGACCGAAGCCCCGCCGCCGCCCGAGCCCGCCTCCGCGCCCCGCGCCCCGCGCCTGCGCGAGCCGCGCTCCGGCCCTTCCGAAGCCCTGCTCCAGGAGCGCCGCGAGCGCCTGGCCGAAGACGCCCGGCAGCACGCCGAGCGCTTCGAGGAGTGGTCCGAGGAGTTCAGCTCCTCCTTCGAAGACTGGGCCGACGACTTCGATCAGCGCCTCGAAGACTGGCGCGAACGCTTCGAGGACCAGATCGATGAGCTCGGCCAGTCCCTCGAGTCCGCCTGCGACTCGTCCGGAAACCGCTGAGTCCCGAGGCCCGAACCGCGATCGCCGCTGCTCCTCCGCTCGGACTCGGCGTTCCGCAATCGTCCGTTGTGCTTCGAGCCGCGGGTGAGCCGAGCGCGACACCGGGCCGAGCGGATGATCGCGCGATTGGAATCGCAGATTCCTCCCTCTGGAGGCTCCAGGCCAAGGCGAGGACCAGACTCCGCGCCAGCCTTCCTGGAACCGCCGGCGGCAGACCGCGGCCATGCGGCAGGGTTCGACTACGGGAGCAGTCCCGGGCAGCGGAGAGAGCCGCGAGAGCACCGGGGGGGGGGCAGACCCGGAATGCGCATCGCGGCCAAGGGACTTTCGGAGGCGCACAGTCCCCCGCCTGACCCCCCGCCCCGGGTCCCGTCCCCCCGAGCAGGCCCCAGACCTTCCCTGGGGCGGTTCCAAGGGGCCCCCCATGCCTCCTCCGGCGCGAGCCGGCCGCCCGCAACTGGAGCTCGCCAGAGCAGAACCTGAGCATCTCGGGTAGCTTCCAAAGAAGTGGCTCCGCTCGGCCTCTTGCAACTCACTCGGCTCGCCATGCTCACCTCGCTCCTCCTTTCAGCCCTGCCCGCCGCCCTGCTCGCG
>ERZ1066133.137-NODE-137-length-40773-cov-8.183211_pt1 | contig 40773 bp, 30 predicted proteins | sample MGYA00382780_ERZ1066133 | MGnify/ENA primary metagenome ERZ1066133 (study PRJEB33369, sample SAMEA5778363) | biofilm metagenome | biome: Industrial cooling water; feature: Water cooling tower basin; material: Biofilm | place: United Arab Emirates | collected... | reverse complement strand
GCAGTGTGCGGGCGTTCAAATCAGGGCCCCTTCCTCAGCATTGTTCGCCGGTCGCGAGGATCGGGATTCTTCCCGCCCGGCGCCCCGTTGACGTGACGAGCCCGAAACGCGAGCGCCTCAGGTCGCATCCGCACGCAATCGGAGGCGCCCGCTCGCTGGCGGTCGGGGCTCGTTTCAAGGCTCGCCTCTGGTTTCCTCGGGGCCCTGAAGCCTGATAAAGTGGGGACAATGACCACCGCCATCCGCAACAACATCCTCGACGCCGTCGGCAACACCCCGCTTGTCAAGCTCAACAAGGTCGTTCCGCCCGGTTGCGCCACCGTCCTCGTCAAGTGCGAATACATGAATCCCACCGGCTCCATCAAGGACCGCATGGCGGTGCACATCCTCAATGAGAGCGAGAAGAAGGGCCTCATCAAGCCCGGTGCCACCATCGTTGAGAACACCAGCGGCAACACCGGTCAGGGCGTCGCCATGTGGGCCGCGGTCCGCGGCTACCGCTGCGTCTTCACCATGCCCGACAAGATGAGCCTTGAGAAGGTCAACATGCTCAAGGCCTTCGGCGCCGAAGTGGTCATCACGCCCACCGACGTCCCCGGCGAATCGCCCGAGCACTACGTCTCCACCGCCAAACGCATCGCCCGCGAGACGCCCGGGGCGTTCTACGTCAACCAGTACCACAACCAGCTCAACATCGATGCGCACGAGCTCTCGACCGGCCCCGAGATCTGGCGCCAGACCGAGGGCAAGGTGGACGCCGTCGTTGCCGGTGCCGGCACCGGCGGCACCGTCTCGGGCGTCGGGCGCTACTTCAAGAAGAACCACCCGCACGTCAAGATCGTCGGCGTCGATCCCATCGGCAGCGTGCACTATCACTACTACTACACCAAGACGATGCCCACGCCGCACGTCTACAAGGTCGAGGGCATCGGCGAGGACATCCTCTGCGACGCGATGGACTACAGCGTCGTCGATGAGTTCCACCAGACCAACGACAAGGAAGCCTTCACCATGGCCCGCCGCCTCGTCCGCGAGGAAGGCCTCTTCTGCGGCGGATCCTCCGGCTGCAACGTTCACATCGCCATCAAGGTCGCCAAGGCCCTCGGCCCCGGCAAGACCGTTGTCACGTTCCTGTGCGACTCGGCCACCCGCTACACGACGAAGTTCCTCAACGACGCCTGGATGAAGGACTACGGCTTCCTCGGCAGCGATCGCGACCTTGGCCTCGTCGAGGAGATCCTTGCCGGGCGTCAGGGCGCGATCATCACCGCCAACGAGCACGATTCCATCGCCACCGTCATCGGCCTCTTCAAGAAGCACGGCGTCTCACAGGTCCCGATCGTCGACGCCAAGGGCCACCCGCTCTCGATCGTCGCCGAAGTCGACGTCCTCCGCGGCCTGCAGGAAGGCAACGCCACAATGGACTCCGAGGCCAAGGCCGTCGCCCAGCGCATCGGCGGCCTGATCTACCCCAAGGCCCGCATCGAAGAGCTCTACCGCATCTTCGAGACCAACCAGGTCGCCATCGTCATCGACAACGACAAGATCGTCGGCGTCATCAGCCAGATCGACGTGATCGACTTCATGAGCAAGAAGGGGCGGTAATCGCCCATCAGCAGGAACCCTCCGCGCGAGCGGAGGGTCGTTTTCGCTTCCATCGCCGCGATGGTCGAGAGAACGCGGAGACGCGGAGGAAGCGGAGTCGCACGGAGGGAGAGAAGAGTTCAACTCGAAGGGCTCGAAGAACTCAAATGTGATCGATTCAACGCATGCTGAACCGAGTTGGCGACCGGGACAATGAACGTCACACCCAGGAGATGAGTAGACCAATCCACTCGGATTCCCGTCTTTGAGCCTGTCGAACCCTTTGTGTTGAACATGTCTTGAACCAAAGATTCCCTGCTCCGCAAATCTCCGCCACCTCCGCCCCTCCGCGTTCTCTCCCCAATCTGAGCCACCCATGCACGACACCCACCGCTTCGCCACCAACTGCATCCACGCCGGTCAATCGCCCGATCCGTCCACCGGCGCGATCATGACGCCGGTCTACTTCACCAGCACCTTCGTGCAGGCCTCGCCCGGCGTTTTCAAGGACGGCTACGACTACGCCCGCAGCAAAAACCCAACCCGCACCGCGCTCGAGGCCAATCTCGCCGCGCTCGAGGGCGGCACCCACGGCTTCGCCTTCTCCAGCGGCCTCGCCGCCATGGACTGCCTGCTCCACCTGCTCCGCGCCGGGGATCACGTCGTTCTCTCCGACGACGTCTACGGCGGCACCTTCCGCCAGCTCGACAAGGTCTTCCGCCACCTCAATCTCGCGACCACCCGCGTCGACATGACCAAGCTCGACGAGATCGCCAAGGCGATCCGCCCCGAGACTCGCCTCGTCTGGCTCGAGACCCCCAGCAATCCGATGTTGAAGGTGATCGACATCGCCGGCGTGCGGAAAGTCGTGGACGCCGCCAAGATCGGTCCGTCGCCCGCGGCCGACGCCACGCTCGGCCCGCTCGGCACGCCACTGGGCACGACCCTCGGCTGCCCGATGCTCGTCGTGGACAACACCTTCGCCTCGCCGTATCTGCAGAACCCGCTCGCCCACGGCGCGGATGTGGTCATGCACTCGTGTACCAAGTACATCGGCGGCCACAGCGACCTCGTCGCCGGCGCGATCGCGACCAAGACCGCGGCCCTGGCGGAGAAGATCGGCTACGCCCAGAACGCGGTGGGGGCCGTCCCCAGCGCGATGGACTGCTTCCTCATGCTCCGCAGCACCAAGACGCTGCACCTCCGCATGCAGCGCCACTGCGAGAACGCGATGAAGATCGCCCAGTGGCTCGAGAAGCACTCCAAGATCGAGAAGGTCATCTACCCCGGTCTCGCCAGCCACCCGCAGCACGAACTCGCCAAGAAGCAGATGCGGGCCTTCGGCGGCATGATCTCCTGCGTCGTGAAGGGCGGCCTCGAACCCTCGCGTAAGGTCCTCGAACGCACCAAGCTCTTCTCCCTCGCCGAATCCCTCGGCGGCGTCGAGAGCCTGATCGAGCACCCCGCCATCATGACCCACGCCAGCATCCCTCCCGCGGCCCGGGCCGCCCTAGGGATCGCCGACGGTCTGATCCGCCTCTCAGTCGGCTGCGAGGATGTCGAAGACCTCGTGGCGGACCTCGACGCCGCGCTCCAGTAAGCCGTCCGCAAGTCCTGACGCAGTCGTGTGTTGCAGGCGATGCCACCGACCTCCCGAACGCTTCTTTGCAGACTCTTAGCGCACCGAAGACCCCCTTGCCCACAGGGGGTCTTTACAGTTTTGTCGGTTCGATCCGGCAGCGGGTGGGAGCGGTTCGGGACTCGACAAGCGGCAGCGCACACAGGAGACGTGCATGAGCATCATCCAACGGGCGGCGTGGGTGTCGGCGGTCGGTGTTTCCATCGTGGTCGGCGGCGGTGCGGCAAACGCCGAGGCCAGTGAGGTCCGCCTCGGCGGCGCAGGCGCCACCTTCCCCGCTCCTCTCTACACCAAGTGGGTGGCCGAGTACGAGAAGGTCGCCCCCGGGGTCAGGATCGACTACCGCAGCATCGGCTCCGGCGGCGGCGTGAAGGCCATCACCGACAAGACCGTCGCGTTCGGCGCTTCCGACGCTCCTCTGACCAAGAGAGAGATCGAGGCCATGGGCGGCCCCGACAAGATCATCCAGATCCCCGCGGTCATCGGCGGCGTCGTCCCCGCCTACAACGTCCCCGGCCTCAGCCAGCCCCTGAACTTCAGCGGCGAAGTGCTTGCCGATATCTTCCTCGGCAAGATCAGCACCTGGGATGATCCGCGCCTGCAGGAACTCAACTCCGGCGTCTCGCTGCCCAAACTGGCCATCACGCCCGCGTTCCGAACCGATGGCAGCGGCACCACCCACGTCTTCAGCAGCTACCTCGCGACGCAGAGCCCGACCTTCAAGGGCGAAGTCGGCGCCGGCAAGCAGGTGAAGTGGCCGCTCGGGCAGGGCGGCAAGGGCAACGAAGGCGTCGCCGCGGTCATCCAGCAGACCGCCGGCTCGATCGGCTACATCGAACAGAACTACGCCGTCGCAAACAAGATCGCGTACGGCGCGGTGCGCAACAAGTCGGGCAAGTTCGTTCTCGCGACCCCCGAAACCATGTCGGTGGCCGGCGAGGGTGCCGCGACGACGCTGCAAGGCACCGTCCTCCGCGCCGACATCTGGGATCAGCCCGGCGACAGCACCTATCCCATCAGCGCATTCACATACATCATCCTCTACAAGGATCTCGTCAATCTCAAGACCGAGTCCGAAGCCAAAGCGCTCGTCAACTTCCTCAACTGGGCGACCGGCGATGGCCAGAAGTTCGCGAACCAGATGGACTACGCACCGCTCTCCAGCGGCGTGAAGAAGGCCGTCGATGCCGCGCTGTCCACACTCACGCACAACGGCAAGCCCGTCAAGTGATCTGACTCGCAGGAGCCCCGACAGTCGGCCATCGGATGACGACCGACGCCAGAGCCATCCCCTCTGCTCCCTTCTCGCCCAACGCGAGCGGGGGACGCGCGGACTCGCTCCGCCGATCGTTCCGTTTCGGTGACGCCATGCTCGGGTTGGTCTGCCGCGGCAGCGCGGCGGTCATCGCGATCATGCTCGGCGCGCTGGTGCTCGTCCTCCTCACCTCGGCCATGCCCGCGATCAAGGAGTTCGGATTCGGCTTCCTCGTCTCCAGCGAGTGGCGCGTCAACGAGCTCGAGCGTCCGCTCAAGGATGCAGCCGGCAACGTGGTCGTGGAAGACGGCGAGATCGTCATGGAGACGATCAAGCCCGCCTTCGGCGCCCTGCCCGTGATCTACGGAACCGCCGTGAGCTCCCTGATCGCCCTCCTGATCGCCGTGCCGCTGAGCTTTGGTGCGGCACTCTTCCTCGTCCGTGTCGCGCCGACGCTGCGCATGGCCGGACCCTTGTCGTTCCTCATCGAATTCCTCGCCGCCATTCCCAGTCTGGCCTACGGCATCTGGGGCCTCTTCGTGCTGGCGCCATTCCTGCAGACCCACGTCGGCCCCGCCGTGAAGTCCGCCCTGGAAAACGTGCCGGGTCTGCGCTGGATGTTCTACGAATCCGTCACCATTGCCGGCACGGTCGTGGAGCGTCCCATCCCCATCACCGGACGCGACATGTTCTGCGGCAGCCTCGTGCTCGCGATCATGATCCTCCCGATCGTCACCAGCGTGAGCCGCGACGTCCTCAAGGCCGTGCCCCGGACGCAGATCGAGGGCACGCTCGCACTCGGGGCGACGTGGTGGCAGAGCTGCGTCGCCATGCTCCGCTACGGCCGCAGCGGACTTTTCGGCGCCGTGATGCTCGGGCTCGCCCGTGCCGCCGGGGAGACGATGGCCATCACCATGGTGATCGGCAACAACAACCAGATCAACCCCAGCCCCTTCGCGCCCGCTCAGACGATGGCCAGCCTGCTCGCCAACGAGTTCGCCGAGGCGAGCGAGGGCCTGCACCAGGCGTCGCTGCTGTACGTCGCGCTGGTTCTGCTGGTCATGTCCCTGCTCTTCAACATCATCGCCAGACGCCTCGTCGTCGGAAAGGCATCGCCCGCGGGGCACTAGCCCGGCGTCACCCATGGCCAGCGCACGCTTCGAGACCCGACGGCTGACCAGCGACGCGATGTTCGTCGTCTGTGCCGCCTGCACGCTGCTGATCGTCACGCTGCTGCTGCTGGTTTCGGGCTACCTCGTCTGGATCGGCATCGGATCGATCGACCTGTCCTTCTTCCGTGACGTGCCGACCGGCGACGTCGCCACGCCCGGCGGCATGCGCCACGCGATCGAGGGAACCGTGATCCTCCTCGCCCTCGCCGCGGCCGTCGGTGTGCCGCTCGGCGTCGCGGCCGGGGTGTATCTCTCGGAGTACAGCCACGAGTGGTTCTTCGCCGGGCCGCTGCGCTTCATCGCCGACGTCCTGACCGGCGTCCCCAGCATCGTCGTCGGCATCCTCGGCTACGAGCTCTTCGTCGTGCCCGTCTCACGCTGGACCAGCAACTCGGTGTCATTCAGCGGCTACGCCGGCGCCGCAGCGCTCGCGTTCATCATGATCCCCATTGTGGCCCGCACCACCGAGGAGATGCTGCGCCTGGTTCCCAAGACCTATCGCGAGGGCTCCCTCGCGCTGGGTGCGAGCAAGGCGCAGACCGTGCTGCGTGTTGTGCTCCCAAGCGCGTTCGGCAGCATCTCCACCGGCATCATGCTCGCGCTGGCCCGCGTCGCCGGCGAAACCGCGCCGCTCCTCTTCACCGCGCTGGGCAGCCGATTGCTCACCCGCGACCCCAGCGAGCCGTTCCCCTCGCTCACACTGCAGATCTACACCTACGCCACCGGCCCCTATCCCGAGCAGAAGAAGCTCGCGTGGGCCGGCATCCTCGTGCTGCTCGCTCTTCTGTTCGCTGTCAACCTGCTCATCCGCGTCGTCGCCGCCCGACACGCCGCCACCCGACTCGGCAAAGTCTGATCATTTCCTGAATACCTTCTGAATCTTCATCAAGCTAGACCCCCGTTCCGCCCGCAAGAGACCAACGATGCCAGCGACGATGACCCAGCCCCGCCCTGATATCGCCCTGCGAGCGCCGGCCGCCGTTCCACGCGGCGGGCCAGCGTCGGCGTATCCGATCATCGACGCCATCAAGCGCGGCGACACTCCCACGCCCCGCATCCACGACTCCGTCCACGCCGAGTCCGCGATCCTCACCGTCAACAACTTCGAGCTCTGGTACGGTCAGTCCAAGGCCCTCCACGGCATCACCATGCCGATCGCCAAGGACAAGGTCACCGCCCTCATCGGCCCCAGCGGCTGCGGCAAATCCACCCTCCTCCGCAGCGTCAACCGCCTCAACGACCTCATCGAGGGCGTCCGCGTCCAGGGCTCCATCGACCTCCACGGCACCAGCGTCTACGCCCGCGGCGTCGACGTCATCGACCTCCGCAAACGCCTCGGCATGGTCTTCCAGAAGCCCAACCCGTTCCCGATGTCCATCTTCGAGAACGTGGTCTACGCCCTGCGCATCTCGGGCGAACGCAACAAGAAAGCCCTCGCCGACGCCTGCGAGAAAGCCCTCCGCCAGGCCGCCCTGTGGGACGAGGTCAAGGACCGCCTCAAGGCCTCCGCCATGGGACTCTCCGGCGGCCAGCAGCAGCGCCTCTGCATCGCCCGCGCCATCGTCTCCGAGCCCGAGGTCCTGCTGCTCGACGAGCCCTGCTCCGCGCTCGATCCGATCGCGACGCTCCGCATCGAGGAACTCATCCACGAGATCAGCAGCCGCTACACGGTCCTCATCGTGACGCACAACATGCAGCAGGCCGCCCGCGTGAGCGACTACACCGCGTTCATGTACCTGGGTCGCCTGGTGGAGTACGGTCGCACCGCCGATATCTTCCAGGTCCCGCAGCTCCGCGAGACCGAGGACTACGTCACCGGCCGCTTCGGCTGATCGCCCCCGCCCCCGACCCCGACCCCCGTCTCACCCGATGATCTTCCGCCGCTGGCTCACGTAGTCCCACAGCACAAAGCGATCGATGTCGCTCCCGCCCGTGAAGAACACGCGTCCCTTGGTGGTCTCGGCGATCCGCTGCGCGAACTGAATGTCCTCGCGCGACTGCGACCAGCTCGGCAGCAGGAAGATGTTGATCGTGATCCCCTCACGCTGACACGCCCGCGCCTCGCGCATCGTCGCTTCTTCGGTGCGCGGATCCGGCGGGTAAAGCATGTAGAGCATCTCGTTCTCGAAGTGCGCCGTCGGCAGGCCGTCGGTAATCAGCAGGATCTGTCGATTGGGCGTGTCCTGAGCACTCAAGAACCGCCGCGACAACTGCAGGGACCGCTGGATGTTCGTGAAGTACTGCGGCACCCGCGATTCCGACACGTTCGGATCACTCATGTCCGCCCGCAGCCGCACCACCGGCGTGTGGATCGACACCATCTTGGGCATGAGCGCCGCGAGCTCGCTCGGATGCCTCGGCTTGGCAAACGTGTACATCTCGATGCACTGCAGGTAATCGCCCGGGTACTCCGAGCGGATCAGGGCGTCGAACGCGAGGGCCATCCGCTTCACATGGACGTATTGCCCGCCGTACCGCATCGAGCCCGACATGTCCATCAGGACGCACGTCGCGCACTTGGGGCTGTTGCGGGTCTTGTGGATCACCATGTCCTCGGACCGCATCCGCACGCCCGGGCCCGAGCGTGCCTCCCAGCCGCGAGCCGCACGCAGCATCGCGTTCACAAACGACTGCGGCACATCCATGTTCGCAACCGAGTCGCCGAACTCGTACTGCTTCGTCGCCGCCAGCTCCACCACGCCCTCGCCCGCGATCGGGCCGACGTGCCGCCCCGACCGCGCCGCCTGCAGGTCGCTGAAGATCTCCTGCAGCACCTTGCCCTGGAACAGCTTCATCGCCTGCGGCGTCAGCCGCAGCCCCTGCCGCGATCGCTCGATGCCCTGCCGCTCCATCTCCGCCCGCAGATACTCCTCGATCTGCCGCTGCATCTCGTTGATGTTCTCAATCGCCCCGTCCTCGGCGAACGCCGACAACGCGTCCAGATCGATGATCGCCAGCTTCGCCGTCTTCATCGCCTCGCGGAGCTGGGCGAGCAGTTCGTCGATGGTCTCCAGCTCGTCCTTGATGTCGATCGCTTCCGGCACCGACATCGGCTCACGCCCGGTGAAGGCGTATCGCCCCGAGAGCTGTTCGATCTGGTACTTGTCCGCCAGCGACCCAATCACGCCCATCAGGTCGCCCGCAAACGCCGACGTGTCGTCCTTCTGGGCCTCATACAACCGCTCCAACTCGCGGATCTGCTCGCTCTTTGCGGCCCGCTCGAAGTCGCCGCGGAACTGCTTCGGAGCCTGCGTTTGCCGAACCGACTCGCGGTACGCCTCCGCCGCCGCCTTCCGCGACGGCTCGACGTCGTACCGCTCCAGGATCTCCTTCTCGCGTTCCTCCAGCATCGCGATCAGGCTGCCCAGGCTCGGCCCCAGCGACGGGAACATCGAGGGATCCAGATGAATCGCCTCAGCCAGTTCCTCGGGCGTCAGATCGCGCAGGCTGCCGTACGCCAGCATGTGCTCCATCGCCGCCGAAGCCAGATCCGGCGGCGGAGCCGTCGGCGACGGGAAGTTCTTGGGGTCGTACTGCTGATACGAATGGATAATCCCGCCGGGCAACGTCGGGTCGCGATCCTCGGACTTGTTCCGATCCGTCGTCACTGCGCAAGCCCCTCTCGCCGCTCAGTTCGAGTCACCGTTCGTCGCTTCCCCACTCCGTCTCTTCGTCTCTTCGTCTCTCCGTCTCTTCCCCCTACACCTCATACTCCATCCGACCGTGTCGCTGGGAGCGGCTGATCTTGTCCGCCGCGTACATGCCCGCCAGCACGAACTCCACGCACGACGCCCGTACCGCGGGTTCCGTCGACGAGTTGATCTCAAACGCCTTGTCCCACGCCGGCGGCACGCGCTTCAGCAGCGTCTCGTACGCCGAACTGGGCAGCATGTCGCCCACCTCGATCTTGACGCCCTTGGCGAAGATCTCCGCGATCTCGCCCATCCCGTGCTCGGTGGCGTACTCGTCGAAGACGGTCTTGATCGCCGCGGCACAGATTGCGTCCAGCACCTGCTTCTCGTTCATCTGATGGCTGCCCATCATGTCGAGCTCAAGCTTCCCCGCCGCGCTGGCGTGGAAGTGTGCCAGATCGCTGATCCGCGGCACCGCCGGCTTCTCTCCCAGCCGAATCGCCCGCCGCCGCGCCGATGCCACCATCGTGCGGTAGTTCGCGATCGAGAAACGGGCCGACACGCCAGAGGCGTGGTCAATGAACTTGCTCCGCCGCGCCTCGATCGAGATCTGCTCGACCACTTCCTTCATGAACCGCGGCACCACCACCGGGAACTCGCCGCCCAGATCCAGCCCCGACGCCAGCACCTCCTGCTCGGTGATCTCGATACCCACATCGCGCTGCTTGGGATAGTGCGTCTGGATCGTGCTGCCGATGCGATCCTTCAACTGCGGGATCACCTTGCCCGAGCGGTTGTACGTGCTGGGGTTGGCCGAGAAGAGCACCACGATGTCAAGATCAAAGCGGATCGGATGCCCGCGGATCTGGACGTCGCGTTCCTCAAGAATGTTGAACAGCCCGACCTGCACCAGATCATCGAGGTCCGGCAGTTCGTTCATCGCGAAGATGCCCCGGTGCAGCCGCGGGATCAGCCCGAAGTGCAGCGACTCCTCCGCCGACATGCTCACGCCGCCCGCGAGCCGTCCCGGATCGATCTCGCCGATCACATCCGCGAACTTGGTCCCCGGCGCCAGCCGCTCCGCGTACCGATCCTCGCGTGCCCACCACGCGATCGGTGCATCCTCGCCATACTCGGCAAGGAACGCCTTGCCCACGCTCGTGATCGGGTTCGTCGGGTCCTCGTGCACCGGGCACCCGCCGCGGTACGAGCCCGGGATATCCAAGTACGGCAGCGCCGGATCCAGGAACCGCACCAAGGCCCGCATCAGCCGGCTCTTGGCCTGTCCCTTCTCGCCGAGAAACAGCATGTCGTGCCCAGCCAGAATCGCGTGCACAACTTCCGGGATCACCGTGTCGTCGTAACCGCTGATGCCGGGGAAGAGCGTCTCGCCCTTCTGCAGCGCCTTCGTCAGGTTCTCACGCAGCTCCGCCTTGACGCTGCGGCTCGTCCAGCCCGACGCCCGCAGCTCGCGCAGCGTCCGCGCTCGTCCGGAATGGCCCTTGGTCGCATGTTCAATCTGGCTCGCCGCGGTTGTCATGTCGTCGATTCTCCTCCCGATCTGCTCCCAAACACATCGCTCCCGGACGATCGTTGGATGCGATCAAAACGGGAGCGATGCGGGATCGGAAGCGTCTGGGTGTCGGAGGGGCTGAATTGGGCCCTTTACTCAACATTCAACTGCGATAGATACTTGGTCAAATCTTCCTGAGCCTTCCGCAGCTTCTCCGTCAGCTCGATGTTCTCCGCTCCGATCTTCTCCCCCTGCGTCTCCTGCTCGCCCAGCTTCTTCATGTAGCGGGCGTACAGGTCGCTGTTGCGGTCGATCGAGCCCATGTTCTTCCGCGTCCGGTCCTGATCGTCCACGATCCGCTTCCACTCCGCGTCCAGTTCGGCCTTGCGGCGTTCCAGCGTCCGGATCTCGCCCCGCCGCTTGCCTACTTCACGGAACGCATCGAGCGCCGCCTGCGACAGCTTGCCGTTCTGCTGCCACGCCAGCACCTCGCGCTCGTCAAAGTTGTCGAACGCGATCGTGGTGACGCCCTCGGTCTCCTGTGTCACGACGAAATCCGTCCGCTCGCCGGGCTTGATCTCTTTCTCGAAGCGGTACAGCGTCGCCGTCTCGCTCACCGGATTCAGGTCTTTCGCCAGCTTGTACGCCCCGAGCTTGGGGTGCTCGATGATGAGCAGCCGCTCGGTCTTCTCGTTCTTGTTGCGCAGCTTGTACGTCGTCGTCTGCACCGCGTTGGTCCGCTGCTCGAAGACGCCGTTCACGATCCGCACCTTGCGCACCGTGCTGCTGCCGCTCTCTTCACTGACCACCACGACATCCAGATCCGTCGCGTAACTCAAGAGCCGCGTGTCCCCCGGCCCGATCTGCTCGATCATCGAGTCACCCGCGTACACCCCCTCGTCGTAAACCGCGATCGGCCCCGGCAGAAGCTGCACGTCCGTCGAGTTCGTCAGCTCCATGCCCCGCATCGGGTACCGCGTCTGACCCGTGTTGCCGGGCGACAGAATGCTCACCCGTCGCGTCTTGATGTCGGCGCCGACGATCGGGATCATCGCCGACGACTGCCGCGCGATGGTGGTGGGGGTGGAAACGTCGTAGTGGAAGACCTCGCCGGAGACCGCGCCGGTCGCAGCGCTCACGACACCGCCCGCAAGATTGACAGACTCATCGCTGAAGTGCAGCTGTGTCCGCGGCGCCGAGAACCCATCCGCCGCGGCAGCGGGCGCGGCCGCCGGCAACGTCCTTTCCGCCTCGCGTTTGGCATCGACACTCTGCCCGCGATTCGCCGTGGTCATCCGCCGCGCGATCTGGTTCATCGCCTGCATGCCACTCCCGTCCTTCGCCTCAATCGCTTCCGCATACACCCGCGGCGCCATCCCTCCGACCGACGGCACCGCCACCCACGGCCTTTGCGCAAACAGCGGCTCCTGCAGGTCCATCGAGAAACTCACCGGCCGCCCCGAAACCAGCGACAGCCGCACGTCCGTCCAATCGTCGTCCGTCGTGTTCTCCACGATCGCCCAGCCGCTCAGCTTGGTCGGCTTCTCGTTGCTCAGGAGCACCCGGTACGACGCCTTCCACACCGGCGCCTCGTGCGTGTAGATCACCGCCACCTCGCGCTCGCCGCTGCCACCAAAGCCGACATCCACACTCCGCGTCCGTTCCTCCCGCTGCGTCGCGATCGCCGTCAGCGCCTTCGTCAGTTCCTCCTGCAACCCGGCATCCACGAGCTCCACCGACCGCGCCTCGTGCAGGCTGACCGACCGAATCCCCTTCGCCGTCACCACATTCAGATACGGCACGCTCACCGTCTTCTGCGCATTCCCAACCGCCTGCTCCCGCACCTCGCTGCCCAGGATCGTGCCGTTGATCAGTCCTTCCGGCAGTCCAACGCGCACCTCCGCACCCCGCAGCCGCCCCAACAGCGTCGCCATGCTCGGCTCATCGCCCAGGTTGATCCCAAAGCTCTCCAGCCGCCTCGACAGCGGCATGCTCGATCCGTACGACACGCCTCGCACCTGTCCGCGGCCGGACAGATCCACCGCCACCAGACTCTTCAAGACGTCGTTCACCTGCGCGTTGTCGAACTTCAGCTTCACATCCGCATCACCCGACACCGGCCCACGCCGTTCGAATGACGCCACGCCGCTGCGGTATAGCGTGATCCGTGTCACCGGAAGCGACTGATCCGCCGCCCGCTCGGCCCGATTCTCGATCGCCTCTGCCGCCGCTGCGTGTCGAACCGCCACCATCGAGCAGCACAATCCCGCGGCCAGGGTCAATGCCAGTCCGAGTCCGAGCGTCCTCATATCTGTTCTCCAAGGGGTCCCCACGGCGACGCCTCTCGCAGCGTGCCGTCCCGCGAGCATACAGCGCGCCGGCTGCACGCCGCGTTCACGCTTTTTCATCATCGATCTGCGTCCGACACGCAGCTTCGGCCGATCCGTATAGTCGATCCTCTGTCGCAGAATCCGCCGCATGACCACGCTCCCGATCCTCAACTTCCCGTCGCCTTCCAAGGTCAACCCCACCGACGCTCAAGCGTTCGGGCGCGAGCTCGCCAACGCCGTCGAGGGCGAGGTCCGCTTCGGCCTTCATGACCGCATGCTCTACGCGACCGATGCCTCGCTCTACCAGGTCGAGCCCATCGGCGTTTTCATCCCCGCCTCCATCGAAGACGCCGTCCGCGGCGTGCGCTTCGCGCTCCAGCGCGTTGTCCCAATCCTCCCCCGCGGCGGCGGAACGTCCCTCGCCGGTCAGTGCACCAACCACGCCGTCGTTGTCGATTTCTCCAACCGCTGCACCCGCATCCTCGAAGTCGATGCCCCCGGTCGCACCTGCCGCGTCGAGCCCGGCATCACCGTCGACGACCTCGGCGACGCCCTCGCACCGACGGGCCTCTTCTTCGCCCCCGACCCCGCCACCGCGCGTCACGCCAACATCGGCGGCTGCATCGGCAACAACGCCGCCGGCTCCCGCTCCATCCTCTACGGCCGCACCAGCGAGAACGTCCTCGGCGTCGACGCCCTTCTCGCCGACGGCTTCGTCGCTCGCCTCGAGAAGGGCGCCGCCTCGCGCCACGAACGCGTCGGTCAACTCACCCGCCAGGTCGTCGATGTTGTCCGCCGCCACGAGCGACTCATCCGCGAGCGCTTCCCCAAGACCGTCCGCCGCAACGCCGGCTACGGCCTTGACATGGTGCTAAAGGCTCTCGATGCCGGCAATGGCGATCTCGACGCCGTCAACCTCGCCCACCTGCTCTGCGGCAGCGAAGGCACCCTCGCCGTCACGCTCGGCGCTCACCTGACCTTGCATCCGCGCCCGAAGTTCAAAGGCCTTGCCACCCTCGGCTTCAACACCCTCGACGCCGCCATCGAGAGCGTGATCCCGATCCTCACCACCAAGCCCTCCGCCGTCGAACTCCTCGACGACACCGTCATCGACCTCGCCAAGGCCAACACCGAATACCGCCGCTACGTCGATCTCATGCCCGCCCCGCCCAGCGGCGAGCTCAAGGCCGTTCTCTACGTCGAGTACTACGGCGAATCGCTCGACGATGTGAAGCAGAAGTTCGAAGCCCTGAAGCGTCTCGTCCCCGGCGCGTCGATGCACGGCCACACCGACGCCGGTTCCATCGCCAACGCCTGGAAGCTCCGCAAAGCCGGCGAGCCCCTGCTCCACGGCATCCCCGGCGACCGCAAGCCCATCACCTTTGTCGAAGACAACGCGGTCCCGGTCGAGAACCTCGTCGAGTTCGTCCGCCGCTTCCGCGACATCGTCACCCGCCACGGCACCCGCGCCGCCTACTGGGCCCACGCCTCCGTCGGCGTGCTCCACGTCCGGCCGCTGATCGACATCCACGACGACGAAGACCGCAAGCGCATGCAGTCCATCGCGGTCGAAGTCGCTGACCTCGCCAAGAGCCTCGGCGGCGTGATGTCCGGCGAACACGGCGACGGCCGCGTCCGCGGCCCGCTCCTCGAGCGCTTCTACGGCCCCGAGCTCATGGGCGCGATGCGCGAGATCAAGGCCATCTTTGACCCCCGCAACCTGCTCAACCCCGGCAACATCGTCGAGCCCCGCCCGATCGAGTCGATCGCGCAGAACCTCCGTATCGAGCCCGAAGGCCGCAAGGCCATCATCCCCGACGTGCCCACGTACTTCGACTACGCCGATCAGCACGGCTTCTCCGGCGCGGTCGAGATGTGCAACGGCTCCGGCGTCTGCCGCAAGAAGAGCGGCGGCACGATGTGCCCGTCCTACATGGGCACGCTTGACGAGCGACACAGCACGCGAGGTCGTGGCAACGCGTTGCGGCTGGCGATTACGGGGCAGCTCAGTGGAGCAGTGGGGGAGTGGGGCAGTGGGGCAGCCGATGGCGGCGGACCTGCGTGGGATGATGCGGAGACCATCAAGACCCTTGACCTGTGCCTCTCTTGCAAAGCCTGCAAGACCGAGTGCCCCAGCAACGTCGACATCGCCCGCCTCAAGGCCGAGTACACCGCCCAGCGCTACCGCCAGCAAGGCGGCCCACCCCTGAAGGCCTGGCTTCTCGCCAACTTCCGCCCCCTCGGCCGCCTCGGCTCGCTCACCGCCCCAATCGCCAACTGGATGAACGAGTCGCCCCTCGGCCGCTTCGTGATCAACAACGTGATGGGCTTCCACCCCAAACGCACGCTGCCGCCGTTCTCCCGCAGCCTCAAGTCCTACTTCCGCCGCGATCGCGCCAGTGGCACCGGCCCACGCGATACCAGTGGGACCGGCCTCCGGCCGGTCAACGAGTCTCCCAATCGCGCCGCTCCCAAGGTCGCCCTCTTCGGCGACTGCTTCACCATGTACCTCGACTCCGGCATCGGCGCCGCCGCCAAGCGCGTCTACGAATCACTCGGCTACGAGGTCATCCTCGCCGACGCCGGCTGCTGCGGCCGCACCTTCATCTCCACCGGCCTGCTCGAACAAGCCATCGACGAGATCGACCCGGTCATCGAGCGACTGCGTCCGCTCGCCGAAGATCCGAACATCGCCGCGATCCTCGTGATCGAGCCGTCGTGTGCCTCCGCGATCAAGGACGATTGGCTGCAGCTCAAGCTCGCCGCGCCGCTCGCCCTCCGCCAGAAGATCGCGGCCAAGACCTTCCTCGCCGAAGAGTTCCTCGCCAAGAACGCGGCCTCTCATCCGAAGCAAGACGTCCTCGCCGCAGCCAAGTCCCGCGCCGCCGCCGCGAGCGAGCCCATCCTGCTCCACGGCCACTGCCATCAGAAAGCCCTCTGGGGTGCTGAGACGAGTGCCGCCGCTCTCAAGCTCTTCGCCGGCGCCCGTGTCAAGACCCTCGACACCGGCTGCTGCGGCATGGCCGGATCCTTCGGCTACTCCAAGGACAAGTACGACCTCTCCATGAAGATCGCCGAGCTCACCCTCGCCCCGGCCGTCCGTCAGGCCCGATCGACCAACCCAGCAACCGGCGTCTGCGCCCCCGGCACCTCCTGCCGCCACCAGATTCACGACGCCACCGGCGAGCGTGCCGTGCACCCCATCGAGCAGATCGACGCCTGGATGCACGGGTAACCCGTGACGCACCGGCCTCGTCGTTTGTGATACCATTAGGCACCACTCACCCGCGCGTTGGTGTCACCACGCGGGCGAGCACTTCAGGGGATTCTTCATGAAAGCGTGTTGCAAAACGGTCGGTCTCTTCGGTGTTGCTTCGCTGGCTCTGGCCGGCGTGATGACGGTCGGCCTCATGTCCGGTGCCGCCGAGGCTCCCAAGAAGCAGTTCAAGATCGGCGTCATCGCCAAGAGCCAGTCCAACCCCGTCTTCCAGGCCGCCCGCACCGGCGCCGAGGACGCCGGCAAGGAGCTCTCCGCCAAGCTCGGCATCGACGTCAAGGTCGAGTGGCGCACCCCCGTTAACGAGGACGCCCAGCTCCAGGCCCAGTACATCGAGCAGATGGCCAGCCAGGGCGTGGACGGCATCGCCATCTCCGCCAGCGACGCCAACGTCCTCACCGCCGCCGCCAACAGCGCCATCGACCGCGGCGTCACCCTGATGACCTTCGACAGCGACATCCCCAACAGCAAGCGCATGGCCTACTACGGCATCAACGACGAAGAAGCCGGCAAGGCCGTCATGACCCAGCTCGCCAAGGCCATGGGCGGCAAGGGCGGCAAGATCGCCATCCTCTCCGGCAACCAGAACGCCACCAACCTCAACGCCCGCATCAAGGGCGTCAAGGCCGAGCTCGAAGCCCTCAAGGACAAGGGCTTCACGCTCAAGGAGGTTTACTACACCAAGGAGACCGCCAGCGACGCCGCCGCGATGGTCCAGCAGGTCCAGACCGCCAACCCCGATATCGCCGGCTGGGCCATGGTCGGCGGCTGGCCGCTCTTCACCCAGAATGCCCTCGACGGCGTCTACGACAAGGCCAAGATCGTCTCCGTCGATCACCTCCCCGAGCAGCTCAACTACGTGAAGTCCGGCCAGGTCGCGGCCCTCATCGGCCAGGACTGCTACGGCTGGGGCTACCGCTCCGTCGAGATGCTGGTCGAGAAGCTCAACACCGGCAAGAGCCCCGAGAAGGTCATCAACAACTTCCCCCTCGCCGTCGTCACCAAGGACAACGTCAGCGAGTACGAGGGCCTGTGGAACAAGTGGCTGAAGAAGAAGTAAGCCGCACGCCGCATGCAGGACCAACGGGCGGAGCCGAAAGGCTCCGCCTTTTCTTTGCGCTCCGCGAGTCGCCCGGTCACCGTGGCGCCAGCTCCGCCCGCAGCATCGCGTCGATCGTCTGCCGCTCGCGGATCACACTCGCCCGGTCACCCTCCACCAGAACCTCCGCCGGCAGCGGCTGGTCGTTGTAATTGCTCGCCATCGACATGCCGTACGCCCCCGCCGAAAACACGCAGAGCACCGATCCCGGATCCACCCGAGGCAGCTTCCGCGCCTGCGCCAGAAAATCCCCCGACTCGCAGATCGGGCCCACCACATCCACCGGGTTCAGCCCCGGCATGCTCATCTCGCTCCGGCGCTCCGTCGGCGTCAGCTCCGCCGCCACCCGCGCCGGCCAGATGAAGTGAAACGCCTCGTACAGCGCCGGCCGGATCAAGGCGTTCATCCCCGCATCGCAGATCACAAAGTGCTTCCCGCCGTTGTGCTTCGTGTACCGCACCCGTGTCAGCAGCACGCCCGCGTTCGCCACGATCGTCCGCCCCGGCTCCATCACGATCTGCACGCCCCGCTCCACCAGAGGCATCAGCAGCGGCACGATCGCCGCCGCGTACGTGTCGTACGGGGGCGTCTTGCCCGTCTCATAGTCCGCGGCGAAACCGCCCCCGATATCCACCGATCGCACCGCATGCCCCCGCGCCCGCAGCTCGTGCTCCAGCACCAGCAGCTTCCGGATCGCAGCCACATACGGCTCGGTCGTGTAGATCGGCGAGCCCAGATGCACGTGCAGCCCATCCAGTACAAGATGACGCGCCGTCCGCGAGTGGGCGCCAAACCGATCGAACAGCGCAATCGCCCGGTCGATCGTCACGCCGAACTTGTTGTCCGCCTTTCCGGTCGTCGTGTACGCATGCGTGTACGCATCCACGTCCGGGTTGATCCGAAGCGCCGCCCGCGCCGGCACGCCGAGCTCCTCGGCCACCCGCGCGATCACTTCCAGTTCCTGCTCGCTCTCAACGTTGAAGCACGACACCGCCCCGCGCCGCGCCATCCGCTCCGAAAACGCGGCGTCGGCTCCGTCAGCACCGCTCCAGTTCCGCATCGGCGAGTGCGCCGGCGACAGCGCCGCCCGGATCTCATCCTCACCCTTGCCCACACCCGCAAACACGATCCGATCCATCCCCACACCCGCGACAAACGCACGCTCCAGCTCCCCCAGCGACACCACGTCCATCCCGCACCCAAGGCTGGACAGCAGTCGCAGAAGATGCAGATTCCCGTTCGCCTTCACCGCGTAGCAGATCTTCGGCGAAAGCGCCGCAAACGCCGTCCGCAGCCGCGTCACATGCTCGCGGATCGTCGCCCCCGAATACACATACAGCGGCGTCCCGAACCGATCCGCCAACGCGGTCGCGCTCACGCCCTCACAAACCAGCTCGCCATTCTGATACCGAAAGTAATCCACCCACGATCATTGCACCGTTTGGGCGTGTCTGATAACGCCCCGCGCGTCGCACCACGTCCCATAGTCACTTCCGTCTGTGCCGTCTGTCCCGACCGATTCGTCGCCTTGCGCGTCCTTTCCCCAACCCGCATAGCACGACCCTCAAGTCTCGTGCATGTTTGATCCGGCGGTCGCGTGCCGCTCGCACACATCCGGAGACTCGACCATGCTCGTCGCCACCATCGTTCCCGCCCTCCTCATGTCCTGCGGCCTGGCCGCCAGCCCCGACCCCTACATGCCCGCGTGCAAGCTCACGCCCACGCCGCGGCTCATCTCGCCCGCCACCAGCAACCGCTTCCTCGCCACCAGCCGCCCCTTCACCGGCGGCGTCGACGACACCCGTCGCCCCGGCTTCGGCGGCCGCGAGTGGTCCGGCGATGGCCAGGTCGGCGGCCGCGTCCCCGATGCGACCAACGCCGCCACCGACCCCGGCCCCGCCGCATACGGCGCCGCCGAGAACGACGACACGATGATCCATGTCCGCCTCAGCAGCGGCTACACCGTCGCGATCTCGCCCTGGCAGGCGATCGATCAGCGTGAGGTCTCCATCCTCCGCCTCGACGCCGCCACGCGCGACTGGTTCCGCGAGCACGGCACCAAGAACAACCGTGTCTGGACCGAACTCGAATCGGGCCGCCAGGCCTGGCTCCGCGAACGCGGCTACACCTACAGCGTCCGCACCTTCAGCGGCAGCGGCGCCGCCGACGAACAGGCTCGCATCGACGTCAGCGACATCAAGCCCGTTATGACCATCGATCGCCCGACCGACGAGCCCAAGTTCCGCAAGAAGATGCAGGTCCGGACGCCCTCATCCAGCAACGACCGCCAGCTCGCCGCGATCGGGCAGACCCTGATCCAAAGCGGCGCCCGCGTCTCTCTTCCGCCCGTCGCCGATGCCAACGCCGTCAAGCAAAGCCTTGCCCGCGCCGAAGGCAACACCGCCAAGACAGCCCAGGTTCCACAATCGAATCAGCAGGTGCCCAAGCCGACCGCCAATCAGGAGCGTGGCGATGAGAAGGCGTCGAAAGTCGCGGCCCGATAGCGGCCGGACCCACATCCGAACCGATCGCCGCTTCTCCGATCCGTTGTCCGCCGGTGGGTCGGCGTGTGGGAGCGGGGGTGGGGTCCTCGGTGGGGGTGGGGTGGTTGGAGGCCATGGGAGCGCTCGGCATCGGCGGCGAGTACAGTCGCCCCGGTGAACGAGCGTCTTCCATTCGATCCCGACAAGATGGCCGCTCCGCGCCGAGCGGTCGCCCCGACGCCCGACGCTGCGCCCTGGTCCGTCTCCCGCCTCGCCGGTGAGATCGATACCACCCTCCGCCGCGGCGTCCCCGCGCCGGTCCGCGTCATAGGCGAAGTCAGCGGCTTCCGCGATCGCACCCACTGGTACTTCGACCTCAAGGACGAGGGCGCCGTCGTCAACTGCGTCCTCTTCGCCAACATCGCCCGCAAAATCAACCCGCCCCCGCGCGACGGCGAGCAGGTCGTCGTCAAGGGACGCATCGAGTTCTACACCAAGGGCGGCAAGGTCTCCTTCATCCTCGAATCCCTCGACCGCGCCGGCGAAGGCCCGCTCGACCGCGCCTTCCGCGAGCTCTGCGCCACGCTCAAGGCCGAGGGCTACTTCGCGGTCGAACGCAAGAAGCCCCTGCCGCGCTTCCCGCGCCGCATCGCCGTCATCACCAGCCGCTCCGCCGCCGCCCTCCAGGACGTCATCGACACCGCTCGTCGCCGCTGCCCCGCCGTCGGTCTCGTACTCGTCGATGTCCCGGTGCAGGGCGACGCCGCCGCTCCCGAGATCGCCCGCGCCATCGACCGCGTCTCACGCCACCACAAACAGCTCGGCGTCGATGCCATCATCCTCACCCGCGGCGGGGGCAGCAAAGAAGACCTCTGGTGCTTCAACGAACGCGTCGTCGCCGACGCCATTCACCGCTGCACCGTCCCCCTCGTCGCCGCCATCGGCCACGAAACCGACACCACCATCGCCGAACTCGTCGCCGACGAACGCTGCGCCACGCCGACCCAGGCCGCGATGCGATTGACGCCCGACACCAGCGAACTGCTCCGCCAACTCAACTCGACCCGGCGCCGCCTCGTCACCGCCCTCGCCCGCGGCGCCGAACTCGCCTCCCGCGACATCGACCGAGCCGGCGACCGGCTCGCCTCCGCCGCACTCGACACCATCGCCGCGCTCCGCACCCGCGCCCATCAACTGGAACTCCGCCTCGAGCGCGTCCGCCCGCAGGCCCAGCACGCCCGCATGATCGCCCGCCTCGCCGCGGCCCAAGAGCGCCTCCGTCGCGCCGTGCAATCGCGACTGGACCCGTCCCGTCTCCACGCCGCCAGCGATGCCCTCGCTCGCGCCGTCGCACGGCGATCCCACGATGCGACCGCCAAGCTCGACGCACTCGACAAGCACCTCGCCGCGGTCTCGCCCAAGCGCGTCCTCGAACGCGGTTTCTCCATCACCGCCGCCGCCGACGGCCGTCTCGTCCGCTCCGTGAACGACGTCGCCGCCGGCGACGCCCTCACCACCCACGTCGCCGACGGCACCATCGCCAGCACCGTCGGCGCGCACGCCGCGCCCCGGCCCAGCTCGCCCGCGCCGCGCCCCGGCAAGCCGCGCAAGCCCGACCCCGACGAGCCCGGCCTCTTCCACGGCTGGAAGATGTGATACGCTCCGCCCGTGGCAAAGCGCGACCCCCACAAAGATCCCCACAACGACCCAGACGCTCCCTCCTTCGAGCAATCGCTCGAAGAGGTCGAGTCCATCATCGAGGCCATCGAGTCCGGCGAGGTCGGGCTCGAGAAGTCTCTCGCCGAGTACGAACGCGGCGTCAAGATCCTCAAACGCTGCCGCGACATCCTCACCACCGCCGAGCAGCGCATCGAATCGCTCTCGAAGGACTTGAAGGAATCCGGCGATCAAGACGATGAGTGAGGAACCTAGCGGGAAGGTTCGAGGGCTGAGGTTGGAGGTGCGGTCTCTCGATGTCCTCCCGGCTTCCGTCGCCTTCACTCACACCTCATCCCTCACCCCTTCCCACTCATGTCCTACCCCGACTTCATCATCTCCCTCTTCACCATCGCCCAGATCGTCTGGTTCTTCGCGATCGGCGCCAGCGTCGGCTCGCTCATCAACGTGCTGGTCTACCGCCTCCCCCTCGGGCTCAGCGTCGTCACCCCGCCCAGCCGCTGCCCCTCCTGCGAAACCCGCCTCACCTGGCGCGAGAACATCCCGATCTTCGGCTGGATCTTCCTCGGCGGCCGCTGCCGCTTCTGCCGTTCCAAGATCTCCGCGGAATACCCCGCCGTCGAGCTCTTCGTCGCTGTCCTCTTCTCCCTCTTCTTCGTGCTCTGGTATCACGTCGAGCCCAACTCGACGTTCCTCGGCATCGAGATCGGACGCATCGCCCCCGACTGGGCCGGCACCGCCCGCGGCATCACCGCTCCCCTCGCCCAGACCTGGCCCGCATTCCTCGTCACCCTCGTCTTACTCGGCTGCCTCGTCGCCATGACGCTCGTCGACGCCAAGACCTTCACCATCCCGCTCGTCCTCACCTGGACACCCGCCCTCGTCGCGCTCATCGCTCACCCGCTCCACGCGCTCTACGTCGAACTCACCCGCGGCCGCCTCTGGCGCACCGCCGACGGCTGGACCTGGACCATCCCGACACCCGGCCCCGACTCTTGGTACTGGGTCGGCTTCCCCATCGGCGGCATCCTCGGCCTCGGCGTCTCGCTCCTCTTGCTCCGCTTCGGCTTCATCACCCGCTCCTTCAGCGACTACGAGGAATGGGAACAGCAACACCGCGCCGCGGCCCCCTCCGAGCCCCCTGCCGATCCCGCTGCCTCCCAGGCCGATCCCGCCGTCGCCCCGCCGTCCTCCTCCGAGGCCGTCCCGTCGCCCACCGCGGATGAGCAGGCCGAGATGTGGATCCAGTATCCCCACGCCCGCCGCGAGATGATCAAGGAACTCGCGTTCCTCGCCGCCCCGGTTGTCTTCGCGCTCATCGGCGGCTGGCTCGCCCACGAGATCATCGCCCGCACCGCCGGCTGGCAATTCGACCCCCGCCTCGGCACCCTGACCACCACCGCCGACGTGCCCCTGTGGCTCTCCGCCCTCAGCGGCGTCCTGCTCGGCTATCTCGTCGGCGGAGCCGTCGTCTGGTTCGTCCGCGTCTTCGGCAGCCTCGCCTTCGGCAAGGAAGCCATGGGCCTCGGCGACGTCCACCTCATGGCCGCCGTCGGTGCCTGCCTCGGTTGGATCGACGCCACCATCGCCTTCTTCCTCGCCGCCTTCGTCGGACTCGCCTGGGCCCTCATCGGGGCCGTGTTTGGCGGCCTCCGCCGCCAGTTGCCCTACGGCCCGCACCTCGCGGTCGCCTCCGTCCTGGTCCTCCTCCTCAAGCCGTGGATCGAAACCGCGCTCCGCGCCATCCTCCACGCGCCCATCGACCTGCCCTGACCAGCGACCGCCGTCGCCTCCCCCTCCCCGTTCCCCTACCAAACACCCGCCGCAGCCTTGATTTCAGGCTGCCGAGCGCTATCGTTCTCCCCTCCAAAGGAGCCCCGCGGCTCTCCGGAGAACACCGACTTTCGACGAGCGATGCCACCATGGACATGGACGAGGAAGACGAGATCGCAGCCTGACCCCAACGGGCCCACCCGCCGAGCACACGCTCGCCGCGGCTTCCTCCCGCCGTCGACGCTCCAACCAGCATCATCCACGCCGAGCCGTCGTGGCTCGCGTGAACAGTCCCCCGAATCACCATTCAGTCCCACCCACCCCGCCGCCGCACCCCGCCCATCAGGGAGAAACGGGATCTGGCGACGGGCGCGATCGAGAAGGAATCACCCAATGGCCGACCTGTCCCACATCCGCAACTTCGGTATCTGCGCTCACATCGACGCCGGTAAAACCACCGTCTCCGAGCGCATCCTGTTCTACACCGGCAAGAACTACAAGATGGGCGAGGTGCACGAAGGCACCGCCACCATGGACTTCCTCCAGGAAGAGCAGGAGCGCGGCATCACCATCCAGTCCGCCGCCACCACCTGCCCGTGGACCCGCAACGCCAAAGAGTACAAGCTGAACCTGATCGATACCCCCGGCCACGTCGACTTCACCATCGAAGTTGAACGCTCGCTCCGCGTCCTCGACGGCGCCGTCGCCGTCTTCGACGGCAAGGAAGGCGTCGAGGCACAGTCCGAGACCGTCTGGCGTCAGGCCGACCGCTACCGCGTGCCGCGCCTCTGCTTCGTCAACAAGATGGACAAGCTCGGCGCCTCCTTCGACTTCTCCTACGAGACCATCAAGACCCGCCTCGGCGCCAACGCCCTCCCGCTCCAGTGCCCGATCGGCACCGGCAACGAGTTCCAGGGCATCATCGACCTCGTCGAGATGCGGGCGTACTACTTCGAAGGCGACAAGGGCGACAAGGTCACCGAGAAGGCCATCCCCGATGACCTCAAGGAATACGCCGACAAGTGGCGCCACGAGCTGCTCGAGAAGGCCGCCGAACTCGACGACGACCTGATGCACAAGTACCTCGAGGGCCACCAGCCCACCGAGGACGAGATCCGCAAGGCCGTCCGCAAGGGCGTAGTCGAGCGCAAGGTCTACCCCGTCCTCTGCGGCGCCGCCCTCCGCAACATCGGCATCCAGCGCCTGCTCGACGCCGTCGTCGATTACCTCCCCTCGCCCACCGAGAAGCCCGACGTCGAGGGCACCGACCCGCGCGACAAGAACATCAAGATGTCGCGCCCGCACGACCCCAAGGCGCCCTTCAGCGCCCTGGTCTTCAAGGTCGTCAGCGACATGCACGGCGATCTCACCTACATCCGCGTCTACTCCGGCACCCTCACCAAGGGAACGCGTCTGCTCAACCCCGGCAACGGCAAGAAGGAGAACGCCAGCCGCATCTTCGAGATGCACGCCCAGAACCGGATCCCGCTCGAAGAGGTGACCGCGGGCAACATCGTCGCCGTCGTCGGCATCAAGGAGTCCTACACAGGTGACACCCTGTGCGACGCCGACGAGCCGATCATGCTCGAGCGCATGTTCTTCCCCGAGCCCGTCATCGCCATGTCGATCGAGCCTAAGACCACCGAGGACAAGCGCAAGCTCTCCGAGGCCCTGGGCGTCATCCGCCGCGAGGACCCGTCCTTCCGCTCCAACTACGACGAAGAGACCGGCGAGACCATCATCGCCGGCATGGGTGAGCTCCACCTTGAAATCATCAAGAACAAGCTCACCCGCGACATGAAGATCAACGTCGCCGTCGGCAAGCCGAAGGTGTCGTACCGCGAGGCCATCACCAAGAAGGCCGAGTGGGTCCGCGGCAAGTTCGTCAAGCAGACCGGTGGTCGCGGTCAGTTCGGTGACTGCACCATCAACCTCGAGCCCTTTACCGCCGAGCAGGCGGCGGCCGAGGAGCTCGACTTTACCGACAACATCGCGGTCGAGAACAAGGTCGTCGGCGGCGCCATCCCGAAGGAGTACATCCCCTCCGTCGAGTACGGCATCCGCCAGACCTGCAAGACCGGCGTCAAGTTCGGCTACCCGATGATCAACGTCAAGGCGACGATCGTCGATGGTTCGAGCCACGCCGTCGACTCGTCGCAGGTCGCCTTCGAGCAGGCCGGTCGCCTCGCCGTCATGGAAGCCACCGAGAAGGCCGGTCCGGTTCTCCTCGAGCCCATCATGAAGGTCGTCGTCACCGTCCCCAACGACTACCTCGGCAACGTCACCGGCGATATCTCGTCTCGTCGCGGCATGATCATCGACACCGATGACCGCGGCGTCGTCAAGCTCGTCACCGCCGAAATTCCCCTCGATCAGCTCTTCGGCTACACCACCAGCCTCCGCGGCATGTCCCAGGGCCGCGCCAGCGCCACGATGGAGTTCCTTGAGTACCGCCCGATGCCCCGTAGCCTGCAGGAGCAGGTCCTTGAGGCCGAGCGCGGCGGCAAGGCGGCCAAGAAGTAAGCCAAACGCTCAACATGTCTCTTCCACGGCCCCGCAGATGCGGGGCCGTTTTCTTTGGCCCGCCCGGGGGCGGGACCTTCCAGGCCCCGCGCCTCAATCCGGGTGCCACTGCCCGCCGGCTCTGCGGCGGGCAGTGCAAGCGTTCGCGCCTTCTCCGCCACCGCACCGCTTGGCGCAAAGCCGCCAAGCAGTGCCACCCATGCTACTCGCGCCATGCTCCCCGCCCCGCACATCCCACATCCGACATCCGACATCCAACATCGCGCATCCGACATCCCCCTCACCCCGCCCAAGCCCCGCTGATCGGCGCCACACCCACCCCCGTCACCGACGGCAGCGTGATCGCCACACGGTCCTCGCACAGCGCTCCCAGCACCGCGAACTCAATCGCCTCCCGGTGCGTCGCCGCGATCCCGAAATCATCGATCATGCCAACGCGCCCGCCCTGACTGTGCCGCGCGATCGCGGCCGCCAGCGTGCGATTGCGGGCCCCGCCCCCCGCAAGCAGCACCGTCTCAACGCCGCGCAGCGACTCGGCGATCACCCGCCCAATCGCATCGCACGCCGTCGCCGCCGCGTCATCGCCCCCGAGCGATGCACGCGTCTCGTCCACCCACGCGAAGGACTCGTCACCAGTCCCCAGACTCCGCCCCGCATGCCGCGGCCGGATCATCGCCACCAGTCTCTCGCACGCCGCCGCATCCACACGACCCGCCGAAGCACGCTCTCCGTCCGCATCAAACGCAACCCCCAGCCGCTCCCGCGCGATCCGATCCAAGAGCTGATTGCACACGCACACATCGCCGCCCCGAATCGTGCCCAGCCGCTCCGCGAGCGCCTTCCCGCCAGCCGCCAGCACCGCCGTGTAGTTCGCAAACCCACCAAGATTGACGACCGCAAACCCTTTCACCAACCCACGCACAAATTCCGGCCGCGATCCCAAGAGCACCGCATCCGCGAGCGGCGTGATCGGCGCCCCCTGCCCGCCCGCCGCCAGATCCGCGCCCCGCAGGTCGTACACCACCCGCGTGCTAACCCGCTGCACGATCGGCCACGGATTCAAGAGCTGCCAGCTCACCGGCGGCTTGTGGAACACCGTCTGCCCGTGCACGCACACCAGGTCCGCCCGCTCACCGGCCAGCAGTTCCGCAATCGCCTCCGCGTGCAGCGCACCAAAGTCGTGCGCCATCGTCGCGATCGCGCCCGCCGTCATCGCCGCACCATCCGCGAACGCTCGCAGCGGCCTCTGCAGGGCCCCAAGCTCCCGCGTCCCCAGCCGCAGCACGCGGCACCGCATCTCCAGCCCCGTGCCACGAATCTCCACCAGCGCCAGATCGAGCCCGTCGATGCTCGTGCCGGTCATGCAGCCGACAACGCGGCGGACCCGCTCCGTGCTCGCGCCAGAGCCGCTCATGCCGGCACATCCTCCATCGCCTTCTCGTAATGCCCGACGCTGCTCGCCAGCCCGCCCGGCCGCGACCGCAGCGCCCACAGCCGCCGATGCTCCGCGATCATCTCGGCCATCTCCGACCGCAGCCCCGACGCATCCGTCGCGCCACGCCGCGCCAGCGCCCGCCGGATCAACGCCCGCGCCGCCCGCGTCGTCTGTACACACTCATCGCGGAGCAGGCCCGACACGCCGCTCGGCACACGCTCGCTCAGCCACGTCGCCGCATCCAGCGCCCGCGTCCAGTCCTCCAGTCGCGCCGGCTGGTGCGGGTCACCCCATGGAATCGTGGAATCCTGCAAGAGCGCCGACGCGTTCTTGATCCGCTTGGGCGTGCCCGATGCGTCCACGCCGTGGAAATTCCGACGCGCCGCAAGGTCAAGATCGCCGACATCTTCCAGCCACTTGCTTACCAGGAGCGTCGCATCCCCAAACACCTGGAACGACTCGGCGTTGAGGTCCACGCCGCCTTCCTTCCCCGTCCACGCCGCGCTCAGGCCATCCACCAACCCGTGCAGCGACACCGGCCACTGCTGCCGATGCCCCAAATCTCCCCAGTCGCACATCAAAAGCCCGGTCGCCTCATGATCGATCGCCGCCCGCAACGCTGCGTCGATGTTCCCGCGCCGCTCGCTGGAACGTCCGATGATGCTCCGCCACGCGCTCGTCCCCGGGCACACCCAGAACTCGCGGCCAGCACCATGCAGCACGCGTCCCCACTGATCAAAGTCCGAGTCCGGCTCGTAGCCCCACGCCAGCGACAACAGCTCGGGAGCAATCCGCCCGATCTGCTCCGGGTGCGAGAGCGCGATATCCGCCCAGAACATGGGCTTGAACCCGTGCTCCTTCACGCACGCCAGCACCTGATCGACAAAGTCGAAGTACACCGCCGCCCCGCCCCGCTCGCGGACAAGCTGCTCGCTCCGCCCCTGTCCCACATCAAACGTCTCATCACAGTTGATGTTCACCTGCTTGCTCGAGAAGTGGGGGAGCAGTTGCGAGAGCATGTCCCGCACCAGCTCGATGCTCCGCGGGTCCGTCGGGCACAGGCTGAACGGCCCCGGCCGCGGCCACTCCATGAACTTCCACACCTTCTCCAGCGAGTCAATCTCCGCCAGCGGCATGTACCGCGGCTTCTTCAGCCACGCCGCCAGATGCCCGAAGCAGTTCTGATTCGCCGCCAGCGTGATGCCCAGCTCGCGGCACCATCCATCCAGCGTCCGGTACTCCTCGCCCGTCATCGGCGACGCATCCCGCCACACCTCCTCATGCCCCGCGTACGCGAACGTGTGCTCGGTGTAGAGCTGCAGGTGATTGCACTTGAGCACCGCCAGCGTGTCCACGATCTCACGCAAATGCTCCATCGTCGGCACGCGGTCACGCGAGATATCGAGCATCACGCCGCGGTTCGCCAGTGCCGGCTCATCGCCGATCTGCATCGCCGGCATCGTCGATCCATACTGCCGCAGGATCTGGCCCAGCGTCGCCGCCCCGTGCCGCAGCCCCGCCGCCGAAGCCGCCCGCAGCACGATGCTCGGCTGCCTGCGTTCCTGCTTCGGTGCGTCCGGGTTCACATCGATGTGGTAACCCTCGTTGCTCCGCCCATCGCCGGCCAGCCCGCGATCCAGCGACACCCGCACCGCGCCGCCGCTCATCCACGAAACCCGGCCCTCGCCAAAGCCCGCGGCCCGCAGCATCGGCTCCACATGCACCCGGTGCGGCCCGGCGTCGATCGTCAAAGGCGTCGGCAGCCGCGCAACCCCACCCGTCCGCACAACATCCAGCGGCTTGGGAACGATCAGAGGTGGCAACATCGCGGGATCAGGCATGACGCGCATCGTTGGAGCCCACGCCGCCGCTCACCACCCCGCGTTTCGCCGATCCCGACACGCACACGATGAACGACAGCGTCGTCGCCAGCACGAAGTACCACGGCCAGGCGATCGACGCATTCGCCAGCGACTCCCATCCCACCGCCGACGCCCACCGCCCCCGCGCCCACGGCTGCATCGCCAGCACCACCCCAAACCCCACCACCAGCGCACCCAGCACGCTCGCCTTGTTCCCCCGCTTGGTAAAGATGGCGCACAGAAACACCGCCAGCAGCCCCGCGTACGCGAAAGTCATCACCCCCAGCGCAAACGAGATCAGCGTCTCGCCGCTCCCCTTCTGCCAGAAGACGCACAGGCACGCGAACGCACCAAGGATCACGCCCCACACGCACACCGCGAGCCGACCAACCTTCAGGTAGTGCTTCTCGTCCCGATCCTGCACGTACCGCTGGTACACATCGTTCACAAACGTCGCGCCCATCGCATTGAGCGCCGAGTTAAACGAGCCCAACCCCGCCGCGAACAGCCCCGCCATCATCACGCCCGCCATCCCGCTGGGCATGTGATCGAGGATGAACCGCACGAACACCTCGCTCGACTTTTCCGGAGCCGTCGCCGCGTTCGCGCCCATCAGGTCCGGCCGCGTGTAGAACACCCACAGCAAGAGCCCGATGCACAGGAACAGCAGCTGCATGGGCAGGTTGAGCAGGATCGCGACGATGACCGACTGGCTGCCCTTCACCGCCGACTTGCAGGTGAGCATCCGCTGGGCCAGATCATGATCCGTGCCGTACGACGCGATACCCAGCAGCACAAATCCCGTGATCGCCGTGAGCAGCGTGTACACGACATGCGGGTCGCCGTCGAGCCGCAGGATCGTCATCTTCGCGCTGCCGTCCGGTGCCTTCGCGCCCGCGATCGCGTTCCACACTTCGCCGATCGGCGCCGGGATCTTCGTCAGCAGCACGATCACCGCCGCAGCCGCCGCCCCCACAAAGATCGCCGCCTGAATCACGTCCGTATAGATGATGCTCCGGATGCCGCCCACCAGCGTGTACAGCACGCCGACCACCGTCAGCGCCACAATCGCGCCGATCAGTTGCCAGTCCTGCGTCTCCTGGAAGAGGATCAGCGACAGCGGGATCGCCGCCATGAACAGCCGCGACCCGCTCGCCAGCACCCGCCCGATCATGAACATCCAGCTGCTCGCCTGCTTGGCCTCGTGCCCGAAGCGGATCTCCAGAAGGTCGTAGACCGTCGTCACGTTGTGCCGGTAGAACGCCGGGATGAAGAACGCCGCCACGATCAGCACCGCGATCACGCCGCCGATGTTCGTCGAGAGGTATGTCAGGTTCCGGGCGTAGCCCTCTTCCGGGCTCCCGATGAACGTCGCCGCCGACGTCGAGGTTGCCAGCACGCTGATCGCCACCGCCCACATCGGCATCTGCCGATTGGCCAAGAAGTACTCCTTGGCCCCCGCCAGCTCCTTGCGGCTGAACCACCATCCCGTCCACGCCACCAGCGCGAAGTACCCGAACAGCACCGTCCAATCCAGGGCGGTGAACGTGGTTGCGGCCAGAGTCAGCATCCGTGCAAGGCTCCCGTCGCCGCGTCAAACGCCGCGTGGGGCGAGGATAGCGGATAGTCGATCGGCAGGAATCCCGAGCCTCGCCGAGACCGGCACAACGCGGCGGCTCGGAAGCTCGCCTTTGGCCTGCACAAACCAAAAAAGAAAAAACTCGCACGCGTTTTCCGCCACGGGCGAGTCATAGGAGGAGAGAGACAAGAACTTGTCGAGTTTGGGCCGTTTCCAACCCGCACTAAGTAAACCCGGCTACGTGTTTCCGCCCGCAGCCGAGTCATAGGAGGAGAGAGACAAGACACTTCAAACATGCCACACGTTCTGAGAAGTGCCAACCGTTTGGGAGGTTTATTTTGTGTGCGCGGGTCGAGACGTCGTAAACGCTTGTGCCGAATGGGCTTGCAAGACACCAATCGTCCGAGAAAAAACGAAGCCGAGGATGTGTCCTCGGCTTCCGTGGAGTTCAGACAGAGCGGAAAGAGTTATCGGACGGCACGTGCGAAGAGGCTCTCACAGAACCGCCAGTTCACGACATTCAGGAACGCCGCCACGTATTCCGCCCGCTTGTTCTGGTATTTCAGGTAGTACGCGTGCTCCCACACATCGATGCCCAGCACCGGCTGCGCGCCCGTCACCCACATGTCCTGCTGCTTCTCCTGCTGGATCAGCACGAGCTGCTTCGACCACGGCTCCACCGCGAGCCACGCCCAGCCGCCGCCTTCGACCGCCGTCGCCGTCGCCTTGAACTGCGCGACAAACTGCTCGAACGAACCGAACGACGCCGCGATCGCCTTGGCCAGTTCACCGCCGGGGCTCCCGCCGCCACCCTTGCCAGCGGGCGCGAGCATGTTCCAGAACAGCGCATGGTTCACATGCCCGCTCAGGTGGAACGACACCTGGTTCGCCCAGTGCTTGATCAGCGCCGAGTCACCCGCGGCACTCCGGATCCGCGCCAGCTCCGCCAGCGCCTTGTTCACGCCCGCCACGTACGCCGCATGGTGCTTCCCGTGATGGATCTCCATGGTCTGCGCATCGATATGCGGCTCCAGCGCGTCCTTCGCGTAAGGCAACGCCGGCAGCACGAACTGCCCCGATGCCTCGTCGAAGATCCTCAGCTCGGCGGGCGCGGCATTCGACGGGATCACCGCGATCGGCGGCTTCGCCCCATCCTTGGGCGCAGGCGAATTCGGCGTCGTCACCGACGGTGGCTGCGCGACCGCGAGCGACGGAATCGCCGCCGCGGCGAGTCCGATGGCCGCCAGCGCTTCGCGCCGACCCATCTCCGTGTGTCCGATGTCATGAGACATGGTGATCCTCCAAAGAACCGGCAAGAGCCTCATCCGATCTTTGCCCGCGTCGCCACGCCCGGTTGCGGTTCCAATCCGAATCACGCAGCCGAAGCCCGCGGCGGGCATTGGTGCGGCACCATATCGCGCCGCCGACCCCGCCATCGCCGACACAACCAGCGATCCCGCGTCCATCGCCCCGACCGTGCCCTTCCCCACCCCGCTTCCGGACCCTCATCCGCCCCGCATCGGCCCGTCATCGGCCGCTCATCCCGCCCCGAATCGCCAGTCCCCGGCTACCATCCGCCGCATGTTGAGCATCGCGACCACCGACCTCTCGAGCTATCTGCCGATCCTGCTGATCGTCCTGATGGCGATCACGTTCGGCGTCATGAACGTCGTCGGTTCGATCGTCCTTGGCCCCAAACGCCAGGGCAGGGTCAAGAGCCAGTCGTACGAATCAGGCATGAACCCGATCGGCACCGCCCGCAAGCGGTTCAACGTCCGGTTCTACCTCATCGCGATGGTCTTCCTCGTCTTTGACGTCGAGATCGTCTTTCTGTACCCCTGGGCGACGACCTTCCCCAACATCGCTCCCATGAGCAACGAAGGTCTGATCTGGCTCGGCCGGATCTTCTTCTTCCTGTTCACAACCGTGGTCGCGTACGTTTACGGCTACCGCAAGGGCGTGTTCCAGTTCGACTGAGCGCCGGATGCGGGCGGGCGAGCCCTCCGCCCCGCCCCAACGCCGCGCGCCCCGCGCAGCGCCGCCGATCTACCGCGGCGAGCGCAGCACCGCCCCGAGAAATCCGTCGCACGCCGCCGACAGCATGTCGTACACCCGATCGAAGCCCTCCGGCCCGCCGTAGTACGGGTCCGGCACGATCAGCCTGTGGTCCGGCTCCCCCAGAAGCGCCGGGTCGAACGACCGCATCAGGAACACCCGCTCCGCCGGTGCGCCCGCGTGGAGAAGGGCGTCGCGATTGTCCGTGTCCATCGCGAGCAGATAGGCGAAGCGCTCGAAATCGCTCCCCGGCGCCAGCCGCCGCGCCGTGTGCGAAGCCTCGATGCCGCGAGAAAGCGCAACCGCCGTCGAGCGCGGATCGGCGCCCTTGCCGACATGCCAGTGCCCGGTCCCGCAGGAGTCGATGTCGAACCGCTCACGCACGCCCCGGCGGGTTGCCATGTCCGTGAAGATCCACTTCGCCAGCGGGCTCCGGCAGATGTTCCCCAGGCACACGAACAGCACCCCGATGCGGCGTTCGTCGCGATCGTCCGTCGTCACACCGCCACCGCCTCTCCGACCGGCGACGCGGCCCGATGCACACTCCGCAGCGCGCCGTCGAGCGCCCGTGCCAGATGCACCGGCAGCCGCGACTCGGCCAGCGCCACGCTCGTCCCCGCCACCTCGCCGACATCCTCGACCAGCGTCCGTGAGACCGCCGCCCACACGCCCGCCTGCACGCAACACCGTGTGAACCACCAGCGCGAGCGATCCGGCACAATCGGCGCCAGCGACGACTCGGCCACATCGATCACCGCCGCGTCCAGGCCCGGCAGCAGCGCCCACATCGGGGCCTCTGCCGTGAGCAATCGGACATCAACTCCCGTCGACGCCGCCACCGCCTTCGCCCGCGACAGGTCTCCGGCACCGCGCGGCACCACGGCCGTCACGCGGTGCCCGACGATCGCGAGAATCTGGCAGACCCGCACGAAATCGCTCGCGCTCGCCGTCGTGGCTGGGTCCGACGCCAACGCGATCAGCAGCTCGTCGCCGCAGCCCAGCGCGCTCCGGATCACCTCCCGCGGCACCCGCGGCACGCCCACGCAATCCGGCGCGGTCGCACCGATGACCCGCCGGCGCGGCAACGCGCGCGCCCCGGCGCACGCCCGGACCACCGCATCGAGCAGATGCTCGCTCGAGAAAACAAGCTCATCGAACTCTTCCAGATGCGTCCGCAGCGATCGACACCCCGCCGAAGCGGGCAGCAGCGGCACCCGCCGCAGCGCCGCCGCTCCAAACACCGCCCCGGTGCGCAGACCCAGCATCTCCGCCCGCCGCTCGCCCGTGTCATCGGCGATCAGCACAAACCGATCGCGGACGTCCGCCTGATCCACGGCCGCACGCACCCCCGCATCGCCCTCGCGGGTGTCCACGACGAACGCTCTCATTGCGACTTCCGGCCGGGCTGCCGGACCTCGTGCTCGTAGAAGATCTGCGCCACCGCCTTGCCGAGCTCGGCCGCCAGCTCGTTCTCCGCCTGCACCACCGCCGCCGGAGTGGACGGCATGTTGGTCGCCCGCTCGAAGAGCGTCACGTTGATCGGCGCACCCTTCTCAAGCGCCGCCGGCGGCCACAGACGCTTGTCGTTCGTCGCGTCGATCACCTTGACCCGCGCCGATGCCAGCGGAGAGAAGCTCACGCCGTCGCGCGACAGCGTCATGCCGTCCACGATCACGTGGATCACGATCTCCGCCTTCGTCGCTCGCCCGATCTCCACCACGGACATCGGCTCGCCGTCGCGGTCCCTCGTCGCCGCGATGATCGCGGCCCGCCCGTCGAGCATGTCGTCAACAAGCTTCTCGCGCTGGATCAGCTCCGTCGCCGCCGCCGCGATCTCGTTGCGGAGGTTCCGACGCTTCAGCGTGCTGTTCTGGTCATCGACGAAAACGATGGTCGTGCGCTTGCGGTCGAGCTCGAACGCCGCCTTGCGCTTCTCCGGTCCGTGGATGAAGTAGTACGCCGGTCCCGCGATGTTGCAGCCGCCCAGCGCCGACGCGGCAACGACCAGAGCCGCCGCCGGAGACAACCATGAACGCTTCCGCTGTGTCGTGCTGCTCTTCATGCCTGATCGCTCGCCCTCGCCTGGAATGCTGCCGCCCGCACGAGCAGCGCTCGCGCTCCGTCGCTAGTACTTCGGGTAGTACGGCTCTTCGTGCGTGTAGAACGGCCACGTGGCCCGGTCCACGAACCGGCGCACAAGTTCGGTCCGCACCGCCGTCTCCGGGATCTCCTCGGGCCGCCGCCCCCGCTCGTCCGGGTACTTGACCAGGATGCTCCGCTCGAAGGTGTAGTAGTCGGCCAGTTTCGAATCCGTCTCCGCCACCGACACCGTGCCGGCACAGACCCCATCGTACAGATACTCGTTCCCCGGCTCCTTGGTGCGGAACTCCGTCAGCTCGACGAACACCAGCCGCTGCACGCCCCCCAGCGCCTTGCCCAGGTCCTCGTTGGTCTTCGCCCGCCAACCGGGATTGTCGTACATGAACTGCAGCACCATCGCCGGCGGCACAACGCCCGTCGTGCCCGCGTCCAGCTTCGAGTCCGCCAGCCGATCGGTGATACGGCTCACCAGCATCGACGAGATCCCCGGTGCCGCCTCCTCGATCGACCGATCGCACGACACCAGCACCGCGAACGACTTGCCCTGGAGCACGTCCGTCTCGGCCTTGACCGTCTTGGTCGACTCACGCCGGTACGACTCGGCCATGCCGCCCACGATCGTGCCGATCACGCAGCCGCTCATCGACAACCCCGAAACGACGCACCAGCCCGCCAGCATCACCGGCGGACCGAAACGCGAAAGCCTGCTCAGGTTGAACCTCTTCATTCACTCTGCCTTCGTTGCCGTCGCGCCCGGCTCGTTCAGGGCGGGCGCCGATTCCTTCCAAACCTTGTAGCCCCACCCCGCCGCCAGAATCACCCCGACCACGATCAGCGTGCGCGTGCTGGTCGCAACGTTCAGAACGGGGCGGAGGGTGCTCCCGGTCGCCAGAGCGTGCAGGCCGGCGATCAGGCCGGATGCTAGGAGCACCGACACCACCGCTCCGGCCGGCTGCACCCGCGCCGATTCCAAGAGCCGCCCGCGGGCCGCCAGCGCGACCGCGGTCGTCATGCCGCACGTCATGCACGGACGCCCGGTGGCCATCAGGAATCCGCACGGCGGCAGGCCCAGCGCCCGGTGCGTGCCCATCCCGGCCGGATGCGGACGCAGCCACGCCCCGATGACCAGCGGAAGGGCGCACGCGACGGCAAGCGCGAGACCGATGAGCCGGGCAAGGCCGCGGCGTGACCGCACGCCGGGGTGATGCCCGGGCGTGAGCGCCGCCGAGTCGTTCGCCGGGCCCGCGTCCATGGCATGAGGCTACGCGGGCCGTGGGCCGCCGGTTTCTGGATTCGGCGCCGCCGGTCGCAAGCACCGGTGTGGCGGCCGGGTCGGGCGATGGCCAGGGGTGCTCAGGCGGACTGGCGGAGCCGCGTCGCCGCTTCCTCCGACACGATGCACAACTCGCTGCCGGCGGCGGGCGCGGGCGGGTTCTTCTGGCAGCGCTCCCAGGCGCGGTAGAGCATCTGGGACGATGCGATCCAGCGGCTGGCTTCTGGAATCAGGACGACGCGCAGGTGGGGCGTGGTGAAGCGGCTCTCGCCCGACTCGCAGGCGATCTCCGCCTCGGCCCGGTCGAAGGCCTCGACGAACGCGCGGAGCGGACGCTCAAGCACGCCCGCCGGTGCGGTGGCGAGGAAGCGGTCGTCGCCCAGATGGGCGAAATAGATCTCGCTCGTCGGCGCGCCGACGACCCGCCGGAACGTCTCGACGACCCGGCGCAGCAGCTCGTCGCCGAGTTCGTAGCCCATCCGCTCGTTGTACACCGAGAACGCGCGGACGTCGATCATCGCCACGTCGTGCGTCCGGGCCAGGCGGAGCGTGGCGGCGTCGGCGTCCGGGAGCGTCGGAGCGTTGCGGAAGAGCCGGGCGAGGTGCTCGTCGGCCAGCACCCGTCCGGGCAGGCCGGTCAGCGGGGCGATGCGGAGCTGCACATCACGCGTCAGGTCGGCCGCGGCGTGCAGCAGATCGCCGACCGAGACGATGCCGGTCACGCCACGCTCGTCGGCGATGACCAGCGGCGAGCCCACGCGGCACTCGGCCCGGGAGCTGGCAAGCTCCAGCGCGTCGGGGATGGTGGTCGTCGGCGGAGTGACGGACAACTCGGGCTCGAGCACGAAGCCGATCTGCTGGCCGGCGCGGGAATCCGCCGCGGTGCGGAGAATCGTCTCCCGATCGCACCAGCCGATCGGCTGGTCCTCGTCCACAACGACGACGCCGGTGATGTGCAGATCGCGGAGCACCGTGGCGGCGACGTCGCGGACGGTCCGCCCGGCGTCGACGCTGAGCACCGGGCGGACAAAGCGACCGATGGTGGCCACGCGGCGGTCGGGCTGCTGGCCCATCGGCCCGCCGAGCTTCTGCTGACGGATGAACCGGACCACCTCGGGGGCAAGGGTCTGATCGCGGGCGCCGGGGCGCCCGAGCAGGTAACCCTGCGCGTAAACCACGCCGAGATCCATGAGAGTCGCGAGTTCGGCGTGCTGCTCGATGCCCTCGGCGATGAGCTTGACGCCGCTGAGCGTGGCGAAGCGCAGGAAAAAGCGGATCAGGTTCTGACGCACGCGGTCGTGGTGGATGCCCTCGACCAGCTCGCGGTCGAGCTTCAGCCAGTGGGGGCGCAGCGCCATGATGCGGTTGAGGCCGCTGGTGCCTGCACCAACGTCGTCGATCGCCACCTCGAAGCCGGCGGCCTTCACGAGGCGGACCTGCTCGTCGAGCCCGACGATGTGCTGCTGATCGGAGCGTTCGGTGATCTCGAGGACGACGCGGCTGGGGGTGAGGCCCGGGGTGTTGCGGACCAGCGTGGTGATGGCGTCGCTGAAGCGGGCGTCGGAGAAGACCTGCGGCGTGGTGTTGAGAAAGAGCTTGGTCCCCGCGGGCCAGTGCGTGGCGGCCTCGAGCGAGACGGCACGGGTGCGCTGCTCGAGGTCCCACAACGTCCCGGATTTCTCCGCCGCGTCGAACAGTTCGCCCGGGTTGGTGAAGGGCGCACCGGCGGCGAGGCGGGTGAGCGACTCGAAGCCGGCGATCTCGGCGCAGCGGAGATCGACGATCGGCTGGAAAGCCGCCTGCAGACCGCCGCACGAGAGCGTCGCCTCGATCTTGTCGCGCAGGTTTGGGGTCTCGCCCGCCATCGGCTCTCCTCGCCGCGGTTTCGCCGCGGTAACTGCGATACATCGGAAGGCGGGGCCACCGGGACGCGTCGGGACGTCAGCAGTGGCCGAGCGCCGCAACGACTGCGCGAGCCCCTCCGGATGCGCGGGCGGGTTACAGGGTTTTCCGGGTTACAACTCGGACGGAGAACCGGATAGCGGACGTTGGGGCCGGGTGTGCGGCGTGGTGGTCACGGCTTTGGGGTGGGGGCCTTTGGGGGGGCCTTCGTGGGGGCCTTGGCGGGGCCCTTGGCGGGGGGCCAGGAGTCGATGAGGTCGGCCATGCGCTTGCGGGTTGCTTCGTCGGGGAGGCGGCCGATGCCGCCGCCGATATTGTCGAGCATGTGCTTGGGCTGGATGGTGCCGGCGCGGACGACCGTGACGGCGGGGTGGCCGAGCACGAACTTGATGAAGAACTGAGCCCAGGTCTTGGCGTCGAAGTCGGCGGCCCAGTCGGGGAGTGGCTGGTTGCCGGCGCGCTCGAAGAGGCTGCCGACGCCGAAGGGGAAGTAGGCGACGACGGCGATCTTCCGCTCCTGGGCGACGGTCAGCAGATTCTCCGCGGAGCGGTGGTCGATCGCGTAGCGCACGCCGATGAAGTCGAGGGGCTCGTTGCGCATCAGCGTTTCGAGTTCGGCGTGGCGCTCGTCCACGATGGTGGTGGCGGCGATGTAGCGGACCTGGCCGCTGCGCTTGGCCTCCTGGAGGGCGGCGAACATGGATGGGTGGGCGTTGGAGCCGAGCTGGACCAGATCGAGCTTGGGCACCTTGAACTTGGTGAGCAGCGACTGGATCTGGGTGCGGAGCACCGCGGGGTCGGTCTGCTGCGGGCCGGGCGGATTGGCGCGGAGGCCCAGGAAGAGTTTGTTCTGCACGCCGAGCTCGGTGACGACGCGGGCCATGAGGTCCTCGACGCCGGGCATGGACTGGTGCATGGTGTCGAGGAAGGTGGCGTCGTTGTCGAGCAGGGTTTTCAGGACTTCCTTGAGTGCGGCCGGGTCCTGGGTTCTGCTGTTGCGGAACTGCAGGCCGACGACCGGGAGTTTCTCGCCGCTGGACGGGATGACGCGCTGCATGAGCTTGGGTCCGGGCTGCTGCATGGCGCGGAGCAGGGCGGGGGTCAGGGCGAGGGTGGCGCCCGCGGCGACGGAGCGGACGAGCCATTCACGGCGGGAGAGCGCGCGGTCGTGGAGCGGTTGCATGCGGGGCCTTCCTGTCTGGGCGTGGAGGGGTCGAGGTGTGGACGGGAAGGTTGGACCGGCGGCGGGAGAGGCGGTTGCGGCGGCGCTTGAACGGGATTGCTGCGAACTGATGGGAAGCGGCCGGAGACGCGACGCCGCGGTGTGGCGCGGGGCAACGGATCGGCTTCTTGCCTCGTTGGGGCTGGGCGGCGATGCGCGTCGGGGCGAGCGGTTGCGGCGGCACCGGTATGCTTGCATCGCATGGGTGTGTCATCTGCGCGAGGACGTGGCGGGGCGATTGGTGGGGGTGGGGGTGGGGGTGCGGGTTGGCTGGGGTTGATCGCGTGGCTGGCGCTGTGCGTTGGCGCGGCGGCGGTGGGGTCGCGGTTCATGCCGGGTGCGTGGTACGCGAGTCTGCAGAAGCCGAGTTGGAACCCGCCGGGTTGGGTGTTCGGGCCGGTGTGGACGGCGCTGTACGCGGCGATGGCGGTGGCGGCGTGGATGGTGCGGAGACGAGGTGGGTTCGCGGTGCAGGGGCGGGCGCTGGGGTTGTTTTTGTTGCAGCTCGCGCTGAATGCGGCGTGGAGTCCGGTGTTCTTCGGGATGCAGCGGATCGGGCTGGCGCTGGTGGTGATGCTGCTGTTGTGGGCGGCGATCGCGGCGACGATGGCGGCGTTCTTCCGGGTGAGCCGCGGGGCGGGGTGGTTGCTGGTGCCGTACCTGGCGTGGGTGAGCTTTGCGGCGGTGTTGAATTTCACGTTGTGGCGAATGAATGGGTGATTGGGAGGAGGGGAGCAGGGGAGCAGGGGGGAAGGGGAGTAGGGGAAGACAAGGACGAATGCGGTGAGCGCGCGGGATTGCTTGCGGGGATTTGTGGGGATCCCGCGTGGGTGGCGATCATGCTGAGGCGCAGAGGTTGGCTTCGAGGGTTGCGGTGTGGGGAGGGGCGCGCGGTGGGGAGGTGGGGTGCGGAGGACCCACTCGCTGACGCTCGGGGCTCGTCAAGACGGGGGGAGGCGAGGATGTGCGGTTTTGGATGTCTGTGCGCGGCGCAGGAGTCGGTGCGTCGGTGGCCCCACGCTTGCGCGTGGGGTTCGTTTGGAGAAGCGGTGCTGCGGCGGTGGTGGATTGGACCGCGTGGGTGTTGAGGCGAGCCTCGTTCCCCTCACCTGCTTGGCCTTTGGCCAAGCGGTCCTCTCCCCGCGTGGCGGGGAGAGGAGGCGCGGGGTGATCGGTGGTGGGTTGGGTGGGGGTGGCGTGATTGGGAGTCGAAGACGCCCTTCCCCCTGCCCTCGCTCCCATCGGGGAGGGGGAGTGCGTGGGCTGTGTGTACGAACGCAGCGGGCGGGGGGTGAAGTGGGCGAGGCGGAGGAGGAGTTGGCCGTTGCGTCGGGCGGTGTCTTTGGCGCGTTCGACGAACTCGAGGGCTTGCATGCTCTTGGGGTTGA
>ERZ1066133.135-NODE-135-length-41126-cov-8.270580_pt1 | contig 41126 bp, 41 predicted proteins | sample MGYA00382780_ERZ1066133 | MGnify/ENA primary metagenome ERZ1066133 (study PRJEB33369, sample SAMEA5778363) | biofilm metagenome | biome: Industrial cooling water; feature: Water cooling tower basin; material: Biofilm | place: United Arab Emirates | collected... | reverse complement strand
AGCGCAGCAAGGTCCGCAAGGACATCGGCCATGCCCGCGAGGTCCTCGACAAGGCCGAGATGATGGTCTTCGAGATCGCCCAGCAGCACCAGATCGCCGACCCGCAGTTGCTCAAGGACCTGCTCCAGCTCGAGATCGACCGCATCGAGAGCCAGGAAGGGAAGGGGATCAGCGGTGTGCCCTCGGGCTACCCCGACCTCGACGACATGCTCCGCGGCATGCAGCCCGGCGAGATGATCATCATCGCCGCCCGACCGTCGATGGGCAAAACCGCGTTGGCGCTCAACATTGCTGAACAGATGGCCGCCGGCGGACACGCGGGCGCCCCGACGTCGTCCATCCCCATCGCGCTCTTCAGTCTCGAAATGTCCAAGTCGGCGGTCACCCAGCGTCTGATCTCGGCGCGATCCGGCATCCCATCGCAGAACCTCCGCGGCGGCGTCCGCCTCAGCGACCGCGACTATCGCAAGCTCCTCTCGGCGTGCGACGAGCTCGCCAAGGCCCCGATCTACATCGACGACACGCCGAACATGACGGTGCTCGCCCTGCGAGCCCGCGCCCGCCGCCTCGTCGCCCAGCACGGCGTCAAGGCGATCATGATCGACTACCTGCAGCTGCTCACCGCACCGGGCGCCGCACGCGAGAGCCGACAGGTCGAAGTCTCGACCATCTCCCGCGGCCTCAAGGCCCTGGCCCGCGAACTGAACGTCCCCGTGGTCTGCCTGTCGCAGCTCAACCGCGCCAGCGAGCAGCGCGAGGGCAACAAACCCCGCATGAGCGACCTGCGCGAGTCCGGCTCGATCGAGCAGGACGCGGACGTGATCATCCTCCTCCACCGCGAGGACTACTACCACGTGCAGGACGAGAACTGGAAGCTCGAGAACCCCGACAAGGTCGGCGTCGCCGAGCTGATTGTCGCCAAGCAGCGAAACGGGCCAACCGGCGTCGTGAAGCTCGCGTGGGACAGCAACACCACGCGGTTCCAAAGCTACGCCGGGCACATGCAGCGGCCGCCGGAGTTTGCCGGTTCCTCACCGTTCGACGCCGCCCCGTCGGGACCGGACATCGGCTACTCACAGCCGTCCGAGGCTGCCTCGAACTTCGGTCAGCCGCGGAGCGCCTTTGCCCCCGCGCCGAAGACCGGCCCGATCTCGAACCATCGCGATGGCGGCGGACCGGATAAGGATGAGTCGCCGCCCTTCGAGCCAACCGACGAGGGCGACGGCACCGTCGGCGGCATCCCGTACTGAACTCACGGCCCCGGCGCGTCGGTCGGCTCGCCTGCCTTGCGTCGATCGACCTTGCGCTCGACGAAACCCAACACGAGGAGCGCAAACAGCGCGACGGCCGCGAGCAGCACCGCCAGCGGGAACAAGCCGAGCCCGCACGCGGCGCCGATGGCCGCGACCACCCACACAGCAGAAGCCGTCGTCAGCCCGTGGACATTGCCCCGATCACGAACGATGCTCCCGGCGCCGAGGAATCCGATGCCGGTCATGAGGCCCTGCAGGATGCGGCTGACCGCATCCGGCGCGGCATTGGCCTTGGCGAGCCCTTCGATCCCGATGAGCACGAAGCCCGCGGCACCGACGCAGATCAGCGTCATGGTGCGGAACCCCGCCGGATGGTTCTTCGCCCGCCGTTCGATGCCGATCGCGGCCCCGAGCACGAACGCGAGTCCGATGCGCGTCGCCGGCTCGATGATTTCGTTCCACTGCATGATCGCAGTGTACCGCGCCCCGCCATCGGCTACGGCACAGCCGCGGGCTCGCGGCGCAGCCACGAATACGCCTCCAGCACCGCACGAACGTGGTCGCTCGCCCGCCGCTCCCGCATTACAAATTCACGTGCCGTCTCGCCTAGACGCCGGGCCCCCGCGACATCGCCGATCGCGGCACTCACCGCACTTCCCCACTCGCGGGCGCCGGGCGACTTGAGCAGACGTGCGGTCGCGCCGTCGCGCAGGCAATCGGAGAACCGGTCCTCGGCCGAGAGAACCACCATCCCGTGGGCCATGGCGTCGAGAACCACGGTCCGCTGCTCGCCGAGCGCTTCGCACAGAAGCAACAGATCGGCGTGCACCAATAGATCACGACGCGTCTCGATCTCCTCGATAAACGACACGTTCGCGGTGATCCCCAGTGACGCCGCCAGCGGGTACAGGTCGGCGCGGCGGGCGGCGAGCGCATCGATGAACACCAGCAGATCCGGGTGACGCCTGGCGCAATCCGCCAGGCCGGTCAGCGCCGTGCGCATACCGCGGGCGTCGTTGCCGGCGCCAACGAGGATCACCGTCGGGGCATGGCCGTCCTGGAACTTCGGCTTGGGCGGATCGCCCGCGTGCACGCCCCAGGCCGCGAGCCGGCCCGAGACACCGGCGGCCTTGAGCGCCCGATCGATCGCCGGATCGGGCGCGAGGGTCAACGTGCGGGTCTGAGTGACCGGAAAGGCAGCCGCTCGCTCCACGAGACCGGCACGCCAGACCTCCAACACCAGATCCGCGCCGCAAGCCTCGGCGACGAGCTGTCCGAACGGCCAGAGCGTGCCGCCGAACACGTGCACAATGTCGATGTCTCCGTCCTCGCCGCCGACTTCGATCTCGGTGAGCCGCTCGGCCAGCCGGCGGGCCCGCAGTCCCGTCGTGAACGGAAGGCCGCGGGCAGGGAACGTGACGCTCGTGCAGAATACGCTGGAGCCGTCGGTCGTCGCCGCGCCGCGGTCGCTGGGTGAGGCTTGGATGACGCGTATTCCCTCGTCGGCGAGGCCGATCTCGAGACGGGCCAGAAGCTCACGCTCGCGGGAAGCGAAGAAGGTATCGGCAAGAATGACAACGCGCACGCGGGAGTGTAGAGATGCTCACTCGTCATGCAGCATGCGCTCGGCGGGCGTGTCCACGTCGTCGAACTGACCGGTGCGAGCGGCCCAGGCGAACGCGAGAACGCCGCCGGCGGCGAGCAGCACGGCGAGCGGGACCACGATGAAGAGCACGCTCATGGGCGACTCCCGGGGTGGAGGACGGGCTGGGAACGTTGATCGGCGAAGGTGCGGGACTTGAGCGAGACTGCGAGCGCAGAAAGCGAGCTGATCGGCATGACGATTGCAGCGATCAACGGGTTCAGCAGACCGGCGACGGCGATGCCTGCGGCGATCGTGTTGTAGAAGAGCGAGATCCAGAGATTGCGGCGGATCACGTTCATCGAGCGGGCGCAGCCGTCGAGCAGCTCGAGGACGGAACCGATGCCGGGACGGGAGAGATAGACGTCGCACGCCGCGAGGCTGGCCTCGGCCCCGCCGTGGACGGCGATCCCCACATCGGCAGCAGCGAGGGCGGCGGCGTCGTTGACGCCGTCGCCGACCATGACGAGGCGGCGGCCGGAGCGTGGATCGAGCGAAGCCTTGGTGCGTTCGACGAGCGCGAGCTTGGCCTCGGGCGAGAGGCCGCCGAGACAGTCTTCGAGGGTGAAGCCGAGGGCGCTGCCGACGCGGGTGACGACGTCCTGGTGATCGCCGGAAGCGATGCGGAGCTGCCAGCCGCGGCGGCGGAGCTCGTCGAGCGTGGCGCGGGCCTCGGGGCGGATGCCGTCGCCCAGGGCGGCGAGCGCGACTGAGACGCCGTCCACGGCGACGAGGATGGGCGTGATCCCCTCGGCGGCCCAGCGGCGGGCGAGGTCGGCGTGCTCCAGCGTCACTCGGGCGAGCGCTGAGACAAAGGAGAGCGAGCCGATGACAACGCGGCGGCCGGCGGCGACTGCCTCGATGCCGCAGCCGAGGACCTGGTTGGTGCGCGCGAGGCATAGCGGTGTCGCGGACGGATCGGATAGATCGCGGGCGAGGGCCTTGGCAACGGGGTGGCTGCTGGTGGACTCGACGGCGTGGACGAGGGCGCGGACGGAGTCGTCGCCGTGCCAGGCGACGAGGGCGAGGCCGCCGGTGGTGAGCGTGCCGGTCTTGTCGAGGATCATGACGCCGGGCGTGGAGAGGCACTGGATAACGTCGCCACCCTTGATGAGCATGCCGCGGCGGGCGGCGCGGCCGGTGGCGATGGTGATGACAATGGGCGTGGCGAGACCGAGGGCGCACGGGCAGGTGACGACGAGCAGCGCGACGGCGTGATCAACGGCGTGCCGCGGTTCAAGCCAAAGCCACAGGCCGAAGGTGAACTCCGCGAGCGCGAGCATGCCGAGGGTGAACCAGGCGCCGACGACGTCGGCGAAGCGGACGATCGGGGCCTTGCGCTGGGCGCCGTCGGCGACGAGGCGCATGAGTTGGCCGACACGGGTGGCCTCGCCGACGGTCTGGACGCGGACGAAGAGCTCAGCGGACATGTTGAGCGTGCCGGCGGCGACGCGGTCGCCGGGGGTGACGCGGACGGGGCGGGATTCGCCGCTGAGCAGCGATTCGTCGATGAGTGAGTCGCCGGAATCGACTTCGCCGTCGCAGGGGAGGCTGTCGCCCGCGAGGACCTGCACCAGGTCGCCGGGCTGGAGGGATTCGATGGGGACGTCTCGGGTGGCGTCGCCCTCGACGCGGCGGGCGCTCGAGGGTGTGAGCGAGAAGAGCAGCTCGACATCGTCGGCGCTGGCGCGTTGCTGGCGGCTCTGGAAGAAGCGGCCGGCAAGCAGCGCGAAAACGAGCACGCTCACGGTGTCAAAGTAGATCTCGCCGCTGCCCTTGATGGTCGTGAAGACGCTCCACAGGCCGCCGGCAGCAAGGGCGAAAGCAATCGGCACATCGATGTGCGGCGTGCGGGTGCGGATCGCAACCCACGAACTCTTGAAGAACACCGCCCCGGGCCACGCCAGCGACAGCACGGTCAGCACCATGCTGAGCCAGCGGAACATGGTGCGGTGCGCGGGCTCCATCGCGTCGAAGATGCCGGCGTAGAGCGCGAGCGCGAAGAGCATGACGTTCGCCGCGATCGCTCCAGCGGCGGCGAGACGTACAAGCTGACGCCGATCCTCGGCCACGCGATGAGCCCGAGACTTGCGGTCGCGCGCCGGCTGCGGCGGATAGCCGATCGAGGCGAGCGTGCGGACGATCTGCGAGAGCCTGACGACGCGGTCGTCCCAAGCAAGATCAACGATGCCGCGACGGAGATCGAGGCGGGCCTCGACGAGGCCTTTGACCATGCGGGGGAGGCGCTCGATGAGCCAGAGGCAGGCGGAGCAGTGCACGCCGTGGAGGAAGAGTTCGCAGCGGATGAGCGGGCCGATCTGCCGGGTGTGGAGGCGGCGGAAGGTATCGTCGTCGAAGTCGTTGTAGGTGCGATCGGTGCCTGGAGCGGGTGCGCGGTCGTCGAGCTGCTGGCGGAGCTCGTAGTAGCGCTCGAGGCGGCAGGTGTGGATGATGGAGTAGGCGGTCTGGCAGCCGTGGCAGCAGAACTGGTCAGCGCGCGAGGAGTTGATCAGGCCCGGCGGCACGACAAGGTTGCAGTGCCTGCAGAGCACTGGCCCACGCCCAAGGCCGCGAGCAGGCGCCGGAGCTTGAACGCGCGTCGCATCAGCCACCATGGCAATGCACCTCCGTCGCCGCCGCGGGACGCCGCATCTCGTGGATGCGACCGGCGAGCGAGAGCACGCCCACCGCGACCAGCAGCATCGCAGTAGCCATGGGCAAGTGTCGGCGCATCGGCCCGAACAGCGACTGCAGCCCGACGCCAAGCGCGGCCATCACCGGCAAGGTTCCGAGCCAGAACGCCGACATGGCCAGTGCTCCGGAGAGCGGGTCGCCGGTGCCGGCCGCCGTCAGAACGAACGCATAGAGCCAGCCGCAAGGCAACCCGGTGGTCAGCACACCGATCGCCAAACCGCGGCCGATCGGGCCCCACGCTCCTACCGCGGCGTACGCCCGCCCTACCACCGCCTGAAGTGCGCGGGGCGGATGCATGCGGCCGATGCTGCAGCCGCATGCTCGCGCCACGGCGATCAGCCCGAAGCCGATCATGACCAGCGATGCTCCAATGGCTGCCGTGCGCTGCACGCCCACCATATCGCCCCCGAGATCCAGCGAGCGCCCGACCAGCCCGGCGATCACGCCCAGCGTGGTGTACGAGCACAGACGCCCGACGTTGTACGCAACGTGCAGCGAAGCCTTGCCCACTCGGCACTCCTCATCGGGCGTGACGGCGAGGGCGAGGAACGCGCCGCACATCCCCGCGCAGTGGAGGCTGCCCAGGAGGCTGGCGACGAAGATGCCGGCGATGAGCGTGATCACGGATTGCTCGTGCGATCGGCGTGGGCCGACCAGACTTCGATCGAGCGTTCGTCGGTGAAGACCATCTTCACCGCTTCGACGCGAGTGCGCAGGTGCCAAGACCCTTCCGGCCCCGCAGGGCACAGGGCGCGGTAGGCGCCCGTGCCGTCGCCGATAAAGGTCACCACGGAACGGTCGCCGGATCGGGCCTCATGGAACACCTCGGCGGTCACTTGGGCGGCGCGGATCGGCTGACCCGACGAGTCCCGGAGCGTGATCTCGAGCTGACGCGACGCGCCCGCGGTGAGATCCATCCGCCAGCCCAACGCCGCGTTCAGGGTTCGCTGCTTCGCGGTCTCGTCCCACGCAAGCGCCTTCTCGTAATACCGCTGCTCGATACCCACGGACCTGTCGGAGAGTGCGGCGTAGACCGTGATGCCGACAATCACCACATTCATGCCAAGCAGAAGGAACACACCGCCGGGCCAGAACCAATGGCCCCGGTCGACACGGCTCGGAGTCGTCTCAATCACTTGTGACCTTCCTTTTCCTGCTGCTCGGCGCTCGCGCCGTCACCGGGTGAATCAGGTGTATCAGGCCGCCGGCCTGTCCCCGGCCCGACAAGCCGATACGGCGTTGCCTTGGTGAACCCACCGACACCATGGACCACGATGCTGATATCGCACGCGCCTTGACGAAAGGCGACGATCGGCGCCTCGACCAGCACCGGCACGGTGCGCACTTCACCGGGCGGCAGGACAACATCCGCACCGTCATCAAGCTTCACACGAGCGCCGATGACGCCGGTCGTGCCGATCGTGATCTTGGCCGGCGCGTCGGTTCGATTGACGACCTTGACCCTGATCTGATTGCCGACCATGTCGCCCGCCTCGTTCATCGAGAACAGCCCACCCCGGGTGCGCAGGACGGTAACGTTCAGCGGCGCTTGATGCGTCAGAAGATAGACGAGCCCGGTGCCAACGACGGCGAGCAACGCGGGGTAGAACGCGAGCCTCGGTCGGAACCCGGACCGCTTCTCGCCTGCAAGCGCGGCCTGGGACGAGTACCGCACGAGCCCGAGCGGCTTGCCGATCTTCGACATTACGCTGTCACACGCATCGATGCACTGGGTGCAGTGCACGCATTCCATCTGCAGCCCGTTGCGGATGTCGATACCCGTCGGGCACGTAGCAATGCACATGCGACAGTCGATGCAGTCGCCGAGCACCTGCAAGGCGACGTCCGCCGCTGCGTTCGCGCGTCGGCCGCGTGGCTCTCCCCGGGTCCGGTCGTAGCTGACGATCAGGGAGTTGCGATCCAGGAGCACCGACTGCATGCGTCCGTACGGGCATGCAACGAGGCACGTCTGCTCCCGGAAGAACGTGAAGTCGAACATCATCAGGCCCGTGACGACGGCCATCACCGCGAACGGCACCGGATGCTCGGCCGGCGACCGCGTCACCCAGTCGCGGAGCTGATCGACGCCGACGAAGTACGCAAGGAACGTGTGCGCGAGATAGCACGAGACGATGAAGTACGCCACATACTTCAACCCGCGGGCCAGCGGCGACCCGACAAACCTGCCCTTTTTCGCACGTCCCGGCGTCCCCTCGAAGAGCCGCTCGATCGGGCGATACACAAACTCCAGATACACCGTCTGCGGACACGCCCAGCCGCACCACACCCGCCCGAAGAGCGCGGTCAGAATGAAGATCGACAAGAAGACGCTGAGCACCAGCAACGCCAGCATCAGCGTGTCGGTCGGCAGAAACGTCTGCCCGAAGATCGTGAAATGGCGGGTCGTCAGATCCAGCAGGATCAGCGGCTTGCCGTTCATCTGGAGGTACGGGATCGCCGTGAAGATCAGGATCAGCACATAAGCCACAATGCGCCGACGCTGCCAGAATCGGCCCGTCGAGGGCTTGGGCAGCAACCAGCGACGCGACCCGTCCGCGTTCAGCGTCGACAGCACGCTCGGCGGCTGCCCGGGCGCGACCGACGCCGCCGCGGAAGCGACCGAGTTGGCTGCGGATTCGACGCTCATGTTGCCCTCCTCGAAACCGATCCATGATCAGGACGCCAGGACGCTGCGTGAGACCACCCGCCATGACACTCGAGTGCGTCGCTTCATTCCGTCTCCCCCTCCGGGTGCGTCCGTGTCCCGACGCCACCGTGCCCAGCCCTCACTTCGTCGGCTTCGGGAACGGAGGCAGCACCTCACCCTCGGGCGGTCTGGCGCTCGCGGGCGTGGTGCCGCGGAGCTTCATCACGTACGCCGCGAGCAGCACCCGTTCGTTGTCGGAGAAGTTGGTCCGCCACCCGGGCATGGCGCCGTTATTGGCTCCATTGGTGATCACCGTGTAGAAGTCCGGGATCTTCTTGACGTTCTTGTAGTGGTCATCCGTCAGGTTCACGCCGTTGATGCCGCCGCCGTCCTTCGCGTGGCACGCCGCACAGTTCGTCTGAAACGTTCCCGCGGCATACTGCATCAGCGACTCATCGGCCGCAACACTCAGGATCCCCGCTTCGTCCGGCTTCAGGACCTTACCGGCAAAGAGGCGCTTCACCTCGGCGTTCTGCTCGTTCTGCCACGCTTTCTCGATCGACCACGCGATCGGGCTGAAGTGGTAGTAGGCGATGTACATGATGCTGAACAGCACGCTGCCGAGGAAGATGAGGTGCCACCATCCCGGCGTCGGGTTGTCGTACTCCCGAATGCCGTCGTACTCGTGGTCGCTCAGGTGGTCGCGCGGGCGAGCCCCATGCACCAGATCCTGCGGCGCGGAGCCGTGCACAACGGAAGCAGAATGGGTGTCAGCGTTGCTCATCGGGGGTCGCCTTTCTCTGAGGGCGTGACGGTCGCTTCGGTTCCCCGCACGCGGTCGACAGTTTGCTCGGTGCCGTCGAACAGCGGAATACTCGCGTTGTGATCGCATTCACCCTTGGTGACGCAGATGACGCGGATCCCGACCCCCACAAACACCCCCACGAACAGGACCATGGCGATCGACGGCCAGACCCACAATTCCATGCTGCTCATGATCGAGCTCATCGGCCAGCCTCCTTCGTGTTGACGGAGAGCGGCTGACTTCCCGGTTCGGTGCCTTTCGACGCGGCCGGTGTCGCCGCCGCCGGCGCATCCGCCGGCTGGCTGATGTCGCGCCCCAGCCGCTGCATGTACGCCACCAGCGCGATCACCTTCTTGTCGCCCATGCCTTCGTATCCGCCCTGGGCGACCAGCTCCGCGGCAATCTGCTTGGCCTGGGCCCGAGCCGCTTCGACCGCCTTGCCGTTCTTCACGTTCTCCCCGTATGGGACGCCCAGCATCGCCATCACGTCGACGCGGCGTTGAATCCCTTCAAAGTCCAGCTGCTGCCGGAGCAGGTGGGCATAGTCCGGCATGATCGAGTTGGCGTTCAGACTGCGCGGGTTCTCGAAGTGACGCACGTGCCAGTCGTGGCTCTGCTTGCCGCCCTCTCGAGCCAGATCGGGCCCGATGCGCCGGCTGCCCCACTGGAACGGATGGTCATAGACGAACTCGCCGGGCTTGCTGTACTCGCCGTAACGCTTGGTCTCGGCCCAGATCGGACGGATCATCTGCGAGTGGCAGTTGTAGCAGCCTTCTGCGATGTAGATCTCGCGACCCGCCAGTTCCAGCGGCGTGTACGGCTTCACACTCGCGATCGTCGGAACGTTCGAGGAGATCAGGAACGTCGGGATGATCTCAAACAGCGACGCCGTCACCACCGCAACGATCGAGAGCACGGTGAACTTGAGTGGCTTGCGCTCCCACACACGGTGGAACCAGCCCGACACGAACACCGAGTCCGCGGCACGTGCCACACCGAGATTGCCGGCCAGATTGCTCTCCGGAATCGGCGGGTCGATGTACCGCGAAGCCAGCGCGGGCGCGGTGAGGATCGGCTCGTCGTACACCTTGGCTCGGTTCAACACGGTCATCAGCGTGTTGATGCCCATCAGCACGACGCCGGCGAAGTACAGGGTCCCGCCGACGACGCGGATCCAGTAGAACGGCATGAGCGTCGTCACGGTCTCGACGAAATCGGGGTACGCGAGCCGGCCGCTGGCGTCGAACGCCCGCCACATCAGCCCCTGCGTGATGCCCCCGGTGTAGATCGGAATGACGTAGAGCAGGAGCCCGATGGTGCCGATCCACAGGTGGGTCGACATGAGCTTCTTGCTCCATAGTTGCGTCTGGAACAGCCGGGGCAGAAGCCAGTACACCATGCCGAACGTCATGAAGCCGTTCCAGCCCAGAGCGCCCGAGTGGACGTGCGCGATCGTCCAGTCCGTGTAGTGGGAAAGAGCGTTCACGCTCTTGATCGAGAGCATCGGCCCCTCGAATGTCGACATGCCGTAGAAGGTGATGCCCAGCACGTAGAACTTCAGGATCGGGTCCGCCGCCACGCGATTCCAGGCGCCGCGGAGCGTCAGAAGACCGTTGATCATGCCGCCCCAGCTGGGCATCCAGAGCATCACCGAGAAGAGCATGCCCAGCGTGCTCGCCCACGCCGGCAACGCCGTGTAGTGCAGATGGTGCGGACCCGCCCAGATGTACATGAACACCAGGCTCCAGAAGTGCACGATCGAAAGCCGGTACGAATACACCGGCTTCTCCGCCGCCTTGGGCAGGAAGTAGTACATCAGCCCCAGGAACGGCGTGGTCAGGAAGAAGGCCACCGCGTTGTGCCCATACCACCACTGCATGAAGGCGTCCTGCACGCCCGCGTAGACCGAGTAGCTCCTGGTCCACGTCGCGGGGATCGACAGGCTGTTGAAGACGTGCAGCATCGTGACCGTCACGATCGTCGCGATATAGAACCACAGGGCGACGTACATGTGCCGCTCACGACGAACCGCCAGCGTCCCGAAGAAGTTCGTCCCAAAGAAGCCGAGCCAGACCACCGCGATCGCCAGATCGATCGGCCACTCAAGCTCCGCGTACTCCTTGCCCTGCGTGATCCCCAGCGGCAGCGTCACCGCCGCCGCGACGATGATCGCCTGCCAGCCCCAAAAGTGCAGGTTGCTCAAGAGGTCGCTGTACATCCGCGCCTTGCACAGCCGCTGCGTGCTGTAATAGATCGCGGCAAAGAGCGCATTCCCCGCGAACGCGAAGATGACCGCGTTGGTGTGGAGGGGGCGAAGTCGCCCGAAGCTCGTCCACTCCAGCCCGAGGTTCGCCGCCGGCCAAGCCAGCTGCACCGCGATGATCAGCCCCACCAGCATGCCGACGATGCCCCAGAGCACCGTCGCCAGGACGAATTTCCGCACGATCGCGTCGTCGTATTTAAACGACTCGAGGCGGGTCGCCCCGATTTCACCGAATGCAGGGTTGGCGGTCTCAGGGGAGGACTGGCTCATCCGCGATTCTCCGAATGGGAAATGCCGCCGAAAGACGACAAGCCGACGTTAATATCGGCTATCAGAATAGCGGATACCGATATCACTTGTCAACTCTCGGCACAAAAACCACACAATACCTTTGAATGACGCATGAAAGCCCGCGCGGATCGGATACAATCCACCAAGCCGGCAGGAGCTTCTTGCCGAATACTCTGTCGGCTAGTAATCTATCAGCGGAGTATCACCATGCTCAGCCAAGCTTCCGGCTACGCCATTTCCGCGATGGGTCACATCGCCGCCGCCGGCGGCAAACCGGTCCTCATCAAGGAAATCGCCGAGGCCGCCGCGATTCCCGGACCATACCTCGGCAAGATCATCAACGCACTGGCCAAACGCGGGCTGGTCAATACCCAGCGAGGCGTCGGAGGCGGCGTCACGCTCGCCCGGGCGGCCACAGAGATCTGCCTGAAGGACGTCTGTATTGCCCTCGACGACCCGGCGTGCAAGACCTTCTGCATGCTCGGTACCGCCGAATGTTCAGACGCCCGTGCGTGCCCCGCCCACAAATTCTGGACCCAGCACCGCACCAAGCTCTACTCATTCCTGGAGTCAACGTCGGTGGCAGATATCGCCGCGTTCGAGTCCCGACGCCGCTGGCGGGCCGAGGTCGATGCGATCACGGCCGATGGTGGGGCCACGCCGTCGCCCGCCGTGTGACCGCCTTGCCCATTCCCTGTGTTTTCCCGAATCGCGGCGTCGCCGGGCGTGGTACATTCTCGTGCCAAGCGGCATCGGGGCGGCGGGATCGGAGCCGTGCGCTCACCGGCCTGCTTTGCGTGGGGTCAGGAGCTGATTCGATGCGACGCGTTGTCAGTGCGGCGGGACTGGTCATGATCGCTGGCATGGCGGCTGCGCAGCAGCCCGCGCCACAGGCACCTCAAACCACGATGCAGCAGCCGGTGCAGGATCAGCTGCCCCGGGTCCGGCCCGAGTACCCGAAGGTCACCGAAGGCCCGTACATCGAAAAGTCGGTCCCCAAAGAATGGGTCCTCAAGATCACGCTCGACGTCCTCAGCGAGCAGGGTCAAGCGGGCGTCATGCCGACCAACCAGTACCGACAGCCATTCCAGTTCGAACAGATGGTTCTGGTCTGGCCGTTCGTCCACTCGGCCGCAAACTCCGCCCTCAAGCCCGAGAAGGTACGAAGCTGGCTACGCTTCAACGCGCACGACGTCGTGACCGGCGGCTTCGCGAAGGAGACCACGCCGGAGAATCCGCGCCCGGTGCTCTTCAAGAAAATGGCGAACGAGGATCTCTATCCCGCCGGCGTCCAGCTCGGCGTCTGGACGTGGGAGCGACCCGTCACCGTCCAGACCGTGCAACTCCAGATCGACATCCCGAGCACTTCATGGCGTACCAGGTTCAACGACGCCGCCGCCATCAAGGTACCTTGGCCCAAGGGTCCGTGGCCCGAGGAAGCATCGGCGTGCTTCCAGCCGGAGATGTATGTCGATTACGGCGTCGATCCGCGGACGGCCGAGATCCGCATGTACGACCGCAAGGTGATCGTTGACGCGGTGAAAACCTGGACCAAGGGCAATCCCAAAGAGATCACGCCAGCCAAGCTCGCCAAGTTCTTGGCGTTCCAGGTGAACAACGTGATGCAGGTCACCAAGCAGGGCTTCAACCTCAGCCCGCGAACACACGTGATGGAGGGGCTGGACATTCAGGGCGCCCCGATGGCCCTGAAGAACCGGACCGGCAGCATGATCGACATCGGAACGGTCCTCGTCGCGGTCCTCCGCGAGGCGGGCTTGCCGGCCCGACTCGTTTACGCGTTTCAGGGTGAGCAGCATTCCCGCGACGGTCTTTACTTGCGCACCTGGACGCAGGAAGAACGACTGCGCACCTGGGTCGAATTCTGCCTCTACGACGAGGAAAAGAAGACGGTCAACTGGGTGCCCATCGACTACGGCCCGATGCGATCGACGTCATCCCGGATGCAGGACCTCGACACGCCGTGGCGTTACTTCGGCTCCATCGACTATCACGCGGATCTGATCCCCATCGCGTTTCAGGCGTTCCCGCCGACGACCGTGATGGCGTACGGCTCGCCGGCATTCTGGGGATGGAACATGAAGCCGGCGATCCCGTCCATCGCATATCAGTCGATTTCCATCAGCGCCGGACCCGATCAAGTGGCCCCGGGTGATGGATCGCCGAGCGACGCGGCACAGCGGCCGCGCCGCTGAGACTCCCGTCCGCCACTCAGGGCAGGAACGAGTACCCACTGGTCTCGTTCACGATGCCGCTCGGCACGCGAAGCCGCATCTCGGCGTGCAGATCGACGAAGAGCAGGTTGGCCTCGACGGCCGATCGGTGGTACCAGATCGATCCGCGGTCGCCGCCCCGGTCGTAGTTGTAGATCGGATGCGTTCCGATCATCCACGTTCGAGCGGTGTTGCGCACGTACGGCATCCTCCCCCCACCGCCATCGGGCCCGCGAGGCACCAGTGTCGGAAAGTCGTCGCCGCGAAGGTCGTGGTCGTTGAGCGTGTAGCTTGAGCCAACCAGGTCGTAGTACGAGTCCGTGCTCGCAAAGGGAGGGATCGGCACTCCCGTGTTTCGTGCTCCCTTATCCACGGGGGAGCGGAAGGCGTCGAGCTCGACCCGCGGCTGACCAGGCTGCCTCGCCGGTGGCTCGAAACTCAACACATAGCGGTTGAGCGGACGCTCGGCGGCGCCGATCGTGTCGATGCCGTAGAACGGCAGCTGCCCGCTGGTGCCGGCGAAGAGCGAGCCGATGACGGCCGAACCGCCGCCGGGCAGTGGACCTTTGGCCTGCGGCAGTGTGTCGCGAAAGTCGTTGAAATACAGCGAGACGCCGGCGCCGATCGTCTTGAGCTTCGTCAGGCACACCAGGGATCGCGCCGACAGTCGGGCCTGACCCAGGCTCGGGAGCAGGATGCCGATCAGCACCGCGATGATCGCGATGACCACAAGCAACTCGATGAGCGTGAACGCACGACGCACGTGCGAGGGTAGCAACGAGCCCCGGCGCGGGCTCTCCGCCGCACGAACGCGACCGCGGCCTACTTGTTCTCGGCGACGAGCGGATTCTTGAAGTGCTTGTCCTGAATGGGCGCGACCGCGTCCAGCACCTTGGACAGAACCAGCGCCGGAGCCCCGACCGCGCTCACCTCCGTGACGAGGTCCTTGGAGTAGTGATTCAGGACCGGGAACGTATCGCGCTCGTAGACATCCCAGCGCCGCCGGATCACGTCTTCACGGGCGTCGTCGGGGCGGTTCTCCTTCAGCGCGCGACGAGCGAGACGCTTGATCATCTCTTCCTTGTCGTCGCACTTGAGGTGGATGATCTTCAGCACGTTGATGTACTTGTGCATCAGCCTCGCCTGCGCGACGTTGCGCGGCAGGCCGTCGAGGATGAGCATATCGGCGCGAGGCTTGTAGATGCCCAGCGTGGTGTACGCGTGAATCGTCTGCGACCAGAGCCGGATCACCACGTCATCGGGCACGAGTTCGCCGCGCGACGAGTAGGAGTAGAAGATCTTTCCGATGTCCGAGTTGATGTCGATGTTGCGGAACATCTCGCCCGTCGACATGTGAAAGAAGCCCGGGATCGTCGCCAGGATCTTGCCCTGGGTTCCCTTGCCCGCACCCGGTGCGCCGAACAGGAGGATTGTCTGGTAGCGGTCGTCGGCCATGGCGATTCCCAGGTCCGCGTCGATGGCCTTCAGCCCGGAGGCTCACGATCGCGGGTCGAAGTGTAATCGGACAATTGCTGCCGCGTCTTGCTCGGAGCTTGTACGGTTCTGCCGAAGTCCCGAGAACGTACGGCGAGGCAGGCCGTACGTGCGCCGCGGGGATCACGGCATCAGACCTGATGCAGGAACCGCAGGTCGTTCTCGAACAGCAGGCGGATGTCCGGGATGCCGTAGCGGCCCATCGCGATGCGTTCGATCCCGAAACCGAACGCAAAGCCGGTCCACTCCTCGGGGTCGATGCCGCAGAGCTGGAGCACGGCGGGATCGACCATGCCACAGCCGCCGAGCTCGATCCAGCGGGCGGGCTGATCTTCCCGCAGGCGGATCTTCATGTCGAGCTCCGCGCTGGGCTCGGTGAAGGGGAAGAAGCTGGGGCGCAGCCGGATCTCGGCATCGTCGCCGAAGTAGGCGCGTGCGAACTGCAGCAGCGTCGTCTTGAGGTCGATCATCGACACGCCGCGATCGAGATAGAGGCCCTCGATCTGATGGAACATGAACGAGTGCGTGGCGTCGACGGTGTCGGGTCGGTAGACCCGTCCGGGCGACACGATCTTGATCGGCCTGGTCAGCCTTCCGCCGCCGGCCTTGACCGCGGCTTCCATCACGCGGATCTGCACCGTGCTGGTCTGCGAGCGGATCATGCGGGGCCGCTCGGTCGTGCGCGGATCGTCCACATAGAAGTTATCGATCGGATCACGTGCCGGATGCCCGGCTGGGATGTTGAGCTTGACGAAGTTGTGCTCATCGTCCTCGAGCTCGGGGCCCTCGGCGACCTCGAAGCCCATGCGCCCGAAGACCTCCGCGAGCTCGTCGATGACGCGAGTGATAATGTGGGGCTTCCCCAGCCCCTGGCTCGTCACGAAGCCCGGTTCCGTGACGTCGAGCCGCTCGGCGTGTGCCGCGGCACCGGCGGCGATCGCGGCCTTCTTCTCCTCAAACGCCGCCTCGAGCGCGGCCTTCACCTGGTTCATCCGCGCACCGACCGCGGGCTTCTGGTCCTTGGGCACATCCTTGAACCCGCCCATGGCCGCCTTCAGCTTGCCGCTGCCGGCGAGGTAGGCGAGGCGCCAGGTCTCGAGCGTGTCGGGTGAAGAGACGGCCGCGAGCTCGGCGAGGCCTTGGGTCTGCAGTTGATCGAGGTGCTCGAGCATGGGTGTGATGGTATCGGGATGAGGATCGGATGAACCGGAAAAGACACGACCCGCGTTCCCGCGGGCCGTGACGAATGCGTCCTTGTCTGAACTCTCTCTGACTCGGCTTCAGCGGGGCCCCCCACCGCTTCCCACCGTCCCCCACCGCAGCCCCCACCACAATCCCCACCGGAATCCCACCCGTGAGCGACTCAGGCCTTCGCTTCCGACTTGCGGACCTTGGCAGCAAACGCGGTGCGCTTGTCCGCCGTGCGGCGCCGCGTGCTCGGCTTGCCGCCGATCTCGGGGCCTTCCTCGTTGCCGACGAACTGCAGCACGCAGAGCTCGGCGGCGTCGCCGATGCGGTGGCGGCCGAGCTTCACGATGCGGGTGTAGCCACCCGGACGGTCGGCGAACTTGGGAGCGACGTTGTCGAAAATGTGCTTGACGAGCTTGGGGGCCTTGCGCAGCTCGCCGTAGCGGTTGCGCTCAACCTCTTCGATCTTCGGAAGCGGGAAGAAGCCCTCGCGGAACTCGCGGAGCTGGTTGACGTGGTTCTTCTCTTCCTCGGTGGCCTTCTTGGGAAGGTACATCCACTCGAAGGCCTGGCGGTCGCCGCCGAGCTTGGCAATCACGCGGCGGCGGGCGGCGAGGTCGCCCTTCTTGGCGTCGGTGATGATCTTCTCGACCAGGGGCTGGACGGCCTTGGCCTTCGGGATCGTGGTGGTGATCTGGCCGTGCTCGAAGACAGCGGCGGCGAGATTGCGCAGCATCGCATCGCGGTGCGAGGACGTGCGGGTGAGGCGGTAACCGGCGCGACGGTGGCGCATGATGCAAACTCCAGACAGACCATGCCGGGCGAGAAGCCGCTCGGAACAGGGTCGAAATACTAGGCCGAAACCCGAGTCCCTGCCACTGGCGGGGGCTTGGTTGGGGTCGTCTTTGGGGCCATCAAGGCCCGGACGACCCCGGAAAACGGACGCCGCCGTTTGCAGCGGCGTCCGCGAAGGTGCGAGACAATCGAGCGCCTCAGGCGGGCATCTCGATGGGCTTCACGACGAAACCCTCGGGCAGGGTCATGCCCAGGTCCAGGCCGATGTCCTGGAGCTTGCGCTTGACCTCGCGGAGGCTGGTGCGGCCGAAGGAACGCAGCTTAAGCAGCGTCGCGTCGGTCTGGGTGACCAGCTGAGCGACGGTCTCGATGCGGGCCGACTCCAGGCAGTTGCTGGCGCGGACCGAGAGCTCCAGCTCGCTGACATTCATGTTCAGCTTGCGGATGAGCTCCTCGTCGACGCTGGCGGCCGCCGCGGCTTCGTCGCTGACCGTCTGGGCGCCGAGCTCGAAGTACTGAACGAACGGATTGAGGTGCTTGCGGAGAATCTTGGCGGCCTCGACCATCGCCATCTCGGGCGTGACCGTGCCGTTGGTCCAGATCTCGAGCGTGAGCTTGTCGTAGTCGGTGCGCTGGCCGACGCGGGCGTCCTCGACCTTGTAGCGGACGCGCTGCACGGGGCTGTAGATCGCGTCGATCGGGATGATGCCGATTTCCTGATCGCCCTCTTCGGCGGCGATCTGCTCGGCGGCGGGCACGTAGCCGCGCCCGCGGGCGACCTTCAGCTCCATCTCGAAGTCCACCTTCTCGGTGAGCGTCGCGAGGACCAGTTCCTTATTGACGATCGTGACGGCGGTGTCGGCCTCGATCATGTCGGCGGTGATCTCGCCGGGGCCGCGGGCAGCCAGACGCATCGTCTTGGGCTCATCGCCCTCGAGCTTCACGACCAGGTTCTTGACGTTCAGGACGATGTCGGTTACATCCTCCATGACGCCGGGCAGGCTGCTGAACTCGTGCGGGGCGCCCTTGATCTTGATCGAGGTGACGGCCGCGCCCTCGAGGCTGCTGAGCAGCACGCGACGCAGCGAGTTGCCGATCGTCGTGCCGAAGCCGCGCTCGAACGGCTCGATGACAAAGCGGCCGTACACGCTGCTGTTGAAGCGGGTATCGGCACCAACGCGAGTGGGAAGTTCCAGACCACGCCAGCGGAATCGCATGTGCAAACCTCCAAACTTCGGATCGCCCGAATCGAGCGATCGGTCTCGGCAGTCTCGGCCAAGCGTGCTGCTTCGCGGAGCGAAGAGCCTGCCTGCACCTCGGATTCAGTCACGCGATTGCCCGGGCTTTGCGAGGAACGCTGGGCCTGCCGGAGCGCCCGAACGCCTCTTCTGTGCCGGGTGGGCACGCGACACGTTGGAAAATCACGCCGACGCGGCAAAGCGGCGGCGTGGGAGAAACAAACTCAAACGCGACGGCGCTTCGCGGGACGGCAGCCGTTGTGCGGAACCGGCGTGTGATCCTCGATCGCGGTCACGCGCAGGCCGGTCGAAACCAGGCCGTTGACAGCCGACTCGCGGCCGGCGCCCGAACCCTTGATGCGGATCTCGACCTCGGACATGCCGAGCTTGCGGACCTTCTGGCCGCAGTTCTCGCCGGCGCGGGTCGCGGCGAACGGGGTGCTCTTGCGGGCGCCCTTGAAGCCGATCGTGCCGGCCGAATCCCAGGCGACGGTCTCGCCGTTCATGTCGGTGATGGTCACCAGCGTGTTGTTCTGGGTCGCCTTGACGTGGGCGATGCCACGGACGACGTTCTTGCGGACTTTACCCTTCTTCGACATCGAAAACTCCTTCGGATCGACAGGTCCCGAGGGGCCCTACCCGAATGTGTGATGACTTGGCCTAGAGCCCAATGCCTAGTGCCGAGTGCCTTGTTACTTGGCCTTGACGCCCTTCTTGCCGGCGACGGTCTTCTTCTTGCCCTTGCGGGTACGGGCGTTGGACTGGGTGCGCTGGCCGCGGACCGGGAGGCCCTTGCGGTGACGATCGCCGCGGTAGCAGCGAATGTCCTTGAGACGCTGAATGTTCTGCTGCACCTGACGACGCAGGGCGCCCTCGACAAGGTAGTTGGCGTCGATGATCGCGTTGATCTGCGCGAGCTTGGTCTCATCGACCTCGCGGGCGCGGGTGTCGCCGTCCACACCGGCCTCGGCCAGAATGTCCTTGGCGAACTTCGGCCCGATCCCGTGGATGTACTGGAGGGCGAAGAGCATCTTCTTGTTGTCGGGCACGTCAACGCCGGCAATACGGGGCATCGCAATTCCTCTCGCGGCTCAATCTGATCGTCAGACGCAGAGCCAAATCGTTGCAGCAGATCGCTTCGGGACCGTGGTTCAGATCAACAGGATCAGCCCTGCACCTGCTTGTGCTTGGGCTCCGCCTTGCAGATCACACGCACCTTGCCCTTGCGCCGGACGACCTGGCACTGATTGCAGATGCGACGAACGCTCGCTTTGACCTTCATAGAACACCTTCTGAAAACCCGCCCGCCATCGGGGCGTGCTGGGCCGAAATGTTAGGCAGGCAGCCCGGCGAAGTCACGCCCGAACCGATGCCTGATCGAGGATTTGGAATGTCGGCCGGAATGAAGCGCACCCCGTCCCGCGTCCGGTCACCAACCCAGAGCCCGGTACCGATACAGCCGCAGCACATGCCGGACGTAACGGGCCTGTTCTTTGAGACTCAGTTTGCTCTCGCCTCGCTTGCGGTCGGCGAAGTGGATCGGGACCTCGGTCGGCTTCCTGAAGGGGCCCTTGACCAGCATCTCCAAGGCAATCTTGTAGCCGATCGGGTTCAGGTTGGTGGTAGCGCGGAAATGATCCCGGCTCATCGCAAAGAACCCGGACATCGGGTCCGCCAGATTCGTCAGCGGCTTGGCCAACGCCGTCGCCACCAGGCTGTTGATGCGGCGGAAGAGGGTCCACGCTGAGTCGGTCGTCCCCCCCCGGACGTAGCGGGAGCCCAGCACAAAGTCATTGCCAGCCTTCATGGCCGCGAGCATGGCGGGAATCGCCTCGGGCGGATGGCTGAGGTCGGCGTCCATCACGACGATCGTCGGTGCGGTGGCGAGTTTGCAACCGGCGATGACGGCGGACGACAAGCCGCGCTCGTCGCGCCGGACCAGCAGCCGCACCCAGTCGCGACCGAGTGCCGCGACCACCTGCTCGGTGCCGTCGTTGCTGTTGTCGTCCACGATGACGAGTTCGGGACGCTCGAGACACTTTTCGATGCGTTCGACTAGTTCGGGAATGTTCGCGGCTTCGCGGAAGGTCGGAACCACCACGGAGACCAGTGGCGACAGCCCCGTCGCTGCAATCTTCGCGGTCGCGGCTGCGGCAGAGTTGGCAACGACCTGCGTCATGCTGGAGAAACGATTCGGTCGGATCGTCCGCGGGCGCGACGCCTGGCCGGCGGCGGGAATCAGTGACGGAACGTGATGCGTGCCTTCGAGAGGTCGTACGGGCTCATCTCGACCGTGACGCGGTCGCCCGGCAGGATGCGGATGTAGTTCATGCGCATCTTGCCGGAGACGTACGCGAGGACCTCGGTCTTCTGCTCGTTGGGCAGACGGACCTTGAACATCGCGTTGGGGAGGGCCTCGGTGACCTCGGCCTCGAAAGTGAACTTGTCGTCCTGTTTGCTCATGTGTGCTCGTTGCGTACTCGGTCAAGTCTGGCGGTCTGTGGTGTGTCTTCCGTGTTCTGGTGCGGTTCAGCCGCGGCTGGGCTGCATACGCGGGCCGCCTTCTTCGCCCTCGGAGAGGAATCCGGCGTAGTTGCGCATCAACAGCTGGGCCTCGACCTTCTGGAGGAAATCCATCACCACGGACACGACGATCAGCAGGCCCGTGCCGCCGAGGAAGTTGGAGATGCTGTACGGCACGCCGAACGCGTTGGACGCGACGACGGGAAGAATCGCGATGACCGAGAGGAATGCCGCGCCGACGAAGGTGACGCGGGTGATGACGGTTTCGAGATACTCAGCGGTGCGCGGGCCCGGGCGGAGACCGGGGATGAACGAACCGTGCTCCTTGAGCTGCTTGCTCATGTCCTGCGGGTTGAACTGGACGGTGATCCAGAAGTAGCTGAAGAAATAGACCATCGCGATGTACGCGAGGATGTACAGGTACTCGCCGATCGTGAAATTGATGGCGAGGAACTGGGTGAGGTGATAGAAGAACCCCGGCTCGCTGTTGTTCACGCTGAGGTAGTTGCGAACCTGATCGTGCAGCGTCTGGAAGAGCACGGACGGAAACATCATCAGCGAGCTGGCGAAGATGATGGGCATGACGCCGCCGTGGTTGATGCGCAGCGGCAGGTAGGACTTCTGGCCACCAAAGACGCGGCGGCCTCGGGTGTGCTTGGCCTGCTGCACAGGAATGCGTCGCTGGGCGACCGTCATAAGGACGGACCCGGCGACCACCAGCACAAAGCCGCCGAGAAGCATGATCAGGCCCATGTATCCCATCTTGTCCGACCCGCCCTGGGGGTCGAACCGGGCGTAGGCGTCCTGGATCGCAGTGGGCATGGCGGCGAGAATGCCAGCCATGATGATCATCGAGACGCCGTTGCCGATGCCGAATCGATCGATCTGCTCACCGATCCACATCAGGAACATGGTGCCGGCGGTGAGCACGGTGATGGCCATGACCCACCAGAGACCGCTGCCGAGGTACTGGGGCTGAATGAGATTCTGGCCGCGGAGGTAGCTGATCCAGCCGAAGCCCTGGATGATGCACAGCGCGACGGTTGCGTAGCGGGTCCATTCCATAACCTTCTGGCGACCCGACGGTCCCTCTTCGTTGAGCTTCTTCAGCCGCGGCGAGACGGTGGCGGCGAGCTGGAAGATGATGCCCGCCGTGATGTAGGGCATGACGCCCAGACCGAAGATCGTGGAGTGGGAGAGCGATCCGCCGGAGAACATCGAAACGAACTGGGCCACCTTGCCGAAGGCCGAGCTCCCCTGCGTCGCCTGGTTGAACAGCCGCGCCATCTCTTCCTGATTGACGCCGGGCAGGGGAATCCAGTGCCCGATGCGGAAGACCAGGAGCATCGCGAACGTAAAAAAGATCTTGTTCCGCAGGTCGCGGATCGAGAAGACGTTGACGAGGGTGGCGAACATGACGGTGAGCCAGCTCCGGGATGCGATCGATCGATCAGACTGCACGCGCGGCCGATCCATCGACCGACGCGCGACCATGACGCCGTATTGTCAACGGTGGGTCTGGCCGATCGTTGCGCTCGCGCCCTTCGAGGGGAACGAGTGGCGATTCTACGCCGGACAAACCGCGAACGTCGCGGGGAACCTCGTCGGGACCCCGACGCCAAGTCGCATTTTGCGGATGGGTTCGCCGGACGCACGGGACGACGGACGGCGGAGCGTCGGGGTCCTCGGACCATACGCGGTTGCCGACTCCGGGCGATCTCGGGCCTGACGGCGGCGCCTAGTGCGTGCGGCCGGACTTTGCACGGGTGCGCCGGCCGGTCCACAGACTCGCGGCAAGTCCTGTGATCGCAAGGGCAACGGGACCGGGTGAGGGGATCTGGACGGTGACGAACTCCAGTTCATAGATGGCCGGGCTCGTGTTCCGCTGCTCAACCCAGAAGGTCAATGCGAAACCGGCCAGCGGCCCTGAGAACCCGATGGCTTCCGGTGCCGCCGCGAGCCTGGGCATGAGGTCGGTGTTCACGTCGGGAGCGAAGAATTCGGTATAGCCGAGCGTGCGACTCAGGTTGGCGAAGTCCGGAGGTTCGGTGAACACCTCGCCGGCCTGCAGGCCGAGAAAGGTCGCTTCGACGCCGTCGCTCCTTCGGAGCATGACGGCGGCGAGCCCGAGCCCGGGCGGCAGTTGAAGCGTGAAGTAATCACGATCCCGCGAGGAGACGCTCGCGGAAACGAAGTTCGAGCCCAGACCGACGACGAGAAGCGTGGGCGAGCCGGGGTTGTTGGAAAGGTCGCCGCTCGCCAACTCATCGAAGTAGATCACGCCCTGCGCCGCGAGTGCGTGGGCCAGAGCGAGAGCAAACCCGAGATGTTGCACTGCCATGCGTCGGCCTCCGGTTTCGCCGAGGAACGCAGGCGATCACGCCGCCCGTCGGGGCGGCCGTTTCATCAAGCATGCCACCGGAACGGGTGATCGGCCAACGAAGTTTCGTGAAAGGTGGCAAGGAAGCGGGAGCCGTCACTATGCTGCCCGACTGTTCGGTCCATGCGCGGTGCGGTGGTCGCCCGCCCACAGATCGCACGCCGCACCGGCCGAGGCCCGCGGCTCTGGAACCGCACCGTGCGTCATCGTCCGGCCCTTGGCTTCATCTTCTTTACGCTGCTGCTCGACGTGCTCGGGTTCGGGCTGTTGATCCCCGTCGCGCCCAAACTCGTTCAATCTCTCCAGGGCGGCGGCGAGCAGCACGCCGCGTGGGTCTACGGGTTCTTCGTTGCCACCTACGCGCTCATGCAGTTCTTCTTCGCGCCCATCCTCGGCGCCCTCTCCGATCGATTCGGCCGACGCCCGGTGCTGCTGATCGCCCTCTTCGGGTCGGGGCTCGACTACTTTGCCGGAGCCCTCGCGCCCAACCTCCTCATCCTTTTCATCACCCGCGCCATCAACGGCATCAGCGGCGCGTCGATCACGGTCTGCAACGCCTACATCGCCGACGTCACGCCCCCGGAAAAACGCCACGTCGGCTATGGCCTTCTCGGGGCGGCGTTCGGACTTGGGTTTGTGATCGGGCCGCTCATGGGCGGCATTCTCGGGGAGTACGACATCCGCTACCCGTTCTACGCGGCGGGAACGCTGACGCTGATCAACTGGCTCTACGGCTACTTCGTGCTTCCCGAATCGCTCTCGCAGGAACGCCGCAAGCGTGCGTCGATCGCCCAGGCGGGGATGAACCCGTTCGCGACCATGGGAATCCTCGCGAGGTACCCGCTGGTGGCCCGCATGGCGGCGTCTCTCTTCATGGTCAACTTCGCGATGTTCAGCCTTCACGCAACGTGGGTGTACTTCACGAGCTACAAGTTCGGCTGGACCTCGAAGCAGATTGGCGCGTCGCTCGCGACCGTCGGCCTTGGTGCAGTCATCGTGCAGGGCGTCCTCGCCCGCAGAATCATCCCGGCGATCGGTGAACGCAACGCGCTGGTTTGGGGCTTGGTCATAGGAATCGCGGCGTATGCGGCCTATGCGTTCGTCCCGCAGGGATGGATGATCTATGCGGTGATCGCGATAGCGTCGATCGGCGGCATCTGCGGGCCCGCAGGTCAGGCGATCATCACCAAATGCGTCCAACCCCATGAGCAGGGCGCGGTCCAAGGCTCGCTCACCGCGCTGCAGAGCATCGCGAACGTCATCGCCCCGATCATCGCGAGCAACGTTTTTGCGTTCTTCATCTCGACCAACGCGCTGGTCCATTTCCCCGGCGCCCCGTTGATGCTGGCGTCGCTGCTCGCCGCGGTCGGGACCGTGATCGCCGTTTGGGCGACCCGGGGCCTGCCCGACAGCCGATTCTCAAAGAACGAGCCGGGCGACGCCACCACAGCGTCGCCCGGCTCTTGAGCGGGACATTCGGCGCGCTCAGCGCGCCAGCCACGCGGACCAGCCGAGCAACGCCAACCAGATCAGACCCTTCGCGAAGAAGAACGCAAAGCTCGCGGCGGTCATTCTCTTGAGTTGGGTTCTCATGTCCGGTCCTTCCACCCCCACCACGATCCTGTTCGCACACGACGTGATCGGCGCCCGTTCTCACACCACCGACGGAATCAGCTTCGACACGCGGCCGCGATAGTCGCGGTACTTCTGGCCATGCAGGTCCATCAGGTCGCGTTCCTCCCAGCGGATCGCCAACAGGATGTAGATGGTCGTGGCGATCGCGAACACCAGGTGCGCCGCGGTCATCGTCGGCGTCGCCCAGAATGCGATGAGGAAGCCCAGGTACAGCGGATGGCGCACGTAGCGGTAGAAGAGAGGAGTCTTGAACGGCAGGTGCCTGTAGGGCTTGTTGAGCAGCAACAACCAGACTTGGCGGAGACCGAAGAGATCGAAGTGGTTGATGAGCCAAGTTGACACGAAGACGAGTGTCCAGCCAAGGGTCATGATGGTCACGATGACGCCACGAACGATCGGGTCAGCGGTGTGCCAGATCACGCCGCCGATCGGCTGCCAGAAATAGAACATCGCAATCATGGCGGCACTTGCACACAGGACGTAGGTGCTGCGCTCGATGGACTCGGGCACGATCCGCGTCCAGCGTGCCTTGAACCATGGACGGGCCATGACGCTGTGCTGCACCGCGAAGAGGGTCAGCAGCCCGAGATTGACCAGCAGCGCCTTCGACCAGTGCATCGAGCTGCCCGACGGAAGCATGTCCAGCGCCGTCGGCGTGACGAAGTTTCCCACGAAGCCGAAGGCGTACAGGAATGTGACGAAGAACGCCGCGTAGCAGAAGACGCCGTAGGTGAAGCCCGCGAGCCGCAGGCCAAGCGGCACGCCCAACGAAGCGGAAACAGATCCGTGCCTGGGATTCGACGCCTGGGCGGCGCTGCCCGCGCAGCAATGCAGCGAACTTTCTGTCATGGAACTTGCGACACTCATGGTGTCTCCCTTCATGGTGCAACGTTGGTGCGAGCGGCGTCCGCGACGGCCTACGCGGCCATCGTGACGATCTAGGGTCAACGCCTCAGTCCGACATCTGCGTCGGTGGCGGGCTTTCGCCCGCGTTGCTTCAGACGCGTAAAGCAGCCGCAAATGACGCGACCACGGGTTGAAGATAGCGACGGATGACGTGCCGCCCAGTTGACTCGCGGTCAACTCGGGGTTGACTCCAGGTGCACTGCAGGCTGGAATGTCCACGTACGCTTTGGTCACGGGAGGGCACGATGAAGGCCACGCAGACGCTCACGGGTCGCGAGCGGTTTATCCAGATCGCGGCGGAGCTGTTCCTGACCGACGGATTCGGCCCGGTCGGGCTGGACCAGATCATCGGCGCCGCGGGGGTGACCAAGACGACGTTCTACAAGCACTTTGAGAGCAAGGACGACTTGATCCTCGCGGTGATCGAGCACAAGCACCGCGAAGAAATGGCGGCGATGGACGAGTATCTCCGCCTGAACGCCACCACCCCCCGGCAACAGATCCTGGCGTTCTTCGACGCGATCGATGCGTGGCTCGCGGACAACGACTTCCGCGGCTGCATCTTCCTGAACGCCGCGACAGAGTTCCCGCACGAGTCAGACCCGATCCACGAGGCCGCGATCGGACACGGCGAGGCGGTGGTGACGCTGATGCGCGAGAAGGCGATCGAGTGCGGGGCCGACCGAGCGGACGCGCAGCAGTTCGCGATGGACATGTACGTGCTGATCACCGGCGCGATCATGACCCGGCGTACCGCGGGGCAACGCGACGCGGCGAAGCGGACGGCGGAGATGCTGCTGGAACGATTGCTGGCGCGGAGTTAGCGATCAGTCCAGCCAGTCCTTGTCCTTCAGCCGCTGCGGGACGTACTCCTCGGTGACGTAGGAGATGTCCTTGGTGATCATGGCTTCGACTTCCATCTTGAAGCCGTTCCTGAGCAGGCCCGCGATCTCCTTCTGCCACTGCTTGTTCTCGGCGAACCACGGGTAGGCGAGGATCTCGTTGGCACGCTTGATGTCGTTGTCGGTGAGGTCGATCTTCACCGCGTCGCCCAGCTCACACTCCTCGTAGTCCTTGGCGCGGATGCCGAGGAACTTGGCCTCGGGGATCGCGAGGCGTGAGGACTCGAACGCCAGCGAGATCGAGCCCTGTTTGATCACGCTGTAGATGTAGTGCCCCCACGGGTCGCAATCGAGCACGCAGATGATCGGGAGCTTGAGCTCCTGGTTCAGACGCTGCAACAAACGGCGGCAGCCCCGCGGCGGCTGGCCCGCGCCGTGGGTCAAGATGCAGTTGTTCTTCTCCCAGAACCGGTCTTCGTTGAAGCGGTTCCAGACCGTGCCCTTCTCGACGTGCAGGACGAACTTGGCCTCGCACTTCTTGAACTGGATCACGTCGGGCTCGACGATCGACGGGAGCGCGTACCCGCCGCTGCCCATGCGGCGGCAGTCGATGTCGTCGCCCTTGTCGGTGATGGTGATGTTGCCGACCATCGAGCCGCGGTTCTCGGCGAAGATGTGCAGCTCTTCGCGCAGAGCGCCGAGCGTCACCTCGAGGTCTTCGAGGATCGGGTCGCTCTCGTCCTGAGCGTCGAAGGTGTTTTCCTTGGTGCCCGCGACGGTGTGCTTGGCCTTGTAGAACACGCCGCGGAGGCTGCTGGTCTTCTCGGCGGCGATCAGGTCCTTGATCGTGCTGGCGTGCAGCAGCGTCTGCATGAACTGCTTGGCGGTCTTGAGGTCAAAGAGCGGGCGTTCGCTGGTGGCGTCGCCCATCTCGAGGATGCCGCGCTTCTTGTTCCAGTTCGTGTTGGACTTGGCGCGGGTGGGAATGTCGATCTTGGGCTCGCGGCCCTTGTACGCGTTGGTCGTGACTTCGGTCGCGAGCTCCACGAGCTTGGCGAGCGTGCGCTTGTCGCGTTCCTTGAGGCGGCCGCTGATGGCGGAGCGGGCGGAAGACGCAGAGGGTTTCTTCGACATTTGTACGGATGTCCTTTGTTGAGCCTAGCCAAGGTGCTTCATGCGGATTCGGATGAGAAGTTCTTCCATCTCGCGGCGGCAAGTCGGTTCATCGGGCAAGGTCGATCGATCGCGGGCCGCTTCCAACTCAGCGCAGAGCCGGCTGAACTCTCGCTCGTGCATCGGGAGATTTGTCAGATCGAGCGGCGCCTTCTCCGCCCCGGAGATCTTGGCGACGATGAGATCGTCGATGTAACTCAAGCGGAAACTCTGGTTGAGTTCTCGCAGGTTCGACTCGACCTGCCCGGTCGTCAACAAGTGAATACCGGCCAGCAGCACGCGGTAGGTGTACAGGAGCCCCTTCACGGTGGGCCGCCCGCCCTTGATGACGAGCTTCCATTGATTCTCGCCGAACTTCCGGAAGTGGTGTTTGTGGTGCCGCGTGACACAGCGATCCGCGAGAGCCCGAAGCTCGACGAACTCTGGAGCAGCGTAAACCACAAGCGGTGAGCAGACCTGCTCCAGAACGTATCCATTGTTCTTCAGAAGAAGCGAAAAGAACTTCCGGACATCGTGCGTCACGAGGTCCATCTCGACGGGCGCGTTCTTGTCCATCACTTCGTGCGTCTCGTCAGGCGGGCTCATGCTCACGAGCTGCCGAACCGGAGTCACGTGGCAACCCCGCAAGTCGTAGTCCGAATCCGGCGACTCAAAGCCATAGAGATGTGCGCCGCTGACCGTGACGAACAGCAGCGGCGCCGGGTGTGCGTCCAAATAAGGTTGAATGATCGCCTGGTTCAACATGATTAGAACAACTTGGGATCATCCACCGGAACGAGCTTGCCGTTGACGTATCGCATCCTCGGCTTGGTACCGCCCTTGTCGGCCTTGTCGTTCTTGGCTTCCGACTTGGACGCCGGCTTTGCGTCGGACTTACTGGGCTTCGAGTCGCCCTTGGAAGGCTTGGCGGCTGGCTTCCCGTCGGGCTTCGCCTTGGCATCCGGCTTCGACTTCTTGGCCTTGGCCTCACCAGTGTCGATCAGCCGCGGCTGCGACTTCTCGTCGGTCTCTTTGGCGCGAGCGGCGACGGCGAGGGCGGCCTTCTCGGCCTTGGACATCTTCATCGGGGGTGCGTCGGAGTCCCGCGAGGTTGCCGAAAGCAACCCACCCCCTGCCCCCTCCCTCGGGGAGGGGGTCGACGCGATCGCGCTCTCGACGACGATGACGCCTTCCTGGTCGGCCGGGTCGTCGACCTTCTTGCCCTCTTCGTCGAGCTTCAGGTCGGCGATGGCGGTGCGCTTCTTCGCCTGCGCTTGCAGGACTTCGTAGAGCTTCTTGGGGTCCTCGCCGGTGAGCTCGCCGCAGGCCTTGGCGATCTCGCCGATGTAGCGCTCGAAGATGTCGCGGCGTTCGGCCTCGCGGCGCATCTTGAGGCGCTTGTTGAGATACGACCCGAGCTTGCGGCCGCACTCCATGAGCGCCAGTTTCATCTCCTTGCGGATTTCGTCGTAGTCGGCGATCGCTTCCTTGCTCTCGCTGGTGAAAGGCACCCACACACTGGCCATGTGGAGCATGATCACCAGCGCCCCCACCGGCACGGCGCCGCGGGGCTGCTGCAGGTCGTAGTTGCGCCAGTTGGTCTCGCTGACGGCACGGAAGCTCGAGCACGCGCTCTGCTGGAAGAGCAAGGGCACGCGGTTGGCAAAGCGGATCACGCGGGCGGGCTCGTCGCCGGGAAGCTCGCCGCCGAAGGCGATCGCGGACTCAATCAGGAACGGGCGCCCGCGGTAGACCGCGGCCTCTCGCGAGCTTGCCGCGTAGAACTCGGCCCGCACACCCTTGAACATGCCCTTGAGGAGCTGCTGCACGCCGATGGGTGCGAGGCAGTCGGTCGGCGGTGGCGGCAGCTTCGAGTCCTGCAGCTCCTTGAAGAGCTTCTCGGCGGCGGCGTGATCGATGTCCGCGACCTTGGTGCGGCTGGTCTTGCCGATCTTCTCGCAGAACTGTGCGGCGCTCGCGCTGCTCACGCGGCTGAACTTGTCTTGGAGGAAGTTGTAGAGCGTGTACCCGGGCTTCTCGATCTCGGCTTCCTTGAGCATCTGGAGCAGGATGCCCAGTTCGATGCCGCGGGGGTGCGGCATGATCTCTTTGGTCTCGGGGGGCAGCTCTTCGACTGCACGCGGGTGGAGGATGACGCCGCCGGTCTCGGTGGTGACTTCGGGCTGGGCGGGCTTTGGAGCTTCCCCCAGCGCCTCTCCGGCTTCGGCCGGAGAGGCGGTTGGCTTGCCGCGCTTGAGCAGCGGCACATCTTCCTCTTCCTCGCTCACCTTGCTCGGCGGGACGAACGTGATGCGTGCGTGCGGGTTGGCGATCGCCGTCAATTCGAGGAACTCGTCTACGCTGCCGCGGCCCTTCTGGTAACGGCCCTCAAGCTCGATGCTGACGCTGGTGCCGGTGACGTAGACGTCCTGCGCCAGAAACTCGCCCTTGGCGCCGAGCTCGCGCGTGCCGCTGGTCAGGTTCTGGAACCGCTCGGGCGGGAAGTCCTTGGTCTCGGAGTCCTCGGTCACCTCGGCCCGGTTGGTCTTTGTGTTCATCGCCAGCTCGATGTGGTGCGCTGGCTGGTTGGCCTTGGGCTTGGTGTGGATCACCATCGGCTTGCCGGTGGTGATCAGGCCGTACATGCCCGCGGCGGAGATGCCGATGCCCTGCTGGCCGCGGCTCATCTTGAGGCGATGGAACTTGGAGCCGTAGAGCAATCGCCCGAAGATGTTCTCGACCTGCTTGCGGACGATGCCGGGCCCGTTGTCGACGACGCTGACGCGATAGCGCGACTGCTTGGCCTCGCGCCCGCGGTCGGGCTGCAGGTCCTCGATGATGACGGTGATGTCGGGGAGGATCCCGGCCTCTTCGCAGGCGTCGAGCGAGTTGTCGACGGCCTCCTTGACCGTGGTCAGCAGCGCCTTGCGCGGGTTGTCGAACCCGAGCAGGTGGCGGTTCTTGGCGAAGAACTCGGAAACCGAGATGTCGCGCTGACGCGCGGCCATCGACTCGGCGGTGGCGCGAGGGGCTTTGCTCATGGCAGGTTCGGACTTTCTGACTTTGGAAGCGCCTGATTCTTGCTTGGAATCGAGCACGGCAGCGTCGGACATCTCAAGCCCTCCTTGGCTCAGGCCAACAGTAGCCAACGCAGTTTCATCGGCAATCTCTATACAATCCCTGATATGACCGCCTATCGATGGAGCCTCGCGAGTCGCTTGCCGAGTGTCATGGGGATGCTCGCGATCGCGGTGCTGCTGGCTTGGTTCGCATCGTGGTGCGCCCGAGTCTTCATTGCCTCACGCGAAGACGTTGCCCGCTTCGCGAACGTACAGAAGGCGAGAGACCAGGCGGCAACCTACGGCATCGCAGTTGGCGTACTCGGGTTGACGGCCGGGCTCGGATCGCTCGCGCTCGTTGGCGGAGCCGTCCTGATCATGGTGTGGAAAGAAGATCGCTAGTCGAGCTAGATGGTGCAGGCAGGGGACTGCCGCCCCGAATCGACCAACGCCGTGCTTCACGGTCGCGACGACCGAATACTCCGAACTCGAGGACATCGATTGCTCGACCACAGCAGGACGCGAGACGCCCGCTGGATGCCCGGCGCCTCTGCTGATGTCTCTTGCCCTCACCCGACGTCAGTCGTCTACCCGACGCATGAGCTTCTTCAGGACGGGTGTCAGAACCAGTATGACAACACCCGCTCCGATCGAGCTGGCGACGAAGAGGAAGAAGAAGTCGGCCTGGATGGTGCCGGTTCCCTCGCTGAAGTTCCACGGGAGCTTGAGCTCGCCCTTCTCGATCTTCTCGACCTGGGCCGCGATCAAGCCGCCGCCGAGGTTGGCGATGAAGGACGAGATGAACCAGATGCCCATGAGCAGCGAGACGAAGCGGACCGGGGCGGCCTTGGTGACGTACGACAGGCCCGTGGGCGACAGGCAGAGCTCGCCCATGGTGTGCATGAAGTAGGCGCCGAGGATGAAGAAAATGGCGGCCTTCTGCACAACGGCTTCGGGGTTGTCCGGCGTTCCGATCTTGAGCGTCCGGGCTCCGAGCACCAGGACGACGAAACCGAGGCCCAGAAGGATGAGGCCCAGGGCGATCTTGACCGGCTGACTCGGATTCATGTGACGACGACCCAGGGTCGTCCAGAGCGTCGCGAAGAACGGAGCGAAGATGAAGATCAGGAATGGGTTCACGGACTGGAACCAGGTCGTCGGCATGTCCCAGCCGAAGAGCTTGGTGTCCGTGTAGCGATCGGTGAAGAGTGTCATGCTCGATCCGGCCTGCTCGAAGGCGATCCAGAAGAAGGCGTTGAAGAACATGAAGATGAAGATCGAGGCGACCGGACCGCGGTCCTCGGAACGCTGGATGGCGACGAACCAGCACGCCAGCCCGAACACCACCACCGCGATCGCGGCGGCCACCGTCGGTGTCAGCAATGTCCCAACGGTCCCGACGAAGCCGAAGTGATACCCCGCCGCAAACAGCGCTGAGACCACCAGACCGACGATCAGGAACGAGAACGCGTACGAAGTCGACTTCAGGGGGCTCTGCGCCGGGGCCTCCGGATTCGACCGTTCCACCTCACCGATGCCCTTCAGGAACATCGGGCGGAAAATCAGGTACAAACCCAGGCCGAGACCCATGCCGACGGCGGCCGATCCGAAGCCCCAGTGCCAGCCGACCTTTTCGCCCAGCGTGCCGCAGACGAAGGCGCACAGGAACGCGCCCATGTTGATGCCCATGTAGAAGATGCTGAACGCGCCGTCGCGGCGGGGATCGCCCGGGCCGTAGAGCTGACCGACCATCACCGAGACGCTGGGCTTGAAGTGGCCCGTGCCCAGCACGATGAGCGCCAAGCCGCCGATGAAAATCGTCATCGACATCTCGGTGCCGTGGAACATGCCCAGCCCGCTGACAGCCAAGGCGATGTGACCGGCCATGATCAGCAGGCCGCCGACGACCATCGAGCGGTGCGTGCCGATCATCTTGTCGGCGACGATGCCGCCGATGACGGGAAGCAGGTACGCGAGACCGGTGTACCAGCCGTAGAGCGTGCTGGCGTCTTTGTCGGACCACCCCGGTCCGGGGTTGAAGCCCTCGGCGGCGCCTTCGGGCGGCTTGCGCATGCCCGTGAGGGGGCTCGTCAAGTAGAGGACCAGCAACGCCCGCATGCCGTAGTAACTGAAACGCTCCCACATCTCAACGAGGAAGAGCAGGAACAGGCCGATCGGGTGGCCCAGAAACGTGGCCGTGGAGGGAAGCGCGGATGGCGTCGGAGCCGGGGCCGGGGTTTGCATGGCTCCAGACTAGCGATTTCGGTCAGAAGTGTCCAATCGATCACCGCACGATCTCGGCGTCGTCGACCTCCACGCGGTTGACGATGTTGGGGCCGATGGCACGCGAGGTCACGCTGGCGAGGCGGCCCCGGAAGGTCAACGACGAACCGGGTGTCACTGGCGGGGGTTCGCGGAAGGTCACGTGTATGGTGATTCCCCCGATGCCGCCGCGTTGCTCCAGGGTCACCACCTTGTCGGCGACCGTCACGGCCTGCCCGCTCCAGCCGCCCTCCGCAATACGGCAACCAATCAACTCGGAAAGCGCTGTTTGAGCCTCGGGCTTGCGATGAGCCGCCGATGCCAGCGCGATGAGCTCCTGGGGCGACCATTCCGGGCTGAGCGGCGGCTGCGGCTTGGCGGATTCGGCAGCGGCTTGCGGCTCGCTCGCGTACTGCCACACCACCCCGCCCACGCACAGCAAGCCGAGCGTGCCCCAGATCAAAACCTGCTTCATAATCGTGCCCTCCACCAAACCCTCACCGGCGGCGCGAGGGCTCCCAAGCCGCACGTCCACCGCCGGGGCAGACTGTACCATACTCCAGAGTTGCGGTCGGCCACCGCTCGGCGTGCACAGCACGTGCGAGCGGCATGAGGCCGCGCACCAGTCACTCGGTTTGCCACACGGGAGAACAACCATGCGCGTAAAAGACAGGTTCCAGATCGGATCGTGGTGCGCGGTCGCGGCGATCTCGCTGAGCGCGATCGCCGGGCAGCCCAGCCAGTCCGAACTTTCCAAGCTCGAGCGGTTCTTCAAGATCCGCACCCCCGGGGCGGCGACCGTCGCGCCCGACGGCACGCTCTACGTCCGCGACTGGCCGGACGGCATCTTCCAGCTCTATCGAGTCGAGGGCGATGCCGCCAAGCCGGGCGCGAAAACCACCAAGCTCACGAGCTACGCCGACGGACTGGCGGGGTATTCGCTCTCGCCCGACGGCAAGAAGATCATCCTGCTGCACGCCGTGGGCGGAAACGAGAACACCCAGGTCTCGCTGCTGGACCCGACCGCCAACAACGGCGCGGGCAAGATCGTCCCGGTGCTCAGCAACGCCAAGGTGCAGCACGCGGTGAACCTGTGGCTCGATGATTCGAACGGGTTCGTGTACACCGCCAACGACGAAAGCCCCAACGACTTCCACATCTACCGCTTCGACTTCGACAGCGATCCCTTCGACGGCACGCCCGGCAAGGCGACCAAGCTGCTCGCCAAGCCCGGCTCGTGGGCCGCGGGCGACATCACCGGCGACGGCACGCGGGTGCTGGTCGGGAACTACCGCTCGATCTCCGACTCGTCGATGTTCGAGCTTGACGCGAAGACTGGCGCCCTCACAGACCTGACGCCAAAGAGCACCGAGTCCCCCACCGTTTCGGTGCGGGCGATCGGGTACATGCCCGGCGAGACGTCAATCCTCTACGGCTGCGACATCGAGGGCGGGCGGCCCAAGGTCTTTCTGCGCGATCTGAAGACCGGCCAGATCACCAAGCCGCTCAGCGAGCTCGAGTCGTTCGAGGTCGAGGACGCGAACCTGAACCAGGAGAAGACGCTGCTGGGCGTGGACGTGAACGAGGACGGTTACGGCACGCCCTTCCTCTATCGCCTGCCCGGCTTCGAGAAAGTGCCCATGCCCGCCATCGACAAGGGCATCGCCTCGATCGCGAGCATCCGCGGCAACCGCGTCGTGTACGGCATGAGCAACGCCCGCGTGCCGGGCTTGGCCTTCCGCTTCGACGTCAGCGCCGATGGGAAGGCCGCCACGGCTCCGCAGCAGATCACCTTCGCGGACGATCAGGGCATCGATCTCAACGCCTTCACGCTGCCCAAACTGATCAAGTACAAGTCCTTCGACGGCACCGAGATCCCCGCCTTCGTCTTTCTACCGGCCGACTACAAAGAAGGCACGCCGATTCCGTTCCTCATCAACTACCACGGCGGCCCCGAAGGACAGAGCCGCCCGGGCTTCACGGCGCAGGTGCAGTACCTGCTCAGCGAGGGCTTCGGCGTCATGTTCCCGAACGTCCGCGGCTCGACCGGGTACGGCCGCGCATTCCACATGATGGACGACTACAAGAACCGCTGGAACAGCGTGAAGGACGGCGTGGACGCGGCGGAATGGCTCGTCGCCAACAAGTACACCAAGCCCGGCATGATCTCGACCTGGGGCGGCTCCTACGGCGGGTACATGTCCGTCGCATGCGTGGTCGAGGACCAGATGCGGGTTGAGGCGGGCAAACGGTCCGAACGGCTCTTCGGCGCCGGCATCAACATCGTCGGCATCGTGAATCTCAAGACGTTCCTCGAGAAGACCGCCGGGTACCGGCGCAAGCTCCGCGAGGTCGAGTACGGCCCGCTCAGCGACCCAGAGTTCCTCGCCAGCGCCTCGCCGATGACCCACATCGACAAGATCAAGGTCCCGATGTTCATCGCGCACGGGTTCAACGACCCGCGCGTACCGGTCGAAGAAGCGATGCAGCTCGCGATCGCGCTCAAGGACCGCGGCAACCATCCGCAGGTGTTCATCGCACCCGACGAGGGCCACGGCTTCCAAAAGCTCGACAACCGTCTCTACTTCGCCCAGCGCATGGTCGCCTTCCTGCGGCAGACCATCGCGAAGTGATCTCTTGCGGTGGGCGGGGCCATAGCACGGGGGCGGGGCCTTCCAGGCCCCGGAGTCATCCAACTCCAGCAAACGAGAAGGCCCGCACTCCAAGGTGCGGGCCTTTGTTGTTTCAACGTCGATCGCGCTCACTGACCGCGACGACGACGGGCCAGCAGCAGCGCGCCCATGCCGCCCAGAGCGAGCGAGCCCGGCGTCGGGATGCGGTACGAGAAGATGAGCATCTCGCCCGCACCGTCGCCGCTCCGGAGCGGGTCGCTGTCGGCGGGGTTGTTCCACCAGATCCACTTGGCGGCGGTGGTGATGCCCGGCACGACGCCCCAGGGGCCGATGCCGTTGGCATCGCCGACGAAGGGAACTTCCCACAGGTTGCCGAGGTCCGCGGTCTGGACGTGGCCGGCGATCTCGAGCGAGGTCGGGTGCGGGTCGCCGTTGCCGCGGTTCATGCCGGTCTTGTAGACCTCCCAGGGGCCGACGCCGGTGTGCAGCTGGTTCTCGTTGCTGTCCCACATCTCGGCGAGAAGACCTTGGGCAACGGAATCATCGGACCACGCGGCGATGAACACGCGATCGCCGACGTTAATGTTGTAGGTCTCGGGAAGCGACCAGTTGTACGTGCCGGGCGAGCCGCCGGGGCCGGTCTCGTTGCCGCCGTGGTAGGCGAATACGTTGCCGGTCGACGAGTACAACGCGTAGTGGTTGTCGGCGGTGATCGTCAGGTACAGCGGGGCGGCGTTGGCAGCGGTCGCGGCGCCGACGCAGGCAATGACGGCCATGGTGAAACGGTTCATCTCTCTCTCCTCTGGGTATGTGTCGTGCAGACGGCATCGCCGCCGGGTCTCTCTCCCCGACAACCATGCCCGCGCCGGCGCGGCGGGCCAACGCGGGCATTCCGGATCGCCAGAAACCCGCGGCGGGGGCGCTCGCCAGCTCCGGCAGTCGCTACACACCGCACAGATTCACGCATTACCGGGTCGTACCGAGAACCGGGAGCGACTCCGAGGACCACACACCCCGGCGCACGCCCACCAACGACGTCAGCGCCATCCAGCGACCGATCGGCAGCCGCAGGCCGATCGGCAGCAACCGATCTCGGAGTGGAGAGGTCCAGTCCATACCCGACTGGAACACCGGGGTCAGCCAGCGCGACGCAAACTGGTAGTAGCGGGTCGAGGCTCGGCGAGCCCGGTCGTACGCTGCCGTCGCTGACGCGATATCCGGCCCGCTCGCCAGCGCCGCGTCCAAGGCCGCCGCGTCCAGCAGCGCGAGGTTCGCGCCCTGCCCGAGTTGCGGGCTCATCGCGTGGGCACAGTCGCCCAGCAGCACCACGCGGCCACGACCGACGCGACGCATCACGACATCGTGATACCCGGCGGCGATCAACTGATCAAACGACCGAATCTGGTCGAGCACTGGCTCGGCGAGCGGCGTAAGGGCCCGAACATCCCGCTTCCAAGCCTCAAGCCCCCGGACCCGTGCCGCTTCCAGCCCGGACATCCGCAAGCTCCAGAACACGCTGACCGTATTCGGCCCATCACCAGTCGCACGCCCGGACGGCAGAAAGCCGATCATGCCAGACGTGCCGCGATAGACCTGTCGCAGCACACCGGCGAATCGAGCCTCCGGGTCCTCGGCCACAAACCACAACGCACCCCACGGGTATCGGTCGCACCGACGCACGCCGCCGAACTGATCGCGGAGCGATGACCGCGCGCCGTCGGCGACAACGAGCAGATCGAAAGGGCCGTGTTCGCGGCCGTTCCGATCACGGAACGACACACAGTCGGCACGCTCCTCGTACGACGCCGCGGCAACGCCGCTGCGGACTTCGACACCCATCCGGTCGGCCTCGGCGTGCAACGCCGCGAACAGCGCGCCCCGATGCACGCCGAGCCCGAACAAGTCCAGACGGAGATCCGCGTAGCGGACGTCGAGCACGCCCCGCCCCCGGGTATCGGTGCCCAGCAGTCGCTCGACACGGCTTCCGAGTCGGAGGAGCCCGCCCAGCAAGCCAAGCTGCTCCAAGACCGCCATGCCGGTCGGCTGCAGCAGAATCCCAGCGCCCAGCGGCTTCAGTTCCGCGGCCTGGTCGAACAACTGCACGCGATGGCCCCGACGGGCGAGCATGATCGCCGCAGCCGGGCCCGCCGTTCCGCATCCGATGACACCGACTTGCATCGTGATTTCCCGAGAATTCAAGGAGGCTCGTCGCCTATTCTTGCCTCCCATAACGGTCGCCCCCGGCTGGCGACCGAGCCATTCACGCAACAACCGACGAAACCTGATCCGAACGGAGAAACAACCATGGAAACCACGCTCATCATCCTGAAACCCGACGCCGTCCAGCGCGGGATCACCGGTCAGATCATCAGCCGCTTCGAGAACAAGGGCCTCCAGATCGTCGGCATGAAGCTCATGCAGATCAGCCAGCAGCTCGCGGCCACGCATTACGAGGCCCACCAGAGCAAGCCGTTCTACGCCGGCCTCGTGAAGTTCATGACCAGCAGCCCGGTCGTTGTCATGGCCGTCCGCGGCAACGGCGCGATCACCATCGCCCGCAACATGATGGGCGCCACCTTCGGCAGCAAGGCCAACCCCGGCACCATCCGCGGCGACTTCGGCGTCAGCAACTCGTTCAACCTCATCCACGGCAGCGACAGCCCCGAGGCCGCCGAGCGCGAGCTCAAGCTCTTCTTCGCCCCCGGCGAGGTCCTCAACTGGCCCCGCCACGGCGACCAGTGGATCTACGACATGTCCGGCGGCAAGATCGAGTAATTCAGTCGGACCGGCTTCCAGCCGGTCGCCTCAAGTAGAACCGGCTTCCAGCCGGTCCGTCCAAGAACTCAGTGGGACCGGCCTCCGGCCGGTCTCATCTTTTTGCACCTCGTGTTCTCAGAACCCGACACCACCCCGCCGCTCGTGACTCTTTGATGGTGTGTGCATGGACCCCGCCGCCGCCAGCCTGAACGCGAGCCCCGAGGCAACTGTCGCCCCGCGCCCGCAACCGCAAGCCTTCGGCGACTTCTACCGCGAGCACTACCAGGCCATCGCCGGCCTGATCTACCGCCGCACCGGTGACACCCACGTCACCGAGGACCTGACCGCCGACGTCTTCCTCGCCGCGTACAAGTCCAGGGACGGGTACCGCGGCGAGGTCCCGCCGCTGGTCTGGCTTCGACGCATCGCCAACAACCGCGTGAACCGCTGGGTGCGACGCGAGATCGGACTCCGCGGGATCCTCCGCCGCCTTCCCCTGATCAGCGCGTTCGTCGCGACCGACACGAGCGCGCTCGAACCTCGCTCTCCGACGCTCGCGGCGTTGCTGCGCCTCCCGATCGACCAACAGGAAGTGCTCTCGGCGCACTACCTCGAAGGCCTCTCGCTCAACGAAGTCGCGCTCATGCTCTCAATCTCGCCGGTGGCGGCCAAGTCCCGCCTCGCCCGCGCTCGTGATGCCCTGCGCCGCGAACTCGCACACAGAACACAGGAGTCCAGCCCATGAACACCCACGACTCCAACGCTACTCCCGTCACCGACCCCGTCGATACCGCACTCTCGGCCCTCGCCGCTCCGCGTTGGAGCAAGGAGCCCGATTGGCGATCGTTTCAGGAGCGACTCATGAGCACTCGTTCGTTCGGATGGAAGAAACTCGGCGTCCTCGCGCTGCTCGCCTCCGGCTGCTTCGCCGCCGGCGCTGCCAGCGGCGTGGCGTGGGAGCGGTTCTCGTTCACCGGCGTGTTCCACTCCAGCAACGGCCAGACCGCCAATGTCCAGGGTGAGGCGATCCGCACCGGCGAAGGCCAGTTCGAGATGCGTCTCAACACCGACGGCAAGATCGATGCGTCTGGCGGCGGCAGCATGGATATCACCATGCCCGACGGCACCAAGGCCAAGCTCGTCACGCAGCCGCTCGATCCCGCCAACAGCAAGGAACTCACGCTGCAGGACGGCCGCAAGGTGCGCGTGCCCAAGAACTTTACCGAAGACGACCTCAAGCGGCTCCGCGTGTCACCACACGCCAAGTAATGCCAGCCTCGATTCTCGACATCACGAGAACGCCCCACTCGCCCGACCCACGGCGAGTTGCGGCGTTTGCACACGGCGATCATCGCGTGACGGCGCCATGGTAGAGGTACACGCCCAGGCCCACGGTGAACAGCCCGCAGCCGTACAGAGCATGCTCAAGCGTCGCCGCGGCGACCGATCGTGAACGCTCATACGTGTACGCGAAGAGCACGCCGCCGATCAGCGTGACGCCGAGCGCGAAGACGTTCCAGAACACCACGTGCGCCCAACTGAACGCGGCCGCGCTCGCGGCGATCATCGCCCATCGCTGGCGGGACGCGCTCCATTGCTCGGGCAGCAGCCGCTGATAGCGGTGGAACATGAACGCGCGGTAGACGACGTTCTGTGGGACCACGCTCAGCACGGGGTAGAGCATCATCACCGCGAGCCACAGCCGCGTGCGCTCGAGCGGGAACGCGAACAGCCGCTCGGGCACGAAGAGCCACGTGCCCACGACGCCCAATACCGCCCCCACCGCGAACAGGCCCAGCACGCGACCGAGCTGCGCGCGAACGCCCTCCCAGTTCCAAAAGCGTCGCCGGTCAAATGTTGGATCCCGCACGAGCAGCAAGGTGCAGACCGCCGCGGCGATCCAGAGGAACAAGAAGATCCCGCTGCCCGGGGGGCGGAACGCCAGCATGAACGGCAAGAGCGCGAACAGCACCGCGAACTCGACGCCGAGGTAGACGCGGTCCGACATGCTCAAGGGTGCGGCCGGGGCGGGAACAGGGCACGGAGCGATCGCGATGGCGGGCTGATCCACTCCGGTTTGTTGCTGTTTCTGCTGCCCGGGTTTCATCGCCGTTCCCCCGCATATCCTGTGCGAATCGGTCTGCCGTTTCATCCGCCCGGCACATTCTTCGGAGCGATCTATGTCCAGCGCCGCCACGATCCCGGTCATCCTCGCCGCCAAACGTACGCCCATCGGCAAGTTCTTCGGCGGTCTGTCGAAGGTTCCTTCGCCCGTCCTGGGGTCCTACGCATTGAAGGCCGCGATGGATTCGCTCCCCGGCGGCAGCGCGGCACTCGCTTCCAAGATCGACGAGGCCATCTTCGGCTGCGTGCTCCAGGCCGGCGTCGGCCAGAACCCCGCCCGCCAGGTCGCGCTCAAGGCTTCGCTCCCCGACA
>ERZ1066133.132-NODE-132-length-41654-cov-8.987716_pt1 | contig 41654 bp, 35 predicted proteins | sample MGYA00382780_ERZ1066133 | MGnify/ENA primary metagenome ERZ1066133 (study PRJEB33369, sample SAMEA5778363) | biofilm metagenome | biome: Industrial cooling water; feature: Water cooling tower basin; material: Biofilm | place: United Arab Emirates | collected... | reverse complement strand
CCCACGGGTCGCGAGAGAAGGCCAGGATCACGTTCTCCAGCACCTGCACGCATCCCAGCTCACGGCAAGCAAGCCACGGCCTCAGCACTCGCACCTCTGGGCAGCAACGGCCGTTGCTTGTGGAGGAGGGAGCGTGTGCCGTGGTGGCAGGCGGCGTGTGACTGGTGGTGGTCTCCGCCTGATCCTCACCTCTTCGAAAGGGAAGTAGCGGTGGTCGTCCGCCATGTTCTGGTCCAGATCCGCACCCCCCGCCACATCCGGGGCCGCGTCTCCGCCGTCAACAGCGTCTTCATCGCGTGCAGCAACGAACTCGGCGCGTTCGAGTCCGGCGCTGTCGCCAAGCTCGCCGCGCCCTGGTTCGGCGCCATCGGCGGCGCGGTCTTCAGCGTCGTCAGCGGCGGCGTCGGCACGCTCCTCGTCGTCGCCGGTGTCGCCGCACTCATCCCCGAGATCCGCCGCCTCGACCGCCTCAAGCCAGCCGACGAACCCCACGGTCCGGATGCCCGACCCGAGCGCCTGATCCCGATGGTGGCAACCCCTCCGACCGCGCGGTAGCCGCACCCAGCGGCACGCCCCCTCGCACGAACACTCGCACAACCCCGCCGTCGCAGAACCGGCTGCTCGCACCGCTCCATGCGCACACCCGCAACCTCGTTCATGACCGAGCGCATCCACCGCTCGCCACCCGCTCCGAATCGGCGTGTGCATGGTTGTTGCCGGTCGCACAAGCCCGCGCGAACTAGAATCCCGCCCACTCCCGGAGGGGTGGCTGAGCGGTTGAAAGCAGCAGACTTGAAATCTGCCATGGGGCTTGTCCCCATCAGGAGTTCGAATCTCCTCCCCTCCGCTTGCCTCTGTCGGATACCGCCAAGGCCGACCTGAACGCTCGTCCCGCCGGTTCATCCTACCGGCTCAGCACTGAAGCTGGTTGTACGCGGCCAGGAAGATCAGGAAGTCCGCGTCGTCGACGACTCCGTCGCGGTTGAGATCGCTGGGGCAGCCCGGCGGCATACCCGCCTCGGCGCACAGCACACGGTTGTACGCGTCCACGAAGATCACAAAGTCGTCATCCAGCACGCGAAGGTCGTTGTTCAGATCCGACGCGCACGGCGTCCGAACGATCCGCCGCAGCGTACCCGGGCCGTTGTACCGGAACGCCAGGTAGTACAGCCCTCCGTCCACCGGGTTGACCGCCAGCGCGACGACCGGATTCGGCGCAATGTGAAACGCTTCCATGGTCGCTAGGCGATCCTCCGCGTCGAATCCCAGCGCCACGATCCGCCGGCTGATGAAGTCCGCGGCGAAGTAGACGCCGGCGTACGGCGTCCCCAGGCCATCGGTGGTCTGCCAGTCTCCCGCGGTGATCGACGAGCCCGTCACCGTCAGCCCGGGCACCGGCGAATCAGGCCCGGTCACATCGATTTCCACCGCCTGGCCCGCCGCAAACCCCGGTACGGTCGTCGGACCGCCGTGGCCCCAGGCCAGCGCCGGGCGCAGGTGCTCAAACCGCGGCACACCCGTGATCGACTGACCGGGATCGCACGGATTCGGCCACGCCGGCGCGCCCGGAGTGTCCTGGACCAGCAGATCACGGAAGCTGAAGTGCGCGCTGGTGCACCCACCCCCGAAGAGCGGGTTGGGCGCATCAAGATTGACCGGCGAGGCCAACGCCGCAAACTCCGGCACGGCGCCGGTTCCTTCGAACACCGGCCAGCCGCAGTTGGCGCCGGGATCACGCACGACGTTCAGCTCCTCGCGCCGATCCCAGCCGACGTCCCCGATGTACAGAGTGCCGACCGGTCGCTCCGTCGTCGCCGATCCTGGCCGGACGCCGAATCGAAAGGGGTTGCGCAACCCGAGCGTCCACACCCGCGACCGCGCCGCTCGCGGTGCCGCGGGATCGAAGAACGGATTGTCCGCGACACCGTCGCCGGTCTCCGGGTCGATCCGGATGATCTTGCCCGCGAGCGAGTCCACCAACTGGGACCGGTACGACCCGACATCCTCCTTGGGCTGCATGATGCCATCGGCAAGCGCCGTGTTGGTCGAACCAACCCGCGGCCCGCCCGTGTCGGGCTCGACAAAGCTCCCGGACTCCCCGCAGCCCGCCAGCAGTGACCCGTCGGGCGCGAAGGCGATCGCGCCGGTGCCGTGCGACTGGAACACGAGCGGGAAGCCCGTCGCCGCCGTCTCGCCCAGCAGCACGCGCCGGGAGCCGGGAAGCACGGTGCGCCGGCCGGTCGCGGGATCGCACGTGTACCGCGTGATCCGTCCGATCGAGTCGCGGGCGAGGTCCGACGCCGCCGGGTTGTACCCGGGCGTGCCGAAGTTCACCAGGTGGTAGTAGTCCACCGCGTACGACAGATAGATGTACCCGTTGGAGAGAAAGTCCGGATCCAGCGCCACGCCCAAGAGCCCGTAGTCCCCGAAGTTGCGGACCTCTTCCCGCAGGTCGATCAGCGGCGCCGCGTCCCTGACGCCGTTGACCACCGTCCACACCAGCCCGGAGCGCTCCCATACCACGGCCCGCCCGTCGGCGGCGAACGCCAGCCCGACCGCGCGATCCCAGCCGTCCAGCACGACTTCATCGACCAAGCCGGGCGGCGCGGCGCTCGCGGCGGCGCAGAGCATCCCAGCGGCCGCCGCCGCGGTGAGTGTCAGTCGATTCACGCACTCCCTCCTCGTTACGGGCAGATCAACTCTTCATACTGCACGACGAACACCTCGAAGTCCTGGTCATCGACAAAGCCGTCGAGGTTGAAGTCCGCCGCACAGGCCGACGGCGCCGGCGGGCACAGCAGCGTGTCGTAGGCACGCAGGAACAGCGTGAAGTCCGCGTCCTCGACGAATCCGTCGCCATTCAGGTCCGCCACGCACGTGACGGTCAGCGTTGCCGGCGCGGAGATCGCCTGCGAGCCGCACGCGTCGGTCACCCGCACGCGGTAGCTGGCGGCATCCGCGGCGGTCACCATGCTGATGGTCAGCGACGCCGTTGCGCTGCCCGACACGTTGCCGCCGTCGTTGAGCACGACGCCGTTGCGGAGCCAGCGGTACTGCAGGCCGAACGACGAGCCCGTGACCGAGAAGATCGCGGTCTGCGTCGCCCGCACGGCCTGGCTCACCGGCGGCGAGACGACCGACGGCCCGAGCACCAGGCCCCAGGTGTCGGCCAGCAGCGTGCCGGCGGGGTTGTACCCGCCGAACAGCACCAGACGCGAGCGCTGGTAGTCGTACGCCATGTACGCGTTCTGGCGCGGCGGCGGAGCCGTGTTCAGCGACTTGGACCAGCTGATGCCGTTCCATTCCCAGGTTTCCGACGAGAAGACGCGGTTGAACGTGTAGCCGGTCACGAACACCGAGCGCTGGCGGCCAGGGTCGTACGCCATCACGCCGTAGATCTGCGAGGGCGGACCGCCCTCGGCACGCTTCTCCCACGACACGCCGTCCCATTCCCAGGTGTCAAAGAAGACCGTTCCGAAGAACAACGCGCCGCCGAAGAGCACCGTGCGCTGACGCTCCGCGTCGTAGGACATGTGATGCCCGAAGCGGGCCGCCGGACCGCTGGCCGCGACCTGCGTCCAGTTCGTGCCGTCCCATTCCCACGTATCCCCGGCGAAGACGTCGCCGCTGAGCACACCACCGAACATGACGACCCGGTTCCGGGCCACGTCGTACACCAAGGTGCATCCCAGCCGCGCCGGCGGCTTGGTGGCGGGGTTCTGCAGCACCCAAGACGTGCCGTTCCAGATCCACGTGTCGTTGAGGTACGTATTGCCCGCGGAGTCGCGGCCGCCGAACAGCAGCACGCCTGAGGCGAGCGACGCCATCGCCGAGTCGCTGCGGGGCGAGGGACCGCTGACCAGTCGCTGCGACCAGTTGCTGCCGGTCCAGATCCACGTCTCACCGAGGAACGTCAGGCCTCCGGTCGAACGGCCGCCGAAGAGCACGATCTGATTCCGCGCCACGTCCGCGGCGGCGGTGCCGTTCCAGCGCGGCGACGGGCCCGACGCTCCGAGATTCTGCCACGACGACGGACAGGTTGCGACCGACAGGCTCGCCAACTGGCTCGTCTCCGTGCCGCACGGGCTGGTGATCACCACGTCGTAGCTGCCCTCGTCCTGCAGTCCGACCTGCGTGATCGTCAGGGCGGCGCTGGCGGCGCCGCTGATGCGGGTGTTATCCGCCAGCGGAACGCCGTTGCGGCGCCACTGGTACGCGAGGTTCGGCCCCACCGCTCCGACGCTGAAGTTCGCGGTCTCACCGAAGTTCTTCGCCACGCTCGTCGGCTGGCTCGTGATCGGGATGCGTGACGCGAGCTCCCATGTGTCGCCCAGAATGGCGCCGGTGGAACTCTCGCCGCCGAACAGAACGATCCGCGACTTGGTGGTGTCGAGCGCCATCGCACCGATCCACCTGGCCGACGGAACGCCCGTCAGGGTCGAGACCCACGTCGAGCCGTCCCATTCCCACGTCCGCGAGCTCCAGGTGATCTCGTCCTCGACTAGCAGCCGGCCGCCGAACATGATGACCCGTCCGCGGCCGGGGTCGAAGGCCAGCATGGCTCCCGTCCGTGCGGTCGGCGTGCCGTCGGCCTTCTTGGTCCACTGCGTTCCGTCCCACTCCCACGTGTCCGCGAAGTTCACGCTCGCGAGGTTGAACCCGCCGAAGAGCACGACGCGCTGACGCGCAGCGTCGTAGGCGATCGACGAGGCGTAACGCCCCGCGGGGCCACCGGTGGCCACCTGCGTCCACAGCGTGCCGTTCCACGCCCACGTCTGTGTCGGCAGGCCGAAATCCTGCTGTAGGCCTCCAAACAGCAACATCTCGCCGCGGGCCTCGTCGAAGGTCATGGTCGAATAGAACCGGGCCGAGGGACCGGTCATGGACACCTTGGTCCACGACGTGCCGTCCCACGACCACGTATCGCCCTGCGCGATATTTCCGGCCGCGTAGCCGCCGAAGAGGATCACGCGGTCGCGTGCGGCATCGAACGCCATCGCATGGCCGTAACGGGGCACCGGTCCGCTGCTGGAGCGCAGCGACCAGACCGCGCCGTCCCATTCCCAGGTATCGCCCAGTGGGCCCGAGTCGTTCGAGCCGCCGAACAGCACCAGACGCTGGCGCTTGGCGTCATACGCGAGGCCGGGATTGCGGCGTGCGCCCGGCCCGGTCGTGGAAACCTGCTTCCATTCCACCGTGCAGTCGCCGACGCTCAGCGTCGCGACCGACGATTCAACGGTGCCGCAGTTGGGTGACTGCGGATCGGTGACGATGCACGAATAGTTCCCGCTGTCGCCCGGAAGGACGGAAGCGATCGACAGCACGGCGGTGCCCGCGCCCGAGATCCGACCGCCGTCGACGAGCTGCGTCGTTCCTTTGAACCACGCGTAGTTCAGCGCGTGATCGCCCGAGGCGATGACCGACAGGCTGGCGACCGTGCCCGGGCGGGCGACGACGCTCTGCGGCTGGGACGAGATGCTCGGCGGAGCCAGGACCGTCAGCGTCGCCGGCGGCGTGGGGTACGAATCACATTCGGTCGTCACGACGCAGTCGTACTGCCCCTGCTCGCTCTTGTTGACCAGATTGAGCGTGAGCGTCGGACCGGTCTGGCCCGCCAGCGGCTGCGTGTCCTTGCGCCACTGGAAGGTCGCGGTGGCGCCCGACACCGACACCGAGAAGTTGACCGTGTCGCCGACACACACCGTGGCCGAGCTGGGGCCGGTGATCGACGGCGCTTCGCATCCCACGACGATCGACGCTTCGAGGTCGGTCCGAGGTCCGGCGGCGGCGGTCGGGGCCGCCGACTGCTTGTTGGCGAGCGACGCGTCGTGGTAGAACGTGAGACCGGCGGTCGCGCCGGAACCGAAGGTCTTGTTCCGCAGCACCATCGTGCGGAGCGCATCGCTGACGACCTTCACTTCGCCCCGATAGATCTCCCGGTACGTCTCGGGCGGATCCGGCAGCGGTCCGAGGAACAACTGCGATCCGAAGCTGGTGATGGCGGTCGTACCGATCGTGCCGCCGGAAACCGACAGCAGCGCCGGGTTTCCACTCGAGATCGTGCGGACGACATTCTGGATCATGTCGCCGACGCCGATGTTCGTCACCTGATTCGAGCCCGTGAATCGCGACATCGCGACCGCCTGGCCCGTGCCATCGACGGTGATCACGGGAACAGTGCCGTAGTCAAAGTATGCTCCGAAGCGGAACTTGATCACATCGCCGGCACGGGCATTCACCGATGAAGACCACGTGACCCCGTCGCGTGAGACTTCGTACTTCAGACCCCACGCGGCACTCGTCGCCATCTGCACGAACGCCACGCCCGCCGCGACAATCCACGCCATCCACGAACCCATTGATCGTTTCATGATCCAGCCCCTTCTTCTTCAAGCTAACGCACGCCGGCGGTCACTTCACCCGCTTTTTCACGCTTCGCTCTAAGTCTCTTGTTTCCAGTCGCTTCTGTCGCGCCGCGTGGACCCCCATGACCGCCGCCGCCTCGTCGCAGACCCGTTCCGCCAGCTCCCGCGGCCTGACGACGCGGCAGTGGCGCCCCATCGAGAGCACCCACCAGACGATCTCGTCGAGACCCGCGACTCGGAATTTCACAATCGCCGAGCCGTCGTCGAGTCGGTGCACCTGCTGGGTCTTGTGCCAGCGGGTTTCGCAGATCGTCTCCGCGAACGCCGCGTCGAAGTGCAGCTCGACGTCGTACTCCGTTTCGCCGCGGATCATCTGCCACGCGTTGCCCAGGTGGGTGTCGATCGAGAACGTGGAGGGACGGGCGAAGCGCAGCGCGCTCGGGTCGATCCGCTGGAAACGGCGCAGCTTCAGCGCCCGCACCTCGCCGCGGCGGCGGTGCCTGCCGATGACGTACCACGCACGCACGCCGTACCACAGGGCATAGGGCTCAAACTCGAACGACCGCTCCGGGCTCTCGCCCCGGAGCGACTTGTACTGGCAGCGCACGACGGTCTGGCTCACGATCGCGTCGCGCAGCAGCGCGAAGTGCCCGGTCTCCGAGTTCGCTCCGCCCGACCGCGCCAGCCGCACCTCCACAAAGTCCATCACCTTCGCCAGTTCGTCGCGCAGCGACTGGGGCAGCAGCGACTCGATCTTGGTCATGGCGCCGAGCGCCGGATCGAGCAGGCCGACCTGTCCGCGGCCCGCAACGTCCTCGCAGATCACGATCAGCGCCAGCGCCTCGTCGAGCGTGAGCTGCACCGCGGGCAGAAACGTGCCCGACTCGATGCGGTATCGCGATGTGGCCCGATCGAACTTCACCGGGAACCCTGTTCCCGAGAGCTTCTTCATGTCGCGTCGGATCGTCTTCTCCGACACGTTGAACCGGCGCGCCAGGCTCGCCGGCGTCCACGCTTCGTGCCCGCGCAGCAGAACCAGCTCGCCCAGAAGGCGGTGCAGGTCGCCGACGTTCTTGGTGGATGGTCTCTTGCTCATGCCCGCGGTGGCCTCATTCTCTCCGATTGCACTCCATCGTGCACGCCGATTCGGGCGCGAAGTGGCATCTCACGGACACACAGGTGTCCGTATTAAGAACGGGGCCCACGCCCGCCACTGGACATCCGCGCCCCGTCTCGGTCATACTTCTTTCGCGCTGCGGGAGTCTCCTCGCCGCACGCTCGGGCATCCCGACGCGCACGCAGCCCCGACGCGGGGTGTGGACGGCGGTCTACTGCGTGCCGCGTTGGCCCAGGAGGGCGATACCGAAGGGGATCGCCCTCCCATTCTCCCCCCCCCCCCCCCCCCCCCCCCCCCCCCCCCCCCCCCCCCCCCCACCCCCCCACCCCGCGCCGCCCCCAGGCCCACGCGCCGCACCGCCACACTCCGCGCTCGCATCGACAAGACCGCGGCAGCGCCGCTGCAACGCGGGCCTCAGTTGGGCGTGTAGCCGCGCGGGTAGTCCCCGCCGGTCTGCCGCAGCGCCAGCCGGATGGTGCGGGCGATCTGCGCGATCTCGCGGCGGACCATCTCGGCACGCACATCCGCGTCGCCCTCTTCGAGCAGGCGGTAGCGCTTCTCGCGATCCTTCACCAGCGTGAAAGAGATCAGTTCGAGCAGCGCCGTGGTGGGAATGTCATCGTCACGGACGTACTCGAGCAGGTTCGCGCCGTCGGTCAGCCGCGCCAGCGGCCCGGTGTCGAGGTCGTGCTCGATCGAGACCCGCAGGGCCTTGAGCGTCGGCGTCTCGTCCTGTTCCAGCCCGATCGGCTCCAGCATCGCCTCGCGATAGAGCCGTGCGTCGCGGGGCGCGAGCTCCTTGATGACGCGGGCCCGGCAGACGCCGCGGAGGATGATGTTGAAACGCCCGTCGGGCATCTTCTCGTGCTGGGCGATGTGCCCGATGCAGACCGCCGGCCGGATCGGCGGCCGGCCGTGGTACTGCTGCTTCCAGTCCCGACCCTCGAACACCGCCATCGCGATCTGCCCCGACCCGTCCAGGGCATCGGTCACCATCTGCCGATACCGCGGCTCGAAGATGTGCAGCGGCAGCACCTGCTGCGGCAGCAACGTCACCTGGTCGAGCGGGAAAATCGGCATCGGACGCCCGAAGTTGACTTGGATGGAGGTTTCGTCGGTCATGAGTGGGAAGGGGTGAGGGGTGAGGGGTGAGCCAGAAGAAGAAGAAGAAGAAGAAGAAGAAGAAGAACAAGAAGAAGAAGCTTGCTCGTCAGTCGGCACGCTCTCTCGCCAGGACGCGATTTCGGAGCGAGGCGATCATGCGGCTGATCTCCGCGATCTCCGCGAGACAGGCCGCGATCAACTCTGCATCTCCGAACCCGAGGCGTTTCGCAAGAAGCAGGTACGTCTCTGCCTCCATCAGGGAGCCCTTCGCCACGGAAAGAAAGTTCGCGAACGCCTTCGAGCCTTGACGGGTGTGCCCCTCGGCGATGTTCGCCGGCACCGAACTCACCGCTCGGAGCAGCTGGTCGGTGAGCCGGTACGCCTCATCGCGCGGGAACTTCTTCACGAGCGCGTAGACACGCACCACGAGATCCATGGATCGTTGCCACACCAGAAGATCGTGATGCGACTGAACCACGTCGAGGCCCCCATGGCGCTGCTCTGCCTCAATGCTCACCCCTCACCCCTCACCCCTTCCCGCTACTTCAGCACTTCCGGCCGATACAGCTTCACATTATCCAACGCCCACTGCTTCTCGGTGAAGTTCCCGCCCATCGTGAAGCCCGCTTCGCGCTCCGGCCTAGCCGCCGACAGCGACATCGTCGTCTTCGCGTCGAGGTTGTCGAGCATGGAAACCAGGATCGCCTCGGGGGTCGCGGGGAACTTGGCCGCGCCGAACTCGGGCTGGCCGTGGTGGCTGATGATGATGTGCTGGAGCACGGTCAGCGCGCCCGCGGGCAGGCGCTGGCCGGCCTCGCGCATCATTGTCTGCGACTTGTCGTGGAGCATGATCGCGCCCTCGACGATGTGGCCGATGAGTTCGCCGCGGTCGGTGTAGGTGAAGACCTTGTCGTACGACAGCTCGCGGGTCTTACCCAGGTCATGGAGGAACAGGCCCATCATGACCAGGTCACGCGAGATCTTGGGGTAGAGCGGGCAGACGCGGTCGGCGAGGTTGAGCAGGTTCAGCGTGTGCTCGAGCAGCCCGCCGAGGTAGGCGTGGTGCATGCTCTTAGCCGCGGGGCAGCGCTTGAAGGCGTCCATCAGGAACTTGTCGTTCAGGTACTGCTGAGCGAGCGCCTTCATCGCCGGGTGCTCGAGCGTGTCGAGCAGCTTGGTCAGCTCCGCGAACATCTCCTCCGGATCGCGCTTGGAGCAGGGCAGGAGATCCCGAAGCTGCTCGGGCGTCGGCTCGATCGGCTCGATCACGTGGATGATGAGCTGCATCTCGCCCTGGTAGGCCTGGGTCTCGCCCTCGACGTAGACGAAGCCCTCGGTGGGCAGGCGGCGGAAGATCGGCTCCTCGATCGACCACATGCGGGCGGGCATCTCGCCGGTGCGGTCGCCCAGAAGACACCGCAGGTAGGGCTTGCCGGCGCGGGTCTGACCGAGCTGCGCGTTGTTGATCGAGAACGCGCCCGCTACCCGCTCGGGCGGCTCGCCGAACTCGGCGATGAAGCGGCGACCGTTGTCGGACTTGGACTGCGCATCGAGCGAGAGCTGAGACATGGACTTCCTTGCGTAGGGAATGCGGGATGTGAAGCCCGCCATTCTACGAGCGGCAGGAACGCCGCCGGATCCCGCGCCAGCGTCATACCGAGACTGAACCCGACCCCACACGCGGTCGTACAAACGACCGTTCGCCGAGTTTTTCGCACATCGGACGCCCAAACGCTCGCGACGTCGGAACCTGGCACGATGCCGTACCGATCCAGCAAGTTTCCCACGGAATACATCGACCCCGCGACCGGCGCGCGGATGGTGCTCGCGTTCGACAAGGCGCAGACCGAAGGCGAGATCATGGCCGCGTACGTCCCGGCGACGCCGGAAGATGCCGCCAAACTGCCGAAGCGGTCGCATCTCACGATGTCCGGCTCGTACCTCCCGCCGTACGAACGCGATCTCTCGAAGCCGTACACCGGGACGAACTTTCCCGGCGACGATACCGAAGAGGCCCGGCTCCGGAAGGAGGCCGGTCTCGCGAGTCCATACCCCGAGGGCCGACGTCTTCGCGATCTCGGCAGAGAAGAGACGTCGGGGGTTGATCTCGACGCCGAACACGTCGAAGCGATACGGGCGAAGTATCCTCGGACCGCCGACACCTGATTGCCGGAATCTCTTCCTCGCGGCGCACAGCCCGCTCTCGCGATTGCGAGCACGCCCGCCGCACACCCGCTCGGCTCCAAGAATGACGGCCCGGAACGATCGCGGGCCACGCTCGCCGAGCGCGGTCTCCGTCGTCCGCGAATCGCATCTCACCTTGCTGCATCCAATCACGCCATGAACCCACTCTCCCATTGGTTCGACCGCGCCCACCCGTTCGCCACCTATATCGCCTCCGGCACGCCCGATCAGCTCGCGTCGTGGAAGCGATTCGATGAGCACAGCCGGAGCGTGTCGCCGATTTCCGCCGCGCAGCGCACGCTGATCCAGTCCTTCAGCCGCCGGATGCCCGTCCTGGTGCTGAGCGGCATGTGGTGCGGCGACTGCGTGCACCAGTGCCCGCTCCTGGAGCAGCTCGCCGAGATCAACCGCGACGCCATCGACCTGCGCTTCATCGACCGCGATGTCGCCGAAGAGCTGTCCGAGCTCTACACGATCTGCGGCGGACGCCGCGTGCCCACCGTGCTGTTCCTCAACGAGGACTTCGAGTTCGTCTCGCTGCTGGGCGACCGCAGCCTGACCCGCTACCGCGCGATGGCCGCCAAACAGCTCGGCGCCTCCTGCCCGTTGCCCGGCGCCCCCGTCCCCGCCGACGAGATCGCCGCGACCCGCCAGGACTGGCTCAACGAGTTCGAACGCGTGCAGCTCATCCTGCGGCTCTCGCCCAAGCTGCGGCAGCGTCACGGGGATTGATCGACGGCGCAGCAGACCGGTCGCACCGGGTCGCCGGGACGACGGCGCCCCGCTCCAGCACATGTGGACAACCCGGCTTCGAATCGGCTGAGAGTGTGCGATCACCGCACGCAGGTCGACGCAAATCTACGTTCTGACAGCACTTCGCAGGCCCATGTACGTGTTATCGGACTTGTCAGGCGATGTGGATAGCGCGTGCATGCGGGGTGCATCGATTGGCACGCCGCGGACCGATAAGAAATGCGTGTGCGAAGGTATGCCGTCTGTGACGGCATCTTCAGGTGTCTGTGGGTTGCGACGGTGCATCCGGCGCAGTTCACACGAGTTCGCCCCCGGCGGCGCCTGCCGCCAAAGGCTCGCGGCCCGGCGGTCGATGGACCAACTGCCGAGCACGCGGCGCGGCCCGGACGCAGGACGCGTCCGGCGGGGGAGTCAGGAGAACGACGATGAGGCTCTTCGAACGGACTCGAATGATGGCGAACCTCAAGTACCACCCAGCCGAGAACCGGGGTGAGAACGACCCGATCCCGTTCCCGCGCAGCGAGCATTGGACCAGGGCCGAGGCGGCGCCCAGCCGCTGGAAGGACGGAGCACCGGTCTACCACCTATGCGACGGCAAGCGCCGCGGCGACGCCGCGGCGTCGATGGCCGAGAACGTGCTCGACCGCGCCCAGCGTCAGTTAGACCGTCTGCGCGACCTGCTCGGCAACCCGGACGGCGGGGACCGCCCGAGCGCGGCGTAAGCCACCGGACACGGCCTCCTCGCGGCAGTTACGCGTTCGCCGCTTCCGCGCGATCCTTGCTCTGACGCTCCGACCGCTTGCGGCTGGACTCGTCAAGGATCTTCTTGCGGATGCGGATGCTCACCGGCGTGATCTCGACCAATTCGTCGTCCTCGATGTACTCGAGGGCGTATTCCATGGTGATCTTGCGGGGGGCCTTGAGCACCACCGTCGCTTCCTTGCCCGAGACACGCATGTTGGTCAGGTGCTTCATGCGGGTGACGTTGATGACCAGGTCGTTGTCGCGGTTGTGCTCGCCGACGACCTGGCCGGCGTACACCTTGTCCTGCGGCACGACGAACATCACGCCGCGATCGGCGAGGTTCTCGAGGGCGTAGGTCGTGACCGAGCCGCTCTCGAGGCTGATGAGGACGCCCATCGCCCGGTGGCTCATCTCGCCCGAGACCGGGGCGAACTTGAGGAACGAGTGGTGCATGATCGCCTCACCCTGCGTCGCGGTGAGCACGCGGCCACGCATGCCGATGAGCGAGCGTGACGGGATCTCGAACTTGAGGTGCGTGACGGTGTCGCCGCGGGGCTCCATCTTCTTGAGCTCGCCCTTGCGGCCTCCCACCAGCTCCATCACCGCGCCCACCGAGGAGTTGGGGCAGTCGATCACGAGTTCTTCGATCGGCTCGTGCGGCGCGCCGTCGATCTCCTTGATGATGACTTCGGGCTTGCCGACCGAGAGCTCGAAGCCCTCGCGACGCATGTTCTCGATGAGGATGCCCAGGCTGAGCACGCCGCGGCCGGAGACCATGAACTCGTCGGCGGTGCGGCCCGACTCGACCCGCATCGCGACGTTGCGCTCGAGCTCTTTGTAGAGGCGCTCGCGGATCTGGCGGCTGGTGACGTACTGGCCGTCCTGGCCGGCGAAGGGCGAGTCGTTGATGCGGAAGAGCATCGTCATCGTCGGCTCGTCGATCGTCACCGGGGGCAGCGCGACGGGCTGGTTGGGGTCGGCCACGGTGTCGCCGATGTCCACGCCCTCCAGGCCCACGATGGCGCACAGGTCGCCGGCGTCCACCGTGTCCACCTCGCTGCGCTTCAGGCCCTCGAACTGCATGAGCTTGGTGGCCTTGCACAGGATCTTCTTGCCGTCACGCTTGAGCAGCGCGACCTGCTGGCCGGCCTTGATCCGACCGTTGAAGACGCGACCGATGCCGATGCGGCCCACGTAGTCGTTGTAATCCAGGTTGAGGATCAGCGCCTGCAGCGGCTTCTCGATCTCCGCCTTGGGCGCCGGCACCTTCTTGATGATCGCCTCGAAGATGTCGCGCAGGTCCTTGGGCTTGGGCTGGCCCTCGGGCAGCGGCCACTGGGTCGTCGCCCAGCCGTCGCGCCCGGCGCAGTACACCACCGGGAAGTCGAGCGCCAGTTCCTCGGCGCCGAGTTCCACGAAGAGGTCGAACACCTCGTGCATCACGTCCATCGGGCGCCCGTCGGGGCGGTCGATCTTGTTGACGATGACGACCGGCTTGAGGCCGGCCTCGAGCGCCTTGGTGAGCACGAACTTGGTCTGGGGCATGGGGCCGTCGTAGGAATCGACGAGCAGCAGCACGCCGTCGGCCATGCGGAGCACGCGCTCGACCTCGCCGCCGAAGTCGGCGTGGCCCGGGGTGTCGATGATGTTGATGCGGTAGGTGATGCCGTCGAGCGCGGTGTAGGAGACGGCGCAGTTCTTGGAGAGGATGGTGATGCCGCGCTCGCGTTCGAGCGGGTTGGAGTCCATGATGAGGCCGTGCTGACCGCCCTCGAGCTTCTCGAGTTCGCCGGCGCGGAAGTTGCCCGACTGCTTGAGCAGGTTGTCGACGAGCGTGGTCTTGCCATGGTCGACGTGGGCGATGATGGCGACGTTGCGGATGAGAGCGTTGACGGGGGTGGTCATGGGCAGGAGGGGTGAGGACGAGGGACTGAGGACAGAGAACGAAAGACGGGGAACCGGGAACGGACGGATTCCCGAGGCCTGGGGGCACTTTGAGCGACGCGGCCCGGGGAGGTCGTGGGAGGAGGGGGTGGCCGTCAGATGTGGTGGCTGTTCGGTCGGTGGTCCGGCCAGCACGTAATGGTACGCGCGGGGTTCGGTGTCCGCCCGAGAAACCGGCGGATTCGGCGGCCTCTTCCGCACAGGCGGCACGCCGGCGCGGCGTGGGGCGGCGGCGGGCCGCGATTGCGGGCAACCCGGGCCGGCGCGGGCACACTTGAGAACGCGGCCGAAAGGTCGCGATCCTGAGTCGTATCCGCGAAGAGAGGGAAAGAGATGCACCGCTCGACCACGCTGGCCGCTATCGCCGCCGCCGCTCTGCTGGGATCCGCCCTGCAGGCCGCTCCGACGCTCATCTATTCGACCGACTTTGAAGTCCGCGAGCTCCCCGGTGAGTGGTCCGCAAACTACCGGCGCATCGAGGACCACGGCGCCTTCTCGGTCTTCAACGGCCGCTACAGCCAGGGCTGGACGGGCCTCACCCTCGCCGCCCCGACGCTCCAGGCCCCCACCGGCCCGACGCCCGCCGGCACCCCCGGCGCGACGCTCGTCACCCGCTACACCCTCGTCTTTGATCTGTACATCATCGACTCGTGGGATGCGTCGAACCCCTACGGCGGGTACGACCGGTTCCTCGTCAGCGTCAACGGCACGCCGCTCGTGGACTGGGGCTTCACCAACACCGGCGGCATGCAGCGCAACCCGCTCACCGCCAGCCGCGTCGGCAACCTCGGCTTCGCCAGCACCGCGCCCGATGCCATCTATCGCAACGTCACGCTCACATTCGACACCGCGCCCGGGCAGAGCCTGTTCATCAAGTTCTACGACCAGAATCTCGGCGGCGTCAGCGACGAGGGATGGGGCATCGACAATGTGAAGCTCTACGGCGAAGCCCTACGCATCCCCACACCCTCGGCGGCGCTGGGGCTGGGCGCGGGACTGACGCTCGCCATGCGTCGTCGGCGTGCGAACTAAGCGCCGCCGTCAGCGCTTGCTGTTGCCGACCGGGACGTAGTTGCCGTCGTTGTCGTACCAGCCCGACACCATGAAACGCACGCTCTCGCGACGCCGCGTCGCGGTCGGCTGCCAGTCGGCGCCCGTCGCGGTGCGGCCGAGCATCGGGTCGTTGGCCAGTTTCGCCACCGGCGTCCGCACCGGGCCGGGGTTCACAAACGCGAGGCCGGCGCGGGTGATCGCCACGTCGTTGCCCGCGGTCAGCGTCTGCGCCGCCGCCGGCTGCACGCGGGAGGCCTGCGAGGCCGTCGGGAGCGAAGCGCCGCCGGATTCCATCGGCGACGCGGTGAGCTGCCACATATCGCGGGCGACGAACGCGCGGCCGGTGGTCTGGGCGATCGCCTGCCGCGCATCCTCCACCAGCCGCTCCTCGCTCGAGAGCGACGGAGCGCCGGCCGGAATCGCGGGCACGGTTGCGAGCGTCGGCGCCGCCAGCGGCACGCCGCCGCTGCCAACACTGCCGCCGAAGACGACCCACAGCGCCGCCGAGCCGATCGCGACGGCCGCGGCCAAGCCGCCGAAGAACGGACCGATGCGGCGCACGGGGCGCTGCTGCTCGGCCTGCAGCCGCGCGAGGACCCGCTCGGAGATATCCGGTGTGGTCAGCGGGGCGGCGAACACGGTTTCGAGCCGGCGCAGCTCGTCGAACTCGGCTCGCAGCACGGGGTCCAGGTTCAGAAGCTCCTGCAGCCGCGGCGACTGTTCATCGATCTCGCCATCGAGCACGGCGTGCATCAACTGGCGGCCCTCGTCGCGGTGCGACGGTTCGTCGCGGCGCAGACGCAGATGGGCGGAGTTGCGGGGCGGCAGGCTCATCGGCCGACCTCCCCGGTCCGCGGTTCCATCGTCAGCGCGCGCTTGGCGAACAGCGGCACCGAGCCGGGACGCTGCTCGATGGCGACGACATCGCCCACGCCGCGGACCAGTTCCTCACGCAGGCGCATGCGCCCGCGGTGCAGATGGCTCTTGACGGTGCCCTCGGGCAGGCCCATGTGATCGGCGATAAGACGGATCGGCCACTCGAGCTGGTGGAAGAGCACCACCGCCTCGCGCTGCTCCTCGGAAAGGAGCATGAGCCCGTGCTGGATGGCGTCGCGGGCCATGGTGCGCTGCTCGCCGTCGCGGCTCATGGTGCCTTCGAGCGCATCGCGGCGGGCGCCCCACGAGTCGCTGGCATCGCCGGCGCTGGAGGGCTTCTTCTTCTCGCACATGTTGAGCCACACCCGCCGCGCGATCGTGAACAGCCACGTCGAGAAGCGGTAGGTCTCGTCGAAGTTCTTCAGGCTCGAGAGCACGCGGACGAACGCCTCCTGGGTCACGTCTTCCGCGACGTCCCACTTGCCGCACATCCGATAGATGTACGCGTGGACGCCGCCCTGATGCCGGCGCAGCAACAACTCGGCCGCGGCAAGATCGCCGCGCGAGGCACGCCGGACCAGTTCGAGCTCTTCGAGCTTCTGCACGTTGCCGTCCTCGGGACTGTCCCACGCTCAACCGGCGACCAGTCTACCGAAGACCGCCCGGACCGGTTGCAGAACTTCCTGCGATCTGACGCCGCCGCCGCGTGCGGGTTCCCCGAAACAACCATACCCGAAACGGCTTTCGCATCCACCCCGATCGCCGGAGACCCACGAAAAACCCCGGGCCAGCGGCTCCGGGGTCGGTGATCGACGCGTGTTGTCCAAACGGATATCAGACCAGGCCGGTCCCCCGTGCCCGGGGTTCAGGCCCGACGGCGCCGTGCCGCGAGGACGCCCACGCCCAAGAGGGCCAGGGTGCCCGGGGTGGGGATGACGGCGATGGAGTAGTCGTCCCAGTACGCCTGATGGCCGATGCCGGGGGCGGTGTCGGGATTGGGCTTGAAGCCGATCATCCACAGGTCGGCATCGCCGAAATCGGAGGCGGTGTGCCCGCCGAAGCCGAGCAGGTTGTCGTTCAGGCTGAACTGGACCTTCTTGGTCGAGAAGATGACGGTGATGGTGAGCTTGTACCACTCGCCCAGCGTCAGCCCGGTGGCGAGGTCGAACGTGCTCGACACGCCGTCGATCGCGCGGAGCACGCCGTCGGACTGAATTCCCAGCTTCGCGATGCTGTTGACGCCGCTGCCGTCGTAGATGTCAAGGCCCGCGCGGCTCAGGCGATTGGCGTTGTCGTTGGGGTCCAGCCGCACCCAGACCGACGACTCGATGATGTTGTTCTGGGCGAGCGAGCCGTCCAGCGGCGTCGAGCGCAGGGCCCAGCGGCTGGCGTTGGGCTGGTTGGTGGTGGTGGCGGTCACCGACTGGCTGCCGCTGCGGGCGACGTTGTTGGTGACATTGAAGATGTTGCCGTCAAGCTGGAACCAGTTGTCCTGGACCGCCGGGTTGGGCGGGAACTGGGGGAGCACGCCGACGGTGTGCCCGGGGCGCTCGAAACTGGTCTGATACACGATCCCGGCCTGGGCCAGAGTGGCCAGTCCGCACGCCGCAACAACGCACAAGGAACGCATCGGAGACTCCTGACGCCCCGCGCACGGCGGCGTCGCACTCGGGCGGCAGCGATCCCCGTGGCGGCGTGCTTCAGCACGCCGACGCCACAGCCCGCGCGCAGACGCGCCCGACTCGGAAAAATGCCCGATAGATCACGACCCGGCCAGCAATCCTGCGCGACACGGACGAAAAAGTCGGGAATGGCTATACCGGGTCCGAGAACAATCTCAGCCGTCCGCATTCTTAAGGCCGGCGGGCCTTGGCCCCGACCTTGGGCTCCGTCCCCGCCCGGATCCGCGCGATGTTGCCGCGGTGCTTCACGATGACCGTGACCGCCATGACCGTGGTCGCCACGATCGAGGGCAGCAGCCAGGGGGAGGCCCCCATCGGGCCCTCGATGGAGGCACGTCGGTAGGCGGCAACCACCGCCAGCGAGAGCGGGAGCGTGCACGCCGCCAGCAGCGACGCGAGACTGACGTACCGCCACACCTTCAGCCCGACGATAAAGACCGCGAACGCCGCCGCACCCGCGACGGTGAGGACGGGAAAGACGCCCAGCACGACGCCCAGGCCGGTGGCGACGCCCTTGCCGCCCTTGAACCCCAGCCAGGGACAGAACATGTGGCCGAGGATCGGCGCGACCATGACCGCCAGCCAGAGGCTCATGTCCGGGGCCGAGACGTTCCACCGCCCCGCCAGACCGGCGAGCAGCCCCACCGCGAGCACCGGCGCCAGGCCCTTGAGGAAATCGACGCTGAAGCACAGCAGCCACGCCCGGGGCCCGAGCACGCGTCCGACGTTGGTGGCTCCGATGTTGCCCGAGCCGTGGGCGCGGATGTCGATGCCGCGGGCCCGGCCGATCAGATACCCCGTCGGCAGCGAGCCGGAAAGGAACGCCGCGAGCACCGCGAGCGCCCACGCGAGGCCTGACCAGCCTTCGCTGGCGAGCGCGGCGGCGGGCGTGACGGGATCGAGTTGTGACAGCAAAACCAGAGGCATCCGTGCAGAATAGCGTCCGCACGATCGTCACGCGGGCGTGAACAAAGCAGCGCGGAAACCCGAACACTGGTCGATACACTGCAGGCGCCGCGAACGCGCGCGACCAGGGAGACGATCGATGTTGAACTCGAGCAATCCGACCATGAGGGCCTTTGACCGACCCATCGACGCGCCGCGCTGGGAAGACCTCGCGACCAGCGCGCCCGATTCCGCCGCCGCCACGGGAGGCGCGGTCATGACGGTCCGCGGCACCGCGATCAAGACCGGCTTCCTGCTCGCGATCGTGGTGGCGTCCGCCGCGATGTCGTGGATGAAGTTCGAGCCCCTGGTGCAGGCCAAGCAGCCCGGGGCGATCATGCCCTGGTTCCTGGGTTCGATGCTCGGCGGCATCGTGCTCTCGCTGATCGTCGCCTTCAAGCCCGCGACCGCGGCCTACCTCGCTCCGATCTACGCCGCGGTGCAGGGCGTGTTCCTCTCCGCGCTCTCGCTCTTCATCTCGCTGCAGTTCCTCAAGGGCGTCGAGGGCGCGCTGATCTTCCAGGCGATGACGCTCACCTTCGGCATCGCCGGCGCGACCTTCATCGCGTACGCCTCGGGCCTGGTCCGCATCGGCGGCATGGTCGCCAAGATCATGACGGTGGCCATGCTGGGCCTGGTGCTCTACGCGGTCGCGCTTCTGCTGTGCAACGGCCTGCTCAGCATGAACATCCCCAACCTCTGGGCGAGCACGACGCCGATGGGCATCGCGTTCTCGGGGTTTGTTGTCCTTCTCGCGTCGTTCTCGCTGGTGCAGGACTATCAGATCATCGAGGAATCCGCCGCCGCCGGCGCGCCCAAGCACATGGAGTGGTACGGCGCCTTCGCCCTCACCGTCACGCTCGTGTGGCTCTACATCGAAGTGCTGCGCCTGCTCGCCAAGCTCCGCGGCCGGGAGTAAACCCTTCCCCGTGCTCATCCACCGCTCCAGCGCCGCATCACGCCTCCGCGCCGCGGCGCTGGTTGTCTTTTTGGCCGCCCTCTCCGCCTGCGACCGCCCCACCCCCACCCCTACACCAACTCCCACCCCCACCCCGTCCCCCACACCAACCCCCATCGCATCATCCCCGCTCCGCACTCCGAGCTCCGAGCTCCGCACTCCCTTCACCCCATCCTCCCACGGCTTTGCCTTCCGCAATCACTTCCCCGGCGTCGGCCTGCCCACCGCCATCGTCGGCACCGGGGCGAACGCGACCGACGCCAGCGCCTTCGGGCTCTGCGGCGGCATGGCCGCGGCCGCCGCGGACTTCTTTCTCGCCGGACAACCGGTCCCCGTGCTCGACGCGCCCCCGCTCCGCGGCACGCCGCTGTACGAGTACCTCTATCTCCGCCAGGCCGAATCGATCGGGCCGGGCATCGCCGGCGGGCTCAAGTTCGTCGAGTGGATGCGGCGGAGCGATGACGATCTGCGTGAACGCACCCGCGAAGAACTCGTGGCCATCCGCGCCGCCATCGCCGCCCTCGGGGTCGCCCCCATCGGGCTCGTCTTCGCCCGCTTCGGCGGACCGCCGGGTGCGCGCGCGGCGTCGGACAATCACCAGGTGCTCGCGCTCCGCGTGATCGACACCGGGCCACACCCGATCATCGAGATCTACGACCCCAACTTCCCGGGCGACAACGCCGCCCGCATCGAGCTCGACGCCCTCGCGACGGGCCCCGGCGTGGTCGGTCGGCGCATCGCAAGCCGTGGCGCACCCACGCCGGTCCGCGGCGTGATGCTCATGCCCTACGAGCCGCGCACGCCTCCCGCGCCGTGAATCGTCACCCGTTCGCAGCGGTTGCGGGCACCAGGAAACCCAGGTGCAGCTCGAAGTGCCGCAGATGCAGCCGGGTCCATTCCTCGTGCGTCAGCCAGCCCAGCGCGGGATCGGGCACCGTCGGAGCGCCGCCCTGCAGCCGCGCCACGGCGCGGCGGAGGCGATCCAGCCCTTCATCGAGCGACATGTCCTCGGTGCCGTACGTGCCCGCGGCAGCCCCGGGCAGGCGAAAGCCCGGCCGGGCGCGTCGGTCGGTCATGCGCCGCTTGAGCAACGGCCCGATCAGCCGCAGCCACCGGGGCGGGTGAAAGCCCGTCCCGTCGAAGGCCTCGTCGATCCACCAGGCGAGATGGCCGAAGATCTGCCCGGTGCTCCAGTTGCCGAGGCGTTGCAGCGTGCCAGCGCGTTCGCACGCGGCGAGCCGCTCCGCTTCGGCGAGCGCTTCGCCGAGCGTGGTGAACGTGAGTTCGCGCGGCCGCACCCGCCGGGTCTGGATCATGATGGTTGCCGGATGGACAAGGATCGCGGCCCGGAGCCCGGGCGATCAGCCCTTGTACTCGCCGAAGATCAGCGTCACGTTGTGGCCGCCGAAGCCGAAGGTGTTGTTCATCACGTACTTCACGCGGCGTTCGCGGGCGTGGTGGGCGACAAGATCGATGTCGAAGCCCTCGTCGGGGTTGTCGAGGTTGATGGTGGGCGGGATCACGCCGTCGGTGATGGCGTGGATGCAGGCGATGGACTCGACCGCGCCCGAGGCGCCGAGGCAGTGGCCGTGCATGCTCTTGGTGCTGCTCATGAGCAGCTTGCCGCCAGCGGACTTCCTGGCGTGATCGCCAAAGACGCTGCCGACGGCGGAGACCTCGGCCTTGTCGCCCAAGGGCGTGCTCGTGCCGTGGGCGTTGATGTATCCGATGTCGGCGGTGTTGAGGCGGGCGTCGCGCAGGGCCATCCGCATCGAGCGAGCGGCGCCATCGCCCGCGGCATCGGGCGCGGTGATGTGCCCGGCGTCGCTGCTGTTGCCGCTGCCGACGAGCTCGGCGTAGATCTTCGCGCCGCGCTTCTTGGCGTGCTCTTCGCTCTCAAGGACCAGCATCGCGGCGCCCTCGGAGAGCACGAAGCCGTCGCGGTCCTTGTCGAACGGGCGGCTGGCCTTCTCGGGGGCGTCGTTGCGGGTGCTGAGCGCCTTCATCACCATGAACGCGCCGATGCACAGGGGCGAAACCGCGGCCTCGGTGCCGCCGGTGACCATCACGTCCGCCCAGCCGCGCTGGATCATGTGGGCCGCGTCGGCGATGGCGTGACCGGAGCTGGCGCACGCGGTGGCGTGAGCGGCGGCCGGACCCTTCAGGCCGTACTTGATCGAGACGTTGCCGGTGGTGGCGTTGACCATCAGCCGCGGCACGGTGAAGGGGCTGAGGCGATCGGGCGCCCGCTCCACCATCGTGTAGACGCCTTCTTCGATGGTGATGATGCCGCCGATGCCCGAGCCGATCACGACGCCGCAGTGCTCGGGATTCTCCTTGGAGAAATCGATGCCCGAGTCGGTGACGGCCTCGACGGCGGCGCCCATGCCCAGATGGGTGACGCGGTCCAGTCGCTTGGCCTCGCGGAACTCCAGGATCGGGGGCTTGCCATGGACCGAAGCGGAAATGTCGAACCCGCGGACCTCGCCGCCGATGGTGACGTCCCACTTGGGATAGCGCTTGAAGGATTCACCGGTGATGGTGCTGATGCCGCTCTTGCCTTCACGCATGGCGGCCCAGGTGGCCTTGGCATCCAGACCGATGTTGGTAACGGCACCGATCCCGGTGACGACGACGCGGCGGTTGGGGCTTCCAACGAGCATCGGGACTGTAAATCCTTCCAGGAGCGGCGTACACGCCGCGGTGGTAACAGTGGCAGCGACGGCACGCGGGGGCGTGCCGATGCCGATAGCGGCAAAGACGGCGTGCGGATATCAGCCCGCACGCCGCGGATACTGCGGAAGCAGTGGACTTAGTTCTTGGCGCTGGCGCGGGCCTGCTTGATGAAGTCGATGGCCTCGCCGACGGTCTTGATCTTCTCGGCGTGCTCGTCGGGGATCTCGGTCTCGAACTCGTCCTCGAACTCCATGACGAGTTCGACCGTATCGAGGCTGTCGGCGTTGAGGTCGTCGACGAACCGGGTAGCGCGGCTGATCTTGGCCTTATCGGCGCCCATCTGCTCGGCCACGATCTCGATCACTTTCGCTTCGATCTCTTGGTCGGTCACAAGCAATCTCCTGGCGGCAGACAGGCCTTTGCAACCCGCAGCCGACCCGGCCGACGCCCGCGCGTCGCAGTTCCCGAGCCGTCTACGAAGCGGCCACGCCGTACTCCGAGACAGCCCGATTCTACGCAACTCCCCGGACGGGGGCGAGGGACGGGTGCGCGCGGGAGCGGGGCCTGCCCGGTCCCGCAGGTGAGCGAGTGCAAACAAGCAGCGGTTTGCACGTTCGGACCGATCCGCCGAACGCGAAACCTGTACCCTGTCGACGCCGGAGGCCAGCCACCCCCCAATGCCCCAAAGCCATCCATCATGGTTGACCGCGTTGATCGGCTGGTGGTTCCTTGCGATGGCATCGTTCGCGGCGATCTTGCTGATGTGGCCTCGATACGCGGAGGCGCTGATGGCGCCGCGCCCGTTCCTCACGGTGTCTTTGGGTTCCGGCGAGACTGTCCGGTTACTCGCAAACGACAGCGATGTTGTTGTCTCAGTGTCGTGGGAGTATCGCCAAGGCGAGGTCCGCGCAAGCGGAAGTCTCGGTTCCGCGAGCGATCCGTCGTCTCTTCGCAGCATCCCCTTCAAGATCCTGCGGCTCGATCCCTCGACCATCATCGTCGTTGATCCGTCGCGGAACCAGTTGCTCACGGCGATCGATACGTCTGTCGTCCCGCCAGTCGAGATCGACGCGACGGCAAACCCAACGAGGCTCTCGACCGTCGCGAGGGATGCGACCGCGATGCTCGGAACGCCCTTCGAGCCTCTGAGTGATCAACGAGTTCGTGGGGGACTGCGTCGATGAACTGCGCCGCCTGCGGGTATTCGATGGAAGGAAACTCCAACGAGACTTGGTGCCCGGAGTGCCGCTGCACAGCGGACCGAGCGACGGTCGCCGAGTTCGCCGCAGTGTCGCGGCGAACGCAGAAACAAGCCGCTTTGTTCGTCCCCGCTGCAGTCGCTGCGAACGTACTTCTTTGCCCACTCGCGCCGATTGTTGTGGCGATGATCGCCATTCCGATCGCCGTTCGAGTCACCAGAGCTTCCGCGCGTCGGTGGGCGTGGACGAGTCGGCTCGCGACCTGGGCCATCGGCCTCGGCGTCTGGCTGTCACTGGCTCTGGCACCGCTTGCGTTGACGATGCCGATCGTAATCGCTTGGACCTCTTTTCGCTGAGGGGCCGTTCGCTGGAGATCAACCGCTCCCAGCCCCTGAACCGCCTCCTCCCTACAACTCCCTATGCCCTCGCCCTTCGCTCCCATCTCCGAGATCCTCGACGAACTCCGCGCCGGTCGGATGATCGTTCTCACCGACGACGAGGACCGCGAGAACGAGGGCGACCTGGTCTTCCCCGCCCAGTTCGCCACGCCCGAAGCGATCACCTTCGCCCTCACGCACGCCCGCGGCTATCTCTGCCTCTCGCTCACCGAACAAGACTGCGACCGCCTGGACCTGCACCCGCAGTCCTCGGCCAACACCTCCAGCCGCGGCACCGCGTTCACCGTCAGCATCGACGGACACCCGCGTCACGGCTTCACCACCGGTGTGTCGGCCCGCGAGCGGGCCCGCTGCATCCAGATGATGATCGACCCGCGCACCACGCCCGACGACTTCGTGCGCCCCGGTCACATCAACCCGCTCCGCAGCCGCGACGGCGGCACGATCGTCCGCACCGGCCAGACCGAGGGCAGCGTCGATCTCTGCCGCATGGCCGGGCTCTACCCCGCCGCGGTCATCATCGAGATCATGAAGGACGACGGCGAGATGGCCCGCGTCCCCGATCTCATCGAGTTCTGCAAGCGCCACGCGATCAAGATGTGCAGCGTGGCCCAGATCATCGAGCACCGCCTCGCCCGCGAAAGCCTGGTCAAGCGCATCGGCCCGGTGCGGCAACTGCAGACGCACGCCGGCGTGTTCGATGCCATCGTGTACGAGAGCCTCGTCGATCACCTGCCGCACCTGGTGCTCAGCAAGGGCGGCGTGGGCCTCACGCCCACGCACCAGTCGGACCGGCTTGCCTCGCACCAGTGGGACCGGCCTCCGGCCGGTCAACGAGCCGCCGGCGCGCAAGAAGACCGGCCGGGGGCCGGTGCCGCCGAACCGGTGCTGGTGCGCATGCACCGACGCCACCTCCTGGGCGATGTCTTTGGCGAGATCGACGCCGACGGCCGCTCCAGCGGCGACGTGCTGCGCCGCTCGATGGAGCTGATCCAGAAACAAGGGCGCGGCGCGATCGTCTATCTCCGCACCGAGATGGCCGACTGCGGCGACGAAGATCTCGAAGCGACCCTGCAGCAGCCGCGCCGCGCCGGAGCCGCGAGCACCGCCGGCGCACAGTCCGCCACCCAGCGCGACTTCGGTGTCGGCGGGCAGATCCTCCGCGATCTGGGCCTCCGCAAGCTGCGGCTGATCACCAACTCCAAGCGCGACATGCCCGGTCTGGAAGCCTTCGGGCTCGAGATCGTCGAACGCGTGACCCCGGCGTGAGACCCTGCGCAACCGACTTTCTGAGAATGACTTGCGCCTGATTCGCACGAATCCGCGCCGTCGTCGTCGATACCTTCCAAAATCCTGATATCCTGATTTAAGCGACACGCGTGTCCCCTGTCGGCGACCGCGGCGCGATCACGGAGTCACGGACATGGATCTCAAGCGGACGATGGCACTGGCACTCGCGGCGGGCCTTTGTTTCTCGATGGCGTCGGCCGGCGACGGCGACAAAGCCAAGGACACGCTGCAGAACATGCAGAAGCAGGCGCAGGACGCCGCCAGCAAGACGCAGGACGCCGTCAAGAAGGCAGCGGACGACGCGAAGAAGGCGATCGATCCCAAGGCGCCCGCCGCCCCCGACATGAACGCCGATCCGAAGATGGCGGAGATGATCGCCTCGATGACGCCCGGCGAACATCACGCGCAGCTCGCGAAGTTCGCTGGCGAGTGGGACGTGAAGAACACGATGTGGATGGAAGACGGCGCCCCGCCGATGGAGAGCACCGCCGTGGTCTCCTCCCGCATGGAGATGGGCGGCCGGTTCCTCTACATGCACTACAACGGGGACATGATGGGCCAGCCCTTCCGCGGCGTGTCGATCATGGGCTACAACAACAACTCCAAGCAGCACGAGAGCGTCTGGGTCGACAACATGTCTACCTCGATCTGGTTCTCCACCGGCACCTGCTCGTCCGACGGCAAGACCTACACCATGTCGGGCACCTTCGTCGAGCCCGACGGCACCAAGAAGACCACCCGAGAAGTCACGACCTGGACCGGGGCCGACACCTTCACGATGGAGTTCTTCGAGAATCTGCCCGGCGGCAAGGAACGGAAGATGATGGAACTGGCCTACACCCGCAAGCCCGGCAACCACGGCGAGGCGCACGGGGCGGGCACGCCGCAGATCAAGCAGCCCGAGATCAAGAAGCCCGAGGTCAGCAAGTAGCCGACCGGGTGCGGATCCGCTGCCCCCTCTCGAACCCCGAACTACTTCGGGGTTTTTCATTGTCGATGAATCCCAACTAGGGTCTTCGCCCCGCGCTGGTTGGCGCGAAGCGCGTTTCGCCGGCGCGAGCTGCAATCCGAGACGGGCACACGCGTTCCTATCGGGCGAGCGTGACGGGATGGTCCTGTCGGCGCCTCGATTTCGCGGGATCGCGTCCGGGGCTGTGTGCGCACCCCAATGGAGAAAGCAGCCATGAACTGCCGCAAACGAGTGTCTGGATTCTTCGGGTTCGTGTCCCTGAGCGTGCTGGCGGCCATCGCGCTGGCCGCGGGCGGCGTGTCGAGCACCGCGCCGGGGGATGGAGGAGGCACCGGCATCACCGCGCCGCCCACCGTGAAGCCGGGCGTGATCATGGGCAAGGTGGTGAGCGCCGACCCGAAAGCCGATCTCGGGGGCGTCCACGTTGCACTCATCCGCGACGGCAAGGCCACGCAGCGCACCATGACGAACAGGGATGGCCTCTTCAAGTTCGAGAGGGTCGCGCCCGGCCGCTTCGTGATCGCCGCGGCGAAGCGCGAGGTCGGCGCTGGCCGCGAACCCGGGGGCGTGCGTCCCGGCGAGACGGCTCGCGTGCTCGTCAAGCTCCACAAGCCCAACTGAATTCGTTCATCAGCCAGCATTCGGACCGATGCTCCTGAGCGTGACGCTCGGGTCGTCCCGGTCCGATGAGTCCGACGGCGGAGCCCAGAGGCCGGCTCCGCCGTTGTCTTTTTACACGCGGCCATCTGATCGGTCCGTGTGGTACGCTGCAGGAAGGTGACCATGAGCACGTTCCCGCCCACAACCTCCCCCGCGATACCCGCCGCGCCGGCACTCCAGCAGGCGCCCTTCCGCCCCCGGCTGCTCGCACTCGATGCGTTCCGCGGGTTTGTGATGCTGCTGATGCTTGTCGTCAACAGCTCGACGCACCAGTCGTTCCACTGGCAATTCCAGCACCGCGGCTGGAACGCCGGCGACAAGGGCGCCAGCCTGTGCGACATGGTCTTCCCGTGGTTCCTCTTCGCGGTCGGCTGCGCCATCCCGTTCTCGATGGGCGGCGGGCGCGGCGCCGGCAAGTCGGCCTTCGAGAAAGTCTGGGAGGCGTTCAAGCGGGCCCTGGTGATCTACGCGCTGGGCGCGCTCATCACCGCCGCCCGACGCGGCGAGATCGTCTTCTTCCTTTGGGACATTCTTCCGATCATCGCGTGGGGGTACTTCCTCGGCGTGGTGCTGTGCCTCTTCCCCCGCTGGCTGCAGGCGCTCTTCGTCGTCGCCGTGCTGCTCGCCAAGTGGATCATGCTGACGAAGATCAACTACCCGGGCGAGGGCATGGTCATCTGGGAGGAGAAACGGCACCTCGATGAATGGGTGAAGAGCAACTACCTGAGCATCCGCGACGGACCGCTGTGGTTCGTCGGCGGCTGGTTCGGCGGGCTCACGCAACTGCTCCCCGCAACGTGCTGCGTGGTGATGGGCATGTGGGCGGCGTCGCTGATCCGCGCCCAGACGCTGCCGGCGTTCCTGCGCTCGATGTGGCTGATCGCTGCCGGACTGGTCGCGCTGCTGCTGGCGTACGTGTGGGAGCGCGACCTGGCCTTCAGCAAGGACTTTTTCACCTCGTCGTACGTGCTGCTCGCCAGCGGCAGCGGCGCGGTGGTGCTCGGCCTGTTCTATCTGTTCCTCGATGTGACCGCACGCCCCGCGCCCTCGAGCACGCTGGTCCGGGCCGGCAGCCTGCTCGCCCCGGTCTGGCTCTGCGGCCTGTGGACCGCGGTCTGTTTCGGCACCCAGTTCATGGCGGGCACGTTCGGCATGGATCGGGCCACCATCGAGCCGTGGGCCGCGGGAATGGTCGGCTTCGGGCTTGCCGGTCTGGCCGCCGCGCTGCTCGCGCCGGCGGAGTTCGTCGGCCCGTTCCGCTGCGTCGGCTGGTTCTGCAGCGTGCCGGGACGCAACGCGATCCTGCTCTACGTCGGGGCCGAGATCACCTGGCGGATCGTGCTGATGGGCTGGAAGATGCCCTTCCACGATGGCTCGATGCAGACCGTCGCGCCCGCGCTCAAGGGCTTCGTCCGCGACGGCTGGAACTTCTGGGGTGTCCCGATGCTGCGCTGGCCCGGGCTCGGCCAGGCCGCGGCGGACTGGACCTTCAGCATCGCCTACACGCTGGTGTGGTGGCGGATCTGCTACTCGCTGTACAAGCGGGATCTGTACTTCAAGGTGTGAGCGAGTCTCGCCCTCGGAGGGCAAAGCAGTTCACCGCAGAGGACGCGGAGGACGCTGAGAAGAGACGATGCACTGGCGAAGAAGATCGCCTCTGGACGCGACTCGATCACGCAACAGCGAGCCGGGGCGTCCTCGCCCCGTGCGGCGCGATGTGGGGAGTCGAAATGGCTTTGCGATGGAACGAAGGCTTTCTGACAACGAAGCCACGGCACCGGGGCGAGGACGCCTCGCTCATCCAGAACGCGTGAGCATCTTCCGCGCGACCATATCGGTTGAACTCTTTGAGCCCTTGGAGCCCTTCGAGTTGAAACGCCTTCTCTGTGTTTCTGTGGTGAAACGTCTTCACGTCCGCAGCGGCTTCACCACATCGTCCTCGTCCTTGCCGGCCTGGGCCGCCATGATCTGCTGGCCGATGCGCTTCAGGCTGGTCGCGGTAAGCTTGTCGTACTTGCGGAGGTACTCCATCACCGCGATGACGAACGTCGCGTGGCTCCACGTCAGCGGGCTGACCGAGATCGGATCGCCGCTGTAGGGGTTGAACTGCTCGGCGAGCACGCCCGACTTCTCGGCGCGGCGCTGGGCCCACTCGATCAGCGGCAGGGCTTCCTGCAGTTCCTCAACGGTCCGGGCGTGCTCGATGCGGTGCTGGGCCTGCCAGAGGGTGCAGATCACCCACGGATTGCCGGGCACGGCGTCGGTGTTGTCGCGCTCGACCTGGTGGTAGTAGTCACGCTCGTAGCGGGCGCAGCCGCCGACGCTGGTCTTGATCCACAGACGGTCCCACAGACCCTTCATCTCGTCCTCGATGATCTCGTCGGAGGCGTTGAAGGCACCGAAGGCAAAGAGCGCGTAGTTGGCGCTGTCGCTGGTCATGTCGAGCCGGTACCCGCCGTTGGAGAGCGGCGTGGCCATGCGGGCGAACCGCTTGAACTGGGCGTTCCACAGGAACTTCTGGCACGCCGCCTTCATCTTGTCCGCGGCCTCGCGGTAGACCTGGGCCCGGTCGTGATCGCCGAAGTCGTTGGCGAACTGGGCGGCGGCGTTGAGGGCGCCGATGGTTGCGGCGACGGTGAAGGTGTGGATGCCGCGACGTTCCTCCCATAGGTCCCAGCTGGGCAGCGGCAGGCCGTTGGCGTCGCGGTAGCTGAGGATCCAGTCGGCGGGACGCACGATGAGCATGTTGTACAGCGGCTTGATGAACTCGACGTCGCGGAAGGTGATGAAGTGCTTGCGCAGCGCCCACATGACCAGCGCGGTCTCGTCCTGCTGGATGGGCAGGACTTTCTGGCCCTCGACCATCCACGGGTGCCACGAGCTGGCGAGCTGGCCGCTGGGTGTGTACTTGTGGAGGAAGTAGCCCTCGTCCTCGATCACCTCGCCGCAGTAGCGGAAGAAGTGACGCGAGAGCTCGGACTGCCCGCAGAGGATGAGCGCGTAGGCCACGAGCGCGCCGTCGCGGGGCCAGCAGTAGGAGTAGTGGTCGCCGCCGAACTGCGTGATGTCGCTGTCGTTCGCCGCGATGATCGCGCCGTGATTGTCGATCTGCGTGCGCAGCACGAGCTGGCTGCGGTAAAAGAGATCACGCACGCCCTCGGGCAGCGGGCTGAGGTCGATCGGCTCCTTGCGGCACCACAGCTTCCAGTACGCCTGGGTGCGGCTGATCAGCCGGTCGGGCCCCTTCTCGTTCACGCGGCGGTTGATGTCGCGGACTTCCTTGTACGAGCGGCCGCAGGCGAGCCAACTCGAGACGTACGACTCGCCGTTGGGCTCGATCTCGAGGTTGAAGCCGATCGTCGCGTCCACCGAGCCCTGGCTGATGGCGTTGCGTCCGAGCTGGCCGTCCTCGGCGTCGCGCCAGGTGCCCTCGGCGCCGCCGAGGCGCTTGGTGCCGATGGCCCAGTTGTCGATGCCGCACTTGTTCTGGTCGCAGGCGTTGAAGAGGAAGTAGATGTCGTCCTTGTAGAGCACGAGGCTGGACGTGGCGGGGTCGTAGTTCGCGGTGTCGCCGAGCGGGGAGCCGCGGATCGACATGTCCCAGTGGTAGAACACGCGGACATCGCGGCGGCGGTCGGTGAGGTTTTTGACCAGCACGCGCCGGAGGTACACAGGCTCGTGGAAATCGACGCAGTCGTGGCAGATGAGCTCGACGCCCAGCTTCTCGTTGATGAGCCGCACGTGGGTCACCAGCGTGTCACGCTCGTAGCGGAGCTCGCGGATCCACGAAGGGTCCTCGATCCACGCGAACTGGCCATCGGCCCAGACGCCGAAGCGCTGCACGTGGCCGTCGGTGTGGTTGAAGAGACCGACGTTGGGGTAATAGAGATCGCGCACCCGGTAGAGGTGGTCGAAGGTGACGAGCACTTGGCCGTTGCCGACTGGAATATCTCGTGGCATGCGGGAAGTTCAAGGTAGGGCGCAATCCGGACGTGGCCCGACGGGGCCGGCCGGACCGGACGGAGACCCAACCTGTAGGATCGAGCCCAACCACGCGGAGATTCAGCCCGCCCGCCATCGACGGCGCAGATCATGCCACGGCGAACGCCGATCGAGCAGTGTTTGCGCCATCGGGCCCGGGCCCGGTGGTCAGGCCGCCGTCCCGTTCAGAAGCCGGTCGGCGAGTTCCGAGGCGTTTCCGTCGACTGTCTCCGTCACCGTGAGCGTGACCGACCCCAGCGCCTTGACGCGTTGACGAAGGTCACCGATGAACGTGACGCGAAGGCCGAAGTTCTCGCCAACCTTGACGGCGACACCCTGACCGATCGGCTTGTTGTTCACCAGCAGATCGAGCTCGGAATCAGCCGCCTTCGGCAATTCGATGATCGCCCCGGGCACCAGGGCCACGACATCGCTCACCGTCATATTCCGCTCACCCAGGCGGACAACGACCGGGACATCCAGACGGAGAATCTGATCGAGATTGGCGGCGGCTTTGGGCATACGACGGGGCCTTGCTCCGCCGCCTGTTCGCAAGCCGCGTGCCGACTCAATCCCGGGGCCTCAGAACGGACTCAGCCCTTCGCAATCTTGCGTGCCGCCCAAGCCAGTCCGAAGGAAGCGCGATCGCGCAGAGGGTCGAGAACGCCTCGAGCCCCCCGCGCGACCGCAGGCACCAAGCGTGTGGAAATCTGGTGCGACGCCCGGCCGACGCCGCGGGCGGCGAAGCCCGCGGCACGACGGACGGCGCTGGGGTGGGCGGGGGGCGATGACCCAGGCTCGTCAGCGGGACCTGGCCCGTGAACGGGCCCAAGACCAGGCACATACCCGGGCCCGTGCCTTCGCTCTGGCCGCGGGTCTGACCTCGGCTCGGGAGCAACATCTGGTCTTTCGCCGCGGATGAAGTGGATAGCTGCCATCGCGCGATCGACGGCCGCGTCCTTGGCGGCCTTGGCAGCGTGGACGGTGGCATCCTTGGCCCTGCCGATCGGTCCGCGGGGCTTCTCCCACCGTTTGCGGGCGACGCGGCGGACGCCCAGCACGCTGGAGAGCACGACCGCGGCGCTGAACCAGAGCCACAGCGCCCCGGCGCGGGCCGGCGAGATGGCATCACCCGCGGCGAGTCCGGCGGCGGCCAAGCTGGACAGGCCGCAGAGAATCATCGAGCCCGCGAATGCGCCCTTGAGCAGCCCGTCGGGCCGGGGCATCGGCGGCGGCAGCGGGCGCTTCGCGGGCCTGGAGTCGGTCCATTCAAACGCGCTGGCCTGACCGGAATCGCCGCCCTCGACAAAGCGGGGCGGCGGCACGTCGGCCGCGGCCGTGGTCTTGGCGGACAAACGGGCCGCGGCCCGCTCCGGCGAATCGTCAAACGCCCACCACAAGAAGAGATACCCCCGCCACAACAGCCAGACCGGTGAGGCGGCAATTCGCAGCGCCATGGCAGGAGCGTCGAGCATGCAGAGTCGTTGGGAATCGGCTGAGAGCGGTTTCAGGAAGAAGGGGTCGAGGTGCCGAGGTGTCAAGGTGGCGAGGGAGAGGCGAGACGCCGCGGCACGCTTCCCCGCCCTGGGCACCTCGACACCTCGACACCTCGACACCTCTCCCCTTCCGAAAGTTACCGGCCCAATCTCGCATCCTTTGCGCTCGATCTGGGCCAAATCTGGCAGTCGCGCGATCTGCGCGGGCGGGTTGTGTCACATGGGGCGATCTCCCTGCTCGGGCGTGCGTACGGATCGTCGATAGCCCGTCCGTCGATCTTCGCACTCGCGAGCGTCCCGCCGGTGGTGGCCGGGGCTCGCGAGCGGGGGACTCGATCCGACGCGAGGGGTTTGAGATATGACCAGCATGCCGCGTGAGCCGGAAGCGTTCGCCGAAGCCGTTGCCTCGATGCTCAAGAAGCTGCAGCCGGCGTACGCGATCGACCTTGTCGGGCCGCGCGAACTTCTGGTGAACGGGCGGCGGCTCGACCTTGAGAACCTGTTCCGCATGGTGAACCACGAGCCGGTGCGCGGGCAGGAGATCGTGGAGCACTATCTCGATCAGCTCTTCGCCGGCGACGCGATGCAGATGAACAGCATGTCGTTCGAGTTCGCCCGCCCGCGGATCATGCCGCGGATCCAGCCGGTCTCGATCTTCCGCCATCTCTCGCGTGAGCAGGTCGCCCACGTGCCGTTCGTGAACAACACCGTGATCGTCTTTGTGACCGACCTGCCGCAGATGACGGTGAGCATCACGACCGAGCAGCTCATCCGCTGGAAGGTGACGCCGGAGGATCTCGACGAGATCAGCCGCGAGAACTTGGAGGCGTACGCCCCCGAGCTCGACATCCAGGTCGTCGAGAGCAAGGAAGGTGGCCGGGCCGCGATCATGAGCCAGCACGACGGCTACGACGCCGCCCGGCTGCTGCTCAGCGAGCTGCACGGGCGGCTGGCGGGGCAGTTGCACGGCGACTTCTACGTCGCCACGCCGGCCCGCGACATGTTCGTCGCGATCTCGCCGGGCCCGGACACGTTCGTCAAGCGCCTGCGGGCTCGGGTCGAGCACGACTACAAGCGCCTGCCCTATCCGATCTCGCCCGATTTCTTTTATGTCACCCGCGACGGCGTGGCAGGGACGGTCGAAGACCTGCCCGAAGCCGAGGCGGCGTAACGAATTCGAACCGCCTGATCGCCACGACCGCGGGACCCGACCCGTGTCAGGACGCGCCGCGACGGCAGTAGCACGAGACCGTCATCGTGACGTCGGCCCGCGACCACGCCTGTGCGGCCATCGCCCGCGTCGCGGCGGCTTCCTCGCGCCGCCCGCTTCGTTCCAGGCACTCGGCCAGACCGATGAGCGACCAGCCGTTGGCCGGATGGCGCACGAGATCCGCCCGGTACACCGCCTCGGCCTCGCTCAGGCGTCCCTGCTCCAGCAGCAGCGCGCCCAGCGCGTGGGCCGCGGGCTGCATCCAGCCCCAGGGCTCGTCGTAGCGAAGTTCGTCGTCGCGGCGAACCGCGTCGCGCAGGTGCGCGAATGCACGGTCGTAGTTCCTTGCCCGGTACTCCACTTCGCCCGCGAGCATCGCGCGACCGATCTCCAGCACGCTCCGGGAGGGGTTGTTGCCGATGAACGAATCGTTCGGCACGCGCTCGAACGCCGCCTCGAAGAGCGCACGTTCGCGCTGCGCCTCGTCCACCCGCCCCAGCGACGCGAACGCAATCCCGCGGGCGTAGTGATGCGTCGCGGTCGTCACCCAGCGCTTCGCGTCGGGCGCCGGCTCGGCGAGGATCTCGTCCCACATGCCAAACCGCACCATCGCGTGGTACGGCGCGGCGAGGAAGCCCTCGAGCATCAGCGGGTAGGCATCGAGCGCTTCGGCCGGGATCTGCTTCACCACGTCGCGGCTGGCCTGCAGGGCGATCTGCCGGCGCCCTTCGAACATCGCCGCGTACTGCAGGAAGTGGTAGTTGTGTGCGCGGTACAGCGCGTAGAAGCCGCCGGGACCGACCCGGCGCGTGCGCTCGATGTCGGCCCTGGTCGCACGCTGATTGGCGACGACCGCGGCGTCGTAGCGGCCGCGCCGGATATCGATGTGCGACGGCATGTGCACCAGATGCGGCGCACCGGGCGCGAGATCGCGCAGCCGATCCGCCGCGGCATCGGCCTTGCCCGGCGTGGGCGAGGCCTCCATCGTGTGGATGTAGCAGTGATTCAGTCCCGCGTGGTCGGGCGCGGCGGCCAGACCGCGTTCGATGACGCCGACGAGTTCGAGGGTGATGGGCCGCGGCTCGCCCTTGGGCGACCACAAGTCCCACGGGTACAGCGCCATCAGGCTCTCGGCGAAGATCGCCGCCACGTCCGCGTCGCCGGGGTGACGCGCGTAGACCTCGCGCATGGCCTGGGCGTAGGCCTCGTCGAGCGAGCGGCGATCGGCCGGCGGCGGCTGGGTGTAGCGTCTGTCGAGGGCCGCGATGAGATCGCGCTCCACCGGCGTACAACCCGACTGCAGCGCCTTGGCCTTCGCGATCGCCTCCGACGCCGCGGTGTTGCGGGCGTCGTCCATCATGATGTTGTTGATGTTGGGACCGGCGGCAAAGGCGATGCCCCAGTGGGCCATCGCCATGTCGGGGTCGTGCTCAATCGCTTTCCTGAACGCCAGATCGGCCTGCTCGTGGTCGAACGCGAAGCAGAAGAACAGACCACGGCTGAACCACTCCTGCGCCTGGGGCGATGCGGTCGTGACCGGACGGGTGTAGCCGCCGCGGGCGACGGGATCGGAGGGCGCCACGCCCTGGGCCGTGTAGTCGCGAATGACCAGCGGCTCACGGGACGCGCAGCCGCCGACCGTAGACGAGGCCAGCAGCAGCGACAGGATCACAGACGAGCCAAGGCGAGCGGTTTGCGACATGCGTGTCTCCAGAGTTTGAAGCGGGAAGCACCGGATGCACCCGCAGGCTTCACCGGCCCCGAATCCGGCCCGGCACCGCTCAATGTGGGATCAAAGGGCCGATCTTGCAGGAGAACGGGTTGACTCGCGGTACACCCGCTGCACAAGCAGCAAGGCGGCCCGCGCAGGGGCGTACCGTTGGGCATGAGCCGCTATGACACATTTCAGGCCTATCGCACCAGGATGAATTCCCGGATCCTCGGGGATGACGCCGCCCGAGCCGCCGCGGGCGCGGCGCGCCCGGACGGAACAGTTGCGGCGGGAGGCACGCTGGTGACGAAGCGGTTCTTCTCGCTTGATCACCAGACGTACACGGACGGGGCGCTGCCGGTCAAGACGAAGGAACTGCTCGGGCTGGTCGCTTCGGCGGTGCTCCGCTGCGACGACTGCATCGCGTACCACATCGATCAGTGCGTCAAGATCGGCTGCAGCGACGAGGAGATCTGGGAGTCGCTGGATGTGGCGCTGATTGTCGGCGGGAGCATCGTGATCCCCCACCTGCGGCGCGGGATCGAGTTCCTTGATCAGGCCCGGGCCAAGGGCTGAGCGCGCCTCGGTGTAGACTCCCGGCATGGCCCGACCCAGCCAGAGCACCGCGCGTGACCCGAGCGACGTTCCGCCGCGGGACGCCGCCGCGTGGATCGTCCGCGTGCTGCGCGACGAGGGCTTCACCGCGTACTTCGCGGGCGGGTGCGTGCGGGACGAGTTGCTCGACCTGCACCCGCTGGACTACGACGTCGCCACCAGCGCCCGGCCGGACGACATCGTGCGGATCTTCCCGAAGGCATCGCACGTTGGCGCCGCGTTCGGGGTGATGCTGGTGCGCAAGCACGGGGTCACGGTCGAAGTGGCTACGTTCCGCGCCGACGGCCCGTACAGCGACAAGCGCCGGCCGGACTCGATCACCTTCGCAGACGAGGCCGCGGATGCACGGCGGCGCGACTTCACGATCAACGCCCTGTTCCTGGACCCCTTCAAACCGGCGAGCGACGCGGGCCGCGTCGTCGATCATGTCGGGGGCGTCGCCGATCTCAAGGCCCGGATCGTGCGCGCCGTCGGCGACCCCAACGCGCGGCTCGACGAGGATCACCTGCGGGCTCTGCGGGCGGTGCGGTTCTCGACAAGGCTGGGCTTCGAGCTCGAATCCGAGACCGCCGCGGCGATCCGGGCGCACGCCAACCAGCTCCGTGGTGTGAGCCGCGAACGCATCGGGGATGAGATCCGTCTCATGCTGGCCCGACCGACGCGCCAAGCCTCGATGGAGGCGCTCTCGGCGCTGCGGCTCGATGTGCCCGTCTTCGACCGCGCGGCGGATCCCGACAGCCCCGCGGCGCGGGGCGCGTACCCGCGTCTGGCCGCGGAGGTGGATGTGGCGGGCGCACTGGCGGCGCTGCTGATCGATCGGTGGAGTCCGGATCTGCTGGCGGCCTCGCCCAAGGGCGAGGGCACCCGGCTCGATGCGCTGCGGGTGACACGCGGCGCCCTGTGCCTGAGCAACGAGGAACGCGACGACTGCCTGAGCACCCTTGCATCGCTGGCGAGCATGTTGCACGGATGGACGAACATGCCGGTTGCGGCCCGCAAGCGTCTGGCGGCTGGACACCGATTCCTGTCGGCCCTGGCGATTCTGCGGACCATCGACGCCGGACAGGCCGAGGCGATCGGCGTCGATGTTCGGGCCTTATCAGGACAATTCGGTGGCATCAGTCCGGTTCCGCTTCTGAGCGGCGATGCGTTGATCGCGGCAGGGCTGAAACCCGGACCGCGGTTCAAGCGGATCCTGGAGCAGGTGTACGACGCCCAACTGGAGGGCCGCGTTTCAACAACGACGCAGGCACTTGCGTTGGCGATGGAACTTGGCGGGGAGACGGGGGTCTAACCTTTCGCGAACCGCAGTCTGGATTTGCAAACCCAGGACGGCTTTCGCCGGTATGGAACCCCGATCGCGGGGGCGTGCCAGAGAAACAAGCATCCGTGCCGGCGTGCGACGCCGGCGCGACGTGGAGGTCTGTCGATGTTGCAACGACTCCGAAAAGCACTGACCAACGCACTTCGTGGCGTCGCGTTCGCAGCGGCGGCGCTGGCGGCTCCGACCGCCCAGGCGCAGGACTCGCAGACGCCACCCCGGGTGTATTACATGGAGTTGAACGGTGAGTTTGGCTACGACATCAGCCAGACCCCGATCCGCGAGGCGATGCGCGACGCCCGGAACCAGAACGCCGACGTGGTGATCGTGCGGATCGACACGACGCCGAAGCAGAGCGAGTTCGAACGTCTCCCCGATGAGAAGCAGAACTTCGACGAGCTCTTCCGCGCCCAGGACATTCTTCCGATCTTTACCGACGAGATCCGGCGTGAGTGGAGCAAGAGGCCCCGGCTGGTCTTCTGGGTCAAGAGGGCGATGGGTGGCGGGGCGTTCATGCCTTTCGTCGCGCCCGAGATTTACATGACCAGTGATGCCCGACTCGGCGGCATCGGCGGCATCGGCGTGATGTACGGCAGCACGGGCGACGAGGTCGTCCGCCAGAAGCAGTACTCACTTCGAATGGCTCGCGCCGAGGGCTACTTCATCGCGGGCGGCTATGACCCCAAGATCGTTCGCGCCATGGCCGAGCCGAAGTACGTGCTCTCCTATCGACTCGAGGGTGGCAAGGCGATCTTCCTGGAGCGCTCGCCCGAACGCCCCGACGAGTTCGTGCTCACGACCGACCAAGAAGACAGCATGCAGGCCGAGGTCCGCGGCCAGACCCGTTCGGTATTGACGCTGACCGCGGATGTCGCTCGTGCCATCGGCGTGTCCAAGGGCACCGTCGACAACCTCGATGATCTCCTCTTCCAGCTCGGCCTTTCCCGGAGCCACACCATGATCCAGGGACGCGCCAACCGGATCATGGAAGGCTGGAAGCGCGACGTCGAGCTCGCCTCCCGCGAGATCCGAAAGGGTGTCGAAGAACTCGCCAAGGGCATGGAAGGTCAGGGAGTGAATTCGTTCGAAGCCCGGACCCAGGCCCGCGGGCGGCAGATCCGTCAGATCAACGACATCATCGCCCGTCTGCGCCGTTTCGGCGAGGCGTTCGGCCCCCGCTGGCACAACGAGAACGAGATTCCCCCGATCGCGCAGTTCCAGATCCAGAAGGAACAGCTCGAGCTTCAGCAGCTCGTCGACAAGAAGTAAGCCGAGGCTCTCGTCCCGTCGATGTCCATTCAAACGATTCCACCCCAACGAAACAGGGAACACCAATGAAGTTTCGCCAACTGAAATCCAAGATGCTTTCCGCTCTCGGCGCTCTGGCCATCGGCCTGGCCGTCGCGATGCCGCTCGCCGATGCCGAAGCCGCCGCCCGCGCCAAGCTCACGCTGAAGGACGGCACCACCGTCGAGGGCGAACTGGTCCGCGAGGTCGATGGCCTCGTCTGGATCAAGGTCCTGACAAACGGTCGCGAAGAGACGAAGATGTTCACTGCTTCGGACTACTCGAAGTTCGAGAAGCTGGAGGAGGCTCCGGCCGCGGCCACGCCGGCCACCCCGGCGAAGGAAGAGAGCAAGCCGGCGGATGCCGCCCCGGCGACCACTTCGGCGCCCGCCGAGTCGAAGGCCCGCACCGCGAACCGCGTGCCCCGTGCCGCGGTGATCACCCTCGGTGAGGGCGGCGACAAGGACATGGTCGGCGTGTATGTCATGGCGAAGCCGCTGCGCGACGCGATCCCGCTGCTGCAGAAGGACAACGTCGATATCGTCGTCTTCCGGATCAACTCCGGTGGCGGTGCCCTGCTCGAGATCCAGAAGCTCTCCGACGTCATCTACGACGAGTACCGCAAGCATTTCCGCACGGTCGCGTGGATCGACTGGGCCATCTCGGCCGCGGCTATGACCTCGCACTGCATCGAGGAGATCTACTTCACTCCCGAGGGCGCGTACGGCGCATGCACCGGCTGGTTCGGCCAGCTGCAGGCGATGCAGGGACGCGGCCTCGAAGAAGTGCTCTTCCAGATGGAGAAGATCTCGGCCCGCGGCAACCACGATCCGCAGATCATGCGGGCGATGCAGATCATGGAGCCCCTCAGCGCCACGATCTCGGATCGCGGTCAGGTGACCTTCTATCAGGACACCACCTCGGGCAATCTGGTCCTCAACCCCAAGGGACGCGTGTTCACGTTTACGTCCGAGACCGCGTCCGCGGTCCGCTTCTCCTCTGGCACGGCGTCGACGCTCGATGAACTCGCCAAGGCCATGAATCTGCAGGAGGTCGAATGGGTCGGCGTCAGGAAGCCCGGCTACGCCTGGCCGATCTGCGCCGCCGAGCAGCTCCAGATGGACTTCCGTGACAAGACCTATAAGGACGATCAGGCCTTCGACGGCTACCGCGTGACTCTTGACACGGCCATGCAGATGGCTCAGCAGGGCGACGACGAGACCAAGGCCAAGCTGGCCGGCAGGGCTCGCGAGTCGATGAACCGGATCATCTCCGCCATCAACAACAACCCCAACCTCGCCCTCTTCAAGTTCAACATCTTCCCCGACCGCTTCCGCGAGGAGTGGATCGAGCCCACCGACAAGAAGATCCGCGATCTGCTCAAGAAGGAGAAGCGCTGAGCCTCCGACACCGTCCGTCCCTCCCGAACGCCGCGGCCGACCGCGGCGTTTTTCATGCGCCGCCGCCCGCCTCCGAGGCACGATGAGCCGGTAGGATCACCACCGGTTTCACGTTTACAAGCCCCACTCACACCCCGCGCCCGCATCCCGAGCCTGCCATGCCCACCCAAACGCCCGCCCCGCTTCGGACCTCCATTCCCGCGGATCTGGACGCATCGAGCTTCGAGAACGTCGAGCCGCACTTTGCCGAGCTGCTCGCACGCGGCGTGAATTCCCAGCAGGAATTCGATCAGTGGCTCGTCGATCGCAGCGAGCTCGACGCCGCGTGCTCGGAAACCCAGGCGAACCTGTACATCACGATGACCTGCGCCACCGACAACGAGCAGGCCCAGAAGGCCTACGCCGACTACATCGAGCAGGTGGTGCCGAAGCTCAAGCCGGTGAGCTTCGAGCTGGACCGTCGGCTGGTGGAGCTTTCCAAGCGCTTCGCGGCGCCGCGGCACGGGATCCTCGTGCGCGACACGACCGCCGATGTCGAGCTCTACCGGCCGGAGAATGTGCCCGTCGAGACCGAGCTGTCGAAGCTCAGCCAGTCCTACGACCAGATCATCGGCGCGATGACGGTGCAGTTCGAGGGCCAGGAGCGCACCTTGCCGCAGCTTGCGGTCTTCCAGGAGCGGACCGACCGCGACCTCCGCGAGCGGGCCTTCCGCGCCGGGGTGGAGCGCCGGCTGCGCGACAAGGACGCGATCGAGGGTCTGTTCGACCAGATGGTGACGCTGCGTCACAAGGTCGCGGTGAACGCGGGGTTCCGCGGGTTCGGGGATTACGCCTTCAAGGCCAAGCACCGGTTCGACTACACCCCCCGCCACTGCTTCGATTTCCACGAGAGCTGCGAGCGCCTCATCGTGCCGATGCTGCGCCGCCAGGAGGAACGCCGGCGCAAGGCGCTGGGCGTCGACACGCTGCGGCCGTGGGATCTGGTCGTAGACGTGAAGGGACGTCCGCCGCTCCGGCCGTTCGAGGGCGGCGCCGACCTGATGCGTCGCACGGTCGCCACGTTCCGGCTGCTCGACCCGCGGCTGGCGGCGATGATTTCGTCGCTGGGCTCCGGCTCCGAGGCGCGGGGCAGCCGCGATGGAGCTGGGCTGGATCTGGATTCCCGCAAGGGCAAGGCTCCGGGTGGATATCAGTACATGCGGGACCGTTCGCGCAAGCCGTTCATCTTCATGAACGCCGCCAACACCAGCCGCGACGTGACGACAATGCTCCACGAGGCCGGGCACGCGTTCCACTCGTTGCTGACGGTGGACGAGCCGCTGCTGGCCTACCGCCACGCGCCCATGGAATTCTGCGAGGTGGCGAGCATGAGCATGGAACTGCTCACGCTGCCGCACATGAACCGGCCGGACAGCTTCTACGCCGATCCGGACGACTACCTGCGGGCCAAGCGGCAGCAGATCGAACGCAGCGTGAGCCTGCTGCCGTGGATCGCGATGATCGACGCGTTCCAGCATTGGATCTACGCCAACCCGACGCACAGCCGGGAGGATCGCAAGAACCACTGGCTCGCGCTCGACCATCGATTCGGCAGTTCCTGCTCGTGGGAAGGGCTCGCCGACGCCCGTGCCTATCTGTGGCACCGCCAGCCGCACCTGTTCAGCGTCCCCTTCTATTACATCGAGTACGGCATCGCCCAGCTCGGCGCGTTGCAG
>ERZ1066133.130-NODE-130-length-41805-cov-7.506731_pt1 | contig 41805 bp, 27 predicted proteins | sample MGYA00382780_ERZ1066133 | MGnify/ENA primary metagenome ERZ1066133 (study PRJEB33369, sample SAMEA5778363) | biofilm metagenome | biome: Industrial cooling water; feature: Water cooling tower basin; material: Biofilm | place: United Arab Emirates | collected... | reverse complement strand
GGGACGTGGGGCATGGCGAAAGGCGGGGTTACTTCAGACGCACCTCACGTCCGGTCTTCGCCGAACGGTAGATGGCGTCGAGGATCTTCTGCACAGCCAGCGACTCGGCGGGCTTCACGAACGGCTCGGCCTTGCCGAGCAGGCAGTCGATGAAGTGGACCATCCGGTTGGGGTTCACGGCCGGCGCGTCGAGGGTGACGAGTTCGTTGGCATAGCCATGCCGGCCCGGACGGAAGAGGCGGAGCGGCGGGAACACCAGTCCGGCCTCGGTCCCGAACAGCTGGGTGCCGTTGAAATCCGGTTCCGCCTGGTGGGCGGCCCACGACGCCTCGAGCAGGACGGTGCGACCGCTCTTCAGCTTGATCAAGGCCACGCTCAGATCGTCGACATCGAACGGGCGCTTCGGATCGATCTCGCTCTTGCCCCATGATCCATCGCCCCGGCCACGCGGGCCGAACTGGGCGTAGGTCTGACCGCTCACGGCCGCGGCGTCGAACTCGCCCATGAGGTACAGGCAGCGATCGAGGGCGTGCACGCCGATGTCGTAAGTGCAGCCGCCACCGGCGAACTTCGTCTGGGTAAACCAGGAGCCGATTCGCGGGATGCCGCTGCGGCGCACCCAGGCAGTCTTGGCGTGATAGACATCGCCCAACACGCCGTCCTGGACCAGCTTGCGCGCGGTCTGCACCTCGGGCGTGAAGCGGATGTTCTGGCCGACCATGAGCAGGCGTTTGCGCTGCTTCGCTTCGGCCACGAGCTTGGCGGCGTCGCGTGCGTTCGTCGCCATCGGCTTGTCCAGCATGACGTGCTTGCCCGCCTTCAGCGCGGCGAGGGCGACGGGCGCGTGCAGGTAGTTGGGCAGCGCGATCGACACGACGTGAATGTCGTCGCGCCCCAGCAGGACCCTGTAGTCGGTGACGAGCTCGGGTACGTTGAAGCGGTCGGCGGCCTCACGCCCGCGTTCGGGCGAGACTTCGGCAAGCGCGACGACCCGGGCTGAGGGGTGCTGCTTGAAGCTGGCGAGATGGTCGAGGCCTATGGCCCCGGCTCCGATCACCGCAACGTTGATGAGGGAAGGCGGACGGGAGGATTTCATGCGAAAGAAAGCCGGAGGACGCCAGTCGCTGGCATCGGATCGGTCCACTCCACCGTTGCTGTAATCGTTGCGCACACCGCAGTGGCGCCGTGCAACGAGGGGCGAAACGGGAAGGGCACGTCCACGAGAGGAGACCGGGTTGCGCCGAGCTCGCAAGTGGTTTCTCATGTCCGCCCCCGACATGTTCGCCTTATGGTGAAGTCGGACCCCACGCGTCAGGAACGCGGAAAGCCGCATTCGTCGAGGAACTCCACCGAGCGGCGAAGGACGTCCTTGGTTCCGGCCACGGAATCGGCCGCATCGGTGAACTCCAAGGCATAGCGCCCGGTGTAACCGTCGCCCTCCAGGACCGCGATCAGCGTGCGGAAATCGATCTCCCCCGCCCCGAGCGGATAACGGTTCTCGGTCCCGACCGCGTCCCGCAGGTGCACGAGCCCGATGGAGCGCGCCCCGAGGCGCCGGATCGCGTCTGCGGGACTCCACCCGGCCGCGTGATGGTGGTTGCAGTCGTAGATAAGCCGCGCCCACGGATGGCCGATGCGTTCGAGCAGCACCAGCGCCTCGTCAACGTCCCGGCAGAGCTTCGACTTGTGCGGTGCCTCGATGAGGAGCCCCACGCCCAGCGCCTCCGCCTCCGGTGCCAGGCAGCGCAGGCCCTCGGCAACCCGCGCAACCCCGTCGGAAAAGGGCTGTTCGCGCCGGTCGAGCCAGGCGCCGCAATTGAACACGACCGCTTCGGCCCCGAGCGCGGCCGCCGCCCGGAGGTTGCGACGCCCGGCGGCGAGCACGCGCTCCGCGTCGGCTCCCGGGGCATTGAACTCCCCGATGTTCGTGGTGAAGGTGAACACGCGCAGGCCGGAGGCGGCAACCGCGTCGTGAAGCGCATGCTCGGCGCCCGAGGGCGCGTTCACGAAATCGAAGTGATCGCAGAACCCTGGCAGGGTGCCCACGTCAACCCCGGCGAAGCGAAGGTCGCGGATCGCCGCGAGCGCGGTCGGCAGCGGCCACTGGCGAAAGCAGATGGTCGAGCAGCTCAGCCGCGGCGGCACAGGACGGCAGCCCTGGCTCATGGCCCTTCCGGATTCGTCGTATCCTTGATTCGGATACCCAGCAGCTTTTCCCAGACAGCCCACATCTCGTGGCAGCGCACCTGGCCGAAGCCGAGCGAGCGGGACATCTGGAAGAAGGTGTGCACCGCCCCGGTGACGGGCAGGTAGAGCTGGCGCCGGATCGCCTCCGCCATCACGTAGTCGATGTCCTTGCCGTGCTGGTTCAGGTTGCCGTTGGTGGAAACCGTGCCGTTCAGCAGCGACGGCTTGATCGCGGAGAGCAGGCGCGACTCCGCCCCGCCGTGCTCGACCGCCTCGTACACCCGCGAGACGTCGGCCCCCATCTGCGCGGCGAAGGCGAAGGCCTCGGCCACCGAGGTGTAGATCGCGGCCATGAGCATCTGGTTCACCATCTTCGCCACCTGGCCGTGACCGCTCGGCCCGACGTGCACGAGCCGCTCGCCGATGGCCTCGAGGACCGGACGCGCCTCGGCAAAGGCGGCGGCATCTCCGCCGACCATGATGGTGAGGTTTCCCTTCTCCGCCCCGCTCACCCCACCGGTCACCGGCGCATCAAGGAACGCCCCGCCGCGCGCGGCCACCGCCCGGGCCATGCGCTCGGCAAGCGAGACCGTCGTGGTGGTCGTATCGACGAGGATCCGTCCGCTCAGGTCCTCCTCGCAAAGCCCGCCCTCCCCCACCAGCAGCGTCTCCAGCGCCTGCTCGGTCGGCAGGCTCAGGATCACGACGTGGGAACGGGCCAGCACGGCGCGGGCCGACGCTTCGTTTTGCACGCCCGTCGCGGCGGCCGCCGCCAGGGCGGTTTCGTTCACGTCGTAGCCCGACGTGGCAAAGCCGCGCCGCACAAGGTTGGCGGACATGGGTCGTCCCATCTGGCCGAGGCCGATGACGCCGACGGTGGGGGGCTCCGCCAGGGGGCGCAGTGGTTGTAAGGGGGAGGTCCGTTTCATTTTCCGTGATTCAAGGGTTCGCCCAAGCGAGGGCATGGAGGGCCTGGTGGTGGTCGCTTTCGCCCAGGGACTGGTTCTCCGAAAGGCGCCAGTACCGGTGCGCCGCCTCGGGCTCCCGCACCGCGAGCGCTTGGAGCGCCACCAGCATGCTGTCCGTCCGCTGGAAGGTGCGCGCGGAATCCCGCGCGAAGGCCTGCACGTCATCGCGCAACGCGGCCCGGAACGGCGTCTCCAGATCGGCCAGGAAGGCCTCCACGCTCCCGGAGGGAGCGACCAGGCGGTCGAGCGTGGTCTGCATCACGCGGTAGACGGCACGGCGACCGAAGTTCTGGAAATACGGTGAAAAGCCGGATTCGTATCCGTCCTCCCGCGGCGCGAACGCGGCGATCTCGGGAGGCGGGTGCGCGCCGCGGACCACGGGGATGCGAAGGCAGACATCCGCAAAACGCTGGTTGATCTGCCGGCTCGTCAGGAAACGCAGGAAGTCGAGCGCGATCTCGGGATGACGCGACCGCCGCATGATGCCGAAGGAGCCGCTGGGCAGCAGCGCGGATTCCGAGAGCGGGCCGAGGCGGCCGTCCGACGTCGCCACCGGGGGATTGGGCAGCGGCAGCACCGAGACCTCGAACGGATTATCCGTCAGGAGATGGAAGGCATCCCAACTGCCCGAGACGATCATCACGGCGCGCTGCTGCTTGAAGAGGAAGCCGGCGTCGTCCCGCATCGCCCCCAGGAACCCCGGCTGATAGAGCCGCCCCAGGGTGCGCCAGGCGGCCCAGGCGGAGCGTACGGTCCCGGTGTCGGGCCGCCAGTCTCCGCGCAGGAAGGCGATTGCCGCCTCGCGGTCGGACTGCGTCAGGTTGCGCTCGAGGTCAAACGTGCGCGTCACGCGCTGGCTCTGCTGCTGGAAGAGCTGCGTGAAGAGCAGCCGCGCGTACTCCTCGGCCCCGGCGAGCGCGGTGATCGGCAGCCGGTGCCGGCGGGCGTAGTCCTCGATCTTCTCCCCGAGGGCGATGAAATCCTCAAAGTTCTCGGGTACGTTCCGGCTGCCCGTGATCTTCTCCAGCAGGTCGAGGTTGCAGAAGAGCCGGACGGTGTTCGCGTAGGTCGGCACCCCGTAGTATTCGAGCAGGCGGTAATTGAAGGTCTCCGAGCTGTCGCCGCTGCCGCGCAGTCCGTCGACAAACGTCTCCCGCCACGCGACATCGGCGAGGTCCGTGCCGGCGTTGTAGGGATTGGGCCGGGCAACCTCCTCTCCGAGCGGGAGGAGGTAGAGGGCCATCTGCTCGTCGGTGAATCCCTGGCCGAGCTGGACCAGGTCAGGCGGGTCCGGCGCGTCGAGCTGGGTCTTGCGCCAGGTCGGCCAGACGCGGATGGGCACATCGGCGATCTCGACGCGCACATGTGGGTGCAGGCGTTCGTAGTCGCGGGCCACGCTCTCAAAGTAGGGCCGGTGCGACTCGTACACGAGGTAGTGGGCAAGGCGCACGGTGACGCGCCCGCCCGCCTCGCCGGGCGACGCCGGTTCGCCCTCGCGCTGGAGCAGGCGTGCCGTCGCGTAGAGGAAGACCCCGGCCAGCAACGAGGCGCCGAGGAGGGCGGGGAGCCGCGCGGTCGTCATGGGCGCCCGCTCCTGCGGTCCGCTTCGTGCTCCCGCAGGAGCACCTCCACGGCATGGCGGCGATGATCGACGCCGGCCTCGTCGAGGAAGCGCGCGTAGGCGTCCAAGGCGAGCGCCTCCCGTCCGAGCTCACGTGCCGTTTCGGCGACGCCGATCCGGGTGTTGACGTGTACGTTCTCGTTCGATGGACCGGCCTCGAGCGCCGCCTGCAGGTGGCGCAGGGCGGCGTCGCCGACGCCGTCATAGTAGAGGTACGCGCGGGCGAGGGTCAGGTGCAGCAGCGCGCGAGCCGCCGGTTCGGCGAGTGTTGGGGCGAGCGCCTCGGCCTCGGCCCACGCCTCCTCCGGCGGACGTCGATGGGCCGGATCGTAGAGAAGGATCAGCGCGAGCTTGGTGGCCGCCAGCGTCGCAAGCGGATGCGCGGGCGCCCGCTGCCGGAGCGCGCGATAGCCGTCGGCGGCCTCGCGCCAGTCGGGCGACGTGCGATGCACATGCGCCGTCCGTGCCAGCAAGTAGGCGGCCAGCAGGCCGGCCTCGTCGTCGGGATCCCCGGCGAGCAGCTCCCGGAGCTCCGCCTCGACCCGTGCGACCACGGCATCGGAGCGCGGGGGCCGATTGAGCAGAACAGCGGCGCGCATCGCGCGATCGTGGCGGCCGGCCGCGGGACCGAGTTGCGCCAACTGGTGGAGCGCGTGGTCGAACTGCAGCAAGGACGCCGCGCGCCAGGCCTCGCGGCGGAGCGCGTCGGCGCCGGGTTCCGTCGGTGCCTCTCCCGCCCAGCCGGCCGCCGCCAGCCCCACCCACGCGGGCAGGGCGAGCAGTCGGATCGGAAGGGCGGGCGCACGGCTCATCGGTAGGATCAGAACTCGACGGTCACGGAAAGGTCGACGCGCCGGCTGGTGGCATAGAGGAACGGACGGTCGGCGACTCCGAGGTCATTGGTGAAGCGGGGATCCCAGCCCACCGGCCTTTCGACTTCGAAGAGGTTGCTCACGTTCAAACGCCAGCGCCAGTCCTGTCCTGCCCAACGGTGCGCGTAGCCCGCGAAGAGGTTGCCATCCCACACGCCCGGCACGCGGCGCTGGCGGTTGCCGTTGAAGGCCTGCGGGATCTCGGCGACCTCGTCGCTCTTGTAATTGACGCCGAGCCCGACGGAGAAGCCCTCCAAGGGACCGGACTCGAAGCGATAGTTGGTGATGAGGCCGAAGCCCTCGCGGTAGGAACCGATCTCGGCCGCGCCGTTGAGCGCGAGGTTCTGCGTCTCGCCGCCGGAGAAGACGTCGATCCAGGCGTAGCTGAGCATGGTCTGGAGGTTGCGCTTCCACGTGAAGATCAAGTCCACCTCCCAACCCTGCGAGGTGTTGAGGCCGCGGGCAACGTTGGCGCCGAGCCCGGACGGGTTGTTGGGGTTCGGCTCGTCGGGATCGAAGACGACGCGGTTGGTCTGCTCGATGTCCCAGCGGCTGAGCGTGCCGGAGAGTAGCCCGTCCCAGAGATCGACCTTCACGCCGAACTCGGTGCCCTTGCCGAACCGGGGCGGGAACGGATTGTTGTTCTTGTCGCGGGCCGAGCTGTTCGGCTGGAGCGACTCGGAGTACAGGGCGAAGAAGCCCACGCCGGGGACCGGGCGCACGATCGCGCCGTACTGGGGCAGCGTCGCGCCGCGCGCATAGAACGGCTTGATGTCCGCCTCCGTGTTGCCGGTCTTCTGATCGATCTCCGTGCGGAAGACGCCGCCCGTGAGGATGAGCCGGTCCTCCCAGAACTTGCCGAGCCAGGAGGCCCAGACGCTCGTGAACTCGTTCTCCACGCGGTTGGCGTTCGCGAGGCTGACGAAGGAGCCGCTGCCCGGGGGAAGCTTGTTGAGCACGACGTCGGACGGACGGGAGAGGTCCACGTCCATGCGCAGCGGGATGTAGTTGAACCAGAGCCCGGGCGCCGGCCGGCTCGAGCGGTCGTCGAAGAGACCGCCGTTCAGCGTCGGGTTGTTCTGGCGCAGCCGGGGATCGGTGACGTTGGCGGGAATGTTCGTCGAGGCGATGACGTTGCCCGAGGCGTCGCGCTGGCGCCGGTCGGTCTGGTCGTTCGACTCACGGCGGTAGAACTCGTCGGCGAAGTACTGCGCGCCGAGCGTGAGCGTGCTCGCCACGCGGCCGAGGGCGCCCGCTTCGAAGTCGGTTTTGTGGACGGCGGTGGCGACCGCCGAGCGGACCCAGTTGCGGTTCTCGTAACGCTGCCAGCGGGCGAGCATGAACGGGACCGCGGGATTGGCATCCGTCCAGAAGGTGTTGTTGCCGTCGGTGATCAGGGCGGACTGCTGGCGCTCCTCGTTGTGCGGCCGCTCCGTGTAATCGGCCTGGAGCTGCAGGTCGAGATGCTCGCCGATGCGCTGGCTGACGGCGAGCTGGTGGGTGATGGTGCGGACGAAGCGCTTCGAGTCGGGGCCCGTGAAGGAGAAGCGCGGGTCGATGTCGAAGCGCGGATCCTCGTACAGCGCGATCTCCATGCCCGGAGCGGACGGGAGCCCGGGGATGGCGAAGTTGCGCGGGTAGGTGTGCCGCTGGTCCGGATACGCACGCTTCCGGTCATCGTAGAGGAATTCGTACGTGACCTCGGTGTTCTCGTAGGGGCGCCACGTCACCTGCGGCATGATGGCGAACTCCTCGCCTTCGTTGAACCAGAACTCGCTGTCGAGGTGCGACCAGGAGGCGTTGAGGCGGAAGGCGACGCGCTCGCCGAGGCGGCGGTTGACATCGACCGTCGTCCCGTAGTTGCCCTCGCTGCCGAACCGCGCCGAAACCTTGGTGAGGTCGCGGTGCAGGAGCGGACGCTTCATGATGGAGTTGTAGATGCCGGTCGGTTCCGAGAGCCCGTAGAGCACGGCCGCCGGCCCCTTGACGAGCTCGACGCGGTCGACGAAGGCCGCCAGCGGCTGCGTGAACGTGCGCAGACCGTTGCGCAGGTTGACGCCCGAGGTGAGGCCGCGGAGACGGACGCCGCCGAAGAGCGAGTTCGTGCCGTCGAGGTCCACGCCGCCGTCGTCGCCCCGCGCCCCGCGCGCATTCGTCACGGAGCCGAAGTAGCGCAGGGCCTCGGTGGGCGTGTTCACGCCGAGGTCCTCGAGCATCGCGGAGGTCACGACCTGGATGTTCATCGGGATGTCCGCAATGGGCACGCTCGACCGCGTGCCGGAGATGGAGTTGTTCGCGCGGTAGCCGACGTCCCGGGAGGAATCGACGGTGAAGGGTGAGAGCCGGATCACCTCCGGGTCGGCGGAGGCGTCCTGGCCGGAGGCGGTGGTCCACCCGGCGGCGAGGGCCAGCGTGGTCAGGCCGGCGCGAAGCCGGCGCGAAGCGTTCAACGAGACAAGGATCATGGGGTCGTCTGGGCTGCGGCCGGCGCCCGCCGACGGGCGGGACTCCGACCTGGGTTTCGTTTCGGGCAACACCGGCAATCTAACCCAAGCCCGCGGGACGGCCTACCGTATTTCTGTTTCAAAATGTTCAAATTATGCTTTCCGTGTCCCCGTGAGATCCCCGGGACCGTCCGACTTCGATCCCTTCTATCGCGTGGCGGGCTTCCTGTATCTTGAGGGTGAATACGGCATGGGGCAGTTGGTGCGCCTGGCCCGGGAGCCGGTCGTGGGCTGGCTCTTTCCGCTCGGCGGGGCGGCGGCCCTGCGCACGGGCCTGGGCTCGCTCGCGCTCCGGCCGGGCCGGGCGGTCAGTTTCCGCGCGGACTACGGCGGCGGCCTCTTCCGCGGCAGCGCGGGCCCCGGCTGGCGTTGCCTCGCCCTGCTCTTCCGGGGCGAGATCGCGCGCCGCTACTGGCACTTCCTCAACCGGCGGTTCGGCGGCCGCCACGAGTGCCCGGCCAATGCCGGGCCCGTGCTCGCCGCGCGGAGACTGGCCGAATGGTACCGGCGCGAGGGCGGACGCGACGAGTTCGAGAGCGCCGCGCGGGCGCAGGCCTGGCTGTCGCGGTGGCACGAATACCTGGAGCGCCATCAGGCCCCGGCGCGGGAGCTGCCGTTGCTTGCGCCCGACGATCCGCGCCTTGGCGAGATCGCGACCCGGTCCGTCAAGGACCTCGCCGCCGAGCTCGGGCTCTCCCGCTCCCGCCTGAGCACGCGCCTGCGCGAGCGCTGGGGTCTCCCGCCGGCGCGGCTGCTGCGGGAGCGCCGGCTCGAGCAGGCCGCCGACCTGCTCGCCGGCCGCGGCGAGCTTCCGCTCGAGACCGTCGCCGCCTCGGCGGGCTACCGTTCGGCCAGCGGCTTCCTGCGCGCGTTCAAGGCCCGCTTCGGCCTGACCCCGGGCGCCTACCGGTCCTCCCGGCGCCAGCCGGCCCGGACCGTCCGGCGTCGGGAACCGCCGGCGCCCGAGCGGACCGGCGGACGCGAGGCCAACGCGTTGCGCGACGATGTTTCGCGCGAGCAGTGGACCCTGCCCTACTTCAAGGTCTCGATCCGCGAGCAGCGCTTCGCCCCGCACCGCCAGGTGATGGATCTCTCGCTGAGCGCGGTGCTGCCGCGACCTTGCGCCGTCTTCACGCTCGCCGGTGCCTCGTGGTTCGAGACACGCCAGGGACGCTCCCTCGCCCAGGCGGGCACCGTCACCTGCTACCGCCAGCCGGTGCACGCCCGCTGGGTGCCCGATGCGCGCACGCGGACCTGGCACCGGATCTGGGTGCACTTCCAGGGCGAGCTCGCCGGAGCATACTACCATTTCCTCACGCAGCGCTTCGGCTGGTGGATGACGGTGCCGGGCGACAGTGCGCCGGCGCGTGCCCTCCGGGCCCTTTCCCGCCGCGCCGAGGCCCGCCGGCGCACGCCGGCCCTGCAGGCTTCGGTCTTGGTCTATCGCTGGTTGCTCACGTTGCATGCGTACCTGGAAACCCACTTCGAACGGAAGGAGCGCCGACCCGATGTCGAGGGCCTCGCCTCGCGGCACTTCGAACACGAACCGCTGACCATGGTGGAGTACGCCCGGCGCCTGGGCTACTCGCGCGCCCACATTGCACGAAAGCTCAAGCAGCACTGGGGCATCACGCCGGGCCGGCGCCTGCGGGAGGCCCGCATGGAGCTGGCCGCCCGGGAACTGCGCACCAGCGACGCCGAGATCCGAACGGTCGCCGCCCGGGCCGGCTACCGTTCGGTCTCGTCATTCATCCAGCGGTTCCGCCGTCATTTCGGGACGACGCCGCGCCGCTACCGGCGCCTGCACCGGATTGCCTGAAGGGCGCTGCCTTCACGGACTGCGGATCGTGAGGCTGTCGACGTTGGCCATGCCCGGCGAGGACGAGGGTCCGGAGAGGCGAACCGTGTTCGTCCCGGCCGCGAGGGTCACCGAAACGACATGGTCGGTCCACGTGCTCCAACTCGACGTCGCGGCAAAGCTGCGCGTGACCGCGGAGGCGCCGTTGATCGAGAGCAGACCGGAGCGGGCCGACCCACCGCCGTTCGCGTAGCGGAAGGCGAGCGTGTACGTGCCGGCGGAAGGCACCTCCACCGTCCACTGGCAGTAGCCTCCGGTCGTCGGATAGTCGGCGTAGCTGCCCACCGAGCCGCCATTGCTGGTCGAGAGCGAGATGTTCGAGCGCACGACGGAGCTGTCCTCGGCCTGGATCGTGACCGGTCCGAAGCCCGACGCCGTCGTCACGGCGAGCGGCGCCGAAAGCGGCGAGGCGTTTCCGGCGGCATCGCGCGCCCGCACGGTCATCGCATACGTCGTACCCGGAGCAAGCCCGGTGATCGCGAGCGACGTCGTGGCCGGCGATCCCGCAAGCACGCCGTCGCGGTACACATCGTAGGCGGTCACACCGACGTTGTCGGTCGCGGCATTCCACGAGAGGGTGAAACCCGCCTGTGTGACCGCCGACGCAGCCAACCCCGAGGGGGTCGAGGGCGGGGTCGTGTCCCCGCCGGGCGCGACGCGCACGGAGAGGTGGTCGATGTTGGCGCCGTTGGTGGCCGACAGCACGACGGTGTTCGTTCCCGCGACCAAGGTGCCGCTGAAGTCCGTCGTGGCCCAGGACGTCCACGCGCCGGTGGGACCAAAGGCGGACGACTGTGACTGCCCGCCGTTGACCGTGACGGATCCGGGACGCCCGGTGGTGCCGCCGTTGGCGTAGCGCACGCCCAGCGTGTAGGCACCGGCCCCGGCGGGCGCGTTGAAGGTCCAGGTGATCGATCCCGCGGAGGAGGGCATGTCCACAAAGCCGAGCCCGGTGAAGCCGGCGATATCGGACCGCACCGAGCCGGTGTGGGAGGCAACCTCGGCCTCGTAGAGCGTCTGTCCGGAAGCCGCTTCGGTCGTGACCGACACGGAGTTGGAGGCCGCCGAGACATTCCCGGCGGCGTCGCGCGCCCGGACGGTGAAGACGTAGGGAGTCGCCGGCTCGAGTCCGGTGACCACCGCGCTGGTGCCGGGCACCGTCGTCTCCAGGCTCGCACCGGCGTAAACGTCGTAGCCGGTCACACCCACGTTGTCGGACGACGACGCCCAGGCAAGGCTCACGGACGTGTCGGTGCGGGCGGTCGACGTCAGGTTGGTCGGCGGCGTGGGCGCCTGCGTGTCCCCGCCGCCGCCGGCATCCTTCCGCCAGACGCGCACCCAGTCGACCTCCATGATCCGCGGAAGCGCGGACTGGCTGAGCGTACCGCCCGTCCAGGAGAAGTTCGCCGCATGGATGTTCAGCATCATATAGATGCCGTCGGAGACGGAGTTCCACTGGTTGAGGAATCCGTCGGCCGCCGGACGCTCGTAGGTGCGGCGCAACACGCCGTCGACGTACCAGCGGACGTAGTTCTGATCCCACTCGCATCCAAAAATATGATACGCCGTGGAGAGGTCGCCGCCGTCCCACGAGCCGCCGCTTTGCCGGTGGCTGGAAGTGGAGTCGCTCCAGTGCACCGTGAACTGCGCGGCGCGGTTCGAGCCGAAGACCTCGAGGATGTCGAGTTCCGGGGGCCACTGGTCGTTGTTGAACTTGGCCCAGAACGCGGGGAGCAAGCCCGCGGTCGCCCCCGGCAGCTTGATGCGCGCCTCCCAGTAGCCGTATTTCTGGATGAACTTGTTGCGCGAGTTCACGGCCCCCGACTTGTAGCCGTTGTCGTACTCCATCTTGATCGAAAGCACGCCGTTGGCGACGGTGGCGTTCTGCGGACGGGTGGTTTCGTGGAACGAGCTGCTGTTCGGCCCCCAGCCGAAACCGTGGCTCCACTTGGCGGGATCGAGGGAGGTGCCGTTGAACTGGTCTTCGAAGGTCAGGGTCCAGCCGGCGGGGCCGCCCGGAGGGTCGGCACGCAGGAGGTTGATGAGGACGCTGGCAGCCAGAAGCCACCGGAGCGGGCGGATGGATTTCGTCATCTTCATGGGGATCAGGGTTGACCGGCAGGGCCGGGAGGATTGCGACGCGGCGGCGCTCAGAAGCTGACGCCGAGGCTCAGCCGCCATTCGACGGGACGCTGGAACGCGTAGCGCTTGAGGTCTGCGGTGTTCTGCGTGCCCGGCACGATGCCGGTCACGAATTCCTCGCGCAGGAGGTTGTTCGCGTTGACCTGGAGCGACCAGTCGCGCCCGTCGATGTTGCGGCGGTAACGCGCGAAGGCCGTGAGCGCACGGTAGCCGTCGCGCTCGATGAGCACGCTCCGCCCGTCGAGCACGAGGTAGGTGTCGACCCGGTCGGAGGACCAGCGGTAGCCGCCGCCGATCTGGAGGCCCTTCAACGGGCCGCTCGCGAAGGCATAGTTCGTGAACACCGCCGCCGTGTGCTGCGCATTGCCCGACTCGCGGCGTCCGATGATCACGGGATTGGCGTCGGCCGTCACTTCGGCGTCGGCGTACAGGTAAGAGAACGCCGTCTGCCAGTGCGGCACGGGCGTAAAGACGAGTTCGGCATCGATGCCTTTGGAGCTGAACTCGCCGGTGGCGAACCATTCGGAACCGGCCCCCGAGACGACGGGGTTGGTGACTGGATCCCACTTCTGCTGGTCCGCCGGGACCGTGATCACCGTTCCATCGAGCAGCACGGCGTCGCGGACCGGATAATTCCTGAACTCGAGGGGCCGGTCGGCGAAGACCGTGTCGAAGTAGCCGACCTGGCCGACGACGCGTCCGCCCAGGACCTCGACCTTCGTGCCGAATTCGAGGCTCTCGCCGCTCGTGTTCGGCAGCAGCTCGAGGAAGGAGTTGCGCCGGAACTGGAAGGTGTAGGACTGGTTGCCCGCGGCGTAGAACGACCAGGTGTCGTTCGGCTGGTAAACTAGGCCGACCGACGGCAGCGGATCGGAGCTGCGCTCGTCGGATGCCTGGTTGGCGCGGAAGGCCTGATCCTCGCCGGAGGTCGGCGTGCCGGGCACACGCTCGTGCCCTTTCTGCAGGCGGTCGTGCCAGCCGCGGTTCACGCCCGCGAGGACGTGGATCAAGCCGGCGGGCGTGTCATACTCGCCCTGGTAGCGCACGCTGATCTGCCGCTCGTCGACGCGCGTGCTGTTGGAGCTGCCGGCGTTGTACACCCAGTTGAACGACGAGGGGGCGCGCAGGTTCAGCGCGTGCCACGCGTCGGGCTGGTCAGCATACTCCTCGAGCGGGAAGTATTCGTAGGCGTCCTGGTACTGCAGCCCCGGGGCGCGATGGCTCCAGCGGTTGAAGTCGTAGTAGTAGTTCCAGAAGCTGTACTCCGCGAAGAGCCGATTCTTGGTCCGGCCGATCTCGCGCGAGTAGAGGGTCTGGAGCGTGTACTTGTAGAACCGGTCCTCGCGCAGGCTGTCCTGCCAGCGCCGGCGGGCCTCGTAAGGCTTGCGGCCGAGGTCCGGATCGACCGGCGTGTCCGGATTGTTGTTCACGATGTCGACCGGCGACTCGAAGTTCTCCTCGTCGCGGTACTGGTGATTGAAGAGCAGGTTGGTCACGAGCGACTCGGTCCAGAAGCGGGTCCAGGTCGCGTTGTAGAGACGTCGCGTGTTGGTGCGCTTGCGGTCGGGCCCGTCGTAATGGAAGTCCTTCGGGAAGTTGAACTGGTAGTAGTAGGGTACCTGGGCTCCGCCGAGGTTGGTGGTCCAGTTCCAGGCGAAGTTGGTCGAGAGCGGCTTGTCGACGGCCTCGTTGAACTCGTAGTCGAAGCGCAGCTCGTCGCGGCGCGAGAGGCGGTAGCGCCCCGCGAGATAGAAGGTGCGCGCCTCGTCGTTCCAGTGGCGGCGGCCCCACTCGTCGGAACCGCGATCGAGGTACTGGACAACGCCGACCAGCGCGAGGTTGGGCGTGAAGACGTGGTTGTACTCACCCTTCACGCGGAAGAGCTCGAAACTCCCCGTCTGCACCTCGGCGCTGCCCCCGGTGCGTCCGCGCGGCTGTTTCGTGACGACGTTGAGCGCGCCGCCCGGCAGCGCGGCGCCGTTGATGATCGACGAGGGACCCTTGAAGACTTCGAGACGATCGGCCGTCACCGACGGTTCCGAACGGGACCCGGTGCTCCGGCTGTTCACCCCGAGGCCGTTGCGGTTGGCGTTGCCGTCGAACAGGGCCTCCATGCCCCGCACGCGGTTGCCGCCCTCGGGATCGAAGGACGCGCTGAACTTCAAGGCCTCGCCCAGCGTCGCCGCATCGACGTCGCGCAGGAAGGCGTCGTTGAGGATACTGACCTGGACGGGCAGGTCCTTCACGGGCGTGTCGATGCGCGTCGCGCTGATCGAGTTGGTCGAGATGTAGCCGCGGTCCTCCTGGGTCGAGACCACGAAGGGATTGAGGACGATCGGCGCATTGGCATCCTCGGCATCGGCGGCGGGTGGAACGCTGGACGTACGCGGCTGGGCCGCGGCAACGACGGACGAGGCGAGCAACAGCGCCCACGTCCGGGTACGGATCTTGTGCATAGGGGATGAGGGGTTAGGCAGCCGCTGACGGTCTCGGACTGCGCCGACGAGCTAGACGCGAATTGCCGCTTGTCCGGAAGTAGGCCGTTCTTAAACTGGTTCAAAGGATGCCGGCGCGCCCCACCCCGCCCTCGCTCGAAGCCGTCGCCCGGGCCGCCCGGGTTTCCAAGGCGACCGCCTCGCTGGCTCTCAATCACCGGACCGGTCCCGCCGCGGCCACCCGCCGGGCCGTGCTCGCCGCCGCCGCCCGCCTCGGCTACCGTCCGAATCCCCTCATCACCGCCTATCAGGCGCACGTGCGCAACCGGCGCCCGCCCGCCTACCAGGCCAACCTCGCGTGGGTGAACGACTATCCGGAACGCAACTTCTGGTATGCGCTCTCGTGGACCGACGGCTACATCCAGGGCGCGCGGGATCGCGCCCGCGAACTCGGCTTCCAACTGGAGGAGGTTCACGTTGGCGACCACGCCGGCACGCCCCTCTCGGCGGCCGGGATTCGCCGCCTCGCCCAGGTGCTTCGCCACCGCGGCCTCTGCGGGCTCATTCTGCCCTGGCTGAAGTTTCCCGAACTGGCCGACGAGGAATGGACCGACTTCAGCGTCGCCATGATCGGGCGCAACACGCACCCGGGGCCGCACCAGGACGGCCCGCTGGACCCACCGTTCTTCCACCACGTCAATCCCGACGCCTTCCACAACCTACGCCTTGCCTGGAACCGCATGCGGCTCCGCGGACGCCGCCGCATCGGGCTCGTCCTGAACCGCGGCAACGACCTGCTCGGCGACACCCAGCAGCGCTCCTGCTACCTGGTGCTCCAGAGCGAGATCTCCCCGCGCGACCGCCTGCCGGCCCTGCTCCTGCCCGACGATCCCGGTCGGGAGATCCTCCCGACTTTCTGGGCATGGTTCGATCGACACGAGCCGGACGCCGTCCTCCTGTACCATGGCACGATCTGCCGCGAGCTGGAGCGGCGCCACGGCGACCGCGTTGCCGGGGTGCAGCTCAACCTCACGCGTGAGAATCCCGCCGCGTTCGGCATCGACACGCGCCACCCCGAGATCGGCGCCGCCGCCGTCGACCTCGTCGTGAGCCAGCTCCACACCAATGAACGCGGGCGTCCGCGCAACGCCCGCGAGGTGCTGATCAAGGGTCACTGGCGGGAGACCCCGGGCCGCGCCGGCGAGTGATTGCGCGAAGACCGGCGCGGCGCTCCGGGCGCTACCAGCGCCACTCGACGCCGGCGAAAGCGCCGAGGCCGGGTTGGGGATAGCCGTGCACCGGCTCGTAGGTCTCGTCGAAGAGGTTCTCGATGCGGGCGCGGACCGTAAGGCGGTCGCTCGCAGCGTACGCGGCATAGATCCGCGCGACGGTGTAGTCCTCGCCATCGATGCGGGCAAAGGTCGCCGCGTCGATGTCCTCGCGTTGCGCGACCCAGGTCGCCCCGGCCCCGGCGCTGAAGCCGCCGCCGAAGTCATGCCAGAGGTCGGCGCTCGCGCTGTGGCGCGGACGCCGGAGCAGGCGCACGCCCGTCGTCTGGTTGTCCGCCTCGAGGTAGGTGTAGGCGAACCGCGCTTCGACCCCGAGCGGCAGGCGGGTCCGCGCCGCGACCTCGAGGCCGCGCGTGCGGGCGCGCTGGATGTTCTCGACGGAACGGAAATCCGGCGTGCTCGCGATCAGGTCGCGGAAGCGCGTATCGAACCAGGTGATACCAATCGTCCCGCGCCGGTCGGCGAGGTACCAGTCGAGGCCCGCATCCCAGCCCCGCGCGCGCTCGGCGCGCAGGTCCGGGTTGCCTTGGTAAAAGGCGCTCTCGCCGTAGAGGTCGAGGAAGCTCGGCGAGCGAAAGGCCGTGCCGTAGCTCGCGCGCAGCTTCAGCCGCTCAGGCAGCGGCAGCCACGCGATCGTCGCGCGCCCGGTCGTCGCGCGGCCGAAGGTGTCATGGTCATCGCTGCGCAGACCCGCCGTGAGGTGGAGCGTTTCCGTCGGGCTGAACTCGTCCTGCACGAAGAACGCGAGCAGCGACTGCCGGCGGTTGATCGCGCCGAAGCCGGTGTTGCGCGTGTGGTTCTCCTCCGCGGTGAGGCCGGCGGTGAGGCGATGGCGCTCGATCCCGGTGAAGGTGTTCTGCCAGTCGAGCACGCCCCGGCGATTCTTCACCAGGGTGACCGCCGTCGGCCGGCCGGGCCGCGGGCTCTCGGAAACGAAGCGGCGGTCCTGTCCGCCAAGCACCACCTTCGAGGTCCACGTACTGGTCGGACGGAACTCGGCGAAGGTCGTAACGAGCGTGTTCGTCTCGCGCTCCTCGTTGTCCGGATCGTTGGTGAACCGCGATCCGGGCGACCCGTACACGCCATGGAAGCTGCGTGCGGTGAAACCGACGTCGAGGCGCGCGTTGACGGTGCGGTCGAGGCGCAGGACGACATTGCCGCTGTCGAAGGCGTTGTTCGGCCGGTCGTTGTCGGTGTGGCCGCCCTGGACTTCGAGGGCGTAGCCCCAGGGCCCGCGCTCGCCGCGGGCCGACACCGCGCCCTGCACCGTGCCGAAGGAGCCGGCCTCGAGGGCCACGCGCCCGGTGGGCGCACCGCGTCCGCGTTCGGCACGCAACGCGATCACGCCGCCGACCGCCTCGCCGCCGTAGAGTGTGCTCTGCGGTCCGTGCGAAACCTCGAGGCTGTCGCACGCGCTCACGCAGGCGCCGCCGAGGAAGAGCTCGTAGTTGGTGTTGGGGTCGTTGAGCCGGATGCCGTCGACGAGGAAGAGCGTCTGGTTCGAGTTGGCACCGCGCAGGAAGAGCGCGGTGGAGGCGCCGGGTGCGCCCGAGGGGAACACCGGGGCCCCGGGGACGCCGCCGAGGGCGCCCGCGAGGGAGTTGATCTGGCGCCGCGCGAGCTCGGCGGCGGTGATCGTGTCGACGGCCGAACCCAGGATGCCGGGCGCCACCGGCGTGCGTGTGGCGGTCAGGACGTAGGGATCGAGCGACTCCGCGGGCGCTTGGGCGCGCGCAGAGAAAAGCGCGGCCGCGAACGCGGCGCACGCGAGGGAAACGCGTCCCGCACGGCGGGACGAGAACGTTGTCTGCATGGAGGTCTTGCTTGAGCGATGACGGGCAAGAGCAGACACACCGACGGCAGGACCGGCGGCAGGACCACTCTCACGCTTCATTGTGCGATGAAGTTTTCGCGAACGCCGGGCACCCCGCCACCTGGCGGAACTCGGCGGACGCGTGAGCACCCGAGGCCGGATATTCGGGCTCCGCATTTTTTCGCGTGGCGCGAGAAATCAGGGTGATCCCGATTCACTTCGCCCACGCGGACCTCGCCCCTCGCCTTCACCGGCCGCCGAAGCGACCGATTGGCTTTGCCCGTGCGTTCGCCGCACGGTGGGGGTCTGGATTTGATGCGATACCGCAGCGCAACTGCAGCCGGTTTTCACGGCTTTCCCCATCTCCTCAGATGTGGCAAAGAACGGCGAACAACCCGAGCCAGCCGCATCCGGCAAACGATGGCAACGCCACCGCGCCCGCACGGCCGCCTCAAGGGGATGAAATATCACGCATCAACATATCCGGATGTAAAGATATGTTTCTTGCCAGACGCGCCGGGCTGGTGTTGTTTTCGCGTTCCGAAACCACCGTCGCCATGTCCTCCACGCCTGTTGAAGCTCCCTCCTTCGCCGCCCTGCGCCGGCTCTTCGCCGAGCGCATCGCCGTGCTGGACGGGGCCATGGGCTCGATGGTGCAGACCTATAACCTGACCGAGCAGGACTTTCGCAGCCAACGCTTTGCGGATTTTCCCCACGACCTGAAGGGCAACAACGACCTGCTCTGCCTGACCAAGCCGGACCTCGTCGAGGACATCCATCGCCAGTACTTCGAAGCCGGGGCGGACATCGTCGAGACCAACACCTTCAGCAGCACGAGCATCGGGCAGGCCGACTACCGCCTCGAGGCGATCGTGACCGAGCTGAACCACGCCGCCGTGCAATGCGCCCGCCGGGCCGCCCTCGCCGCCGAGGCCGCGCACCCGGGGCGGAAATGTTTCGTCGCGGGCGCCATCGGGCCGCTCAACCGCACCCTCTCGATGTCGCCCGACGTCAACCGGCCCGAGTACCGCGCAGTCACGTGGGCCCAGGTCGTCGACGCCTACACGGAGCAGATCCGCGCCCTGCTCGACGCCGGGGTGGACGCCCTCCTGCTCGAGACGATCTTCGACACGCTCAACGCCAAGGCGGCCCTGTTCGCCATCGAAGGCGTCTTCGAGGAACGCGGCGTGCGCGTGCCCGTGATGGTCTCGGTGACGATCACCGACGCGTCCGGTCGTACGCTCTCCGGGCAGACCACGGAGGCGTTCTACAACAGCATCCGCCACGCGCGGCCCTTCAGCGTCGGCATCAACTGCGCCCTCGGCGGCCGCGCCATGCGGCCCTACATCGAGGAACTCGCGCGCATCGCCGACTGCCACGTGACCTGCTACCCGAACGCCGGCCTGCCCAACGCCTTCGGCGGCTACGACGAGACGCCGGCCGACATGGCCGCCGTGCTCGGCGAATTCGCCCGCGACGGTCTGGTCAATCTCGTCGGCGGCTGCTGCGGCAGCACCCCCGCCCACATCCAGGCCATCGCCGCGGCCGTGCGCGGCCTCGCACCCCGCGCCCTCCCCCACCCCGAACCCGTCCTTCGCCTCAGCGGCCTCGAACCCTTGACCGCGGCCTGAGGCCGCGGAATGACGAAGCACGAATGACTAATGACGAATTCCGGATGAACTGCGACGATCCCATGCCCTCGGTCACGCTTCCCTCATTCGTCATTCGTCATTCGGAATTCGTCCTTTAGCGATGCAAAGCAGCGCTTCCACCTTCCTCGTCATCGGCGAGCGGACCAACATCACCGGTTCGCCGAAGTTCGCCAAGGCGCTCAAGGCGGGCGACTGGGACGCCTGCCTCGCGATTGCCAAGCAGCAGGTCGAGAACGGCGCCAACGTCATCGACATCAACGTCGACGAGGCCCTGATCGACGGCGAGGCGACGATGGTCAAGTTCCTCAACCTGATCGCGGCCGAGCCGGACATTGCCCGCGTGCCGGTCATGCTCGACTCGTCCAAGTGGTCCGTGCTCGAGGCCGGCCTGCAATGCCTGCAGGGCAAGGGCATCGTCAACTCCATCTCCCTCAAGGACGGCGAGGCCGAGTTCCTGCGCCGCGCCCGGCTCATCCGCCGCTACGGCGCCGCCGCCGTCGTCATGGCCTTCGACGAGCAGGGCCAGGCCGCCACGCGCGACGAGAAGGTGCGCATCTGCACGCGCGCCTACCGCCTGCTCACCGGAGCCGGCTTCCCGGCCGAGGACATCATCTTCGACCCGAACATTCTCACCGTCGCCACCGGTATCGAAGAACACAATACGTACGCCGTCGACTTCATCGAGGCGACGCGCCTCATCAAGGAGACCCTTCCGCGCGCGAAGGTCTCCGGCGGCCTCTCCAACATCTCCTTCAGCTTCCGCGGCAACAATCCCGTGCGCGAGGCGATGCACACTGTGTTCCTCTACCACGCGATCCGCGCGGGGATGGACATGGCCATCGTCAACGCCGGCATGCTCGGCACCTACGACGAGATCGATCCGGTCCTGCGCGACCACGTCGAGGACGTGCTGCTCAACCGCCGGCCCGACGCGACCGACCGCCTCATCGCCCTCGCCGACGAGATCAAGGCGAAGGAAGCCGCCGCCAAGGCCGCCGGCACCGGCGCCGTCGTGTCCGAGGCGGTCGACACTTGGCGCACGGGGCCGGCCGAGGAGCGGCTCAAGCACGCGCTGATCAAAGGCATCGATGCCTACGTCGAGCAGGACACCGAGGAGGTCCGCCAGAACACGGCGAAGTACCCGCGTCCGCTCGACATCATCGAGGGACCGCTCATGGACGGCATGCGTGTGGTCGGCGACCTCTTCGGCGCCGGCAAAATGTTCCTGCCGCAGGTCGTGAAGAGCGCACGCGTCATGAAGCGCGCTGTCGCTTACCTCTTCCCGTTCATGGAGGAGGAAAAGAAGCGCGCCGCCGCGGCCGGCGAGGCCACGCGCGCGCAGGGCAAGTTCCTCATCGCGACGGTCAAGGGCGACGTCCACGACATCGGCAAGAACATCGTCGGGGTCGTGCTCGCCTGCAACAACTACGAGGTCGTCGACCTCGGCGTGATGGTACCTTGCGACAAGATTCTCGCCAAGGCGCGCGAGATCGGCGCCGACGTCATCGGCCTCTCCGGCCTCATCACCCCCTCGCTCGACGAGATGGTGCACGTGGCGAAGGAGATGAAGCGCGAGGGCTTCACCATTCCCCTGCTCATCGGCGGCGCCACGACCTCGCTCGCGCACACTGCGGTCAAGATCGCGCCCGAGTATCCGCACGGCGTCGTGCACGTGCTCGACGCCTCGCGTGTGGTCAACGTGGTCAGCGCCCTGCTCTCGCCGGAGCAGAAGCCCGCCTTCGCCGCCGAGAACGAGGCGAAGCAGCAGCGCCAGCGCGACGAGTTCGCCGCCCGCCGCGCACGCAAGCCCCTCCTTCCCCTCGCCGAGGCGCGCGCCCGCGCCCCGAAGTTCGACTGGGCCGCGGTCGACATCCCGCGGCCGGAGTTCCTCGGCGCACGCGTCTTCGCCGACGTGCCGCTCGACGAGATCGTGCCCTTCATCGACTGGGGACCGTTCTTCAGCGCGTGGGAGCTGCACGGCCGCTTCCCGCAGATCCTCGAGGATGAGGTCGTGGGCGCGGAGGCGAAGAAGCTCTACGCCGACGCGCAGGTCCTGCTCGCGCGCATCGTGCGCGAGAAGCGGTTCACCGCGAAGGCCATCATCGGCTTCTGGCCCTGCAATGCGGTCGGTGACGACATCGAGATCTACGCCGACGAGCAGCGCAGCCGTGTGCTCACGCGGTTCCACCAGCTGCGCCAGCAGCTCGAGAAGCCCGCCGACCAATTCAACCACTGCCTCGCCGACTACGTCGCGCCCAAGGACAGCGGCCGCCTCGACTACTGCGGCGGTTTCGCGGTCACGGCCGGCCACGGCGTCGAGGAACTCGCCGCGGAGTTCAAGGCGAAGCACGACGACTACAACGCGATCATGGCCCAGGCGCTCGGCGACCGCCTGGCGGAGGCCATGGCCGAGCTCTTCCACAAACGCGCCCGCGAGGCCTGCGGGTTCGGCCGGACCGAGAACCTCACGCACGAGGAACTCATCCGGGAAAAGTACCGCGGCATCCGCCCCGCGCCGGGTTATCCGGCCTGCCCGGACCACACCGAGAAACCGATCCTCTTCGACCTGCTCGGCGTCACCGCCGCCACTGGCATCACCTTGACCGAGAGCTGCGCCATGCACCCGGCGAGCTCGGTCAGCGGCTGGTACTTCAATCACCCCGAGTCGAAGTACTTCGGCGTGGGCAAGGTCGGCCTCGACCAGGTGACCGACTACGCCGCCCGCAAGGGCATCAGCATCGCCGAGTGCGAACGCTGGCTCGGCCCGTACCTCGACTACACGCCCGCCTGAGCGCCCCTTCGCGGCGCATTGCGTGCGGACTCGTCGGGCCTCATAACCCACGGGCATGCCGCTCCGCCGTCCCCGTGTTTCGCGCCGCTCCCGCCGCCAGGGCGGGCGGAGCGCCGGGTGGCTGCTGGCGGGACTGATCGTGTTTTCGGTGGGTTTCATCGGGGCACGCCTGCTCCCGCGCGAGGCGCAAAGCCCGGCGACCCGCGCGACGGCTTTGCCGGTCACTCCGGCGCCGACCGCGGCCGCCCCAACCACCAAGGCCTCGCCCCCGGCCGCGGCCCCGAAGGTCACCTTCACCCCGCCGCCGGCGCCGGAACCCGCCTCGGCGTTTCCCCGGCCGGTGAACACGTGGCTCGAGGTCCAGGTCGAGCTCGCCCGGCGCCTGTTCTCCTGCGGCCCGATCGACGGGGTGGGCGGAGCGCAGACCGGCGCGGCGTTGCGCGCTTTCCAGGAGAACGAAGGCCTGCCCGTCACCGGTCAGCTCGACACCGCGACGCGGACCACGTTGTTGCTCACCGCACCGACCCACCGGCCCTACACGGTGACGGCGGACGACCTTGCCGGACTCGAACCGGTCCGCCCCACATGGTTGGGGAAGTCCCAACAGACGAGCCTGGCCCACGAGACGGTGCTGGAGCGACTCGCCGAGCGGTTCCACGCCCACCCCAATCACTTGCGCGCCCTCAACCCCGGGACGGACTGGGCCACGCTGGCCGCCGGTGCCACCGTGCTCGTCACCGCCGTGGAGCGACCGCGAGCGCGCCTCGCGGCGGCCAACGTGCACATCCGGCTGGCGGAGCGCATCCTACAGATACGCGATCCGCAGAGCCGCATCATCGCGCATTTTCCCGTGAGCATTGCCCGCAACGTCGACAAGCGCCCCGTCGGTGAGCTGCGCGTCACGGTCGTCGTGCCGGACCCCAACTACACCTTCAATCCCGAGGTGTTTCCTGAGTCGGCCGAAGGTCGCGAGCTGGGACGAAAACTCATCCTGCCGCCGGGACCGAACAACCCGGTCGGCGTGGCGTGGATCGGCCTGAACCTGCCTGGTTATGGGATCCATGGCACGCCGGTGCCGGAACAGGTGGGCCGGACGGAGTCGCACGGCTGCTTTCGCCTCGCCAACTGGGACGCGCGCACGCTGCTGGACCTCGCCTGGGTGGGGCTGCCGGTGTTTGTGGACCCGTGAGTTCGCGTCGTGCGGGCGAGAACTGGCGCAACGCGCGCTGATTCCGGTCGTTGCGCAGAACCATCGAATGCGACGATGCCAATCGTCTGCCTTCACAGATTTTTTGCAGAACTTTTTTGGGCATCGGCAGTCAACGGGGGCATCCACCTCTTCGCCATGCCAACACCCAATCTCACGGCCACGCCTTTCGCGGCGGTGCCCGTCCGCATTCTCTTCGCGGACGACGTGCGGGAGCTGCGCGAGGTCGTACGGTTGTCCCTCACCCGGATCGGGCATACGGTGTCGTGTGCCGAAGACGGCCAGAAGGCGCTCTCGCTCTTCGAGTCTGCGCCAGACGCCTTCGACTTGGTCATCACCGATCATCAGATGCCGGTCATGACCGGACTCGAGTTGGTGCGGGCCTTGCGCGGCCGGAAGTATGAAGGGCGGATCATCGTCTTGTGTTCCGAGCTGAATGCCGCCGCCGAAAAGGCGTATCAGGATCTCAAGGTCGACCGCCTCGTCTACAAGCCGATCCTGCCGTCGACGCTGCGTCAGATTGTGGCTGGGCTGTTCACGCCCGCCCCGCGCGAAGCCGTGGCCTGAGTCCGCGCAAGCTGAGCCCTGGCGCTCACTTGGGAACCTGCCGCTCAACTGCAGGTCTACCGGTCAGACTCAAGTCAACGTTCCCACGTGCTGCACCGGCCTGCTCACCGCAGGTCTCACTTCAGGTAGATTGTCCCGAGGGCAGGTCGCAGTGACGTTTCCCTTCGACTGCCTCCGGCAGCGATCGTCCCACGTTCAACCCAGGAATCATTATGCTGAGTTGGTCCTTTCTCTTCCTCATCGTCGCCTTGATCGCCGGCGTACTCGGCTTCACCGGCATTGCCGGCGCCGCCACCGAGATCGCGAAGCTTCTGTTCTTCGTTTTCCTGATTCTGCTCATCATCTCGGCCCTCGCGAGTGCGCTGCGCGGCAAACCGCCGGTCTGACGAACCTCCCTGCGCTTCCTTCACCACATCCTTCCTTAACATGAAAACCCACCACACCTCCCTCCGCCTCGTCCTCACCTCCGGTCTGCTCGCTGCGATCGTCGCCGGTACGGCGGCCTGCTCCAAGGAAGACCGTTCCGAGCTGCGCTCCGACGCTGCCCAGGCGCTCGACACCGCCAAGACCGCCGTCACCGATGCCTGGGCCAACGTGAAGGATTACTCCTTCGAGAAGAAACAGGACTTCGTCGCCAACTCCAAGGCCCTGAGCGCCAAGCTCGACGCCGAGATCAGCGAACTGCGCGCCAAGTACGCCGACGCCAAGGCGGACGCGAGCCGCAGCGCCGCGATGGAGAAACTCACGAATGCCCGGGCCGACTTCGACACCAAGATGTCCGCCCTCGGCCAGGCCACGGCCGACACGTGGGAACAGGCGAAGCGCGAGGCCATTGCCGCCTGGGACCGCCTCCAGGCCGCCTATCACGAGGCCAAGGCCGATTGATCCGTACATCGCTTCCAGCCGACGTTCGTCCCGAACGAGCCAATCCAAGGCCCGCCTCGGCGGGCCTTTCTTTGTCTCTGCGCTCGCCGTAGCTCAGGCGCCCACCGGGTGCCAGGTGGTCTTGAACTCCACCAGATCGCGGATCGCGTAGAGGCTCTGCGCGGAGTCCGCCTGCCAGTCGGACGGTTTTTCGGCCGGGGTGAGCTTCACCCGCTTCACGCTCTCGGCCGCCCCGGTCTCGATGAGTTTCCGCTCCTCGGCCGACGCCACGCCGGTCACTGCGCGCAGGTGGGCGTGGGTCGCGAGCGTGGGCACGATCTCCTTGCGGAAACCGGTGAGCAGGTTCACCACGCCGCCGGGCAAGTCGCTCGTCGCCAGCATCTCGCCGAGCACGATCGCCGGATACGGCGATCGCTCCGACGCGATGGCAACCACCGTGTTGCCGCAGGCGATGGCCGGGGCAAACAACGACACCAGCGCGAGCAACGGCGCCTCGTCGGGCGCAAGGACCCCGACGACGCCCATGGGCTCGGTCACGGTGAAATTGAAATAAGGCGCAGCCACGGGATTCACGCCGCCCAGCACCTGCTCGTACTTGTCCGTCCAGCCCGCGTAGTAGACGAGACGATCCACCGTCGCGGCGACCTCGCGTTCCGCCGTCTTCGTCGCGCCCCCGAGGGCGATGGCGGCGACCATCTCGGTCGAACGCGCCTCGATCATCTCCGCCAGGCGGTAGAGGATCTGACCCCGGTTGTACGCGGTGCGGCGTGCCCAGCCCGGCCCGGCCTTGGCGGCAGCCTCCACGGCGTTGCGCAGGTCCTTGCGCGTGCATTGCGGCACATGCCCGACGAAGGTGCCGGCCGCGTCCACGAGCGGAAACGTGCGCCCGCTCTCCGAGCGGATGAAGGCGCCGCCCACGTACACCTTGGGCGTTTTCGTGATGGATAGTCGGGTCATGGAAAAATCGTTGTGGTTCTTCTAATCGTTCTCGTTCTCTCCCCGTCTGGCAGATCTGACGAGGACGGCGCTCTCATCCCAACCGCACATAGTCCGCCAGGCCCTGCCGGCCACCTTCGCGGCCGAAGCCGCTCTCCTTGTAACCACCGAAGGGCGAGGTGGGATCGAACTTGTTGTAGGTGTTGGCCCAGACGACGCCGGCCTTGAGCTCCGTACTCATTTTCAGGATACGCGAGCCCTTGTCGGTCCAGACGCCGGCGCTGAGCCCGTAGGCGGTGTTGTTGGCCTTCTCCACCGCCTCGTCGACGGTGCGGAAGGTCATGATCGCCAGGACGGGGCCGAAGATCTCCTCGCGGGCGATGCGATGGCTTTGCTGCACCCCGCTGAAGAGGGTCGGCCGGAAGTACCAGCCTTTGGCCGGCAGCTTGCAGGCGGGCTGGTAGAGTTCGGCGCCTTCCTTCACGCCGCTGTCCACGAGGTCGCGGATCTTGTCGAGCTGGGCCTTGGAATTGATCGCGCCGATGTCGGTGTTCTTGTCCATCGGATCGCCCACCCGGAGCACCTGGATGCGGCGCTTCAGCTTGGCCAGCACGGTGGCGGCCACGCCCTCCTGCACGAGCAGGCGCGAACCGGCGCAGCACACGTGGCCCTGGTTGAAGAAGATGCCGTTGACGATGCCCTCCACCGCCTGGTCGAGCGGCGCGTCATCGAAGACGATGTTGGCCGCCTTGCCGCCGAGCTCGAGGGTCATCTTCTTCCCGCTGCCCGCGAGCGAGCGCAAGATGAGCTTGCCGACCTCGGTCGAGCCGGTGAACGCAATCTTCGCCGCCAGCGGATGGGCCAGCAGGGCGGCGCCGGTCTCGCCCGCGCCGGCGACGATGTTGACCACGCCCGGGGGCAGTCCCGCTTCCTGGACGATCTCGGCGAACTTGAGCGCCGTGATGGACGTCGTTTCCGCCGGCTTCAGCACGACCGTGTTGCCGGTGGCCAGCGCCGGCGCGAGTTTCCACGCGAGCATGAGCAGGGGGAAGTTCCACGGAATCACCTGCGCCACCACGCCGTGGGGCGCGACCGTCGCACCCGGGAAGGCGTAGGCCAGCTTGTCGGCCCAGCCCGCGTGGTAGAAGAAGTGCGCCGCGGCCATCGGCACGTCGAAGTCGCGCGACTCCTTGATCGGTTTGCCGCCATCGAGCGTCTCGGCGACGGCAAACTCGCGCGCGCGGTCCTGCAGCAGGCGGGCGAGGCGGTAGAGGTACTTGCCGCGCTCGGCTCCCGGCAGCTTCGACCAGGCCGGGAATGCCCGGGCGGCGGCCTGGCAGGCGGCATCGACGTCGGCCACCGAAGCGAGGCCGATCTCGGCCAGCTTCTTCTCGTTGGCCGGGTTGATGGAGTCGAACGTCTCGCCGCCCCGCGGCGCCACGAAACGACCGTCAATGAAGAGGTCGTAGCGCGGCTTGAGCTTGGGATCGGCGGTCTCGGGCGCGGGATCGAACTCCCACAGGTCGCCGAAGATCAGTTCAGGCGCGGGACGGCCGGTGCGTTTCTGGGTTTTCAGGGCGGACATGGAAAGGCGTTCAATAGCTCTCGGCGGCTTCACTGAAATAGTACGGGGCTTGGTAGGCGCCGGTGCGCTCCTTCTCCAGCTGGCGGAGCAGGTCGTTGAGCAGGGAGGAGGCGCCGAAGCGGTAGCGTGTATTCGTCAACCAGGCGTCCCCGAGGGTTTCCTTGACCGCGATGAGAAAGGTCAGGGCCTGCTTGGCGGTGCGGATGCCGCCCGCGGGCTTCATGCCGATGGCCACGCCGGTATCCAGATAATGATCACGGATGGCCTCGATCATCACCTGGTTGTTGCCGAGGGTGGCGTTGGCCCCGGTCTTGCCCGTGCTGGTCTTGATGAAGTCACCGGCGCGAATCACACGCATGGCCAGGAAGGACGCGGCCCGGATGTTGTCGTAGGTTTCGAGCTCGCTCGTCTCGAAGATGACCTTCAGCGCGGCGGCGCCGCATGCCTCGACCACGGCGGCGATCTCGTCCTGCACCCGGGCGAACTCCCCGGCGAGGAAGGCGCCACGGTTGATCACCATGTCGATCTCGTCGGCGCCATCCGCCACGGCCGCCTTCACCTCCGCGAGGCGGGTGCGCAGCGGGGTCTGGCCGGAGGGAAACGCGGTCGCCACCGAGGCAATCTTGACCGGCGACTGGGCGCCCAGGGCCCGGCGGGCATGGCGGACCATTGACGGGTAAACGCACACCGCGGCCACCGGCGGCAGCGACGGGTCGTCGTGGGGCCGCACGGCCTTGACGCACAGCGCCGCGACCTTGCCCGGCGTGTCTTTGCCCTCGAGGGTCGTGAGGTCGACCATCGAGACGGCGGTGCGCAGGCCCCAGACCTTGGCGGCCTTCTTGATCGAACGCGTGCCGTACTTCGCCACGCGTTCCTCGACGCCGACGGCGTCGACCGGACCGATTTCATCAAAAAGGCGGCGAAACGCCGCGGGGGCCAGGCTGGGCATGAGGCCAGAATCTGCCCCCGCTGCCGTCGTTTCGCCATCGAAAAAAGGTACGGCCCTCGTAGGCGCCCCTCCGGCCCGGCCTCAGGGCAGGTTCAGCTCCTGTCTTCCCGGCAGAAGGGCGTGCTCGGCGCCTTTCCAGTGGAAGGTGCCGGAGACGCCGCGAGGCAGAGTGAGGACGGCCCGCAACGGACCGGCGGTGCGGTCGAGTTCCACCGCCACCTCACCGCCGGCGGGATGGGGAACCGCGGCCACGAGTCGTGGCAGGGTACCGAGATGCGGCTCGATCCGGACCGCGCGAAAGCCGGGCGCAGCCGGCTCCACACCGGCCACGGTGCGAAAGAGTTCGACGTTCGGGCTGGCACTCCACGCATGGCAATCGGACCGCGAGGCGTTGGTGGAGTCTTCGGGCCGCTCCGCCCACGTCGTAAGACCGGCGGCCATCATCCGCCGCCACGGATCGAGCAGTCCGAGGTAACGGTCGCCCATCCCTGCCCGGAGCAGCGCCTCGTTGAGATAGTGGTGAAAATAGAACGACGCCTTCGTCAGGCCGGGCTCGGCGAGGGTCTTGCCCAGCACGTCACGGGCCTCGTCGCCCCCGGTCAGGCCAGCGAGGACGGCGAGTGCGTTGGTCTGCTGCGAAAACACCTGGTGGTCGCCGTTGTCGGAGAAGAGGCCGCGCGACGGCACCCAGTAGCGGGTGCGGGCTGCGGCGCGCACCCGCGCCGCGGCAGCCCGCTGCTCGGACGCCCGCGCCGGCGATCCCAAGGCCTCCTCGAGCTCGGCCGCCCAGTCGAACGCGAGCACGAGCTGCAGGTCGTGCGGGGCCGAGCGCCCCCCGGCATCGCGCGGCGGACGCCCGTGCGGCCATTCGTTGGCCCAGTCGACATAGTCCCACCACGGCAGCGGCCCAAGGGTGCCGTCTTCCATCTGGTAGCTGGTGAAAAACTGCAGCACGGCGCGCACGCCGGGCAGCATTGAGCGGACAAACACCGGATCGTCCTGATACCGCCAGTAGTCGTGCACCATGCCGATCCACCAGAGCGAGAAGCCGGGGATGTACTGCTGCTGGCGGGTCGGAGCGCGGCTCATGGTGGCGCCTTCGGCCGTCCGCGACTCGTTGAGGTGGGAAATGGCGACCCGGGCCAGCCGGCCATCGCCGGAATTGAGGTAGCTGATCAGGGCCTGCACGCGGGTGTCGCCGGCGTACTGCAGCTGCTCGTAGTACGGGCAATCCACATAGCTCTCGTGCGCGCACAGGCGGGCGGTGCGCCAGCCGATCGCCAGGAGATCGTCGAAGAAGCGATCGCCAGCGTCGAAACGGGCGTGGTGAGCGAACGGATACGCCGTGAACTCCGCCCGGACGTCCTCGAGGGTCAGAGGTTCGTCCGCCGTCTGGATCGTAAGCTCAAGGTAGCGCCAGGTGCGCCACCAGAGGGGACGAAAGACCCGGTTCGCCCCACCGTCGGCGATGAACTCGTCGTGGTTGCCGATGAATTCCTTGCCCTCGACGGCGTTGCGGTCGCCCTTGTCGCCGCGTCGGCCGCCGCGGTTGTAGAGCGACTCGGCATACGCCAGCCGCACGCGGGCGCCCGCACCGCCGGAGACCTCGAGCTCCGGGTAACCGGTGGTCAGCTCGGCCTGGTCGAGCAGGAGGCGGGCCGTCGTCCGCGCCGGGATCACGAAGGACGCGCGCTGCGCAGGGAATTCCGCCGGTGGCGTGACTCCTTCGGCTAGACGCAGCGTGGCCAGCCGCAACGGACGCTCCTCCATCGGAGGCAGTTCGCGCGGGACCAGGTACCAGCGATTGGGCGCATCGCGCACCAAGCGGGGCGCGCCGCGCGAACGCCCGTCACCGGTCACCGGGGTGGCCGGCGTCCAAGATGAATCGTCAAATCCGGGCTGCTCCCAGCCCCACGGATAACGCGAGCCGTCGACCACGTCGCCTGGGCCGACCACAAAATACCCCCGCATCTCGCCGTGCGTGAAAGGCCGCGGCGTGTAGGCGAGATTGCGATACGCGCGCCAGGCCGGGCCGGTGTTGAGGACGGACTCGGCATCGGTGTCGCCCTGCAGGATGAAGCCCGTGCGCCACGTGACCTGGCTCTCCGCTGCGTGCTCGCCGTGATTCCAGACCACGGCGGCGACCACGTTGGGTCCGGCCTGCAACCAGGGGGCGAGGTCGACCGACTCGAAACGCCAGTGGTTCAGGCTGCCGCGGGCCGGCCCCTTGGCCACGCGGCGGCCGTTGACGAAGAGCTGATACCGGTTGTCCCCACTGACATGGACGACGAACCGTCGCGGCACATCGACGAGGGAGAACGTGCGCCGCAGGTGCATGACCCCGTAGTCAAACGCCGGCATGCCCGGGGCGACGATCCAGGACGCGGTCCACATCTGCCGCAGCAATTCGGGATTGATCGCCGGTGCCGCCTCGGCCCGCCCCCACCAGACGCCGGCGAGCAAACCAAGGACGGTGACGACGCGCAGGGTGGGCCTCATGCCGCCCGATCAGGCGGCGGCGTCCTTGCCAGCCGCAAGCCGGGCCTCATTCATCCCGTTCAATGGACCGCGCCCCACCGGTCGGTTCCGGCCGGCGATGGGCGGTCCATGCCGGTGCCGGTCAGAAGCGGCCCTTGATGCCGACCATCCAGATCGCGCCGGTCTTGAGGATGCGCTCGAAGTTCTCCTCCACGCCGCGGTAGGTGTACTGCGAGGGCTCGTTGAAGATGTTGCGGCCATCGACGAAGAGCGTGAGGCGGCTGGTCAAGTTGTACTCGAGGTTGAGGTCGGCAGCGAGGCGGTCGCGCTGGTAGACCTCGACGAAGGGCGCAGCGGACGTCCAGACGCCGGTGTTCACGTTGTAGGTGCGGGCCGGATTGTTGAGAATCTTGCCGACCCAGTTGAGGTTGAGGCGGGCCGAGAAGCGCCGGTTGGAGAAGGAAAGGCCGCCATTGGCCATGACCTCGGGCGACCCGGTGTAGAAGCCCCAGTCGTCGTAGCTCACGCGGGTGTAGTTGGCGAAGACGCCGAGGCCCTTGAGTTCGCCCGGTAGGAAGGACAGCTGCTGCGAGTAGTCGATTTCGAAGCCCTTGAAGGTGGTCGGCGCGGCGATGTTGACGGGACCGAGCAGGGTCCATCCGGCGTAGGTGGTGTCACCCTCGTACCCATCCGGGCCCAGCACGAGCTGATTGCTGAACTGGCGGTCGCGCACCTCGGTCCGGAACACGCCGACCGAGACGAGGCCGACCGGTTCGAAGTAGTACTCGAGGCTGCCGTTGAAGCTTTTCGAGCGCTCCTCCTTCAGATCGGGGTTGCTCGCGCTGATCCGGCGGTTGGTGTCGTCCACCGAGGAAATGCCCGGGATGAGGTTGGCAATGTCGGCGCGCGTGATGGCGTCGTGGTAGGAGGCGCGCAGGGTGAGATTCGGCGTGAATCGGTAGCTGGCGTGCAGGTACTTGAGGAACGCGTCGTAGTCGCTGCCGCCGGTGATCGGGCGGTTGTTGACGCGGTTGATGCCCTTGCCGTCGCTCTCGGTCTTCTCGTAACGCACGCCGGGCGCGAGCTCGAGGGAGCCGAGCTTGAAGATGTCCTGGAGGTAGGCGGCATGGATGCGCTCCTTGAAGTCCCAGTTGTTCTGGAGGCGGTTGGTGTTGTTCGCGGCCTGGTTTTCCACCCAGTCGTTCGGATTGAGCCGGTTGTGCTCGCGCAGCCGCCAAGGGCTCAGCGCGGCCCAGTCGTCGAGGTTGCCGCCGAAATCCCAGTTCGAGCGGTAGAGCGGGTCCACGAAGTCGGCCGGCCGCAGGTCGTCGGACGTGCCCATGACGCGGTCGGGACCGGTCGGGTTGGTCGAGAGGAAGCCGTAGCGCCGGACATCGAGCACCTTGAGGTTGGTGAGCGCGCCGTACTTGAGGGTCTGCGGGACCGCGAGGCGCGAGAAGTCGTGGCGGAAGTCGATCCGGGCGGTCCATTGCTGGTCCTTGGACTGGCGCTCATGCCAGCCGATCGAGTTTGCGTCGAAGGTGTAGTTCGCGAGGTTCCGCCAGTCGGGACCGGTCAGCTGCGTGAAGTTGAGGTTGGTCGAGCCGGCCGACGGGCGGGTCATGCGCCACGAAATGTCGCGCAGGCTGGAAGAGAAGTCGGTGAAGTGACCGTATTCGAGGTTTCCATACCAGTTCTTCGCCCGCGAGTAGTGCAGGCCGACGTCGATGGTCAGGTCGCCGAGACGGTACTCGCCGCCGCCGGTGAGGACGACGGTGTCGCCCTCCTTGGTCATGAATTGGTTCGAGTCGGTCGAGATGCGGCCGGAGGTAATGGTCTGGTCGGTCTTGGTGGCACCCGGCGCGTAGGCGGCGGGACGCAGGCTGAGCGTGCGGTTGTAAAAGCGGGCGTCGTAGGTGTTGAGGTCGATGCGGCCATAGACGCGGACGTCCTCGCTGAACTTGTAGTCGAGCCGGACGTTGTAGTTTCCGCGCTCGGTCGGTTTGGGGCCATCCTGGTACCAGATCCAGTTGATCACCGGAACCTCGGTGGCGTTGTTGGTCAGGTCGGCGTCAAAATTGTTCGTCCAGAGCCAGATGTGCTTTTGGGCGGCGATGGTGTGGTTCTGGCTGAAGCCGGCGAGCACGCCGAGCCGGCCGTCGAGGAAAACGTCGGAGAACTCGCCCGACAGGTTGGGCAGCAGCTTGCGGCGCTCGCGGTCGTCCCAGCCCTCGGTCTTGCCGAGGTCCGCGTAGTAGGAGTTGGTGGCGAGGGCGGCCGACCAGCTGATCCGGCGACCCTGGCGGTCGAAGGCACCCTTGGTCTTGAGGTTGACGGTTCCGGCCACGCTGGACGGCTGGTCGGGCGTCGGAGCCTTGGAAAGTTCGACCGACTCGATGCTGGCGATCGAGAGCTGCTCGAACTCGAAGGCACGGCCGGTACCGATGTTGGAGGAGCCAGCGCTGGCCGGCTGCATGCCGTCGAGCAGCACGTTGGCGTATTTGGGATTCAGGCCGCGCACGCGCATGGAGCGGGTGTCGGCTTCGACGTAGTCCATGGTCACGCCCGGCATGAGCTTCAGGAATTCGCCCACGTTGCCTTCGGACACATTACCCATGGCATCGGCGGCGATGACCTTTTTCGGATTGGGCGAAAAGCGCTGCTCCATGATGGCCTTCGCGTTGCCTTCGCGGCCGGTCGCAACGACGAACTCGCCAAGGGCCACCACGTCGCCGTAGCCGGCGTTGGTCAGCGCGATGTCGCGCGTGACGGTGCCGCCTGGGGTCACCGTGACGGTGACCTCGGCGGGATCGAGGCCGGTGTACGCGACGGCAAGGCGCACCTCGCCCGCGGGAACGCCGGTCAGGCGGAAGGTCCCGCCTTCGCCGGCGAGCGTTTGGAGTCCGCTGCCGGCGACGGTGACAACGGCGTTGCGCAGGTAGTCGCCGGTGCCCTGGTTGAGCACGCGGCCCGTGATGGTGCCGGTCGATGTGTCCTGGGCGGAGGCAACCGAGACGAGCAGGCAGAGGAACGCAGCGAACCACAGCCGGAGGCCGGACGCGCGCGCGCAGGAAGAGGCAGGGGGAGTTTTCATGGTGGGGAAGGTCAACCGCCGCCCGGGACATGGGGAAACGGGGCGGGGTCAGGGTCGACCGAGGTGGAAAAAATTTGCTGCGGGTTGTCCACGTGCTGAAGTGCCGAACTGTTCGGCATGCCAGAAGCCCACCACCCCACCCTTCGTCAGCTCGCCCGATCGCTCGGCCTCGCGCCCGCTACCGTCTCCGATGCGCTCCGCGGCACGGGGCGCGTGGCGGCGTCCACGGTCCGGCGCGTCCGCAAGGCCGCCCGGGAGGCGGGCTACAAGGCAAACCCGCTCACCGCGACCGTGCTGTCGGAGGTCCGCCGGCGGCGCGGCCACGGTTTCCGCGGCACCATCGCCGTGATCGATCTCTACGAGCCGATCCACTGGCCGCACGGGCCCTTCCCCCGGGAGATGATCGCCGGGGCACGGAAGCGTGCGGCCGCGATGGGGTTTTCCCTCGAGGAATTCACGGTCGGTACGCCCCAGCTCGGCTTGGCAAGGCTCAACACCATGCTGCCCTCGCGCGGCATCCACGGCGTGATCGTGCTGCCGTCCTGGGCGGCTCCGGATCTGTCGGGTCTCGACTGGTCCCGCTATGCCGGCATCTACACCGACTACGTCACAACCCGTCCCGCACTGCACTCGGTGTGCTCCGACCACTACGGCTCCATGATGGCCCTGATGGAGCTGCTCGCCGAGCGCGGCTACCGGCGTCCGGGTCTGATTCTCGAGCGCGGCCGCGATGAACGGATCAAGCATCGGCAAAGCGCGGCGTTCCGCGCCTTTCTCGCCACGCGACCCGACTTCGATCCGGTGCCCGTGCTCATCACTCCGGGCATTCCGCGCGAAACGGAAGACTTCGCCCCGTGGTTTGCGTTGTACCGTCCGGACGTGGTCCTGAGCCATCTGCCCGAAACCCAGGGCTGGATCGGGCGCCATCGCCCCGCCCGCTCGCCCGCGGCCGGCTTCGTCCTGCTCAACCGGGTCGAGCAACGCGAGCCCTGCGCCGCGCTCGACCTGCAGCCGCGGGAGCTCGGTGCCCGCGCCGCCGAGCTGGTGGTCGGCCAGCTGCTGCGCAACGATTTCGGCCCGCCTGACTGGCCGACCTTGACCGCCCTGAAGGCCCGCTGGGTCGAGGGGCCGACCGTTCGACCTGCTCGCTCGTGACTCTCGCTGGCACCCGCCCTGCTCCACTGTTCTCATGCACCCTCGTCCGCTCCTGATCCTTGTCTTCCTATGCATCGCCACCTGCGGCGGTCTGGCCCGTGCGGCTGAAACCCGGCTGTACGCAATCTGCGGCGCGTACGCGCCGGAGATGACGGCGCTGAAGGAGGGCTTCGGCGTCGATCCGGCCCAGGGCTGGGAGCGCCGCGTGATCAAGGGCGTCGAGTTCTGGCGCGGGTCATCTGGTGGCAAGGAACTGGTGCTGTTTCGCACCGGAATCAGCCTGGTCAACGCCGCCTACCAGCTGCAGCTCGCCCTCGATCATTTTCCGATCACGCACATCCTCTTCGCCGGCGTGGCTGGCGGGACGGATCCTGCCCTGCAGGTCGGCGACGTCGTCGTCCCCAGCCGCTGGGCCTACCACGGCGAGGCGGCCTACCTGAACGAGGACCCGGCGAATCCGGGCAAGTATCTGATCCCCGACTACCTCAAGCCGCGCTACGAGAACTTCGGCATGATCTTTCCCGACGACACTGCCGTGATCCGCGAAGGCCAGGCCGCCTTTGAGGACATGGCGGCGTTCCCGGCCGATCCGGCGCTGCTGGCTGCGGCGGAGCGCGCCCTGCCCAAGCTGCCGCCCATGGTGAAACGCGGTCGCACCGTCGCCGTGCAGGTGGGCGGCACGGGCGTCGCCGGCCAGGTATTCCTCGACAACGCACGCTACCGCGAGTGGGTCTTCCGGGTCTGGCAGGCGCGCTGCGTGGACATGGAGTCCACTGCCCTCGCCCACGTCGCCTACGTCAACCGCACGCCCATCCTCATCATCCGCGGCCTGAGCGACCTCGCCGGCGGCCAGGCCGGCAAGAACCCGATCGACGAGAACGAGGACGCCGTCTCGATGATCGCGGTGAAGGTGCTGCGGGGCGTGCTGGCGGAGCTGTGACGCCGCCGGCGGCCCCGCCGCCACTCAGGACTCCTGCCGCAGGATCTCGAGCGGGGGGTGATCAGCCACCCCGCGGTTGGCGAGCAGGCCGGTAAGCAGGGTGATCGTCATCACCGCGGCGACGGCGAAGGCGAGGGTCGCCGGGGCAAAGACACCGGCGGTCTCGAAGACAAACGCCGAGAGCAGCCAATTGGCGACCAGCGCCAGCCCGCAGCCCACGACCGCGGCGAGCAGGCCGAGGATCGCGTATTCGACGAGTTGGATGCGCACGAGCTGGCGGCGGTTCGCCCCCAGGGTGCGCAGGAGCACGGTCTCGCGCAGGCGCTGGAACCGGCCCGACAGCACGGCGCCGGCGAGCACGATCACGCCGGTAAGCACGGTGAAGAAGGCCATGATCTGCACCACGAGCTGCACCTTCGCGAACACGCCGTCGAGCGTCTGCAGGATCAAGGTGAGGTCGATGGCCGACACGCTCGGGAGCTCGCGCACCACCGCGCGCTGGATGCGCGCGGAGTGGCCAGCGTCATCCACCCGCGTGGCCGCGACAAAGAACTTCGGCGCCCCTTCGAGCACGCCGGCGGGGAAGACGACGAAGAAGTTCGGCTCCATCCGGCGCCATTCGACCTCGCGCACGCTGGTCAGGCGCGCCTTCACCGGCACGCCCTGCACGTCGAACTCGAGTTCGTCGCCCAGCGCGAGCTGCATGTCGTCGGCGAGACCTTTCTCCATGGAGACCGGGACGACTTCCGTGCCGGCAGGCACCGTGCCGATGAACTCGCCCGCCACGAGTGTCTCGGACGCGCCGAGCTCGCTGCGGTAGGTGGAGCGGTACTCGCGCCGGAGCGTCCATTGCGGAATACGGTTCACGTTGTCGCGCAAGACCTCCTCGACCGGGCGGCCCTTGAGCGAACGCACGCGCATGGTGACGATCGGCGCGCTGGCCTTCACCGGCGCGCCCTCCGCCGCGAGGATGGCTGTCAAGGGTTCGATCTGGTCGTCCTGAATGTCGAAGAAGAGCAGGTTGGGCCGGTCGCCCCCGCCGGTGTTCTCGATCTGGGCCACGAGCGTGGCGCGGGTGAGCGCGAGCGTGACAATCAGGAACGTGCCGAGGCCGAGGGCAAGGAGCAGCAGGACGGTGCGGTTGTTAGGGCGGTGCAGGTTGGCCACGCCTTGGCGCCACACGTAAGGGGCGCGCTTGGGAAAATAGCGGCGGGCGGTCCACGCAACGACCTTGGCGAGTCCGGCCAGCACGCCGAAGCTCAGCGCCAGCATCACCACGAAGCCGACCCCGTGTTCCCAGCGCCGCGTCTGCGCCAACGCGAAGACCGTGACGGCCCCGACGATCAGGGCGTACACCGTCCAGCGCGCCGGGTCGGGTCCGCTGGTGTTCTCCGCAAACGACGAGCGGATCGCCACGAGGGGAGACACCCGGCGCACGGGCAGGAGCGGCAGCAGGGTGAAGAGCAGGCAGATGATGAGGCCCGCCACCATGCCCTGGCCCACGGCAGCCCAGGAGACGGCGAACTCGACCGCAAACGGGAGCAGTCCCTCGAGGAAGGACGGCAGGATCAGCTGCACCCCCAGCCCCACCGCGGCGCCCAAGATGGAGCCGCAGATGCCGATGCCGAGCCCCTGCACCAGGTACACGGCGAAAGCCTGGCGCGCGCTGCAGCCGAGGCAGCGCAGGACCGCCACCGTCGGGATCTTCTGCCGCACATGGACGTGAATCGCGCTGGCGACGCCGATCGCGCCGAGGAAGAGCGAGATGAAGCCGACGAGGCTCATGAAGGCGTACACGTTCTCCAGCGCGCGACCGAGGTCGCGCTTGCGCTCCTCCACCGTGTCGAAGCCCAGGCGCAGTTCCCGGAAACGGCCGCGCAGGTCGCGCACGAGCGCCTCGACGTCGATCTCCGGGGCAAACTTGAAGTACGATTTGTAGCGCACGAGGCTGCCGGGTCCAATCAGGCCGGTGGCCGGCAGCTCGGAGAGCGGGAAATACACGCGCGGCGAGAGCTGGGCGATGGCCGCAGATTCTCCCGGGATCGACAGCAGGGAGCCGGCCACGGTGAAGGTGGTTTCGCCAATGCGGACCGGATCGCCCGGCTTGAGTCCGAACTGCGCCATCAGCGTGGCCTCGAGCACGGCCACGCGTCCCCCAGCAGCCAGGCGCGCAGGCGCATCGGCGGGGTCGGTCAGGAAGTCGCCATAGAACGGATACGCGCCATCGAGCGCGCGCAGGGACACGAGCCGCGTCTGGTCGTTCGACGTGGGAAACACGATCATGGAGGCGAACATCACCTCCCGTGCCTGCTCGCCGCCCAGCTCGTTGAGGAACTGCTCGGCTTCGGGCGTGAGCGCGGAGCGGGACTGGACCGCGAGATCGGCCCCGAGCAGGCCCTTGGCCTGCTCATCGATCGCCCGCTGCAGGTTGTCCATCAGCGATCCGACGGCGACAAGCGCCGCGATACCCAGGACGATCGACAGCGAAAACAGCAGCAGACGCCGGCGGGAGGCGCGCGAATCGCGCCAGGCCATCTTGAGAACGAAGTTCATGGCGTGGTCACGTCCTCCACCACCGCGCCGCCGCGCAGGCGCAGCCGCCGGCGGCACAGCTTGGCGAGTTCCAGGTCATGGGTGACGAGCACGAGCGTCGTGCCCTTCTCGCGGTTCAGGCCGAAGATCAGGTCGACCATCGCGTGCGCCGTGTCGGTGTCGAGGTTGCCGGTCGGCTCGTCGCAGAAGAGGATCTTGGGCCGGTTGATGAAGGCGCGCGCGAGGGCCACGCGCTGCTGTTCACCGCCGGAAAGCTGGACCGGATAGTGATCGGTGCGCGCACCGAGGCCGACGCGTTGCAGGAGCGCGTGCGCCTCGGCCTCCGCCTCGGGACCGCCCTCGCCGCGCAGCTCGATGGGCACGAGCACGTTCTCGAGCGCGGTGAGTGTCGGGATGAGTTGGAAATTCTGGAAGACGAAGCCGACATGGGCGTTGCGCACCCGCGCCCGCGCATCCTCGTTCATTTCCCCGATCGACTCGCCCGCGAGCACGACGCTGCCACCCGAGGGCCGGTCCAGGCCGGCGCACAGACCGAGCAGGGTGGTCTTGCCGCTGCCCGAGGGGCCGACGATCGCGAGGCTGGCCCCGGGGGCGAGGTCGAAGCTCACCTCCTTCAGCACCGTCAACGGACCGGTGGCCGTCGGGTAGAACTTGGTGAGCCGCTCGACTTTCAACATGGATTGAACACTCATGCGTGGAGCCGGGAATGAATCCGGCCTGACCTTTCAGCGCAAATGACGAAGCGACTTCGCTTTTGGTTTCTTTTCATACTCGCCAGCGTCCTCGCCAGCGCTGCCGAGCCGAAAACCATTCTCTTCTTTGGCGACAGCCTGACGGCGGGCTACGGGCTCGACGACCCGGCGACGGAGGCCTTTCCGGGTCTGATCGAGGCGCGGCTCAAGGAGGCCGGCCTGCCGTACCGGGTGGTCAACGCCGGTCTGAGCGGCGAGACCACCGCCGGGGGGCTGCGGCGGGTGGACTGGATCCTGCGCCAGCCGGTCGACATCTTCGTGCTCGGCCTCGGCGGCAATGACGGCCTGCGCGGCGTGCCCGTTACGGCCTCCAAGGCCAACCTGCGCGGCATCATCGAGAAGGTGCGGGCGCGCAACCCCCAGGCGAAAATCGTGCTCTCGGGCATGCAGATGCCCCCCAGCCTCGGTCCCGACTACACCAAGGCCTTCGCCGCGATGTATCCGGAGATTGCCGACAGCATGAACGCCACCCTCATCCCCTTCCTGCTCGATGGCGTCGGCGGCGTGCCCACGCTCAACCTGCCGGACGGCATCCACCCCAACGCCGAAGGCCACCGGAAGGTGGCGGAGGTGGTGTGGAAGACCCTCCAGACCCTGCTGTAAGGCACCCCGCCGGCCGCACGGGTTCGGAAATTCACTTGCCTCGCGAAAAGGCCGCGGCTTGGTTGGGACGTCCTCAACCCAGGAGTCTCATGATCCGCCGCACCCGTCACAATCTGTCGATCGTCGCCATGTGCGCGGGCGCCCCGGAGGGACTCACCTAACCGGACTTGGCCCGCCTCACCCGCGGGCCCGCGAACACTCCCTGTTTCCCGAAGCCCGCTCCGCCCGAGCGGGCTTTTTCGTTTTCGTTCGCCTCTCTCCGTCTCCGTCCCGGTCTCCTTTCCATGGTTTCGCCTCTTCGCATCATCTGGCAGCTCATGCGCGGCCATCGCCTGCGCTACGGCCTCGCCTTGGGCAGCCTCGCCCTTGCCACGCTCGTCGCCTACGGCGTGCCCCTGATCGGCAGTGTCACCATCGACCATGCCCTCGGCGGCCGCCCGGTCGACAGCGACACCCCCGCGCTGCTCGCGCTGCTGCTGCGCGCCCTCGGTGGGCCCGAGACCTTGCGCGATCACCTGTGGCTTGCCCCGCTCGCCATGGTCGTGCTCAGCCTCGTGGCCGGCGTGTTCAGCTACCTGAAAGGCTGGCAGGCCTCCGTCGCCAGCGACGGGATAGCGCGCGCGCTCAAGGAGCGCCTCTACGACCACCTCAATCACCTGCCGTCGCGCCACCACGACCGGAACGACACGGGCGACCTCGTGCAGCGCTGCACCAGCGACGTGGAGACGACCCGGCAGTTTCTCGCCGCGCAGGTGATGGAGATCGGGCATGCGCTGCTGCTCACCGCCGTGGCGCTGCCGCTGCTGCTGTCGCTCAGCGTGCCCATGACGCTGGTGTCGTTCGCCCTGATCGGTCCGATCGTGCTCTACGGCTACCTCTACTTCCGGAAAGTCCGGCACGTCTTCCGCGAGGTCGACGAGGCCGAGGGCGAGCTCACCGGGGTGATCCAGGAGAACCTGACCGGCATCCGCGTCGTGCGGGCATTCGCCCGCCAGGCGTTCGAGCGGGCCAAGTTCGCCGGGCCCAACGCCCGTTACCGCGACCGCAGCCTGCGCATGCTCCGACTGATGTCCTGGTACTGGTCGATCAGCGATTTCGTGGCGCTTTCCCAGATCGGCCTCACGCTGCTCGTCGGCGCCCACTGGATCGCCAGCGGCACACTCACCGTTGGACTGCTGTTCGCCTTTCTTTCCTGCCTCGGGCTGATGCTCTGGCCTGTGCGCCAGCTCGGACGCATGCTCACCGAGCTCGGCAAGACAACCGTCGCGCTCCATCGCATTCACGAGATCCTCGCGGTCGCGCGCGAAGCCGACGCCCCGGACAGCCCGCCGCCACCAACGGCCTTCACCGGACGCATCGCGGTGCGCCACCTGCGGTTCTCCCACGACGGACAGCGGTCCGTGCTCGACGGACTGTCCTTTGATGTCGCGCCAGGCGAAACGGTCGCCCTGCTCGGCCCGTCCGGCGCGGGCAAGAGCGTGCTGATGCACCTGCTGCTCCGGCTCTACGACTACACCGAAGGCTCGATCCAGTTCGACGGCCGGGAACTCTCCTCGCTGCCGCGCAAATGGGTGCGCAGCCAGATCGGCGTCGTGATGCAGGAGCCGTTTCTCTTTTCCAAGACCCTGCGGGACAACCTGCGCCTCGGCCGCGGCGACGCCCCGCAGCACGAGGTGGAGGACGCCGCCCGCGCCGCCTGCATCCACGACACGATCCAGGGCTTCGCCGACGGGTATGAGACCATGATCGGCGAACGCGGCATCACCCTTTCGGGCGGACAACGCCAGCGCGTCGCACTGGCGCGCGCGATCCTGAAGCGGCCGCCGCTGCTCATCCTCGACGATGCGCTGAGCGCGGTCGACGGGGAGACCGAGGCCCTCATCCTTCGTGCGCTGCGCGAGCGCCGCGGTCACGCCACCACCCTCGTCATCGCGCACCGCCTTGCCACCGTGCTGAAGGCGGATCGCAT